>Ga0247740_1000619_pt1 | contig 16430 bp, 17 predicted proteins | sample UWRJL148409B2_FD_180942 | JGI IMG/M metagenome (GOLD analysis project Ga0247740, IMG submission 180942) | Plant litter microbial communities from Arlington Agricultural Research Station in Wisconsin, United States - UWRJ-L148-409B-2 | ecosystem: Environmental > Terrestrial > Plant litter >...
CTGAGTATTGTGTTGTCCGCATTGGGTTGCTGAAACACCCCGAGGTGAGCTAAGTACCGCCTGCGTTGGCGGTCGTTAGGTCGCCAGTCACCGTAAACCACGGTGGGTGTAGCTCAGTGGTAGAGCACTGGATTGTGGCTCCGGTTGTCGCGGGTTCGATCCCCGTCACTCACCCCGCGCAGGGAAGAGACAGAAAGCCGACTCGAGAAATCGAGTCGGCTTCTTTTTTTCGTCAGGGGTAGCGCTCGAACTCCGCCGAGACGCCATTTTTTCAGTGAAGGTTCGTCGCTGCAGAAAAGCCGCTGCCGACGGAATGTCCGAGTATGATGGCGCCTCGGAGGAATGCTCTCAATGATGAACGGTTGCCCGCGATGGTCCTTACTGACGGTTCCCTTGTTTGCTGCGTTGGGCTGCAGCGACCCAGTACCTCGTCCAGCGCAAGGTGGTCTGACGCTGAGCATTCAAAAGCCGCCGGGCACGGTCACCTGCCCCGTCCCGGGTAAAACTTACGAAGTCGGTAATCCCAAAGGGCCGACCAGCATTTCAGCCGGCGATCGTTTGGTCGACGGTGAAAATAGCGCGTCCATCAAGTGTTCGGTGAAAGGCAGCGGTCCCTTCACCTTCTCCGGTTCCATTCACACCGATGTGAGCAAGCTCACCTTGTCGCTCACGAACGGTGTGGTCAACGCCGACAAGTTGACCGGCACCGCGACCGTGACCGTGTACACCGCGGATCTCTCCGGCACGTTCGCCAGCGCGGCCTCTGCGTGCACGGTGTCCGTGATCAATCAACAGGTCCAGCCCGGCAGCATGTGGGCCACACTCTCCTGCCCCACCGTCACCAACGGCTCGACGGCGCAGTCGTGCGCCGTCGGTGAGACCACCACGTTCGTGCTCGAAAACTGCGACGGCTCGTGATGCACGCGCGCTCGTGATGAGCGCGATGCCCAACGAAAACGCGAACTCCAATGGAGTTCGCGTTTTGCTTTTGTGGGCTCAACCCTTGGGATCGGCCTTGGGCGCGACCACACCCGCGGGCGGCGTGTCTGCCGTCACGTCGGGGACCGAGGCTTGCGGACGGCGCGCAACGGTGCCCGCGGTGGGCATCGTGTCGGACAGGCTCGGACTGTCTTCGCCGCCCGAGTCGATGCGCACGACGACGGCCGTGATGTTGTCTTCACCCCCGTGCTCGTTGGCGAGGGCGATCAACTTGCGGCACACATCGGGAAGCTCCGGGGAAGATTGCACGAGCGCCAAGATCTCGTCGTCCTCGATCATGCCGCTCAGGCCGTCCGAGCACAGGATGTAAGCATCCCCGACCTGGGCGTCGTCCGCCTGCAGATCGACGGAGACATGCTCCTGCATGCCGAGCGCGCGCGTGATCACGTTCTTCGGCAATTCACTGCGCTGCTCTTCAGTTAGCTCCGGCATCGCCAGCAGGTAGTCGTTCACGAGCGAATGATCGCGAGTCATCTGCTTGATCTGCCCCGCGCGCACACGGTACGCGCGGCTGTCACCCACGTGGCCGATGTACATCTTCTTCTTGCGAGAGCTGAACAAGCAGCCGACTACGGTGGTGCCCATGCCGTGGAACTCGCGCGAACGCGCGCTACGCTCCACGATTTGCCGGTTGGCGATCCGGATCCCCGTGAGCAGCCGGTTCTCCTCTTCAGACAGCCGCGCGTCGAAGTGAAACGGCCACGTGAAGTCCTCGCTCGCGGTCGCGCGAAAGAAGTCGACGATGGCTTCCGTAGCAAGCTTGCTCGCGACGTCACCCGCGCGATGGCCGCCCATGCCGTCAGCCACGATGTACAGCGTGTGGTCTTCGAGGATCGCAAAGCTATCCTCGTTGTGGTCGCGCTGCAGACCCACGTCGGTGACGCCGGCCGCTACTGCACGCACGGATAACTTCCCTGAATCGTTGATCGATTAGCCATGCGGGCCAGACCCTCGCTGAGAGCAACCCGCAAGCTTTCATGCCGCCCCGTGTGTGTCAAGTTGACGGGGGCACGGAAGTTCACTGGGCGCGATCGCAGCGCGTCATCTCGAGGGCTTTTGCCGTTGGATCACTTGGGCGCGTCGCTCGATTGGCGTTCCGCCCTGGCCGCTTCGGCCCGCAAAACCGCGCACCGGCCGACCACCGTTGCGGCCGAATGCGCGGACGGCGGGCGCCGCTCAGATGGCCAAAATCTCTTTTTCTTTGACCTGAATGATGTGGTCGATGGCCTGCCCGGCTTCGGACATGATCTCTTCGACCTTCTTTTTCGCGCGCTCGACTTCGTCTTCACTAGCGCCGCCGCCGTCTTTCACTTCGGCGAGCATGTCGAGCGCTTCGTGGCGCGCCTTGCGCACACTCACTTTGCACTCCTCGCCGTCTTTCTTGGCGATTTTCACCAAGTCCTTACGGCGCTCTTCACTGAGCGGCGGGATCGGAATGCGGATCAGGTCGCCGTCGACCTGCGGATTCAAGCCCAGGTCGGACTCGCGCAGGGCTTTCTCGGCGGCTTTGACCTGGGACTTGTCCCAGGGCTTGACCGTCAGCAGGCGAGGCTCCGGCACGCTGACCGTTGCCATTTGGCCGAGCGGCGTGGTCTGACCATAGTAGTCGACGCGGATCGAATCGAGCATCGAGGGATGCGCGCGCCCGGTTCGGAGCTTGGCGGTTTCGCGGCGCAGCGCTTCCTTCGATTTCTCGATTGCTTGCCGAAGTTCGTTCAAAACATCGTCGATCATCTGCGTACCTCTGATGGAGCGGAGCCGGTTCTATATCATCAGCGGCAAACTCGGGCGAGGGGGTCGGAAGCGAGTTCGAACCTAGCATTTCGGCTTCACGGACAGCGCGTCACCCTTTTCCGGATCAGGGTTGCTTCTTTCGGCTCGGGCTTTGCGGGGCGCGACGAATGGGGGCGGCGGGTCTGCCTGCATCCTGGGCCGCTGAGCCGGCGTCCGGCGCGCGGAACAGCTTTTCCGCCTCTCGCAGCTTGCGTTGGTTCTCGGCTTCGACGACTGCCGCCGCGCTGGCGGTGGCTTGACGCACGGCTTCGTCTGCTTCTCGCGTGCGCTTGAAGACATACAATCCCAGGACGCCCAACATCAACGAAGCCCCGACGAGTAGCCCCGCGAGCAACCGACCGCGGCTCGAAGGCCGTTCGTCGAATTCGCTCAGGTCGACGATGCTCGGCGCCATCGGGCGAATTTCGTACATCACTTGCTCGCGCTGCGCGCGCGCCCACTCGTCCAGCCGCACCAAGGCATCGGCCAGCTCGACGACCGAAGCGAAGCGTCGCTTGGGATTACGCGAACACGCCCGCTCGAACCACGCGTCGAACGCCTTGGGCAGCGAGGGTTGGATCTGCGAGGGTACTGGCATCGGCGCGGCGCACACCTTCAACACCACGTCACCGATTGCATCCCCTTCGAATGGCACGCGCCCGCACACCGCAGAAAAGGCGCAGGCGCCCAAGGACCAGATGTCGGACGCGGCGCTGACTGGCGCGCTGGCGGTCAGCGCTTCTGGGCTCATGTAGTGCGGGGTGCCGAGCACCATGCCCGCCTGCGTAGAGGCAGCCCCCCCAGCGGCCTGCTCGTGCACCATCTTGGCGATCCCGAAATCGACCAATTTCACCGAGTAACCGCGCACTCCCGCCTCTCCATCACGCGCCAGAAAAATGTTGTCCGGCTTGAGATCGCGATGAACGATGCCCGCTTGATGCGCCGCGTGCAGCGCGCGCGCGGCTTGTTGCACGATCTCGGCGACTTCGTGCAGAGGCAATTTGCCGCGCCGGACGATCGATTGCTCGAGCGACTCGCCTTCCAAGTACTCCATCACGATGTAGGGCTGCCCGCTTTCGCTGACCCCGTGATCGTAGACTGCCACCGCATGCCGACTCTTGATGCGGGCCGCCGCCTTCGCCTCCGTGTCGAAACGCCTCAATGCCTCAGCACTGCCGGCCAAGTTCGGGTGGACGAACTTGATGGCCACGAGTTGATCGAGGCTGATGTGGCGTCCTGCCCAGACGGTGCCCATGCCGCCCTGTCCGATCAGGCGCTCGACCAAGTAGCGGCCGGCAATCGTTGTGCCTTGCATGTCGGGAGGCGGCGAGTCGGTCATCGGCGGGTTCGGAGAGAGGCGGTGCGAGCTTAGCCCAGTCCAAAGCCGGTTCGGAATTTCAGTACAAACAGCGCTAGAGTCTGCCAACCGTCCCTGCCTAAAACGAGCCCTGCATGAAATTTCGCGTCGTCAGTTGGAACATCCACAAAGGCATTGGCGGAGCCGACCGCCGTTACCGCCTCGAGCGAGTCATCGAAGTACTGAAGGCCCTGGAACCCGACATCGCGATGCTGCAGGAAGTCGCGGAGGACATGCCACGGTCGCACTTTCACGATCAACCGTCGGCCTTGGCCGAAGCGCTCGAGATGAAGCACCTCGCGTTTGGGCCCGAGCATCGCTTTCGCATGGGCGGGTACGGGAACGCAATCTTGAGCCGCTGGCCGCTGACCGACATCAGTCGCGTCGACTTGACGATCGGCACGCGCAAAAAGCGCGGCGCGCTGACCGCCCGCGCGCACGTGCACGGCACCGAGCACGAGCGCAGCTTGGTGCTCGTCAACATGCACCTCGGTCTGGCAGGCTCTGAGCGCGGTTTGCAGTTGGAACGCTTCCTCGCTTCACAACCGTTCGCGCATTTGCAAAAGCGCACGCCGGTCGTACTGGGAGGAGACTTGAACGACGTCTGGGGCTCGCTCGGACCTCGTTACTTGCAACCGGCGGGCTTCGGTCGTTGCGGTTCACTGCTCAACACATTCCCTGCCTACCTACCCGTGCGACCGCTGGACGGCGTATTCGTCCGCGGCGACCTGGAGGCCCGCGGCATCAGCGTGCCCAAAACCAAACTCGCCAAACAGGCTTCCGATCACCTGCCCTTGGTAGCTGATCTGAATTTGGTGGGGCTGGAAGCGTAGCCGCTGCGCGTCCGGGCCGGGCCCGCTGGCTGCGCAAGCTGGAGTGGCAACCCGCCCGCAATGTCCTGGCACAGGTCGGGCATGGTAGCCTCGCGCCGCCATGGCGAAATCTACAGAACTCACGCGAAGCCCGGAGTGGCAAGCCCTTCAAGCGCACTACCAAGCCAGTCACACCACCGAGATGCGCGAGTTGTTCGCGAACGACCCGGAGCGCGCAGAGCGCTTTCGAGTCGAGGCGCTCGGGATCTATCTGGACTACTCGAAGAACCGCATCACGGACGAGACCGTCAAAGCTCTGCTGGCCCTCGCCGAGAGCTCCGGCCTGCGCTCCAAAATCGATGCCATGTTTGCCGGCGAGAAGATCAACACGACGGAAGGCCGTGCCGTGTTGCATACGGCGCTACGCGCACCCGCCGGCGCTTCGATCGTGGTCGACGGCAAGAACGTGGTGCCGGAAGTGCAGGCGGTGCTGGCCAAAATGTCGGAATTTTCCGAGCGCGTGCGCAGCGGCGCCTGGAAGGGCCACACCGGGAAATCGATCAAGAACATCGTCAATATCGGCATCGGGGGCTCCGATTTGGGCCCGTACATGGCGACCGAAGCCCTGCGTTTCTACAGCGCTCGTCACCTCACGTTCCGCTTCGTCTCGAACGTTGACGCCACCGATTTCGCAGAGGCCACCCACGACCTCGACCCGGAGGAGACGCTGTTCATCGTCTGCTCCAAGACCTTCACCACGCTCGAGACCCTCGGTAACGCCAAGACGGCTCGCGACTTCTTGCTTGCCAAACTGAAGGACCCCGCCGCGGTCAAGAAACACTTCGTGGCCGTCTCGACCAACGCGGAAGAGGTTGCCAAGTTCGGCATCGATACCGCCAACATGTTCGGTTTCTGGGACTGGGTGGGCGGGCGCTATTCCTACGATTCGGCGGTGGGCCTATCGTTGATGCTCGCTATCGGTGGCGAAGCCTTCAACGACATGTTGTCCGGCTTCCACGCCATGGATGAGCACTTTCGCACGGCGCCGTTCGCGCACAACATGCCGGTGCTGTTGGCTTTGATCGGCGTTTGGTACAACAACTTCCACGGCGCGGAGACGTTCGCGGTCTTGCCCTACGATCAGTATTTGGCTCGCTTCAGCGCATATCTGCAGCAGCTGGACATGGAGTCGAACGGCAAGCGTGTCACCCTAAAGGGTGAGACAGTGGACTACGAGACCGGTCCTATCCTGTGGGGTCAACCGGGGACGAACGGACAACATGCGTTCTACCAATTGATTCACCAGGGCACGAAGCTCGTGCCCTGCGATTTCATCGGTTTCATCCACAGCTTGAATCCGATCGGCTCGCACCACGACCTGTTGATGGCGAACTTCTTCGCCCAGACCGAGGCCCTCGCCTTCGGCAAAACTAGCGCTGAAGTCGCCCAAGAAGGCGTCGCCCCCGCGCTGACGACGCACAAGAGCTTCCCCGGCAATCGACCGACCAATACCCTGCTCTGCGACCGCCTGACGCCGAGTATGCTCGGCAAGCTCGTCGCCCTGTACGAGCACAAAGTGTTCGTGCAAGGCGTGATCTGGCAAATCAACTCTTTCGATCAATGGGGCGTGGAGCTCGGCAAGGTTCTGGCCAAGCGCATCGGCAGCGAGCTCGAAGCCAAGAGCGAACCCACGCTCGCTCACGACAGCTCGACGAACACACTGATCGAGCGCTACCGCGCAGCGCGCGCCTAGCTAGCCCGCGAGCGCTTTTACGATTTGCGCAGCCAGCTCGGCCCCCTTTGCGGGGTCGAGTTTGCCCGCGGGCCAGCCGACGCCCAGACCCGTTCGCTCATCGGGTTTGGGGATGATGTGGAAGTGAACGTGCGGGATGGCCTGGTGCGCCAGCGCCTCGTTGTTCTCCAGGACGTTGAACGCATTGGCGCCCGTGATTTGCTTGATCGCGCGGCACAGGCGCGGCAATACGCGACCGATGGCCGCGCTCGATTCGTCCGACAGGAGATCGAGCGTCTTCACCCGCTCCTTCGGAATCACCAACGCGTGGCCGAAGCTGAGCGGGGCAATGTCTAGAAACGCGAGCACCCGCTCGTCTTCGTACAGCTTGTGACACGGAATCTCGCCGCTCAGGATCTTGTCGAAGATGGTCTGGGCCATGGCAAGCTTCCTAGCACGCCCGCGGAGCGCGCGAAGAGGCCGCTCAGTGCCGGCGATTGCGGCGTCGAACCAATACGAGCAGCCCGAGTAAGCCGAGCAGCAACGGCCTCGGATCCGCAACGCGATTGCTCAACGCGCAGCCACCGGATTCAGCGCCGTCGTCCGTGGTCGGAGTGCCCATGGCTCCGGCCGCGCTGGCGGCCGCACCCGCGCTGGCGCTGCCATTACCCGTGCCGGCCGTGACGGGCGGCGCGCCCGCACTTGTTCCCGCACTGCCAGCGCCACCGACGCCTGGGGGCGTGCTGGTGCCGCCGACTCCGCCACTGCCGGCGGTGACCGCCGCGCTGCCCGAAGCAGCGCCAACGCCCCCCGTTCCGCCCGCAGCGCCACCTATTCCCGCCCCGCCCCCGCTCGAGCTACCGCCGGAGCCGCTGCCCGCGGTTGGATCGAAGACCGGCTTGCTCGGGTCCGCGGTGATCTTCAGGTCGGCACAGTGTCGATAGAAGTAGTCCGGGCCATGGCTAGCCATGAATTCGATCACCTGCAGCGTGCACTTGTCGCAGTTCACGTTCGGGAGCGTGACCTCGCCCGTGAATGTCTTCATGTCCGTGGTGTGCGCGAAAAAGTTGTCCGCCAGGACGGGAAACACCGGATTCTCTTCGTACACGGCCGTCGCCGAGTTACCCGGGCCCGCGGGCGGCAAGATTTTACCGCTCGCATCCTTGACCACGTTGTCGAGCGGCAGCTCGTCGCGCGACTTGATGGACAGAGCGACGCGGTAGAACCCCGGGTGGAACACGGTTTCATTCAGCTTGATCGTCAGCTTGCTTCCGCCCGTCACCGCGGTCACCGCGTTCGACGGCATCGCCGTGGGGCCACACGGCGGGTCGCCTTTGCCACCATTGGTGGAAGTCGACGCGGGCGGCGGCGCGACGAGCGTGAAATGCGCCCGGGCGGTCACGGGTAACGCGAGCAACAGGGCACCGAGAGCCAATACGGACGAGCGCATCAAAAACCTCCAAAACGATGAGCGTCCACGACTTTAGCGAGTTTTCGCGGCCAGCCAAAGGAGGCTCATTGCGGCGCGGGCGATTGTTCGACTGCGCCACGGTCAATTTTTGCTCAGCCGAGCGCGGCGAGCGATTCAGCCTCCGAGCGCAGCTCCGACGATCGTGCGCGCCTCTTCCAAAATCAGGTCGAGGTGCGCCGCGCCCTTGAAGCTCTCCGCGTAGATTTTGTAAACGTTCTCGGTGCCGGAGGGCCGCGCTGCGAACCAGCCATTCTCGGTCACTACTTTGAGCCCCCCGATGGCGGCGTCGTTCGCCGGTGCCCGGGTGAGCTTGTGTAAGATCGGCTCACCCCCGAGCTCGCTCGCGCTGACCGACTCCGGCGACAACTTCTTCAGTGACGACTTTTGCGCGGGCGTCGCGGGTTGATCGACGCGCGTGTAATAGGGCGTGCCAAATTCCGCCCGCAGCTGCTCGTAGTGTTGCCCGGGATCTTTGCCGGTCACCGCGGTGATCTCGGCCGCCAGTAGGTTGAGGATGATGCCGTCCTTGTCGGTCGTCCATGCGCCGCCGTCTTTGCGTAAGAAGCTCGCGCCAGCACTTTCCTCCCCGCCGAAGCCGAAAGAGCCATCGACCAAGCCATCGACGAACCATTTGAAGCCCACGGGGACTTCCTTGAGCGGGCGTCCGATCGACTTCACTACGCGATCGATCAGCGAGCTACTCACCAGAGTTTTGCCGACCGCGGCGTTCGACGACCACTTTGGCCGATGCGTGAACAGATAGCGAATCGCAACCGCGAGGTAATGATTCGGGTTCAGCAAGCCTGCTGACGGCGTAACGATGCCGTGCCGATCGGAATCCGGGTCGTTGCCGAATGCGATCTCGTACTTGTCTTTGAGCCCCACGAGCTTGGCCATCGCGTAAGGGCTCGAGCAGTCCATGCGGATTTTCCCGTCGTGATCGACCGTCATGAACCCAAACCGCGGATCGACGGACGCATTCACGACGTCGATGTCGAGCCCATAGTGCTCGGCGATGCGAGACCAGTAGGCGATGCTCGCACCTCCCAGGGGGTCTGCCCCCAGACGCAGCTTTCTCGCGCGGATCGCCTCGATGTCGACCACGTTCTCGAGGTCGGCGATGTACGCAGCGGCAAAGTCTCGTTCGTGAGTGGTGCTGGCCCGCTTGGCCGCTTCGTAGCTCAGGCGCTTCACACCCGAATTGTTCTCGCGTAGCAGCGCATTGGCGCGGTCCTGCACCCAGCCCGTGACGTCGGTGTCCGCGGGGCCGCCGTGGGGCGGGTTGTACTTGAAACCGCCGTCACGCGGCGGGTTGTGCGACGGCGTGATCACGATGCCGTCCGCGAGCCGCGCCGGGCGACCGCGATTGAACGCCAAGATCGCGTGTGAGATCCCGGGAGTCGCCGTGTAGCCGCCGCCCGCTTGCAGGATCGTTTCTACACCGTTCGCGGCGAGCACCTCGAGCGCGCTCTGTTCAGCGGGCTCGGAGGCGCAGTGGGTGTCACGTCCCATGTACAACGGACCCGTGATGCCCTGCGCCGCCCGATACTCACAGATCGCCTGCGTAGTCGCTAAGATGTGCGCTTCGTTGAAACTACCGTCTTCGGCGGAACCGCGGTGACCGCTCGTGCCGAAGCTCACCAGTTGTTCCGGGTTGTTCACGTCGGGACGCACCGAATAGTAAGCGTCGACGAGTTTCTTCGGGTCGATCAGGATCTCTGCGGGGGCGGGTTTTCCGGCGAGCGGGTGAAGAGCCATCGCCGCGGAGAGTAGCCTCGAGTGGTACGGCTATGGAAGCAGGGCCGCGCGTTCAGGCTTCAGAAAAGCCGCTACCCGCGACCCTGACTTCGCTTGGCACCCACTCGAAACGCGCCGGTCCCCGCTCCCATCCTCCGCTCAGGAGCTCTGAACTTCGATCCGGCGCGGGCGAAACGCCGCGCTCTTGGCGAGGTGAACGCGGAGCACGCCGTTCGTGTACTCGGCCTTGACGCGTTCCGGGTCGATTCGTTCATCGATGCGAAAGGTGCGCGCGTAGACCACCGGTCTGTCCTGCGTGCCCTGCACCTTGGCTTCGATGCGAAACTCGGGCAAATCGACGTGCACCCCGATGTCATTGGGGTCGAGGCCAGGGACGTCGGCGACGACGAGCAGCTCCGCGTCGTTCTCGAAGATGTCGACGGTGGGCGTCAATTCACGGGCGGGACGAGTTTTTTCTTGGTTTTGGTCGTGCATGTTCCTTCTCCTACAAATCGACTAATGGCTTCGGCTCAGGCGCTCGCCGAGACACTCACTCGTTTGGGTTGGGCCTCCGCCGCTTTCGGCAGCGTGAGCGTGAGCACGCCTTGCTTCAGTGTTGCTTGCACCTTCTCCGGGTCGATGCGCGCGGGCAGCTCGTAGCTTTGAGTGAACGAAAAGCCCTGGCGCTCTCGGCGATGCACGGCATAACCCTCCGGCGCTTCGACTTTGCGCGCGGCCTTCACGGTGAGCACGTTCGCGGTGACGCTGATGTCTACGTCTTTCTCGCTCAGGCCGGGCAACTCGGCGCGCAACGTGAGCGCCTCACCGGTGTCGGCAAAGGTCAGCGCGGGCGTACTCAGGCCAGCGAAGGACGGCGCGCGCTCCAAGTCGCCAAACAGCCGATCGAGTTCCCTGCGCAACGACGCCACGGGCAACCCGCGTGAAGGGCCGAAACCCGGGGCACTACGACGATCATTGAAACGGACGAGCATGACTTACTTCTCCTTGTCGAAAAAATGGACGAGCCCACACCCGAACTCGGCAACACCCGCCTGCAGTGGCTGAAAGGAGCCAACTTGCGGCGAACCGTGTTTCTGTCGGGGACGCCAAAGAACCTGTACATCGAGTCCGCGGCTGACAAGGGGAGCTGCCGCCAAAAATCGCCCCGGGCCCACGGCCCGCGCAAACCCTTGGGATCTCGGGGAAAAGCCCTTAGAGTCGCGCGCCAAAGGAACCCCGAGCATGCCCATCTTGCGCGAAGGCGACAGTGCACCGAATTTCACCCTGCGGACCGACCAAGGCACGGAGGTCACCCTCACGACCTTGCAAGACAAGCCGCTGGTCCTGTTCTTCTATCCGAAAGACGACACGCCTGGCTGCACGATCGAGTGCAAGGAGTTCCGCGATGCTCGTGGCGAATTCGCCGATAAAGCTCATGTGTTCGGCATCAGCCCGGACGACATTGCGAGCCATCAAGCGTTCCGCGACAAGTACGCGCTCAACTTTCCACTGCTCTCCGACCCCGAGCATCGGGTCGCAAGTCAGTTCGGGGTCTGGGCACTGAAAAAGAACGGCACCGAAGGCATCCACCGAACGACGTTCGTGATCCGCGACGGCAAGGTGGCGCGCGTATTCAGCGAAGTGAAGCCCGAAGGCCACGCAGCGCAGGTACTGGCCACGCTCTGAGCGCAGCCCCGTGACCGAAGCCGTGACCGAATCACTCAATCTGCGCCCGATCGGCGTCGTCCACTCACCCTTCAAGGAGCGCGTGGATGCCCCGCGACAACCGATTTTGGCGCGCGGCGTGCAGGGCACCATCGAGCTCTTTTCGGGGCGCAACCTGGATCAAGCGTTGGAGGATATCCAAGGCTTCAACTTCATTTGGGTGCTGTTCTGGTTTCACCTGAATACGACCTGGAAGCCGAAGGTTTCACCGCCGAGAAGCGGACTTCGACGTGGCGTGTTCGCAACGCGCTCCCCGTACCGCCCGAATCCGATCGGCATGAGCGTCGTCGAGCTGCGCAAAGTCGAGGGGCTCGTCTTGACCGTGCAGAACCTGGACATCTTGGACGGCACGCCGGTGCTCGATTTGAAGCCGTACATCGCCTACACGGACAGCGTGCCGGACGCCAGCAGCGGCTGGCTCGAAGCACCGAGTGATCCGCAGCCGGACTATGCAGTGGAGTTTGCGCCGCTCGCCACCGAGCAGCTGCGCTTCCTCGAGTCCGAGTTCCGCCTCGAGATTGCCGAACGCTTCGTGGCCGCCTTGCGACTTGGTCCTGAACCACAGGCATTTCGTCGGATCCGAAAAGACGGCGCGGGCTACGTGATCGCCGTCAAGGACTGGCGCGCGCGCTTCGTGTCCAGCGAACGCACGATCACCGTGCTCGAATTTCAAACTGGTCACCGGCCGCAGGTGTTGGCGACGACCGAAGACTCGGCGCTCGACGCGCATCGCGGCTTCGTCACGCGCTTCGGGCGCGGCTGAGTCAGCTCAGCGCCAGCCGCGAAGCACCGTCAGCGCCTGTTCGTTCAGCTCGATGGCGCGCGCCTCGCTGGCCGCCTCGGTGTAGCAGCGGAGCTCCGGCGCGTTCCCGGAGGCTCGCAGGTGTACGACTTCGTCGGAGGCAAACGTGGCTCGCAAGCCGTCGATCATCGACACGTCAGTGACTTCACCGAACGCCGGAAATGCGGCCGCGATTGCGGGCGGGCCGCCTTGAGCCAACGCGCCCAGCCGTTCCTTGGAGAGCGCGGTCGGGAAATCCTCCAGCCGATCACTCGCGGTGAAGCGTTGCGGTAAGCTGGCCAGCAACTGCGAAATAGTACTGCCTTTGGCGCGTGCACTGAGCAGCACCGCGAGCGGCACGAGCAGCGCATCACGCGTGGGCAGCGCGGGCAGGAGGCCGGCAATCGTGAAGTCGGTCGCAGTCAAAAAGCCGCCATTCGCCTCGTAACCGACGACCTTGTCCGCGCCGCCGAGCGCGCTGTTCATCGCTTCTATCACGTACGGCGAGCCGATGCGCGTGCGCACGACGCGCTGGAAAGCATCGCTCTTCTCCACCGCGGTGTTGCAACTCACCGGCGCGGCGACGAACGTGGCCCCCAAAAATTTCCCGGTCAAGATGCCGGCGACGTCTCCGCGCAGCCACTTGCCGCGCTCATCGCTGACCAGCGGGCGGTCACTGTCTCCGTCGGTCGAGACGATGGTATCGAATTGATGCTCGCTCGCCCAGCGTGCGGCCGAAGCTACATCTTCCGGGCGAATCGCCTCGGTGTCGACGGGAATGAACGCTTCCGAGCGGCCGAGACGAGTCACCCGGGCGCCCAAGCCGGTCAGCACCTCGAACAACACGTCACGGCCCACCGCCGAGTGCTCGAACAGGCCAATGTGCGTCCCGTGCAAGGCGCCTTCGCCGAAGGCGTCGAAGTAGCGTTGCACGTAGCGCCGTTCGATCTCTGCTTCGACCGCGGGCTCGACGCGCTGCGCGCTGGCTAAGGTCGCCCCCTTCCCATCGAAATCGGGAGGCAGCTCGACGACCTGCTCTTTCATACCCGGCTCGTCGCGCTTCAGCAGCTCGCTCTTGGGGCGATAAAATTTGATGCCGTTGCGATCGTCCGGGATGTGACTGCCCGTGACCATGATCGACGGGATCTTCTGGCTGAACCCGAACAGCGCGACGGCAGGCGTGGGTACGCGACCGCCGTTGACCGGGACGCTCCCGTGATCGGCAATCGCCTTCATCACCGCGCGCATGATCCGTGGCGTGCTCGAACGCAGGTCACCCGCAACCGCCACGCGCCCGCCGCGTTGGATCTCGCGTTCGCGCTCCAGGTATTGGAGGAAACCGCGAGTGTACGTGTAGCAAACCTCGTCCGTCATGGCGCTCACCAGACCGCGGGCGCCGCTGGTCCCGAACGCCACGCCGCTGCCATCCATTGCTTCTGCGATCGACACTCTGCGAGCCGGCATGATGCGCCGGTTATACTACGCGGACACTCGCCTCGCACAGGTCCCCGCCGTGATTGAGCGCTCGGCTGCCCTTTCCACCGACTGTGGCGAAATCTCGACCCTCACGCGCCGGGAGCGCTGAAGTCCCAAGGCCGCCTGCGGAAGCCCCGACCCATCAAGGTTGCAGCGGCAAGGACGGTCGGTCGCGGCGTGTGGTCAACCGAGTGCTTCGACGTCGACCGCGACTTCGATGCTGTGGGCGCCGCCTCCGAGGACGACACCTTTCAGCGGGCTCACGTCGCTGAAATCCCTGCCCCAGCCCACGGTTACGTGACGGGTGGCCGGAACGACGGCGTTGGTCGGGTCGAAGTCGAACCAGCCGAAGCCTGGAATGTATACGGAAGCCCACGCATGCGAGGCGTCCGCGCCGACCAGCCTTGGGCGGTCAATCGGTGGGTCGGTCTCGAGGTAGCCGGAAACGTAGCGCGCAGCGAGTCCGAGCGAACGCAGAGCACCGACCGCAACGTGGGCGAAGTCTTGGCACACACCGCGTTTGTCGCGCAGCACCTGCGCGAGCGGCGTGCTGAGATCGGTCGCGCGCGGGTCGTAAGTGAACTCCTCGAAGATTTGGCGATTGAACGCGAGCACCGCATCTACCAGCGGGCGCTTGGGCGTGAACGAGGGTGCGGCGTAGGCGGCTAGCAGCGAGTGCGCGCGAACCAGCGGGGAGTCGAAGCGATACTCGCTCACCTCGACCAACCCGCGATCTGCGGCCAGGCGCTCCGCGGCTTCTTCCCAAGTGACGCGCGCGGCGAGCCCCTCCGGCGCGTCGCGCTCGCGGAGGCCGATGTACGTCTTGGCGGTGACGACCAATGCCTCGTGCTCGCTCAATATCTCGATGAAATGGGCGCGATTGCCGAAATAGTCGTGTTCCTCGTACAGGCTCGCCGGCGTCGGCGAGACGTCGAGCGAGTAGCCGGACACGCGCTGAAACTGCAGCGGTCTGGGCGCCAAGTGGGCGATGTGGTGGGCGTGCACCACGGGACTTTCGTACTCGTAGCGCGTCGAGTGACTGACGCTGAACATCCTCATTTGGCTTCTAGGTCCTCGTTGATCCACACGGGGGGCGAGACAGCGCGCGAGGAAGCCAAGTGCGAGAAGAAAGTATGTCCCACTTCGTCCGAGAACTGCCAGAGCAAGGTCGTCGACTCCTCGAGCAATTGTCGCAAACCGGAGCCGTCGCCTGCGCAGGCCTGCTCGATGTCCGCCGTCAAGAGCGTACTCTGAAGCGAGATTAGACGGCGCTCGGCGCGACTGCGTGTGACGTCACTGTGGATCTGCAAACGCTTGAAATGCTCCATCAACGCTTCCACTTGGAACGCGACGGAGCGTGGATTCGAGGTGTCGGTGAGCAACAAGTCGACCACCGGTGCGACCTGCAACGTGCTCAGATAGCGCGCGCGGTAGGTGAGCAAACTGTCGGCGACCTCGAGCAGCGCTTCCATGTGGACGCGTGATGCGCCGGCGGGCAGAAGCGCTTGCAGTTGCACCAGCGACAGCGCGCCGCGCTCGACGCGGCGGCCCATGTCCAAAAATGCCCAGGCATGGCTACGGACCATGTTGTCCAGTGTGGTGCCACTGACCGCGGCTAGTGTGATCAAGATCTGATCGAGTACATCCACGGCATTGCCGAGCTTTTCGGGGGTTGCGCTGGGCAGCGACTCAATCGAGTTCGAGAGCCGACGGAGCACGTGCCAGGCATCCCTCGAAAGGCGGCTGCGCACGCCGAGCGTGAGCTCGTGCACGCGGCGCAGGATACCGCGCAGGTTGTTCGGCGAATCCGCATCGAACAGTACGCCCAGAAGGATCGCCTCGGCGGGGGTAGCGGGCGCGCCCGGTCGCTTCTCCGCGATGTTGGCGTCTGCCACCGCGGGCGTCACGCCCGAGCGTTGCAAGGCGTCCAAGATGGCGCCAAGTGCGAGCGGCGCATCTGGCGCCGCCTCCAAGGTCGCGCGTTCGATGCCCGCGCGTGCCAAGCGAGCCGTGCAATCACAGCGCTCGACGTAGCGCCCGAGCCAGTAGATATCGTCGAGCAAGCGGCTCGGCAGGTCGAGACCACCGCGCTTCAAGTCCACTCGGTGATCCGGCATCGACGGCAGCACTGGTTCGGCGCTGCCTGCCGCGGATGGCACCCAGACGTCTTTGCTGACCGCATTGCTGCGGATGGCCAAGAACAAGCCGTCCGGAGACTCGTTGATGCGAGCGAGACCGCCCGGCATCACGTCGTAGTCTTCTCCGTCACGGCATAGGAATGCGCGCCAGGCCAGGCCGCCCTGGACCACGCTGCCAGACTCCCAAACGGGAACCGTGGACAAGCCGGGCCAACGCTCGCCCACGAAGTCACCCGGGTGGGCTTTGAGGCGCTCGACGAGCTGTGCGCGCGCCTTTTGGTCCATCTGCGCGGGTACGAACGGGTCGCCGCGGCGGTCGCCAAACGCCGGCTTGATCACCATGTCGTCGAGCGACGCGAGCACGAGCGCGAGCGACTGCGGGTCACCACACCAGAACGTGGGGACCGACTCCACCATCAGCTCTTCACC
>Ga0247740_1000620_pt1 | contig 16415 bp, 16 predicted proteins | sample UWRJL148409B2_FD_180942 | JGI IMG/M metagenome (GOLD analysis project Ga0247740, IMG submission 180942) | Plant litter microbial communities from Arlington Agricultural Research Station in Wisconsin, United States - UWRJ-L148-409B-2 | ecosystem: Environmental > Terrestrial > Plant litter >...
GGGCGCTCTGGGGGGCGCAGCGCTCCAGGACCGGGCTGTGGCGCGTCTTATCAAGCGGGTCGCGGTCTCGGTTGGTCTGGACCCAAAACGCGTCTCTGGGCACTCCCTGCGATCTGGGTATGCGACGGCGTCCGCCCGTGCCGGGGTGTCACCCGGTCAGATCCAAAGGACACTCGGGCACTCGTCCGCCGGAATGACGGTGCGGTACATTAGGGATAGCGACCAGGGATAGCGGCTTGAGCGGCACGAACAGTCTTTCCATCCGGCATCGGCCCGCTAGAATTGCCGAATGAAGCCGCGCGCACGATCACTCTGGCATGAAGACGGTGGAGTGTTCACTGCGTCGACGCCAACAGTCACGGAGATCGAGCCTGGGCGTGAAATTCGATTTTCTAAAAGGCCGGTCGGGCGTCCGCGCACCAACGCGCTGGGGGAGCGTTACACCACGTGGGCGCTAAAAACGCCGAGCGGTTTGCCGATGGTCTGTCGTCGTCGTGGTTGCAACCGACGCTTGCGCAAGACAGATGTTTTGACGTGCTCGCCCGCATGTAGAGACGAACTCACCCACTTTTGCGAATCGATTCTGAAGGTATTTTCGGGCGAGGACCGACCAGAGGACTTTCCGATTTATTTTCGTTCTGCGAGGCTGAGCCGCCCGAAAACGCACAAGAAGAAGTGATCGAACTGGTTCTTCGGTCGTCGCGTTCGTCAGGGGAGGGCCTCGTCTTTTCGAAGGTGGCGCGGTGCGGTTTTGTTTTCGAAATGCCGAATGGCGACGTTGAACTCTTCCGAATCGGCGTGCTTGCGCAGGCGCTCCACCGCAAGGCGTACACACTCGTGCAGTGGGAGAAGCAAAACTGGATCTCGAAACCTTCGTTCTTGGTGCACGGGCGAGGTCGCGAAAAAATGCGGTTTTACTCCGCGCAGCAAGTGATCGCCGCGAACAGACTGATCGTCGAACGACACTCTGGAAAGACCAGATTTCGCGACGCGAGCGAATTCCGTGATTTTCTTGTCTCGCTCGACCGCGAACTTTGGCTCGGGGCAGAGGTCGCGCGCGAAGGGCGAAAATAGGCTTATGCCGGTCCGCTCTGTAGCCCCTTCGACAGCGATCTGATCCGTAGCCCAGGACGATCTAGCGGCGTGTGATGTGGCACGGGGAAGGGGAGGATCGTCGAAATCGTTCGGAGATCTGTCCTTTCCGGTATGCGCTTCTCACCAAGGTTTGTACTCGCTTTCGTGCAGTGCCTGCGAAGTTCTGAATTTCGTCGCCTTGAATGGATGCCGATTGCGAAGATAGGAGATTTGAGGTGACGAAGATGAACAGGACTAACTCTTACTGCGGGGATAGTCATGATTAACTTGATGCTGATAGTCCGAAGCGTCTTTCACATGAACATATGCTTCATCTTCCTGATCTACAGGCATAGCTATATTTTTAAAGGGCACAACTGTCATCGTTCGCGCCCAACGACTCGAGATTCCAAGAACCGCGAGTCATTTTTTCGGGCGCTATGGTCGGACCTCTAACGTGTTCGCCCAAGCTCGGCGACGCATCCGCGAGCCTTGCGACATGCGCGTTGCCGGGGGCACCCCGTGCGAAAATTCCAGTCGCCTTCCTTGGACAAATATCCGGTGGCACCCCCACGAGCTCGGTACTCGTCGATTTGGGACTTGCCACATCGCGCCTCTTGCTCCGTCCACGCTGTTCTCAGCCGATCGCGCGTCAATCGGATACCTGTCGAACCACTGACGCCGAGCACCAGATGGAAATGCAACACGCCACGAGTCTGCCGTTCGAGACCGTAAACGCTATGGATGTGAGTTCCGATCTCTTTGGCGAGCGTGCGGAGCCAACCGTGAAGTGCCTCAACCGCTTCGCCGTCCGAGATGTTGCGTTTGAAGGTCAGAGTGATCCACCACCCCCACGCAACCGGACCATCTAGCCAGTGCCCGAGGATCCGTTGCCGCTGCTGCTTCGCTCGTGTCTGCGCCGAATGGAACCGATCCATATCTAGCCCGCAACTCCCACGTCCTTCGCGCTGTGAATCGACCGCTCCGCGATGAGGGTAGCGAGCGCGCGACGCGAAAAACGGACGAGTCGCCGTCCCAGTCGTACATGAGGGATTTCGTGACGGCTCACCATGGCGTACAGCGTCCCGAGTCGGACGTTCAGAAATTGCGCCGCCTGGGCGTAGGTGAGGAGCTCTTGGTCGTCGATCATCGAATGCCTCCTGCGCGACGGTGTGTGAGTTCGCGCTATGCCCGTGACCTTGCCGACCTTGCCCGGCGAAGTATCCCGCAAATCCATCGCCGAGTTTGCGGGAGACTTGGCCGCTGTTGACGCGATGAACTACCTGGTCCCCGCCATCGGCACGACTTGTCCCAGACCGGTACAGTGCCCGCTTCCAAGGCGATCGTAATCGCCGACAAACGCGTCCGGCGCGAGGTGCGCGTATCGCATCGTCATCTGCACTGACTGATGGCCCAAGATTCGCTGGAGCTTGAAGACGTCTCCGCCCTTCATCACCCACTGCGACGCAAACGTATGACGTAGATCATGAAACACCACGTAGCGTCGCTCCTTGCCGCCGCGCTTCTTGATCTTCGGAAAGCCGGCCGCATCGAGGACACGGTGCAGCACTTCCTGAAAAATCCGACCCGACTCGCGATACATCTCTCCACGCTCGTTCGCGAACACCAGCTTCCCTGGGTGCCTCAAGCGCCACGATCGAAGGATCGGTAGCAACGCGTCCAAAACCGGCACGTGCCGCACGCGGTCAGATTTGGTCGGTCCGTCGAAACTCCGCTGCACGGTGATCAGCCGCCGCTCGAGATCGATGTCTGGCCATTCGAGTCCCGCGAGTTCGCCCGCGCGCATGCCGGTGTAGATCGCCATCGCGTACAGCACGAAAACCTGTTCCCCTTCGTTCCGTGCGCCGTCGAGGCACCTCCGTATTTCGTCGTCGGTGCGCAGGTAGTTGTAGTCCCGGCTGAAAAGGCTGGTTTTCGGCTTCTTCAAGCGCGGAACGCTGAGAATCCACGGCGTTTTGAAGCTCGTCGCCAGTCGCAGCATCGAAAGTAGGAGGGTGAGATGGTTCGCGACCGTTTTCGGATCCAACTCGGTATGTGAACGCAAGTAGGCGTCGCCCTCTTCGACGCCGATGTCGCGAACCCGCATCGGACCGAAAGCCGGTCGGAGGTGCTTGCGGATGACGCTCTCGTCGTCCTTCCCGCTCCTCTTCAGCGGTGCTCGGTTCTCGACCCAGTAGTCGCAGAGCTCGTTGAACGTCTTGTCCCGCGCCTCGCGCGGTCGGTTCCCTTGCCGAACCTGATCCGCGTGAACCTCATGCTCCCGGAGCTTGGCTTGGGCGACGCGGTAGTCGTCGTAGACTTCGCTCTGCCGGCGGTCGTTCTCGTCGAACCATCGGATGCGCCACTTGCCGCGGTGTTTGACTGGCTTCGCCACTGTCGATCCTTGTCCGCCAAACAAGGTCGATCGTCTCCCGCAGACTCCGCCGCGGAATTGCGGGAAGTCGGATCAAAGGTCGGTGGCCCCACCGTGGCCCCGGGCAAAAAAAAACGCGAGATTAGCGGCTAAGCTAACCTCGCGTTTTTCCTCTAGTTGCGCGGGGAGGATTTGAACCTCCGACCTTCGGGTTATGAGCCCGACGAGCTACCAGGCTGCTCCACCGCGCGTCAGGGAGGCGTAAAGTACTCACAGCGGATGAACTGTCAAGCGTTGCTAAATGTTTTGTGATTTTGCCGAGTTGAGGGCCAGAAAACGCGCGTTTTCGAGGTGTGTGCGCGGGCCGTCGGCTACCCGACCGAGACGCGGCTCGAGAAACTTCACGAACTGAGCGCTCAGGGCGCGTTGGCTACGCGGCCTGTAACGCACGCCTGCGTCACTGCTTGGGGTTACGCACGATGGGTGCGTTCGGGACGACGCCCGTTGGGCACGGTGCGTGATGCGAGGTGCGCGGCTGGGGTGCGCGCGCCCAACTGCTCCGCGCTCGTGGGCCGGCCGCGAACTCGAACTCGAACTCGAACTCGAACTCGAACTCGAACTCCCGCACCGGGCGATGCCGGAGAACGGTCAGCGACATGACGACGCGAATGAATCCCGTATTCGAATAACCGAGCAGGTGCCGACTACGAGCGCCGTTGCGCTTTGGATCGCTCGTGGGTCGTTGGTTGTTGCAATTGTGGTGTGTTCGCAGAGTGAAAGTTAGACACGCACTATTCGAGTCGGCAATTAGTTCGGCAGCGGTTTGATTTGTTGATCCGGAAGCATACAAGGAGCGTAGTTATGCTTCGCACTCTCGGCGCCATCGCTGGAGGTGCGTCGTTAGAGGGTTGCTTCAAGACGGAGGTCTACGTGTCTAGATTGTCTTTGTACTCTATGGTTTTGCTCGTTGGCGTGGGGTCGGCGCTTGCCGCTTGCGGAAGTGACGACGACACGAGCGGGGGCACGGCCGGTTCGGGCGGCAAGGCCAGCGCCGGCTCGAGCGGTAAGTCTGGCAGCGCTGGCAAGGCCGGCGGCGGTTCGGGTAACGCGGGCGAAGCCGGCGAAGCCGGCGCAGGCGGTGCCGCCAGCACGCTGTATGAACGCCTCGGCGGTCATGACGGCATCAAGGCCGCGATCGGCGCAATCGTGACCGCGGAGCTCGCGGATGACGACATTGCCTCGTACTTCGCGCCCAATCTCCAGGTTGCGAGCCATGAGCCCGGCGCGCCCGACATCATCGACTGCTTCACCGCGTTGCTTGGAAAGGCCGCGGGCGGCGAAGAAGAGTATCCGTACACGACCGACAACGGGTACACGTGCCGCAGCATGGCTGACGCGCACGCCGATCTGCACATCGGTGGCGGCACGTTCGACAACTTCGTGAGCATCGCCGCGGGCGTGCTCAAAGAAGCGGGAGTCGCCGACGCCGACATCGAGGTCGTCGGTGGGGTACTCGTCGGCACCAAAGGCGTGATCGTCGATCCGGACGCGCCCGAAAATGGCCCCTGCGTGTCTCCCGCGTGCGAGGTGCCCGGCGCGGGCGGCGCCGGTGGTGAGGGCGGCAGTAACTAAGGGCTGAACCATGAAGCGCGCGCAATTGAAACGTGTCTCGATATACGTGGTCTCCGTGCTGACGGCGCTGACATTGTTCGGCGGCTTCTTGCACACCAAAGCCGGTCGTCCGCTACTCGCCCGTATGGGCGTGGCCTGTCCGATCAAGGCTTCGCCGCAGGCCATCGAAGCGGCTCGCAACAATAGTGCGCGTGCCCAACGCGGTTCCGAGACGGCAGCGTCGCGGCCCGCGTTGGGGTTTGCTCTCGATCACATGTCTCTTTCGGACGTCAAGGCGTGGGCGGACAGCAAACACGTGTCTTGTGAAGACGTACGCGCGGGGCTCCTGCGTTGTACGGACGTGCCGATCGCCGCGCTCGGCGGTTCGGGGCCGCCGATCAATCGCTTGGATCTCGGCTTCTCGCTGCTGAACGCGCGCTTGGTGAACATCAGCGCGTGGCGCAACGGCCTGACGAGCGTGGCCGCCGCGACCCAGATGGACGCGGTGGTCGCCGGCCTGAAAGAGCGAGTGGGGTTGCCCTCGCGCGAGGAAGGCAGCCGCAGCGCTGAGTACTTGGCGGCGGGCCCATTGCGCACGGCCGTCGTTCAATACCGTTTCAAGGACTACATCGCTGACGTGAGCGCGACGAACATTCCCGGTCGCGGCCTCTCGATGCGGGAACACTACATGTCAGCGCGCGACTAGTCGCATGACACTTCCGCGCGTGACGAGCGAGTCGCGCGCGGTCACACCGGTTGCTCGCCGCATCACCCCCGCCTTGCTGGCGCGGCGCTTCCCACTTCGGTTCGGCCCTCCGAATAACCCTGAAGCGGCAAGCCTGACGCCAGAGGAGACCTGGTTTGGGTGGTGCGGCGCCGCATTTGCCGGCTTTTATTCATTGTGCGTGCTCGGCTCTCGCCTATCGGGTAAGTAGGTTGTTGCGGTCCGATGCTCACGATGAAGACGAAATATGCGCTCAAGGCTCTGTCCTTGCTCGCCCTGGTCGATCAGGCAGAGCCAATGCTGATTGCCGACATCGCCGAGCGCGAAGGGATCCCGAAGAAGTTTCTCGAGCTGATCCTGCGCGAGCTCAAGCAGCATGGCATTCTCGACAGCCGGAAGGGGCGCGGCGGTGGCTATCTGCTGCGTCGGCGTCCAGAAGACATCAACCTCGCGTCCATCATTCGTATTTTGGATGGCCCGCTCGCGCCCGTGCCTTGCCTGAGTCAAACCGCCTATCGTCGCTGTGAAGGCTGCGAAGACGAGCGCACCTGCGGCATTCGATTGGTGCTGAAGGAGATGCACCAATCGACCCTGCGCGTATTGGAGGGCACCACCCTCGCCGACGTCGCGGCAAAGGTGAGGGAAGCCGCAGCGGGCACCAAGCCCGTCGCGCGCTACTCAATTTAGCGCGGTTCAGTCGCCGGTCAGCGCCTGTGCGTAGGGGGTAGCGAGGGGGGCAGGAGAGGGGGCGATCGCGAGCCAGCATCGCACCCCGCGTTGCGCCCAGTTCCCGCTTGCCGCGGTGACCCGAAGGTCACCGTCCATTAAAGTAGACGGGGCGCTCTTTTGGTGGCAAGGTCGGCCCCGGTTTGACCTGGGAATTCGACGGATGACTGTTCTTACCCTGCCCGGCGCGGGAGCCCTGGCGCTCTCGGTTCGGGCCAAAGCCCTGGTTTTCGAGGATCCGAAGTCGGTCGCGCTGCTGGAGCGTGTGCGTGAGATAGCCCCGCGTTCGGTCAGTGTCTTGATCAGCGGCGAAACGGGCACGGGTCGAGAACTCGTGGCCCGACACCTGCACGAGTTGAGCGCGCGTGCGGGGGGACCGTTCTTGGCCGTGAACTGCAGCGGGTTCTCGCCCGCCGCGGCCGAAAGCGAGCTCTTTGGGCACCTCAAAGGGGCCTTCAACGGGGCCACCAGCGGCAAGTCTGGTTGGTTCGAGGCGGCCAACGGCGGCACCTTGTTTCTAGACGAGATCGGTGACTTGTCACCCAAGCTGCAACGCAGGCTACTCCGTGTGTTGTCCGCGGGTGAAGTGGTGCGCCTGGGTGGTGAACAGCCGACCCCGGTTGACGTTCGCCTGATCGCCGCTACGAATGTAAACCTGGATCAAGCCGTCCTCGCCGGTCACTTCAGCCAAGAGCTCTTGTACAGCTTGAGCTCGGCCACCCTCGAGCTTGCGCCGCTGCGCGAGCGCGCGGGGGACATCCTGCCGCTCGCTCGGCATTTCTTGGAGTTTTATCGCCAACGCTTGGATCTCGGACCTACCGAGCTCGGGGCAGAGGCGGCAGAACGCCTGCTCGCGCATTCTTGGCCCGGCAACATTCGCGAGCTGGAGAACGCCATGCATCACGCCCTGTTGCTTTGTCATGGCAGCCAGATCACGCCTGAAGATCTGAGGCTGAGCGCGCTCGACTCGCGAAGTGCGCCGGGTGTGCGCGCGCCGAGTGCGGAGGGCACGCCGTTCGAGCAGGCCTTGCTCGAGCTGTTCGAGCAAGATTTGCCCAACCTGTTCGAGCACATCGAACACCTAGTGCTGAAAACGGCATACCGCTATTCGTCGCAAAATCAGCTGCAAACTGCGCGCCTCCTAGGTATCAGCCGCAACGTCGTGCGGGCGCGCTTGATTCAGTTCGGAGAGATCGCGGGCTCCGTGCGTGGTGCGCGCGGCGCACTCAATTTACAAGAGAGTCGAGCGCCCGAGGCTCGGGAAATAACGGGATAAATGTCATTCGACAGCGTTGAAGCCGCGATCTCTGCCATTGCCCAGGGCCACATCGTGGTCGTCGTAGACGACGCCGCGCGTGAGAACGAGGGTGACCTGATCATGGCCGCCGAACACGCGACGCCCGAAAAGATCGCGTTCATGATCCGGCACACCAGCGGTGTTTTGTGCGCCACCTTGCCCCACGAGCGCGCGCGTGATCTCGCCCTGCCGCTGATGGTGGCCGACAACACCGAGTCGATGCGCACCGCGTTCACCGTTTCGGTCGACTACACCGTGGGTACGACGACCGGGATCTCGGCGGCGGACCGCAGCGCCACGTTGCGTGCGCTCGCCGATCCGCTGCGCCGCGCCACGGACTTCGCCCGGCCCGGGCACATCTTCCCCCTGCGCGTGCGCGAGGGCGGCGTGCTCCGCCGCGAGGGTCACACCGAGGCGGCTTCGGACTTGGCGCGCTTGGCCGGGCTTGCGCCCGTAGGCGTCTTGGCCGAACTCGTGAACGACGACGGCAGCATGTCGAATCCGCAGCAAGTCGCGAACTTTGCTGCTGTACACGGGTTGCTGCGCATCAGCATCGCAGACTTGATCGCCTATCGCCGGCGCACCGAGGTGTTGGTCGAGCCGGTGGCGGACGCGCGCCTGCCAACGCGGCACGGCGTGTTCAGCGCGCGCGTGTATCGCGGCGTGCTGGACGGCATCGAGCACGTCGCGCTCGTGCGGGGCGAGGTGGGGGGCGCGCAGAACGTACTCGTGCGCGTGCACTCCGAATGCCTCACGGGCGATATCTTCGGCAGCACGCGCTGTGACTGCGGCAGCCAGCTCGATTCAGCGCTGGAGAAGATCGCGGCCGCCGGCCAAGGCGTCGTGGTCTACCTGCGCGGGCACGAGGGGCGCGGCATCGGCCTCACGAGCAAGATGCACGCTTACAAATTGCAGGACCAAGGTCGCGACACCGTGCAAGCGAACCTCGACCTCGGCTTGCCCGTCGATTCCCGCACCTATGACGTGGGTGCGCAAATCTTGACTGACTTGGGCGTGACCACGATCCGCCTGATGAGCAACAATCCCGCCAAATTCAAGCAGCTGGAAGGCTACGCACTGCGCATCGTGGAGCGCGTGCCGCTCATCACCCGCCCGACCCAAGACAACATCGCCTACCTCAGCACCAAGCAGCTGAAGCTCGGGCACACGCTGGGCGTGCTGCCTTGTCCAGCGCCGGCGAGCTGAGTTCGAGGGTCTCCTTGTCCGAGTCAGCCGTCGCGAATCCGGGCGCAGCTGCGCTCACCGAATCCAATATTTGGGTCATCCCCGGCTTTCGCGAGTTCATGGTCAGTATGGTGCTGGTCACGCTCGCCAACCAGATCCAGGGCACGGTCGTCGCCTATCAGATCTACGAGCTGACTCGTGATCCGCTGTCACTCGGCGCAGTCGGGCTGGCCGAGGCGTTGCCGTTCGTGGCCTTCGCTCTGTTCGGTGGCCACGTGGCAGACGCGCGCGACCGGCGTCGCGTGTCACTCACCGTGCTTTACGTCATGGTGGCCGTCTCGGCCGGTTTGTTGCTGCTTTCCATCGAACACGGGGCGCTGGGCGCGGTGCGCCACAAGGTCGCCATTTACTCCGCGATCGTGATCTTGGGTGTGTGCCGCAGCTTTCTGCAACCCGCGCGGGCCGCTCTGAATGCGGAACTATTGCCGCCCACGCTTTACGCCAAAGCGATCGCGATTCGTACCAGCTTTTTTCAACTAGCTATGTTCGCGGGGCCCGCGGGCGGCGGTCTCTTGTACGCCGCGATAGGACCTCAGGGCGCCTACCTGAGCGCGGGCTTGCTGCTAACCGCCGCCTGGGTTGCCATGTACCGCGTGCCCAAAAATCGGCCTACCCAAACCTTGAAGAGCACGTTGTCGGTGGCGCACAGCATTCGCGAGGGCTTCAGCTACCTCGCGAGTGACCGGCTGCTGCTGTCCGCGTTGCTGCTCGACATGTTCGGCGTCTTGTTCGGTGGTGCCACCGCGTTGCTCCCGGTTTTTGCCAACGAGATCCTCGCGGTGGGCTCGCGTGGCTTCGGCATGCTGCGTGCGGCCCCCGCCGTGGGCGCGCTCGCCGCCTCGATCTTCCTCGCGTCGCGTCCGCCGCTGCGCCGTGCAGGTCGCACCCTGCTCCTGTCCACGGCGGGCTTCGGCGTGGCAATGATCGCCTTCGCCGTCTCGCGCAGCTTCCTTCTCTCCCTTGCGCTACTGGCGGCCAGCGGCGCGCTAGACATGGTGAGCGTCGTGGTGCGCAGCACCTTGCTTCAGTTGCGCGTACCGGGGCGCCTGCTCGGCCGCGTGGCGTCGATCAACCAGATTTTCATCGGCTCCTCCAACGAAATCGGCGCCTTCGAGTCGGGTGTTGCAGCGCGCCTCTTGGGCGTGATCCCCTCGGTAATCTTCGGTGGAGGAATGACGCTCCTGGTCACTGGGGCCACGGGTTGGCTCGGTCCGGAGCTACGCCGCCTCGGCCGCCTCGATCAAGTCGCCAAGTAGCCACACGGGGGCGTCTCCTCGCCGCCGCCATGGCATTATTCGTGCCTCTGTGAGAGGATGCGCCGGATGTCACTCTCTGGGCTTATCGATCGAGATCTGGCCGCGCTGCCGATCTTTCCCTTGCCCAATGTCGTGCTTTTTCCGGGCGCGTTGTTGCCTCTCCACGTGTTCGAGCCGCGTTACCGTGAGCTCGTGCGCGCCGTGCTCGCCGGGCGCAAGCTGATGGGTGTCGTTCGGCTCAAGCCTGGGTTCGAAGAAAACTACGAAGGCCGCCCCCCGCTGTTCGATGTCTGCGGAGTCGGCTCCGTGATCGACTCGGTCGAGCACGCCGACGGCCGCTTCGACATCACCCTTCGCGGGTTGGCCAGAGCGCGGATCGTCGAAGAACTGCCGCCCACTCACTCCTTCCGTGAAGTCCGCATCGAAGAGCTGAGTGACGGCTTTTCGGACGCCGCCGTCACCAGCGCTTGGCAACGCAAGCTGATCTCACTGTGGGCGAACCTCGCGCCACACCTGCCTGAATCCGTCCGCGACCTGCGCGCGCTCACCCGCGGGGCAGAAGGCGCCGGCGCCTATGCCGACCGCCTGGCCGCGGCTCTCGTCGGTGATCCGGATGCAAGCCAGCGCCTACTCGCCGAAGTCGATCCCACCGAGCGCCTGCGCCTGCTCACTGAAAAGCTGCAACAGGTTCACGATAGCGTCGCCCCTCCGAGCGCCGCCCGCCGCACTGAATTGAACTAGCCGCCTCTGCCGCACTGGGTCTGAAATCTCGCCCGCGCTCGCTGAGTCTCGCTCGCGAGTCGCGTTCGCGGCGGCGTCCGGTACTTCGTGCGCAAAGTACCGGCACGTTCGGAGGCCGGCTCTCGGCAACGTATGTATTTCCCGCTTCGCGAACCGAAGGGGGAACATCGACTTTTGCGTGCGGCGGCTCTCTCGGCTCAGCCTCGCCGCCGAAGGCCACGACGGTTGCGTCGTGCCTCGTGACCATCAACCCAAAATCAGAAACTCAGTGCGCGCGCCCGTATTGCGGCGGGATGATGGGCTTGTGACCCAGTGCGCGCGCGGCGTTGATGGCAAAGTAGGGGTCACGCAGGAATTGGCGGGCCAGGAACACGAAGTCCGCTTGGTTGTTGGCGATGATCTCGTTCGCTTGCTGTGCTTCGGTGATGAGGCCTACGGCCGCGACGTGCAGCTTGGTGGCGCGTTTCACGGCCTCGGCAAAGCCGACTTGGTAACCGGGGCCCGTAGGGATGATCGCCTTGGCGACGCTGCCCCCCGCGCTGCAGTCGATCAGGTCGATGTCTTCCCGCTCGAGTAGTTGCGCGAGTTGCACCGTGTCTTCGATTGTCCAACCGCCGGGCACCCAATCCGTACACGAGAGGCGCACGCCGAACACGCGGTCGTGCGGCCAGATGGCGCGCAGCGCGCGCACGGTTTCGAGCAGAAAACGCGCTCGATTTTCCAAGCTGCCGCCGTACGCATCGGTGCGCTGGTTGGACAGGGGGGAGAGGAAGCTGTGCAGTAGGTAGCCGTGCGCGGCGTGCAGCTCGAGGTAGCGGAAGCCCGCGCCGAGTGCGCGTTTGGCGGCGGCGCAGAACTGTTCGCGGATGCCGGCGATTTCTTCGACGGACAGTTCATGCGGCACGCGGTGCTGGTCGTCGAAGGGGATGGGGCTCGCGCCCACGACGTTCCAGCCGCCGGCTTCATCCGCAAGGGGCTTGCCACCCTCCCAAGGACGGCCAGTGGCGGCCTTGCGACCCGCGTGTGCGATTTGAATGCCCGCGACTGCGCCGTGTTCCTCCAAGAAGCGGGCGATGCGCGCGAGCGGTTCGATGTGCGCGTCTTGCCAGATCCCGAGGTCGCTCGGCGAGATGCGGCCCCGTGCCTCGACCGCGCTGGCCTCGGCGACGACGAGGGATGCGCCGCCAATCGCCCGCGAGCCCAGGTGCACCAAATGCCAATCGTTCGCGAAGCCGTCTTGCGCGCTGTATTGGCACATCGGTGAAACCGCGATTCGGTTTTTGAAGGTCACGCCGCGGATCGTGAGTGTGTCGAACAGTTGCGCCATGTCGGGGGAGTTTAAGGCCATTATGCCCCACGCCAAGGGGGCAATTCGCTGCTTGTTTTGCTCTGTCTACGGCAGTAGAAACACCGCTACCACCGATGACTCACGAGAACCTGCCTTTCGTAACGTCACGTCGCCAAGTGATCGTGCAAACGCTGAGCACGGGGTTCGCGCTCGCGGTCACGCCCATCTCCGCATCCGCGCTGACGACCGACACTGACGGTCTCGAGGCCGGCGAAATCAAGATCCCGACCAGCGCGGGCGAGATCCCGGGCTACCGCGCGCGCCCGCTCGCGCCCAAGGGCAAGCGGCCCGTGGTGTTGGTCGTGCACGAGATCTTCGGCGTGCACGAGCACATCAAAGACGTGGTGCGCCGCTTCGCCAAACAAGGCTACTACGCGATCGCCCCGGAGCTGTTCGCGCGCCAGGGTGATGTCTCGAAGCTGACGGACTTCAAAGAGATCCAAAGCAAGGTCGTGTCCAAGGTGCCGGACGCGCAAGTCATGTCCGATTTGGACGCGGCGGTGGCGTTCGCGAAGAAGGACCCGCACGCGGACACATCCAAGCTTTCGATCACCGGATTTTGTTGGGGTGGCCGCATTGTTTGGCTGTATGCCGCCCAGCAACCCGCGCTCAAGGCGGGAGTCGCCTGGTACGGCAAGCTCGTGGGCGAGAAAGACGAACTGCATCCGCGCTTTCCGGCCGACCTGGTGACCCAGTTGAAGGCGCCCGTTTTAGGCCTTTATGGCGCAAAAGATCAGGGGATTCCCATCGACACGGTGCAGCAGCAAGCGCAGGCGTTGGCGGCCTCCTCGAACGCCGCCGCCAAGGCGTCGAGCATTCACATTTATCCGGATGCGGGGCACGCCTTCTTTGCCGACTATCGGCCGAGCTTTCACCAAGCATCCGCCGAGGACGGCTGGAAGCGCACGCTCGATTGGTTCAAGAGTCATCACGCCAAGTGATCCGACGTAAGTGAGCGCCGCATCATGAAGACAAAACGGTTGGGCCGTACCGGCCTCAAGGTGAGCGAAATTTGCCTGGGCACGATGACCTTCGGCAATCAATGTGATGAAGCTGCGTCCTTCGCGATCATGGACAAGGCGTTCGAAGCCGGCGTGTTCTTCTTCGACACCGCGGACGTGTACCCCCTCGGGGCGACGCCCGAGATGCGTGGCAGCACCGAGACCATCGTGGGCAAGTGGATCCACGAGCGCAACCTGCGCGACAAGATCGTGCTCGCCAGCAAGTGCCGTGGGCAGATGGGCGAGGGGCCCAATGACGTCGGCCTGTCACGCAAGCACATCGTCTCCGCTGTCGAAGCCAGCCTGCGGCGCCTGAAGACGGACTACCTCGACCTCTATCAGACGCACCAGCCCGACCCGGAAACGCCGATCGAAGAGACGCTCGGCGCCCTGGACGACTTGGTGCACCAGGGCAAGGTGCGCTACCTCGGTTGCAGTAATTACCCCGCGCATTTACTGGGCAAAGCGCTGTGGGCGAGCGACAAGCACGGTTACGCCCGCTACGAGACCAACCAACCGCGCTACAACCTTTTGTACCGCGAGATCGAGAACGAGATCGTGCCGTTGTGCCGAGCCGAGGGGCTTGGGCTGATCGTGTACAACCCGCTCGCGGGCGGCTTTCTGACCGGCCGGTATCAGCCCGGCCAAGAGGTCAGCGCAGGCACGCGCTTCTCGCTCAACCAAGCCGGCAAGTTCTATCAGCAGCGCTACTGGCAGAGCGCCCAGTTCGAAGCCGTCGAGAGCCTGAAACAGTTCTTCGCACAGCGTGGCCGCTCGCTGACGGAGGTCGCGCTGGCCTGGGTTTTGGCTCAGCCCGGCGTTACTTGCGCGATTTTGGGCGCGAGCCGTGCCGAGCAACTCGATCAAAGCCTGCCGGGAATCGCCATCCAGCTCAGCCCGGAGGAGCTCGCGTTCTGCGATCAGATCTGGTTCGACTTGCCGCGCCTCAAAGATCCCACCGTCGCGTTACGCTGACGACATCCGCCCGCAGGGGCGCGCCGTCTGACTTAGCGGAGAAAAGCGTCTCGAGGTCCCGCTATGCAATTGCGTCACGGCACACATGCGGCCAAGGTCGGGCGGCGCGCGGGGGTCAATCGCCGCGCCATTGGAGAAGCACCAGATGTCCGGACCTAGCCCTACGTTGGGCGCGCAAGGCGCGCGCCAGCTCGCAAATACCACCAAAACGCCGCCGCAATGGATCGGCACGACCCCCCGTTGGCTCGTGAGTCTATTGCCGTGGACACCGGTCGAAGCCGGCACCTACCGCGTCAACAAGGTCAAAGAGGGCGGGGAAGACAACATCGGCATCGAGTGCAGCCCGAACGATGGCGATGAACTGCCCAAGGCGTTCGTCGACTACGAAGAGCATCCGCGCGAGTACACCCTGAGCACGGTCACCACGATCCTCGACGTGCAGACGCGCATCTCGGACCTGTACCGCAGCCCGATGGACCAGGTTCGTGAGCAGCTCGCCGTGTTGGTCGAGATGGTCAAAGAGCGTCAAGAGCGCGAGCTGATCAACAACCCGAACTACGGCCTGATCAGCCACGTGATTCCGTCGCAGCGCGTGTCGACCCGCAGGGGGCCGCCCACGCCGGACGACTTGGACGAGCTGATCACCAAGGTCTGGAAAGAGCCGGCTTTCTTCCTCGCCCACCCGAAAGCGATCGCCGCGTTCGGCCGTGAGTGCACGCGCCGCGGTGTCCCGCCACCAACGACCACTCTGTTCGGCTCGCCGTTCCTCACCTGGCGCGGTCTGCCGCTCATCCCGAGCGACAAGCTGGACGTGTACCAGAACGACGAGGGCCGGAACGTGAGCAACATCTTGCTCATGCGCACGGGCGAGAAGAAGCGCGGCGTAGTCGGCCTATTTCAGCCGGGCATCCCGGGTGAGGTGAGCCCGAGCTTGTCGGTGCGTTGGATGGGCATCAACGACCGCGGCGCGGCCTCGTACCTGGTGTCGCTGTACTGCTCGGCCGCGGTGCTGGCCCACGACGCGATTGCTCTGCTGCAGAACGTGGATGTCGACAACTACCATGAGTACAAGTGATCCACGTGGTGGAGTAACTACGGTCGAACCGCTCGCCTCTGGCGCTCCTGGATCGGCCGCAGCCTCCACCTTCGATTTCGCGTCGATGGCGGGAGAAGTCTCCCGCATCGCCAACGAGTTCTTCGCCGCCTTGCCCGGTGGCGCTTCTCCGCCGGGCAATGTGCCGCCGACCACGTTGGCGACGCCCGGCTTCGGCGCGCAAACGCCGGTCGTGATCGCGCCTCCGGTATCGGGCCCGAGCCCGGTGCCGGGACCGTTGCCTCCGCCGCGCGTGGGTCCGAGCGCCGCCAATGTTGGCGGCGGTGGTCTTTCGGGCGCCGCGACGCAGCCGCCCGTGCCCGGCGCTTTTCATACGCCGCCCTTGGCCGCGAGCCCGTTCCCCAAAGAGGCGGACGTGCGCCCAGCGCCCACGCTCTTGGCCGAACTCTTGGGCACGCCCACGCCGCTCGAACTGATGTTGAGCGCTGATTCGCGCACGCCCAGCGCCACTCCGTATTTCTTGGATCACGCCGGTTTGCCGAACTCGCCCGGCGGCACTCCGCCCGCGCCCGTTCCGCCCGGCTCGCTCCCTTCAGCGCAAACGCCTTCGGCGCCGGCTCCGTCAGGGTCGGTCCCCTCGACGCCGTCGTTTGGCGCGCCGTCTGCTCCTTCGCCGGCTTCCGCGCCCTCTGTCTCGATCCCTTCTGCGCCGTCGGTTCCGTCGGGCGCGGTTCCGTCCGCGCCGCCGGGCTTTCCGTCTCCGCCTTCCGGTTTGCCTCCGCAACCGGGGTTCGGCGGCGCGCCTTCGGGTCTGCCGTACGTGCCCAGCGCGTTACCGCCCACGCCCGGATTTCCCAGCGGCACCGTGCCGCCGGCCCCTGATTTCGGCCGACTGGTGAACGGCCCGGCCAACGCTTTGCCCGGCCTGCCCGGCTCGTCCGGCCTGCCCGCGCCCGAAGGGCTGCCCCTCGCCGCCCCCGGCCATGCCA
>Ga0247740_1000621_pt1 | contig 16414 bp, 13 predicted proteins | sample UWRJL148409B2_FD_180942 | JGI IMG/M metagenome (GOLD analysis project Ga0247740, IMG submission 180942) | Plant litter microbial communities from Arlington Agricultural Research Station in Wisconsin, United States - UWRJ-L148-409B-2 | ecosystem: Environmental > Terrestrial > Plant litter >...
CCAGGGGCATGCGAGGCGTATACCTCTGCTCGCGGTCGCGCGCGGTTTCGCTCGAGCAGTTGGGGGGTTAGCGGGCGCGGCGAAGTACAGGGCGCCGCAAAGCTCGCAGGGCGGGCCACGCTGCCCCGGATAATGCCAGCAAATACCAGAACTTGAAGCCGGCACGCGAGCTACGCGGCGAGCTGCGGCGAGGGCGCGCCCGCTCACCCAAATCAAAGCGCAGACACGGCGAGACCGCGATGTCGAAGCCCGGCCATGCACCGTCAGGCCGAGCGGCACCTTGCAACGCTCGCGGGTCACGCGCACGGTTCGCACGCCGTGTCTTCGAACGAAGCCCAGCCGACGCTTTTCGAGCTGCCGCCGCGCGTGATCGAGCCGGCCGCGGTCGACGGCGCGCAGCGCGCGTTGGCGGCGGCGCTCTCGCCCGCGTTGCGCATGGGCACGATGTCTTGGTCGTTCCCCGGTTGGCGCGGCGTGGTGTACGCGAACGATGCAGAGCCGAAGCTGCTCGCCGAGGCCGGGCTCACAGCTTACGGCCAGCACCCGCTCTTGCGCAGCGTGGAAGTGGACCGCTCTTTTTACGACCCCCTGCCCGAGCACTATTTTCGCGAGATTGCGCAGCAGGTGCCGGAAGATTTTCGCTTCTTGGTCAAAGCTCATGAAGAATGCACGCTGTCGCGCTTCCCCAAGCACGCGCGCTACGGCAAACGCCAAGGTGAGTCGAACCCGCGTTTCCTCGACCCGGCGTACGCCGAGGGCGCAGTGGTCAGCCAATGCGTGCCCGGCTTGGGCGACAAGCTGGGCGTGGTGTTGTTTCAATTCCCGCCTCAAGATCCCGGCGATCCGAGTGCATTCGCCGATCGCTTACAGGCCTTTTTGGAGCGGCTGCCGCGCGGCGTGCCATATGCGGTCGAACTGCGAAACGCGGAGCTGTTCACGCCTGGTTATGCGCGGGCACTCTCGGCGGGTGGCGCACTTCACGCGCACAACGCGTGGGGCGCGATGCCCTCGGTGCTCGCCCAAGCGCGACTGATCCCGCCAACTGCGCGGAAGCCCCTGATCGTGCGCTGGCTGATGCGCCGCGGGGACGAGTACGAAGCGGCGCGTTCGCGCATGTTGCCCTTCAACAGGTTGGCCGAGCCCGATTTGCCAACGCGCGAAGACATTGCCACCCTGATCAGCAAGGCGCTCGCGCACGACGTCCCCGCGTTCGTGCTGATCAACAACAAGGCCGAGGGCTGTGCGCCCTTCAGCGTGTTCGAACTCGCGCGAGCGATTGCCGCGCGCGCTACCAGTGAACGGGCCTAGCGCGACGCGTTCTTGAACACGACCGGCACTTGCAGCGTAGCGCGGCCGTTCGCGGGCGGCCCGAATTGGGCCGGCGCGACGACGGTGAACAAGCATTCGAGCGTGGGCTCGTCCACGCCTTGCACGTCCGCGGAAATGGCCTGCACGTCGCCCGCGCAACCGAGTTCGAGCGCGAGGCGCACGCTGCCCTCGGCGTCGGCCTTGGCGTCGAGCCAACGCGAGTAGCAGTGGCGGAAAGCGGGGCGCAAGGAGGCGACCACGAAGTCCGCGGAGCGCGCCGCGGCCGCGGACGGCTCAACGCCATCCCCAGTGGTCTGCGGTTCGCGCGCCTGAGCTTGCTCGGCGTCGATCACCTCGTCCGGAATCGGCGGGAACACGCCCACCGAGCCGCTGAACTTGAGCACGACGGGCGCCTCCGGCTGTCGTGCGACCGGCACCGACTCACACTTTTTGGGGCTCGCGTTCTGCCACGAATAGTGCGGGGAATTTGCGCTGCGCGTGGGCGCGTACGGGCTCGTCGATCGCTCGGGCTGGGCGGGCGGCACTTCGAATTCGATGGCCTGCGGACCACTGGGCGGCGGCGCAGACGGCTGGACCGGGAGTGGCTGGCTCCTGCACCCAACGATGATGGCGTGGATGCAAGCGAGGAGCGGAACGTGACGGTGGATTGACATGCGAAGCGGCTCGAGCCCCCGATGCCCCGCCCTCGACGTGGGTGCTGCGGACGAATGGTGGGCACAGTAGGTCGCTGTCTGTAGCCGCAGGGTTTCGACCCGATGACCAGTGGTTGGCCTTTGGGCTGACTCGGCGCGCATCGGAAAATTGCGGCCCCGCACGAAACCCCTCACAAACTAATGACACTGGCACGGTAGCGCTGAGGGCCTGGCGAAATTTGCCTCGAATTGTGAACGAAACGCAACTCTTACCGCATAAGGATGTTGGGTTTGCCTCACCGGGATTCGTGGGGGCCTAGGAGATCTCGATGAGTCAGAACCGGGTCGTGGTGTGGGCATTCCTAGCGCTGAGCAGCGCGGCTTTGGCGATCGCCTGCGTCGATGGCTCAGCGCCTAGCAGCGCTGGCCCCGCCGAAGGCATGAGTCCGCCCAACGCGGGCTCGAGCAACGCCGGCTCCGGCGCCGTCGCCGTTGGCCCGTGCCTCGACACGCAATCCGACCCCGCCCATTGCGGGAGTTGCACCACCGCGTGTGCCCAAGGGCAGATCTGTGCCCAGGGCGTGTGCAAAGCGCCGGTCACTTCTTGCACGGCGCCGCAGACATTGTGCAGTGGTGCCTGCGTCGACCTCACGAGCACGGGGCACTGCGGCAGCTGTGGGAACGCCTGCGTCACGGGGCAAACGTGCACGGCGGGCGCCTGTCAGTGCCCTGGCTCGCAAACGGCATGCAATGGCGCGTGTACCGACACGCAAACCAACAACGACAATTGCGGCGCCTGCAACCAGGCGTGCGCCACGGGCGCCACTTGCGTAGCCGGTCAGTGCGGCTGTGCCACCGGGCAAACTCAGTGCAGCGGCGTGTGCGTCGACGTTCAGCGCAGCGACGCCAACTGCGGCGCCTGCGGCCAAGCGTGTGGGATGGGCAGCACGTGCAGCGGCGGCACCTGTGTCACCGGTGCCGGCGCGGACGGCTGTTCCGGCAAAGCCCTGGGGATCACGCTCAAACAAATCTCCGTGTACCAAACGGTCAAGGTCGGCGTGATGGACGCAGGTGCAGAGGTCGCCAGCGACAAACGCACGACGGACGTGGTGACGGGCCGTCAAACGCTGTTTCGCGTGTCGGTCGCGGTCGACAGCGGCTTTGCACCGCGCTCGCTATCGGCGCGCATTACCATCAACAACGGCACCATGGCGACCGAGTATTTCGCCAAGCAAACCATCAGCAAAGACTCGGTCGATACCGACACGATGAGCACCTTTCAGGTGTTCGTCCCGCCGGAGCAGATCACGGTCGATACGCGCTACAGCGCGGAGCTGGTCGAATGCGGCATGGGCGCGACGGGCACCGCGGGAGCCAATCGCTTCCCGGAAACCGGCGACATCGCGCTCGGCGCGCGCCGGACGGGAGGTTTGAAAGTGAGCCTCGTCCCCTTGCTCTCCAACGGCAAGGTCCCCGACACGTCCGAAACGGCGCTCGCTGGCTACAAGCAGCAGCTGATGGCCATGTATCCAATCGACTCCGTCGAGTTCACGGTCTTACCGCAGGTGAGCATCGGTTACCCGGTGGATTGGGAAGGAACGCTCGACCAGATGCGCAGCAAGCGCAAGACCGACAACCCGGCCGCGGACGTGTACTACTTCGGGTTGCTCAAGCCCCAGGAGACGTTCTCGCAGTTCTGCGGCAATGCCTGCACCACCGGCATCGGCTACGTCGGTGACGCGAAGTCGGGCTCGTACCGCGTGGCGCTGGGCGTCGGCTATGCCGATCGCACCTCGGCCCAGACCATGGCCCACGAGCTTGGCCACAATCACGGTCGCAATCACGCGCCGTGTGTCCCGAACGGCGGCTCAATCTCAGGCGTCGACCAAAACTACCCATTCCCCGACGGTCGCACCGGGATCTTGGGCTTCGACTCCCGCACGAAGGTGCTGCTCTCCGCCGAAAAGAGTACCGACATGATGGGCTACTGCAACAACGTGTGGCTCAGCGAATACACGTACGGCGGCCTCGCCGACCGCATCGCCACCGTGAACGGCAGCACCGGCAGCAACTCGGAGGTGCTGAGCCCCGCGGCGGTCCACACCTGGCGGGTGTTGCTCGTCGGTAGCAAAGGACCGCGTTGGGGCATCCCCATCACCCGCCCGAGCCCGGCCGAAGGCACGCCGGTCACGGCCCGGATCTTGGACGGCAAAGGTGCGCTCCTGAGCGAGGTCGAAGTCTACCGCACCGAGATTTCGGATAGCGGGAGCGCGACGCTGATGGTGCCCGAGCCGAAGAGCGATTGGATTTCGGTGCAGGTGCCCGGGTTCCCCGCCATCGCCTTCCAATGAGTCGAATCAGCGCAGCGGGGGGATACCCAAGCTCGCTCGGACCGCGCCGAGCGAGCGGTCCTTGTGCAAAAACACGTCGAATCCACTACTGAGGTCGACATTGCAAGCCGCCCCGCGGCGCAACGCTTCGAGCACTAGAGACACGTCGAACAGGCCGCGGTACCCCTGGGCCACGGGCGTGATGCGCAGGCCCAAGTGGAACTGCAAGATCCCGAAGAGCAGGAACGTGAAGCCATCTTGGCGCCAAAAACCGGCTTGAAACGCGGCCTGTTGAATCTCACCCTGCGGATCGGTGCCGTAGCCGGAGAGCACGTGACCCACGTCGTGGAACGCCAGCGGGAGCCCGCCGAGCTCACCCGGGAACTTGAACCCGTTTTCGATGAAGTGGTCGTACAGGGCACGTCCGAAAGTGCCGGGAGCGCAGCTCTCGAGCGCGCGGAAGGTCGACGCTAGCTCGAAGTTTTCTCCGCCGAGGCCGAGCACGGGCAGCGCAAACTTGAGAAAGCCGGGAAAGTCCGGAGCGCTGCGCATCACCCGGGTGAAGCGACGGAAGGTATCCAAGCGCGCCATCAACGCATGACCGTGCGCGATCTCGCTCAGCACTTTGAGCCCTTCTTCATCGACCGCGAGGGCCTGCGCCAATTCATTCACTGCGCGCTCGCCGGCTGGCGTCGGCGCGCCTTCGACGAGCGCAGTGACGATCGCTAGCTGCACGGCGCGCTTCCGCCGGTGCGGGTCGACGAGTACTCGCGATAGCTCGGCGAGGGTGATGGGCTCGAGGGCGTCGGCCTCGAGCTCTACGTCATGAATGGCGGCCACGCCTTCGATCAGCGCGCGTTCAGCGTCGGTGAAGCGGTCGTCGGCCAGCGCGACGCGGCGCAGCGCGCGCAACACCGGTTCCAATTCCTGCGATTCGAATACCTGGAGGTCCATGGCAACCCGATAGAGCAACCGGTGTGCCACTCGAAAAAGTATCCAAACCCGCTCCGATCGGCCCCAAATGCGGGAGCGCGTCGTATCCAACGCCGAACCGCCGCTGACTTGGATAATACCAAGCGCGCGAACTTACCGCGTCACGACTGACGCGGAAAGATCGGATACAGCCGAGCGAACTCGGCTCGGACCCATCGGGGCGGTGCCTTGCTCGGTCCGCGCGGCTCCTGTAATGAACATCGGGTGAAGTGGAAGGCGGGTTGGCAATCCTCGTGCTTGGTTGGCCTCGTCTTCGTCGCGTGCGGCGGAGACGCTTTCAAAGCGAATGAAGAGGCAGGGGCCACCGGTGGCGCCAGCGGCGAAGCGCTCGGCGGTCAGAGCGGAAGCGTCGCCGCGGCGGGCCAGCTCTCAGGCGGTGCGCCTCCCGCGCAGGCCGGCACTGACGGCGCCGATGCCGCCGGCAGCGCGGGCCTCGCCGACGCGGGCGCCGCCGGAGCGGTCAACTCAGCGGGCGGCTGCGAGGCACTCGGCGGCGTCGCCTTCGGCGCCCATTGCTACGTGGACATCTCGATCGAGGGCACCACGGCCACGCAAGCCAGTGCAGTCAAGTCCTGCCGCGCGTTCGGAACGAGCGCGCAGCGCGCCTCGCACGTGCTCGTGCTCGACTCGCGGAACGAGGAGAGCTTCGTCCTCGAGACGTTCATGGCTGGCCTGGAGAACGTGAGCGACGCTTGGCTGGGCTTGACCTGCGACGAGGAGCTGCGGCCCGACGTCACTAGTTGTTACTGCAGCGACTGCAAGAGCTCCGAGCTGGAGACCAAGCGCGAAGCGTGGACGTGGCTCGATGGCTCGTCCACCACCTTCGGCTGGATCGGGGCGAACCCGGACAATGGCTTTCGCTGCGCAGCCTTGGGTTTCAACCCGCTCATTGCCATGTGGGGTTGGGCCGACCGCAACTGCAGCAACGCGACGTTCACGCTCACCGACTACCCGACGCACACTTACCGGACGATCTGCGAACTCGAGTGATGCAGCGCGCTCGATCTCGTGTCGACGTTGTCATGCGCGCTTCGGCGGACAGGAAAGACTGTTTCTGGAACCGATTCCAGGAATCGGGAAATTTTTAACCAGAAGCGCGTAGATCGTGCAATTCGACACAACAAACGAGCTGCACGGTTACCCGAAGGAGTTACCCTCAGCGGGTGTCGAACGAGTCTTCGTGCCGCCGTCTTCTCACCTCATCTTCTCTCCTCGTGCTCGCCTTGGCGACCACCCGTTGCTTTTCGAGCGCTACCGATCAAGCTCAAACGTCGGGGGGCGCCGTGACCGCCGGCACGGCCCCGGTCGCGCCGGGCGTGGCCGGTTCGACCAGCGTCGGTGGAAGCAGCCAAGCCAGCGGCGGCGGTTCGAACAGCGTCGGTGCTAGCGGTGCGGGCGCCGGCGGCACGGCCGGCAGCGCGGTGATGGAGCCGAGAGGCCCAACCCCCGCCGCGAACGGCGTGAATTTCCCGTTCCCGCAGAACCGGCACAGTAGCCATTGCAGCTACCCGAACTACCGCAATTCGGACGTGAAGGCGGCCTACGAAAAGTGGAAGAGAGACACCGTCACCGCCGACGGCGCTGGCGGCTTCTTGCGCGTGAAGCGTCCGAAGGAGCCGGGGCTCGAACCGAACTCGACCGTATCGGAGGGCATCGCCTACGGCATGCTGATCGCCGTGTACATGGGCGAGCAAGCGCTTTTCGACGCTTTGTGGAAGTACGAGCAGCTGTGGCTCGACAAGATCGGCCTGATGGATTGGTACATCAACGCCGCCGGCACGGAGCGCTTGGGCACGGGCGCCGCGAGCGACGCGGATGAGGACATGGCCTGGGCGCTACTGATGGCGGACAAGCAATGGGGCGGCAAAGGCAGCCTCAACGACACCTACTTGAACATCGCGAAGCATCAGATCGAGCTCGTGTACAACCACGAGATCCAGGACGACAAGCTGCTCAAGCCGGGTGACACCTGGGGCGGCTGGGACACGGCCAATCCGTCGTATTTCGCGCCCTCGTACTATCGCGCGTTCGCCAAGGCATCGGGCAACGACAAGTGGAATCAGGTGTTGGACACCTCCTACGAGGTATTGGCCAAATCACTGAATTCGGCGAACGGCAACGCGAGCAACGGCCTCGTGCCTGCTTGGTGCACGAGTGAGGGTGTGCCCAACGCGGGCGTGTTCCAGAACGGGCCGCCCGCGCCCACGAACTACCAGTACGACTCGTGCCGCACGCCGTTCCGCATCGGCCTCGACTTCTGCCAAACCGGCGAGCCGCGCGCACAAAGCTATGTGGCCAAGACGAGCCAGTTCTTCTCCAGCATTGGCGCCAAGAACATCGTCGATGGCTACAACCTCGACGGCACCCCGAAGCCGCAAGCCACCAGCGGACAATCGGCCGCTTTCGTCGGGCCGGCGGTGGTCGGCGCCATGAGCAACGCGAGCTTCAAGCCCTTCATCCAAGAGGGTTATGAAAACGTCGCCACGCTGAACCTCTTGGTCGGCGGCGACTACTACGACGAGTCGTGGACGGTGCTCTCGCTACTGATGCTGTCCGGCAACTTCATCGACTACACGGCGCTCTAGTCGGCGCGCGAATCGCCCCCGCGACGCACACGGGGGCCGATGTAGGCGAAGCACGGCCAGTGGAGGCGTGAATGCGATTCCGCTTTGCTTTCATTGATCTAGAATTCTTGCCTGCGCAAATGTTCTAACGGATAATTCTGCATGGCGAGCCGGGAAGAGGACACGGCAGTGAGCGACGTAGCGCACGCCGTTCCCGTCGCGCCCGCGAGTGACGACTGCCTCGTGGTGGTCTACCAGCGTGACGGCGACGCGGGCCGCTGCATCAAGCTCGATCACCTGCCTTTGCGGCTCGGTCGCGACCCCGACAACGAGCTCGTGCTGGAGGATGAAGGAGTATCACGTCGCCACGCGCGTATCGAAAAGCGCGCTGACCGCGTGGTGTTGATGGACGTCGGCTCCACCAACGGCACCCTTCACAACGACGCCGAGCTGACTGGCATCGTCGAGCTGTGCACGGGCGACCGTATCAAAGTCGGTTCGACCATCTTCAAGTACCTGAGCGCCTCCGATCTGGAGGCCGCGCTGCACGAGCAAATTTTCTCGATGGCCACGACGGACGCGCTCACGGGCTTGCGCAACAAGCGCCACCTGACGGACGAGCTCGCGCGTGAGTTCTCCCGCGCGCGCCGCTACCGCCGCACGTTCTCGATCTTGATGATCGACATCGACCACTTCAAAGACGTCAACGACTACTACGGGCACCAGGTCGGTGACATCACGCTGCGCGCCGTGGCGAGCAACGTGCTTTCGTGCCTCCACTCGGACGACCTCGCCGCACGCTATGGCGGTGAAGAGTTCGTCGTGGTGCTGCCCGAAACCAAGCTCGAAGACGCGCTGGCGGTCGCCGAGCGCATCCGCCAGGCCGTCTCCGAGCTGGTCGTGAGCTACCGTGAAGCTCGTTTGCAGGTGACCGTCAGTATCGGCTGCGCCGAATACGACCCCACCGACGCAGACGAAACTCGCCTGTTCGAACGCGCCGATCAGCGGCTTTACTGCGCAAAAAACTCGGGCCGAAACCGAGTCGAGAGCTGAACGCTAGCGCGCCACCGAAGCCTCCTTGTCCGACCTCGAACTCACCGCTACCGTGCATCGGTGTTGGCACCAAAGAGCGCTATTCGATTCGCAACACTGGCGGGCGTGGTGCTTTCGAGCTGCTCGACTAGCCCACGGCTGACACCAGAGACCGCAGCCGTAACGGCCGGAGACGTGCCCCACAGCCCGCCCCGCGCAGCGCCCCCCGCTTCGCAGCCTTCCGCCAGCCCGGACCCGGCTTCTCCCACGACGGCCAAGCTCAGCGCCGCCGCGCGTCCCTATGCCGACGCCGCACGCCGCATCCGCGAAGCCAGCCTCGCGAGCGACGGCGCCTTTCGCAAACTCAGCTACCTGAGTGATCGCATCGGCGCGCGCCTGAGCGGCTCCCCCGCCCTGGAACGCGCCGTAACTTGGGCCAAAGACACGCTAATCGCCGATGGGCACGAACAGGTCGGGGCCGAACCGGTGCGCGTGCCGCATTGGGTTCGCGGCAAACAAAGCGCCACGCTCCTGACGCCCGTCGCGCGTGAGATCGCCGTGTCGACCCTGGGTGGCAGCGTGGCTACCCCCGCGGTTGGAATCACCGCAGAGCTACTCGTGGTCAGCTCATTCGACGAACTCGACGCCCGCAAAGCAGAAGCCAAGGGCAAGATCGTCCTCCTCGACCACCCGATGTCGCCCAAAGGCCACCCGGGCCTCGCCTACGGCGAAGCGATCGCCTACCGGGTGACGGGCGCGTCGCGCGCGGCTCCCCTGGGCGCGCTCGCCGTGCTCGTGCGCTCACTCACGACCCGCAGCCTGGGCGCGCCGCACACCGGCTCGCAGCGCCTGCTCGAAGGAAAAGCCAAAAGCATCCCAGCCGCCGCTGTTTCGGTGGAAGACGCCGAGCTCCTCCATCGACTCGCGGACAGCGGCGCCAAGCCCAAACTGCAGCTCACCCTGTTGCCCCAAACCTTTCCCGACGCAGACTCTGCCAACGTCGTCGCCGAGATCCGCGGTCGCGAACGACCGGACGAGATCGTGCTGATCGGCGCCCACTTGGACTCTTGGGACGTTGGCCAAGGCGCGCAGGACAATGGGGCGGGCGTGGTGACCGTGATGCAAACCCTAACCACGCTCCGCGCCCTAGGCCTGATCCCGAGACGCACGCTGCGCGCCGTGCTGTTCACGAACGAAGAGAACGGCCGCCGCGGCGCGGCGCAATATGCCCAGGCCCACAGCGCCGAACTCGCACGACACGTGGCCGCGTTCGAGATGGACACCGGAGCCGGCACCCCGCTCGGATTCATGACCGAAGGCGAACAGCCTTACCTCGCTGAAGCCCGCGAGTACTCCGCGTTGCTCACGCCCCTCGGCGCCGACGCGATGATCGCAGGCTTTTCTGGCGACGACGTGCAAGCGCTGAAGCCCGCCGGGGTGCCGCTGTTCGGCGTGATGCTCGATATGGATCACTACTTCGACGTGCACCACTCGGCGGCGGACACGCTGGATAAGGTCAACCCGGTCAACTTGCAGAAAGCGGTCGCAGCGTTGGCTACGTTTGCTTATGTCGTCGCGGATCGGCCGGGCTCTTGGCGATCGTCGCCAGCGACGAGCGCGCAGCCGTGAGCGACGCGCCAGTCGAGAGGGCTGCCAAACCACCGGCAGCAACGCCGCGACTCGCGGCCCTCGACCTGATGCGCGGCTTGGTGATGGTGCTGATGGCCATCGACCACAGCTCGGACGCTTTCAACGCGGGCCGCGTGTTCACCGACAGCGCGGGGCTCTATCGGGCCGGCACCCCGTTACCGGTCGCGCAGTTTTTGGTGCGCTGGATCACGCACTTGTGCGCGCCCACCTTTTTGTTCTTGGCTGGCGCGGGCCTGGCGTTCCACGTTCGAAAACTGCAAAATCAAGGTCGGAGCGAACTGTCGATCGATCGCTACTTGCTGTTGCGCGGTGTGATCATTGCCGGTTGCGAGCTTTGGGTGTCGTACTTCGTGATGCCCAAAGGCAGCATTTTGTTCCAAGTCTTGTACGCGATCGGCACCAGCTACATCGCCATGATCGCGCTCCGCCGGCTGCCGAACGCGCTGGCGCTGGCAACCGCGGGGGCGCTCATGCTGCTGCTGGAGCTCGCCTGCAATTGCTTGCGAACCCAGTTCGTCACGCAACCCCTCTGGGCGACGCTGCTGTTCGTTCCCGGCGATCCCGAGCCGCTGGTCGTTGCCTACCCCACACTGCATTGGCTAGCGCTGATGCTACTCGGTTGGTGCTTCGGCCAGTTCTTGGTTAAAAATCCGCAAACTCCGGCCCGCACGACTCAGCGATTGTTCGGCGCGGGTGGCCTATTTTTAGCCGGTTTCGCGCTGGTGCGCGGCCTCGACGGCTACGGCAATATGGGCCTGCACCGCGGCGATCACTCACTCGTGCAATGGCTCCACGTCAGCAAGTACCCGCCGGGCCTGTCTTACATCACGCTCGAGCTCGGGCTCTGCTTCCTATGCCTGGCCGCGTTCTATTCGCTTGCGGCCCGTTTCGCGCCCAAGCCGTCCAATCTGCTGCTCGTCCTCGGGCAGACGCCCATGTTCTTCTACCTGCTTCACTTCCCGCTCTTGGTGCGCGGCGCGCACCTGCTCGGTGTCGAAGGCAAGCTCGGCTTGTCTGCGACCTTCCTCGGCGCGGCCGCCGTCGTGGCCGTGCTCTATCCCGCCTGCCTCGCCTACCGGCGTTACAAAGCGGCGCATCCGGGCAGTTTGGCTCAGTATATCTAGCCCCGCGTCATGCTCCAGACGCCGCGGCGCGGACGAACCCACGCATGCGACGCACTCGCCCAGTACGAATGGTGCATTGTTTCTCGGGCTCGATGCAGGGCCTCAGCCGCTACTCAGCGGCCAGGCGCTCGCTGGCGATTCTGCGCGCAGTTCCCACGAAACCGACGTGCTTCACGCCGACGCGTAGCGGCGTGACCTCGACCAGCGCATGATAAGGCTCACCGGACTTGTGATAGTTCACGATCGTGACGGAGCACGGTCGTTGGTTTGCGGCGGCGACGCGCAACTGCTCTACGGCAGCGTGGTCGGTTTCTGGGCCCTGCAGCACATTGCCGGGCTTGATTCCGTAGAGTTCGGCCAGATCGTAACCGCAAAGTAGCGCCACGCCGCGGTTGACCCAACGCACGAGTCCGCGCTTGTCGGTGACGATCACGGCGCAGGGGAGAGCATCGAGAATCGACCATGCGATTTCTGGATGCCGACCATCGAGGTAGTCTTCGTGGGACGGCAAGGCGTCGGTGGCGCCGCTGTGGCGCCCGTTCGACTCACTTGCGCCGGCCTGGGCGAGCTCGAGGCGGCCGATGCGAGCGATGTCTCCGATCCGCAGGCCTTGGTCCAGCAGCGTGCGAATGCCATGCAATACGGCGAGATCTTCAGTCGTGTAGCGGCGGAAGCCGTTGTCGAGGCGCCCCGGGCGAAGGAATGCATGGCGGCGTTCCCACACGCGGATCAGATTCGTGCTGAACCCAGTGAGCTGCGCGAGTTTGCCAATGGTAAAGGACATCGACGGAGTGGGGTCAGAGGGGCCGGAATGACCCGCGGCGTGCGCCGCGCCGACTCGTGCGTAGCACGGCGCACGCGGAGCGACAGCATCAAACCTGCGCCAATCGCCCCTTCTGTGACATCCGCAGGGGCGCGGCCACGGGGTGAGCTTCGAGCGACGAATGAACCCGGCGAACCAGCTCGACCGCTGCGTCGACCTCTGCCGCTCGGGAGGAGACGCTCTCTACGTTGCAGCCCACGCTGAGCCCGTGCTCGGCGGCGAACGAGCGGATTTCCGCGAACGCTTCACTGGCGAGTTCGAGCGACCGCCGCATCATGTCTTGCGCCGAGAGCAGCTCGCGCTGCACCGTTTCCGGAACCGCGACGCCGAGCCACTGCAGGAACTCCAGGGTTTGCTGCGAACCACAAGGGCTGAAGGTGAGCAGAACGTGCGGCACCTGGCCCCCTTCCAGCTCCGCGCGCCGGCGCAAGTCAAGGAGCAAGTGCTTGGTCGCAGGCACGGACCACACCGTCTGGCTGACGAAGAACGTGCAGCCCTGCTGGTGTTTGGCCCAGACGCGGGCGTCCTCGGCTCCCGCGTTTTGGTGCCTTTCCGGGATCACCACGCCGCCGAATGCCAGACCCGGGCTGTGTCGCCGACAGATCGAGAACGCTCGAGACAAGGTGAGCACCGTCGCCGTTGCGCGCGAAGGCGCGCCCACCAGGACGGCCCGACCACCTCGCGCATGCAAGCGGTCGAACCAACGGCACAAGGACGATTCATCCTGATCGGCAACCGCGCGGTAAACGACGCAGGGCAGCGCGCCGAGTTGCAGATCATCGAGGGCATAGCCGAGCGGGTCGATCTTGGGCACGAACGAGAACGGACGCGGAGCGCTGTTTCGTGCGGCCTCGTCTTGCACGTCGTACACGAGCAGCGCGTCGAGCGGCAACGACGACACGCGCGCCGACTGCGCAGCGGCGATTGCGCGCCGGCGGGGTTCGGGCGTAGTTTGGTTCGGGGGCGTGATCGCGTAGGTCAGGCGCGGATGGAATTCGCGCGCGGACGACGCTTGGCCTTGGCTGAGCATCGGCTCAGTCGCCCGCGTGTTCGTAAACCGGGTAGCGGCGCGCGAGGAACGCTACCTCGGCGCGCACGCGGGCGAGGTTCGCTTCGTCGGTCGGGCGGTCGAGCACGTCTGCGATCAGGTTGGCGGTAATCACCGCCTCCTGCGCCTTGAACCCGCGGGTCGTCATGGCCGGCGATCCCAGGCGAATACCCGAGGTAATCATCGGTTTCTGCGGATCGTTCGGGATGCCGTTCTTGTTGCACGTGATGTGCACGCGCCCGAGCACTGCTTCCGCCTCCTTGCCGGTCAACTGCTTTGGCCGCAGATCGACGAGCATGACGTGGCTCTCGGTCCGACCCGAAACGATGCGTAGGCCGCGCCTCGTCAACGTATCGGCCATGGCCGAGGCGTTCTCCAAGACTCGAGCCTGGTAGCTGCGGAACTCGGGCGACAGCGCTTCCTTGAACGCCACGGCTTTGCCCGCAATCACATGCATCAGCGGGCCACCTTGGAGGCCGGGGAAGATGGCGCTGTTCATGCGCTTCGCGATTTCTTCCGAGCGCGTCAAGATGAAGCCGCCGCGGGGGCCGCGCAGGCTCTTGTGCGTGGTGGAGGTGACCACGTCCGCAAACGGGACGGGGTTTGGGTAGAGGCCGGCCGCGATCAAGCCCGCGTAGTGCGCCATGTCGACCATCAAGTACGCACCGACCGCCTTGGCCACGGCTGCGAAGCGCTCGAAGTCGATGCGCAAGGAGTACGCCGACGCGCCCGCGATGATGAGCTTCGGCTTGTGCTCGTGCGCGAGCCGCTCTAGCGCGTCGTAGTCAATTTGTTCGCGGGCGTTCAGGCCGTAGCTGACCGCGCGGAACCATTTGCCGCTCATGTTCAAGGCCATGCCGTGCGTGAGATGCCCACCCTCGGCCAGGCTCATGCCCAAGATCGTGTCGCCGGGCTGCAACAAACCGAAGAACACGCCCTGGTTCGCCTGCGAGCCCGAGTTGGGCTGCACGTTGGCGAACTCCGCGCCGAACAGCTGTTTGACTCGGTCGATCGCCAGCTGCTCGACCACGTCCACGTTTTCGCAGCCGCCGTAGTAGCGCCTGCCCGGGTAACCTTCGGCGTACTTGTTCGTCAGTTGCGAGCCTTGAGCCTCCATCACGGCTGGAGACGTGTAATTCTCCGAGGCGATCAGCTCGATGTGCTCCTCCTGTCGCTGGTTTTCGGCGCGAATGGCCGCGGACAGTTCGGGGTCGATGCTCTCGATGGTGTGGGTGCGATTGAAGGCGGGCACGACCGGAGCTTGTGCCATCCGATACGTGAGCACTATCGCTTTGTTTTCAATGTTCGATGAGTAATCTTCATAGTGCATGCTCGAGCGCATCCACCTGGTCGTCGTCCGGGAGGTCGAAAGGAGCGGCTCGCTCACGGCCGCAGCCGAAATCCTGTGCCTCACGCAATCGGCGCTCAGCCATTCCATCAAAAAGCTCGAAATGCAGCTAGGAACCGAGATTTGGCGCCGTGAAGGCCGCCATTTGCGGCTGACCCAGGCGGGTGAACAGGTGCTCGCCGTGGCGAACCAGGTCTTGCCCCAGCTCGACTTGGCCGAGCAGCGGCTGCGGCAAGTGGCGCAGGGCCAGCGCGGCACGCTGCGCATCGGCATGGAGTGCCACCCCTGCTACCGCTGGCTCTTGAACGTGGTCGCGCCCTTTCTCGCCGCATGGCCCAGCGTGGAGGTAGACGTGAAGCAGAACGTGCAGTTCGACGGCATCGCGGCCCTGCGCGGGTTCGAGATCGACCTGCTCGTCACGCCCGACCCGATTTTCAAGGCCGGGCTCAGCTTCGAGCCGGTGTTCGACTACGAGCTCGTGCTGGCCGTAGCCCAGTCCCACGGGCTCGCGAGTGCCTCGCACATCGAGCCTTTGCAACTGAAGGACGAGGTGCTCATTACGTATCCCGTAACCACCGATCGGCTCGACGTTTACACGCAGTTTCTGCTCCCGGCGGGGGTTACGCCCGAGCGCCAAAAGACGGTCGAGAACACCGACATCATGATGCAGCTGGTCGCGAGCGGCCGCGGTGTGGCTGCTCTGCCGCGCTGGCTCGTCAAAGAGTACGCGCCGCAAATGAGCATCGTCGACGTTCGCTTGGGGAAAGCCGGCATTTTCAAGCAAATCTTCGTCGGCGTGCGCGAAGGTGACACGAGCATCGATTACGTCAAAGGCTTCGTCGATCTCGCGCGCGGTGCGCACCGGCCCTGTCTCCCGTGACGGTCGTACCGCCAGCGCGTGCTCCCGCGCGTTCGACGTTGACAGCACCGGGCGCCTACGTTACCCGAAGCGCGCGTTGGTGCTTCACCCCCCGGTGAGGCTTACAAGGGAACCTGGTGAAATTCCGGGGCTGCCCCGCAGCGGTAAGCGAGAACGAGGCTCACGGAGCACTGGCCTAGGCTGGGAAGCGTGAGCTGAGGAAAGCGGCATCGGCCGCAATGCTCGTGAGCCCGAAGACCTGCCAGCGCCGCCGTAGCCCCGAGCCGCGGTGCCGACCCGAAAGCTCGCGGGAGCTGACGGATTTAGCCGAAAACGCCGTTCTTTTCCGGTGTCATTTGGCGTTTCACTTTGCGGAGCAGCTTCATGCACGAGTCGCCTCCAGCGCGGGCAGCGGGCCCAGCGCGTTCTATTTTGCTGTGGGCGGTCGCACTGACCGCGATCACGTTCAGCGCCGCGTGCGATGACAGCGACAGCATGCGCGCGCCGCCTAACGCGGGAGGTGGCGGTGGCACGAGCGGCGCTAGCACTGCGGGCGGCGCCGGGCGCAACGCGGCGGGCAGCGCCGGCACGGTCGCAGGCGAGGCCGGAGCAGGCGGAGATTCAGGAGCGGGTGGCGAATCAGACGCGCCTGGGCCTGCAGGCGAAGCGGGCAACGGGGGCG
>Ga0247740_1000622_pt1 | contig 16400 bp, 12 predicted proteins | sample UWRJL148409B2_FD_180942 | JGI IMG/M metagenome (GOLD analysis project Ga0247740, IMG submission 180942) | Plant litter microbial communities from Arlington Agricultural Research Station in Wisconsin, United States - UWRJ-L148-409B-2 | ecosystem: Environmental > Terrestrial > Plant litter >...
TCTCGTCGTGAGTTCCGAATGACAACGTCTTGAGCACGGTGCGCCCAGCCTGACTCAGCTCGCTCACCGCGACCGGTACCGGCGCATGCGAGGCGGCAGGGTTGGCCGCGGCTTTGGGCGACGACGCCGGCTTTGCCGGCGCAACCGGCGGCTCGGGCAGCGAAGGCGCGGAAGCAAACCCTTCGTCGCGCGAGCGACGCGGAGCCGGGGGCGGCCCCGCAGAGCGTACCGGCGGAACGGGCGGAACGGGCGGCGCCGGCGGCCCTTTGCCGCGGACCGGCTCGGACGCCTTGGGCGCGCGCGACGGCGGGGGCGGCAGCGGCGGCGGCACCGAACGCCCCGTGGGGCGCGCAGCAGGAGCTGGTTTCTTGGTCGAGTTCGATTCGTCCGCCATGGCCGGAATCAATCTATCACGCCATTTGCGCGCAGTCGGGGTGCTCGGGACGCGTTCGCGTGGCCGTGCGGCCGGAGCCCTGCCCCAATCGACGTTGGCGTGCTATCACCCGCCGCCGTGGACGCCCCCCCCGAACTACTCATCATCCGCGACGTGCGCGCGCTCGACCCGAGCGGCAACTTGGACGTTCAAGGCGACGTGGTGCTCGAGCGCGGTCGCATCACGCGCGTCGGCCGTGATGCGGCGCGCGGGCTCGACAACGCCGAAAACGCGCGTGTGATCGACGGTCGCGGCAAGCTGCTCTTGCCCGCATTCGTCGACATGCACGCACACCTGCGTGAACCCGGGCAGGAGTACAAAGAAGACATCCGCAGCGGCCTGGCCGCGGCCGCAGCCGGTGGGTATGCGCATGTGTGTGTGATGCCCAACACGAAGCCGGTGAACGACACCCGCGCCGTGACCGAGCTGATGAAGCGTCGCGCCGCCGAAGTGGGCGGCCCGAGCCTGCACCCGATCGCCGCCATCACCCTGGGCCAGCACGGCAAAGAGCTGACGGAGATGGCGGAGCTGCGCGAGGCCGGAGCGGTCGGCGTGAGCGACGACGGCGTGTGCGTGATGTCCTCGGCCGTGATGCGGCGCGCGCTCGAGTACGCGAAAAATTTCGACTTGCCGGTGATCCAACACGCCGAAGACCACGAGCTCACCGCCGGTGCAGACATGCACGAGGGTGAGGTGTCGGCCAAGCTCGGCTTGCGCGGCTGGCCGCGCATCGCCGAAGACGTGATCATCGCGCGCGACGTGCTGCTCGCCGAGTACACCAAGGCCCGCTACCACGCGGCTCACATCTCCACCCTGGGCTCCGTGCGCATCATTCGCGAGGCCAAATCACGCGGCATCGGCGTCACTTGTGAAGTCACCCCGCATCACCTCTTGCTCACGGATCAAGCCGTGCTCGGCTACGACACCGGCTGCAAGGTGAACCCGCCGCTCCGCGAAGAAGCGGACATCGACGCCCTCCGCCGTGCCCTCGCGGACGGCACGATAGACGCCATCGCCACCGACCACGCCCCCCACAGCTCCCTGGAAAAAGACTGCGAATTTTCGGAAGCCAAGCCGGGGATGATCGGACTCGAGTTTTGCTTCGGGCTGCTGTTCAAGTTGGTTGGGCAGTCCGGGCTGACCCTAGCTCGACTGATCGACGCGCTGTCCGCCCGCCCCGCCCGGATCGTGGGCATCGAAGTGCCTCGCATTCGTGAGGGGGCGCTGGGCGAGGTCGTCTTGATTGACCCCGAAGCGATGCTCAAAGTGGAACAACTCCCGTTCAAATCGAAGAGTCGGAATACGCCGTTCATGAAGCACGAACTCAAAGGAAAGATCATGCTCACGCTCGCTCAAGGTCGGATCGCCTTCGACGCGGACGGAGGTGCGCAGTGAGCCCGCGTCGCGCCTACCTCGCACTCGCCGATGGCACGGTATTTTCGGGCCGGGCCTTCGGGGCGGACATCAGTACCGTCGGTGAGGTCGTGTTCACGACCGGCATGACGGGCTACCAAGAAGTGCTCACCGACCCGTCTTACGCCGGTCAAATCGTAACCATGACGGCGCCGCAAATCGGCAATACCGGCATCAACGGCGAAGACCAGGAGAGCGTGAGCGACAAGCCGCAAGTCGCGGGCTTCGTCATCCGCGAAGAGAGCCCGGTGGTGTCCAACTACCGCTCCCAAGAGACGCTCGACGCTTACCTCGCGCGGAACGGCGTGATCGGGATTTCCGAGATCGACACGCGCAAGCTCACGCGTCACCTGCGCGACAACGGCTCGCAAAACGGCGCTATCGGTACGGAGTCGCCGGACGTGCTGGTCGACCGAGCCCGCTCGGCCCCGAACATGGAGGGCCTGGATTTGGTGTCGCGCGTCAGTCCGAAGTCCAGCTACGAGTTCACGGAATCGCGCGCCGAGTGGGGCGTCACCGCGCTCGATCCGCGGGACGGCGGCAGCGCGCCGAGCGGCCGCAAGTTTCACGTCGTGGCCTTCGACTACGGCGCAAAGCGCAATATCTTGCGCTGTTTGGTGGACAGCGGCTTCAAGGTCACGGTGGTGCCCGCGAACACGACGGCCGACGCCGCGTTGGCGCTAAACCCAGACGGCATTTTCCTGTCGAACGGCCCGGGCGACCCCGCGGCCCTGCCTTACGCCGTCGACAGCGTGCGCGGTTTGCTGGGCAAAAAGCCGATCTTCGGCATCTGCCTCGGGCATCAGCTGCTGGCGCGAGCCCTCGGGGCGAACACTTACAAACTCAAGTTCGGGCACCGTGGGTTGAACCAACCCGTCAAAGACCTGACCACGCAACGCGTGGAAATCACGACCCAAAATCACGGGTTCGTGGTCGATGTCGAGTCGCTCAAGGGCGTCGCGCGCAGCACGCATCTACACTTGAACGACGGCAGCAGTGAAGGGCTCGAGGCCACGGACGCGCAAGCCTTCAGCGTGCAGTATCACCCCGAGGCCGCCGCCGGACCCCACGACGCCTTGTACCTGTTCGACCGCTTCCGCCGCATGATGGACCGATGAGCGCTGCACAGCCCGACCGCACGATCCACTTCGTCAGCCTCGGTTGCCCGAAAAACCGCGTCGACAGCGAAGTCATGCTGGGCGTCGCGGAGCGCGCTGGCTATCGGCACGTGGCCGAAGCCGAAGAAGCGTCGGTGATCGTGGTCAACACCTGCGGCTTCATCGACGCCGCCAAAAAGGAGTCGATCGACACGATCTTGGAGCTGTCCGGCTACAAAGACAGCGGCGCGTGCCAGAAGCTGGTCGTCTCGGGCTGCTTGAGCCAGCGCTATCCCGACGATCTGGCCGCGGATCTGCCCGAGGTCGATCATTTCCTCGGCTCGAGCGACATGCTCAAGTTGGAGACGGTGCTCAGCGGTAACGCCGCGCGCATGCTGGTCGGCAATCCGGCGGACTGGGTCGTCACCGCCAGCGATCCGCGGCGCGTCTCCACCCGCGGCCGCAGCGCGTACGTGAAGCTCGCGGAAGGGTGCAACCGGAGTTGCTCTTTTTGCGTCATCCCCGAGATGCGCGGCAAGCAGCGCTCACGCCCGACGGACGACATCGTCCGCGAGGTCGAGGGCCTGGTCGCGGCTGGCGTCTTGGAAGTGAACCTGGTTTCGCAAGATACCATCGCCTACGGCCGCGATCTGAAAGACGGCTCGAACCTCGCCGACGCGGTTCGGCGGATCGCAGACGTGCCCGGCCTGCGCTGGGTTCGCGTCTTCTATCTCTACCCCGAGAAGATGACGGATGACTTGATCGACCTGATCGGCAGCCATCCAAAGGTCGTCAAGTACATCGATATGCCGATTCAGCACGCGGCCGACGGCATGCTGCGCCGCATGAAGCGCGGCCACGGCGGCGAGCGCCTGCGGGAGCTCGTGCTGCGTCTGCGCGCGCGCATCCCGGGCCTATTTTTCCGGACCGCGTTCATCGTCGGCCACCCGGGCGAAACCGAAGAAGAGTTCGAAGAGCTGTGCGAGTTCGTGCGTTTTGCAGAGTTCGATCGCGTCGGCGTGTTCCAGTATTCGGATGAGTCGAGCGCACACTCCAGCACCCTGCCGGACAAAGTGCCGCCAAAGACGATCGCCGCGCGCGCCAAGAAGCTGATGAGCATTCAGCGCCGCATCAGCAAGGCGAAGAACCGCGCCATGATCGGGCAAGAGCTCGACGTGCTGGTCGAGGGCCCGAGCGAAGACAGCGAGCTCGTGATGATGGGTCGCCACTCGGGGCAAGCGCCAGAAATCGACGGCTGCGTGTACCTCTCGGGCGGCAGCGCGCTGCCCGGCGAATTCCGGCGCGTGCGCATCACCCAGGCTAGCGACTACGACTTGGTGGGCGAGCTAGAGGACGAAGACGCGGTGGGCCCCGAGCTACCACCCGCGGCGATCGGCATCTCACACCGCGCCAGTGACGGGCGGCGGGTGCTCCGCACGTATCGCTGAGTCGCGCTCGAGCGGCTCAGGGAGTCGTCTGCGGAAGCCGCACGAGGAAGTCGATGGCCGGGCTCTCGACGTCGTCGTGCTCGTACCAGAGCGAAATGCTGTCCTGCTCTTGGGCCTCGATCGTAAAGTCGTAGTTGCCGGTGTCCGTGTGCTGACCGCTGATGAGCTTGGTGCGGTGGTTCACCGCGAAGACATCACTCGACTGCTGCACCGAGCCGGTCAGGCGTACCAGACCCGCGGTTTCGGTGCTGCTCACGACGGGGTCGCTCGGCGGCGGCAATGGCAGCGTGGGCGAGAGGCAGCCCGCGGTGAAGAGCACCGCACCAAGCAACCAGCCGCGCCGAAAGCGAGAGAACATCGAAGCGGAGCGTAGCATGCGACGTGCCCGCAGCCGACCGCTGGGGGAGGTCGGTTAAGCAGCTGGAATCACTCAGCTTAGTTGCCGGTCTCGGGCGGGGCGCCGGGGGACACGGCCGAGCCAAGCAAACTCGGTTGCGCGAATCGCCAACTGAGTTGTCAGGGCACGGCCATGAACAAAACTAGGCCTCGCGCGGCCGCGGATGATAACGCGAGGGTTGGCGTGGGCTGATGTCTCGAGCGACCAAGCGCAGCACGGTAGCAACGTTCGGAGCCATCCGTGGCCGGTAACGCGTGGGGTCCGCGGGCTCTGGCGGCCACCGTGCGCCGCCTGCACCTGCCGCATCTGCCGCACATCGGCCGCGAGGCGCTCGAGCCCCAACGCTTGATGCGCGGTCTGCGGCCCATGCCGCTCCTGCTCTTGCTCACCTGGCTCCTCCAGCGCACGGACGGTGTGGCGGCCCAGACGCGCGCCGAGACGGACATGACGCGCGCGATCGTGCTCGCGCTGGCCGAACGCGGCCTGCGTACCGAAGCGGAAGACGTTCACTTCATCACGGATACGACGACGATTGCCCGCTCGCCGGTGCGGCGTCCACGCGCCGTGGTCTTGGCCCAGCATGGTACGGACCCGACGGACGTCTTCGTGGTCGAGACGCGAGTCTCGCCGGAAGGGCACTTAATCGAGCTGACCGACGTGTTCAATGTGTCGGACACCTCGGCCGCCACCGAGCGCGGCCTGATCGTCAGCGGCGACCGCGCGGCGTGGTTGATCGGCGCCGACAACGCCATCGGCAGCCTGCAGTACGCGGATCTGCGTGGCGAGCCCCGACCCACCGAGCGCAACTGGACCGCCCTCTCCCGGCTGCAGAACTCAGTCACGAACTTGCAGGACACAGGGCAAATGCACGGCTTCGGCCGCCGCGCGTTCAAGCTCGACCCACCGGCGTACAAGGTCGTGCTCGGCTTCTCGAGCAATGCGCTTTTGGTCGATGCCGACTCGCATCGCATTCGCATCCAAACCGACCCGTCCGCGCCGCTCGCGGTCAATCCTTGGCTGAAAGAGCAGACCGCGCCCAAAGCGCGCCCGGGGAACCTGGTCACCTGGGCCGTCGACCGCGTGCGCGCGCTGCCCTGGTTCGGTGACGACCGAATGCAGTGGCTGAAGGCCGTCGCCTTCGACGGCGTCGATCACTTCAATCAGATCGTGGGCACCGTGACCGGCGACGACGGCTCGGAAACCGTGAAAGAGGAGCTCGGAGATCTGTTCACGGCTCCCTCGTCGGAGGCGACCGACCCCGAAACGGGCTGGCCTCCGGCGCCCATGGAACCAATCCTGTCGCCGCCGTTGAAGGGAGAAGGCAACTGGTCTTCGACCGACAAAGACCCGTTCATCTTGAAGAACCCGGGCGCGTCATCGCCGTTCGTGTACTCGTTCATTCGCAGCGACAAAAAGCGCATTTACTCGCAGGTCTTCGTCACGCTCTGGGACCCGAGGCAGGTCGAGCTGCACGCCATGAGCGGGACGGTCGAGCCGAAGAGCGCGACCGGTGAAACGGGGCCGGGGATGGTGCCGCGCACGCCCGCCGTGATGGGCCGCTACCTGGCCGGTTTCAACGGCGGTTTCCAAGCCGTGCACGGCGAGTTCGGAATGATGGCGGAGAAGGTTCTGTATCTGCCGCCGAAGCCCTTCGGCGCAACCGTAGCCGAGCTGAGCGACGGCTCCACGGTCTTCGGGACGTGGCCCGAAGAGGCGCCTGTGCCGGAGAACATGATCTCGTTTCGGCAGAACATGACCGCGCTGCTCCAAGACGGCGTGATCAACCCCTACAAGCGCCACTGGTGGGGCGGCGTGCCGCCGGGCTGGACGGAAGAGGCGCGCACCGTGCGCAGCGCGCTGTGCATGACCAAAGAAGGCTTCATCGGCTACTTCTACGGTTCGAGCGTCGACCCGGACGTGCTCGCGCTGGCCATGCAGCGCGCGCGCTGCAACTACGGCGTGCATCTGGATATGAACCCGGGCCACACCGGCCTCGAATACTACCGCGCCGGCCCCGTGGGCTCGCTGCCCAAGCTGAACCGCCCGCTCGATGAAGTGTCGGAAGCGCGCGGACCGGTGCCGGGCATGGCCGGTTGGGAGTTCATGGGCCGGCGCATGATCCGCCTCATGGCGTTGATGAACTTCCCTCGGTACATCAACACCGAGGCGCGTGATTTCTTCTACCTCACGCTGCGCCACATTTTGCCGGGGGATCCGCTCACCCCCACGCTCACGCCCGCCGAGGCTGGTGAAGGCGTTTGGAGCGTGCAGGGCTTGCCGCAGCACGGCTGGCCGTACGCGATCGCCAAGACCACACTTCGCCCCGATGCAACGCGGCCCGACACGCACGTCGGAATCATGCGCCTGGATCCCAAGTTCTTGCGCGTCGTCGCCGCCGGCGCGGCCGGCGCGCAGCATGTCCTCGACATTACGCAGCCGCTCGGAGACGGCATCGGACAACTCGCGCTCTACCATGACGGAGTGCGCTTCTCGATCTCCAGCAGCGCGCCCCCGCACGCGGCCTTGGTCACCCGCGGCTTCGCCAGCGCGGAGGCCATCAGCAGCAGCGCGACATCCGCGATGGGCATCGACAGCGCAGGCATGTTGGTGTTCGTCCGTTTCACGGCCGGCGCGCGTCCCGGCGGCGAAGGCGCGCTCCTGAACGAGCTACTGAAACGACTGGGCTGCAGCTCGAGCGTGTTCTTCCTTCGTCCCCTGGGCGTTGTTTTGGGCGACAGTCATGACGGACACGACGCCTCCGCAGGCGACTCCGCGGCCGCGGGGATTCAGGGCGTCGGCCTGGCGCGAGCGGAAGGGCCCGGGGCACGTCGCCTATTTCCCGACACGCCTGTCGTCCCTCCGACACATTGGGCTCCACTGCAGCAAAAGCGCGTGCGGTACCGGTGACTCTTTCGACGGCTAGCGCAACCGGCGCCGCGTGCCGCGAATGTTGGTCAGCGAGTGATCGCAGACGCCGCCCACGGCATTACGCGAGCGCTGCAATTTCGTTAATATTTCTCGCCAAAGTAGCCCAAGGGAGGGTATCGTCTCAGTGACGAATTCCGCTACAAACAGCGGTTATTCCCCGATTCCGGGCGGCGGACGGCAGAGCGCCAGAGGCTACTCGGACGGAGAATCTTCGGGTCGGGGACGCGAACAGGCGTTGCCGGCGGCCGAGATTCCACTATCTACAGAGCGAAAGCGATGAGCGACAAGGCCGGTTCTGATCTGGACGTTTTCGACGGGCTCGCAGCGAAAAAATCGCGACCGAGTGCTGCTCCCGCGCCGCGCGCGCCGGCCGCGCCACCCTCGTCTGCAACCCGCCAGAAAACGCTGCTCGGTTTGGCCGCGCCGGTCGCGCCAGGCCAACGCCCCCCCGGCCCGCCTCCCCCGCCCCCCGGCAGCCGCCCGCCCGCGCCGCCGCCGCCGCCGCCGCAAGGCAGCGTGACTTACGAACCGTCATCCAAGTCGAGCGGTGGCTTTCCGGCTCCGCCCCCGCCACCCAGTCCGTCCAGTCTCGGCGCGCCGCCCCCGCCGCCGCCGCCGCTCGCGGCATCGGTCAGCGCGGCATCGGTCGCGCCTGCCGGCCCGTCAGCAGGCACTCCCCCCGCACCGATTGCTCCTCCCGCGAGCAGCAATCCCGCGCGCACCGTCGGCACCAAGCCGCCGCTGGATGAAGACGACAAGACCCCCGTCCCCGCCAAGGCCGAGGGCAAGGCCGGAGTCGACATCGATTGGGACGACGAAGACGAAGCGACCATGGTCTTCGACAAGAGTGTCGAAGACACGGCGCGCTCGCTGCTGCACAGCGCACCGCCCCCATCACGCGGTCCGGGCGCTTCCTCGATTCCCCCCAGCCCACCCAATCCGCCACCCGCGGCCGGTGCGCCCCCGCCCTCGCGCCTGCCCACTCTCTCCACCCGACCCGGCCCGAGTGCACCGCCGGCCACGTTGCCGCGCGCGCCGCTACCGCCACCGCCGAAGGCCGTGCAAGCGCCGTATGTCGCGCCCCTCCCGCCCCAACAGGCGATTTTCGAACCGCCGCCGCTGCAGCCCAGCAGCAGCAGCCGTGGCTTGATGATTGGCGCGGTGGTCTTACTCTTGGCCGGCGCTGGCGCCGCCGCCATGTTCCTGATGCCCAAAAAGGGTTCGATGGTGCTGACCGTCGCGGGGCCCGGCAACAAGCCAATCGACACCGTCGAGGTCTATGTCGACGGCGCCAAGAAGTGTGAAGCTTCACCTTGCCGCGTGGTCGATTTGGCCGCCGGCACTCACCTCGTCAAAGTCACGGCCGCGGGTTACCAACCGACCGCCGACCAAGCCGTGAAGATCAGCAACGGCGACGAGGCCGTGCAAAATATCGCCCTCACGCGCGCCAGTGACGGCACTGGCATTCGTGTGTCGGCCGAAGGCCGCGGGATCAAGCTCTCGGTCGATGGCAAAGAGATAGGTCCGCTGCCGCAAGAGTTGAAAGACTTGTCGCCCGGGGATCACCTCGTGCATTTGGACGGCGGCGAGCGCTACGAATCGTTCGAGAAGCACGTCGTCGTCGAGGCCGACCAGATGCAACCGGTCGAGCCCAAGCTGCGGGTGAAGAAGGGCCTGGCCACGATCAAACTCGGCGACAACGCGGAAGACGCGAAGGTGCTGTTGGTCAGCGGCGCGGAGCGCCGGCCCCTGCCACAACTGCCGATCACGGTCGATATCTCGGTCGACAAGCCGTACAGCATCGTCGCCACGAAGAAGGGCTTCACCGACTTCGAGCAGCGCGTCGTGTTCGAAGACGGGCAGGCCGAGCGCACATTTCTCGTCAACTTGACGGCCGTCGGCAGCGAGCCTGCCGCGCCTCCTGCGGCCGCCGTCGCGCCGCGAAGCGGCACGGCTCCAGCGCCCGCTCCGGCTCCGGCTCCGGCTCCCGTGGCGGCTGCCGCGCCCAAACCCGCATCGGGCAATGGCACCGTCAATCTGAACTCCATTCCGGCCTCCAACGTCCTCCTCGATGGTCGCCCCATGGGGCAAACGCCGCGCATGAACGTGAGTGTCGCGCCCGGCTCACATACGGTCGTATTCGTGAATGCGGACTACGGCCGCAAAGCCAAGACCATCACGGTCGAAGCCGGTAAAGCTGCCACCGTCACCGTGCGCTTTCCGTAGGCGCGCGGTGAAGCGCGCTCACGCTTCAGCTCCTCGGCCACCATGCGGGCACTGACACCGCTCGAACTCGCCGTGGCCGTCTCTTTGGGGGGCACCGTCGCGGCCACGATGATCCCGACGTTCCTGCGCAACGTGCACGCTTCGCGACTCTCGGAGCCGGTCGAAGGCTTGAAGCGCATTGCGGCTCACGCCACCTTGCGCGCTTCGGGCCTGCCCCCCGAAAGCGCTTACCCGGAGAGCGCGCCGTTCACGCCCACCGTCACCCCCCGTGGCGAGCTGGTGCTCGACCCGCCCGGCACTTGGGACACCCCCACCTGGCGTACGCTCGATTTCGGCTTCGACGCTCCGCATGCGTACGCTTTCGCGTTCGAGAGCAACAACAGCGAAGCGCGCTCGACCTTCACCGCGCGGGCGCGCGGCGATTTGGACGGCGACGGCGTGACCAGCAGCTTCTCGATTTCCGGTTCGGTCGAGCGAGGCGCCGAACCCAAGCTGCAGCCGCTCGAGATCAATCGCGAGGTGGAGTGACGCCCGCGGCGCTTGTGCGCCGTTTACCCACCCGCGTTCCTTCGCTGCGCGTCGACGCGCGACGAATTGCCCTGAAGCGCGACGTGGCGCTGCCGCTTGTTCTTCGGTAGGTTGTATCGCCAAAGAGCAAGGTCGTCACATGCAAGGCTCAGAGTACAGAGGTAGCGCGCGGCGCGCCGCCGCGCGCGGCTTCACGATGGCCGAGCTCATGGCCGTCGTTGCCATCGTCGGGATCTTGGCGTTGATCGCGACCGTGGGTTACCGCAAGTACGTCGCTCACGCGAAGACGGCCGAAGTGATGACGATGTTCTCCGCGATCAAGATTGCGGAGGAAGCGTACAAGGATGAAACCTTTCAGTACTTGGGACCGTCAGCCGATCTAACGTCCGCGTCATCGTTTTATCCGGACAACTCCGCGCCCGGGAAGCAGAAGATGAATTTCGCCGGCACGGGTTCGGGAGCGACGGCTTGGCAGCAGTTGGGCGTGCAGGCGGCCGGCCCCGTGCTGTTCGTTTATGCCTGCACCGCAGGCGCCAATTCTGCGCCCACTGCGCTCGGCTCCGACATCACCGTGACCAATTGGCCGGCCACCGTGGCCGCGCCCTGGTACGTGGTCAAGGCACGCGCCGACCTGGACGGTGATGGCGTGAACACCGTGTTCGCCACCGCCAGTTTCACCGGTGACTTGTTTTCGGCCAACGACTAGGCTCGAACGCACCCCTCACTCGGCGTCTGAGCCGGACCTCGCGTGCGATGCAGCCCCGGCGGAACAACTTCATCGCGATCGTTGTGATTGCGCTCGCCGCGCTCGCGATTGGCACTCTACGCGCGCCCCTCGTCACGCGCTTTTTCGCGACCAAAGTGCAGAACGACGTGTTCGCGTTGCCGCCACCGAAGCAAGTCGTGGCCATGAGTCTCGGCTACCGCGCGGCACTCGCGGATCTGATTTTCGCCCACGTGCTCGTTTCGTCGGGCATTCATGTTCAAGAGCGCCGTGCCTTCGAGTTCGTGTCCGAGTACCTCGAAACGGTGAACGAACTCGATCCCAAGTTCGAGGCGCCGTACCGCATGGCCGATGGCCTGATCACCTTGCAAGCCAAGGCCGTCGGTCCAGAAGCGTTCCGAGCTGCGCGGCGCGTCCTCGAGCGAGGGATGCGCGAGCTGCCGTACAATCAAACGCTTTGGTACACAGCGGGGCAGTTCTTCGCATACCTGGGGCCGGGCGCATTCAGCGATCCGAAAGAGCAAGACGATTGGCGCCTCGCTGGCGGACGAGCATTGGCGCGCGCTTGTGAGCTCGTGGGCAGCAACGAGAACATCCCTCATCAGTGCGTGGTAGCGGCAGGGCTGCTCACCAAGTCTGGAGAAACCGCCGCTTCGCGTCAGTTCCTCGAGCGCATGTTGCAGGTGAATGACGATCCTGAAATCCGCGCATTGGTCAGCGGGCTGTTGCAAAAAGCGGTCGGGGCCGAAGAGCGAGATCGCGTTCAAGCGCGCCGCTCGACGTTCATCCGCGCGTGGAGTGATGACTTGCCGTTCGTGTCGCGAGGCGCCATCGCGGCGATCGGGCCGAGTTGGGATAGCGCCCGCTGCGCTTCGATAAGCGCCGAATGCCCGACTTCCTGGCGTGCATGGGGCGCGGCCCAAGACCGCCTACCTGGTGCGATAAGCCCGCTCGACCTCGCTCAGAGTGGGAGTCCGTAAGCAATCGGCGACCTGCTTTTTTCGTCAGCTCGCCAGCAGGTAACTGACAATTTTGGGCACCCTCGGCTGCCTAGGCGCGCCACGGACCGGCGAAAACCCGCAAATATTGCAGAATTTCGAGCGCAGCGCCGGCGCTCCGGGCTTGGCATGCGACCTGCTAAGTAACCGCTCGTTGGACGATTCGGTCGACGAACGGTTAGTGATTTCCAAATCGCGCCGTTCGAGAGCGAAACGTGGGCAATGCCGGTCACGGCGGGCCCAACCAAACAGTCGTCGCGCGCGGGTCCGTTGACCGGCTCGCGCTTGCACTCCGACCCAATAACCAAGGACCCCACCGTGATTAGAAAACAGCGCAGCTCGCGCGGCTTTACCCTCGTCGAGTTGATGATCGTCGTCGCCATCGTCGGCATCTTGGCCGCCCTCGCCATCTTCGGCGTGAAGAAGTACGTGACCAACTCCAAGACGGCAGAAGCCCGTAACACGCTCGGTCGCATCTCGTCCGATGCCGCGGGCGCGTGGTCCAAAGAGATCATGACGGGCACGATCCTGGCGAACGGCGGCACCGTTGCCGGTGCCAACAACCTGTGCACGGCATCCACGAAAGTGCCGGACGCGATGACCAAAATCCAAGGCGCAAAGTACCAGTCGAGCACGGCCGCCGGCGCCGACTACAACACGGGCAGCGCGTCTGCCGGCTGGACCTGCTTGCACTTCGCGATGGAAGGCCCGCAGTACTACCAGTACCAATACACCAACGCGGATTCCAAGACCTTCGCCGCCGTTGCCATCGGTGACTTGAACGGTGACGGCACCACGTTCTCGACCTTCCAGCGTGACGGCATCGTCCGCGATGGCCAGGTCGTGCTCTCGCCCGCGATCGTCGAGACGAATCCCGACGAATGAAGTAACGAGTGACGAGCGCGCGTCTCGCGCGTACGTTCGACAAAGGCTCGCGCCCCAAACGGTGCGGGCCTTCCGTTTTTTGTGCCTCGCTAGCGAGCTTTGGCCAATTGCGCTATCTTGAAGTCGTTTTGATCATTCGCCGTCGCTCCCGTCCGTTGTCGAGTCGCGGCTTCACGCTGATCGAACTGCTCGCGGTGGTGGTGATCACGGGGATCTTGTCGCTCTTGGCGGTGGCCGGCTTTCGGCGTCACATGCAGTCGGCGCGCGGTACCGAAGCCATGGCCGTGATCCAAGCCATTCGCGGCGCCGAAGAGTCGTACATGGCCGAGAACAAAGTGTATCTCAACGTGTCGACGACCAACGGCGGTGTTAGCTGGTATCCGCAGCTGGTCCAGAACAAGTCACGCAGCAACTTCGCAGCGCCGAGTCACGCGGACTACGCACGCTGGGCGCAACTCGGGCCCTCCGTGAACGAGACGGTCATGTTCGGCTACTTGGTCAATGCGGGTGTGCCCGGCACGCTGATCCCAGCACTTCAGGTCGCGAACGCCCCGGCGTTCCCTGCCGCGCAACCGGTCGATTGGTACGTGATTCAAGCGCGCGGAGACGTCGACGCAAACGGCGTGTTCTCGCTGTACGCGAGCACCAGCATGACGGGCGAGGTCTACATCGAGAACGAGGGCGAGTGAGCCCGCGTTTCCCGTCACTCTCGCTGTGAGTCGCGCTCGGGTTCGTCCGGCTCGTCATCCCCCAGGCCGAGCTTGGCCAGGCGGTAGCGCATCGAACGAAAGCTGATCCCGAGCAGCTTGGCGGCGGCCGTGCGCACCCCGCCCGTCCGCTCGAGCGCCGAAGTGAGCAGTCGGCGCTCCACCTCGTTCACCACCTCATCGAGATTGCAGCCGTTTTCGGGCAGTTCCAGCAAGGTGCCGCCGGGGGCGCCCGCCGAGCCGCTGAGCTCCTGCGGAAAATCACCGAGGCCGATGATGCTGGAACCGGCCAAGGCCACGGCGCGCTCGATCATGTTCTCCAACTCGCGCACGTTGCCTGGGAACGCGTACGCCTGCAGGCCGCGGATTGCGTCGGGCGTGAAGCCGGCGACCTCTTTGCCCATCTCGTCCGCGAAGCGGCGTATGAAGCGCTCGGCGAGCATCGGGATGTCCTCACGGCGCTCACGGAGCGGCGGAAGGCTGATCCGGATCACGTTCAGTCGGTAATACAGATCTTGGCGGAACTTGCCCAGGCTGACGTCTGACTCGACATCACGATTGGTCGCGGCCAGCACGCGCACGTCTATCGGTGTCTCCTGCGTCGCGCCCACGGCTCGCACGCTGCGCTCCTGGAGCACGCGCAGCAGCTTGACCTGCAGATTCGCGGGCAACTCACCCACTTCGTCGAGCAAGACGGTACCGCCGTTGGCCTCGCGGAACAGGCCGAGGTGTTTGCTCTGCGCGCCGGTGAAGGCGCCTTTTTCGTGGCCGAATAGCTCGCTCTCCATCAAAGCTTCGGGCAGCGCGCCGCAGTTGACGACCAAGAACGGCTTTTCACGGCGGTCGGAGGCGTCATGAACGGCGCGCGCCACACGCTCTTTGCCGCTGCCGCTCTCGCCGGTAATGAGCACGGTCGTACGCATGTTGGCGATGCGTTGCACGAGATCGAGCACCGCGCGCATGGCCGAGCTGCGGCCGAGCAGATCCGTCTCTTTGAGCTCCGAGACACGGGCGCGCAAGCGTCGGTTCTCGAGCGCGAGCTCTTGCTTCTCCAACGCCTTGCGGACGAGCATCGCCAGCTCGGCCGCGTCGAACGGCTTGGCAACGAAGTCGTACGCGCCGCTGCGCATCGCGCCGATCGCGTTCTCGACCGTCGAATGAGCGGTGATCAGGATCACCTCGGTCGCGGGGTTGCGCGCCTTGGCCGCGGCGAGCACTTCCATCCCCGAGCCATCCGGCATGGCCAAATCGGACAGCACGACTGGAAAGGGCTGCGGGTGCTGATTGATCGCTTCGAGCGCGGCACGGCAGCCGGGCGCGGAGACGACCGCATAGCCTTCACGCCGAAACAGGATCTCCAGCATCTGTCGGAGACCTGGCTCGTCTTCGACGATCAGGACCTTGATGGGAGGGGGCACGAGCGAAGCCACGAGCGCAAAAGCTAGCATTTCGGCCTGCGCGGCGGCCGCGCTTTCGCTTGCGAAAGGCGCGAGACCGCCTACGCTGGACGAAGTCGCTTTGTCCCCGCTTGGCTTGCCCGATCGAAGGCTACCGGTCGCCTTTTGTACGCTGCTCTTGGCGTCGTTCGCGACGCTATCGGCGGCCTGCAACTCGAGTGGCTTCGCCGACGGCGCCCCCAGCGGCATGGGCGGCAGCGGGATGGGGCAAGCCGGTGGCGGCAGCGGCGGTGGGTCCAGCGCCACCAGGATCGAATTCGTCCCCCCCGCGCGGCTGGAATTGGCACCGAAAGAGAGCCGCGTGCTGACCGTGCAGGTCACCCCGGCGGGGAGCTATCCAGTGCGCTTCGACCTCATCGAGGGAGCCACCGGCCCCGCCGATGCCGTGCTTTCACAGAGTGAGGTTCAGAGCGACGCCAACGGCACCGCGCAGGTGACCTTCATTGCACCGAGCAAGCCGGCCTCGTTCAATGTGCGCGCGTCGATCACGGCCGCGACCCAAGTTCAGCTCGGCGTGACGGTCAACGCTTCGGGCTTCACCAGCTTGCGTGTACTGCCCTCGTACAGCGGTCAGCGAACCGTGACTGATTGGACCGCGACGGTGAGCAGCGAACCTGGCCTCAGCTGCAGCACCCTCACTGGCAACCCACCCGCAGACGGCAAGCTGCAGGCGAGGGCCAAGGTCGGCAAGCCGCTGGAGTTCACGGGCAAGGTGCCCATCGGTCTGGATTTGGTGGTCACCGTGCGCGCCGGTCACTTCATCGGCGGCTGCGCCAACCTCCCCGCGTTGAGTGAGGGCGAGGGCAACCAAGTATTGATCTATGCCAGCGATCGCCCGTTGAACTTGGCGGATACCGAGCTTTCCGTCAGCTTGGGCGCAAGCGATCCGCATGTCGAATTCGACAAGCTATTGAAAGCCAGCGCGGCTGAAGCCGAAAACGCCCTGCTCGGGGCCGCCAACGACGACGTGGCCGCGCTGCTGGACGGAATGCGCGACGCAACGCCCCTCAGCAGCCGCGAAGCGTTCAGCGGAGTTCGGATGCAAAACGGCTGGGACAGCGCACTCGAGAACGCGTTTGGCAAGACAGCGGCTCGTCGCCTGCGTGACCCTGCGCAACGCTGGCTCAGCGCCGGGCTACTCACACTGAACGCCCCCGAC
>Ga0247740_1000623_pt1 | contig 16337 bp, 14 predicted proteins | sample UWRJL148409B2_FD_180942 | JGI IMG/M metagenome (GOLD analysis project Ga0247740, IMG submission 180942) | Plant litter microbial communities from Arlington Agricultural Research Station in Wisconsin, United States - UWRJ-L148-409B-2 | ecosystem: Environmental > Terrestrial > Plant litter >...
TATAGAATTCAGTGGATTCGTTTCTAGGTATGCTACTGAGGACTGGTCTAGGCTTGCTAGGCATAATCTTTATTTTCACAAATATCCAGAAGACTGACTATTGCTTACATACACTATTTATTGTAAACCAAGGAGAAGAAGAAAGAACCATTTCAAGCACTAGAACCGTAAATAAGAGGAACCATGGAATCTCCAATGACAAGAACATTTTCTTCAAAATCAATGACACATTGATACCGACGAAGAAAGTCCAAACCCAGAATTATCGGTACTGTCTGGTAAGGTGCATCCCACACAGTCAAGCTAGTGACAAAAGATTTCCTAGAAATAGACAGCTTAGCAAAATGAATGCGAACTAGGAGCGGTCTTGTCCCAACTCCTCTTGCAATGCCCGAATACCTTGTATCGATCAATGGAAACAAGCCAACTTCTCTGGTGCAAGCTGCTTCGATAAGAGTCGTTTGTGCCCCAACTGCGACCATGGCTTTGAACGTAATACCGAGAAGCTCCAGCAGGATGTAGCAATATACTGCTGGCTGTTCGCGTTGATTAGACCGAGTTGGCATCGAGATTTTCAGGGCCTGCTGATTCAGCCTCCTCCGAATAACTTGTTTGACACCCTCGTGGCTGAATCTCCAAATCCAAGATGACGACAGGGTATTGAAGCCTTCTTGTATGTCTTCCATTGGTATGTAGTCCAACAGTATCTCTACGGTCGCCTGATGTCCCCCAAGGAATGCCCAACTTAGGGCAGAACATTTTATGTAGTCCATTGCGAGCGGGTCTCCTTCTCTTTCTAATAAAGTTCGTGCAACTTCGATCTGGCCATTCTTCGCTGCCTTCATGAGAGCAGTCTCTCCCATCTCATCGACATCTTCAATTTCTGCATCGTGTTTTAGCAGAAGCTCTACTACAGCGTCGTGCCCATGTTCTGCCGCTTTATGTAAAGCAGTTCTCCCAAGATCGTCTCTCCATGTCAATTGGGCACCATGGTCAAGCAGAACTTCTGCCACCTCGACATTGCCTGTAGGAGCGGCTAGGAAGAGAGCAAAATCTGTTTGAAGCCTTATGTCAGACTTAGACATGTGTTTGAGGAGTTCTGTCAATATAGCCAGTCTACCCATTTGTGCCCCCAGGTCTAACGCCGTCAGACCTACACTGGTCTTCACACTAAGTGTGATTCCCTTCTGGAGAAGCAATCGAACGAATTCTGTATGTCCGCGGCGCGTGGCAATGTGTAGCGCAGTTTCCGAGGTATCAAGAAGATGAGTGTCGATTGCGACGCCGTTGCGTAGAAGCAAGCGAAGTAAGGCCTCGTCTCCTAAGTCTGCGGCCATTTTCATTTCACGTTGTCCATTTCCAAAAATACGGCCTCCGTTCTTTAACAACAAGTCGACGATACGAACGTTTCGGCTACGGAGAGCGTAATCAACTGCAATTCCTTTCTCTGAAGTCGGGTCGGCTCCGCGTTCGAGGAGCAGGCGGCAAACGCTTTCGTGCCCTTCACCGGCCGCAAAGGCTAGAGCGGCTCCTCCAATCGGTCTTGCTGCCTTATCCTTCTGTCTTCGACGTATCAGTGTTTTCACCATATCTCTTTTTCTGTGGGACTGTTCTCCTTGCCCCAATTCATCTTCCCCCAACAGTTCCGTCACGATACTGTCCAACCCGAAGAACGAAGCAATGCATAGCGCATCGTTTGGCTGTTTGTCTTGATCTAGGTTTTGCTGCCGCATATGAATACAGGCTTGAAATACTTCAGAATCTGGCCTACATATACTTCTGACTTTCATTAACAAAGTCGGATCTGAAGCTATGCTGGCATGTCGTGCATGGGTGTCCCAAAAAGTCAAAGCGTAGTTGAGAAGACCTTCTCCGTCGGGCGCTGAGATTTGGACTCCTGAAAGTGCGCGGTCATTGCCAGATTCGATGACAATTCTTCGCGAAAGGAGCCAGTCTATGCAGATTCGCGCTAGTAGTAGGTTTGATCGTGGGGCGTCGAGTGAATTCCTCCAAAGGCTTAGATCCTCCGACGTGCGCCGAGCACGGCAGACCAAGAACTCTTTTGCGGTCTGATGAATCAAGAAGACTTTAGATTCGACGACCTTAATGAATGGACCACATAGCTTCTGCAGGGTGCGTTCCATCATCAGCTCTAGCCGTGGGCGAATATCGGCTTCAGAGGCATCGCTTTCCTGTATCGCCTGCGCTATGTTCAGCTCTTCCAATGATAGTGGTCTCATTGACTGGGTTACAATTCGAAGTATCCGTTCTAGCTTTTCCTTGTGCCGAGGTTGTGTTCGCTGTAGAATTTTTTCATACACATTGTCAAGGCCTTCAGGTAGATCGTCCAGCAGTCGATGTAGTGACTCTTCGGATGTCTCCGCACTCTTCATGATCATATCGAGCACTAGCGATACCCAAAGAAATGTATTGCCTGCGCGTTCGAATAAACGGCGTTTGAGGTCCACGTAAGTTTTCTTCGTGCATCCAGACCCTGCTAATGCTTTGTGCAATCGTTCCTCGATCACAAGGATGATGTCTTGGTGGATGCTATCTCCTTCGCTTCCCAGCTGTAATTGGATGTTGGGCACACCATTCAATTTTTCTGTAACCGCAAAATCGAGCCGAGTCGTCATAAAGACTTTGATAGAATCTCCATTTGGCTTCCTGTAATTCCGCCAGTAATAGTCGGTGAGTAGGGATAGGAACTCTGCTCGGCCGCCTTCTTCGCACTCATCGAGTGCATCAATTGCGAGAACTATGTTCCCGGAAGCACTGTCTGTACAGCAAGCTATGAATATCTCCCAGAGAGACAGTAGCTCGTTACCTGCCATTGCTCCCTTAGCCCGAATATGTGGGTCTGCAATAGTCTGAAGGTGGGGCTTAATCGTCAAGAGCTGGTGCAACACGCCTTGGAGCATAGAGACTACTGTATTCTGTGATTCCATCTTGGCGTCAAAGAAGAAATAAAGAACCGTGGTTGACAGGGGTTGACTTTCTTGAAGAGTCCTGACTAAGAAGGCCGACAGCACGGTTTTACCGCATCCAGGTGGTCCTGAAATACACAATAGTGTCGATGACTGTGGACGGATCCATTGCCGAAACTGGTTGTGTTTGAAGAGCCAGGTACAAGTACCCGATACTGGCGTAACGATAGTCATCATGTGGAGTTTATAACTTGAAGTATATAGACTCTGATAGAAGTGTTTTCGATCACGTTCCGACTCTCTTACTTCTACTAGATGAGTGCTTAGAAACGATTCTATGTTCTCTTGTATGAGACCTTACATTTGGTAGATTGGCGTGGACTTTCCAGTCGGAGAAGGGAAGCGCAAATTTCTAGCTGCCTCGCTATTTCGTGGCCGTTGAGGTACGCCATCGTTGCAGATGCGATGATAGGTTTCGCAGCGTAGTCTTCAAGGGCAACCATCTCAAGGCCTCTCGCGACATTGAACCGGTGGTAACGACCAGACAAGCCCACATGACTGTGATCTTTCATAAAATTTTCAGCTGTCAATTCGGTTTCCGTGGCAATTCTCAATATACTTCTAGCAACGTCTTGCAGGTTCTCTCCAAAACCTGTCATCCTGGCTTGTCCGGTGCCAATGCTGATCAGGCATTGGATCCTATCATCTGCATTTGTCCAAATGCTTCTGGCCTCGGAAAGTACCTGTCTAACGGGATTGTTGCATCCAGTGGCCCCATCGACGAATTGTTGACCGTACTGTCCAATCGTGATGGGATCGAAAAAGGATGGTGCAGCAGAGGTGGCCCGGCCTGCTTCCCAGATAGTGCAATTCATGTTGCCACCATCTCTAGGTCTATAATTGCGAAAGATGAAGGGCTGTGTTATCTCTCTACTACAGGCGCACACAAATCTGGAGCTCATTCAGCTAGGAGATCATCGAAACATGTTGGGGACATACATTTTGCACTTTGGATTCCCGGGCTCTAGCAACTTGGCCTCAGACGGTTCTCCAGACTTCTGTGTCTGGTCCTTCATGACCTGCGTCAGTACTTCCGAATCGAACTTGCCTCGAACTTGTACAACGTCCTGCGCGCGGCCGAAAAGATCATGAGCGGATCTTTTTGCACGGAAGACATTCTCGGAGAAATGAACGTAGGCATTTATAGCATCAGAGACCGTCATTCTCAGTCGGCCTAACATTATAGCGATCAACCTAGTCATCAATCAGCACCATTTTGCACAGTTTGCGGAGGGTTATCTAGAATGAATTACCCGCCAGTGCTTGTCCCGCCAATTAGGTCAAAATATTCACACGGCTTTGGAGGAGTATCAGGATTGACGGCCTCCATAAGACGCTCCAGGATAATTAGCGCTGATAATCCACGGACGCCCCCCCCGTCTACAGCGGTTAGCGATGTATGGTGAAATGACTATTCCGACCTACCGAGTGACAGAAGGCGCAGAGGCCGGGGCGTAGGTGGTGGTTCCATTGTGGTAGAAAACACACCGCTTACCATCCAAAGCAACTGGTGGAAGGAAGCGTGTCACAATGTTGAGGCTGGCTTACGATCGGGCTGGCGGGGTGGGGCGCTAAATAGGGTATCAAAAGCAAAGCAATGATAGCAGGACGGAAGGCTGTCTTAACTATTTTCCTCCGTGAACAAAGATCATCTGACATCCTTCCAGGCTTATCGCCGAGCAGTTTTGCCGCTTTTGTGGTACCTACTTATCATGGCACGATCTTCTCAGCCTTCCTGCAATGTCCTCAGCCTTAATCCTCCCGCACTTCCTAATTGGCTAGCTAGCTTCCACTGCCCATGTCCTTAGCATTTATAATTAGGTAAACTCGTCAACTTGAAGTGTTATCTTCAGCCTCCCTGCAATGCCCTCAGCCTTAATCCTCCCGCACTTCCTAATTGGCTAGCTAGCTTCCACTGCTCAAGTCATTAGCAGTTGTAATTAGCTAAACTCGTCAACTTGAAGTATCATCTTCAGCCCGGTAAACAAGTTTTGTGTTACGGGCAAAGATCAGTCACAGACGAACAACGAAGTGGTTGGCAGGTTCGGGCCTGAATGGACCCCGATGGACAGACCAATGCGCGGTGCAGGATTAGGTCAGTGGTCACGTGACCATTGTCCCGCTAAGACAGGTGATCCTAGGGGCAGGGGCTCTAGGCAGGACCAAAACCACGAAGGTAAGACTGTATAGATCAGGAGGAATTTTCTAAGTTTCGACTCTTTGTAGTCAACTCTCAACACTGTTATGCTCTTTAGATTTGCTTTACCAACTTGGTAATTAGGTTACTTACTGTAGCTATAGAATTGGTATACATCAGAATCACCCCTACACTCAGGCAGTTGAATCCTGTGCTTGAACCTCCTGAATACTACCTATAGCAGGGAGAATGGTTTAATATTAAGATCCTTGATCTATACTTGAAGTGATTCGCTCGGAGAGTCCTCGTATAATAAAGTATGGACATACGTAAGGGGCTCGGGTTGATTCTCGCGTGTTGATGATGTGAGCACGATACACGCTAGATGATAACAAACTGTTTAGTATCACAAAAGAGTAGAGTGCATATGTGAGGTGTAGAGGTGTAGAGGTGTTGCGAACGTTCGATACAGGTTCTCATCATGTTAAGCGAAACTGCCTGTTTAGGCAGCTTCTCCACCCCATCGATTATAGCGGTGCTGATGTGGCAACGGTCGTCCGCCCCACCCCACCACCGAACCTACCACAACAGGCAGCACCTCAGCCTCCATCGATCACAGCGCTAAGGTTCACCCCTCACGGCTGTGGCACGACAGCCAACTAGTCCGCCTCTGTCGCAGGCTGACGCAGGCTGACGCATGCTTGCTTATCTGGTCCCGCTATACACGTGTGCACATTACACATGTCGCTAACGCGTGTGATCAACGCTTGTGATCTCATCTCCAACTTCTCCGAGGCGGGAACTCTATCGCACATTCAATGTTTCTACTCAATACATAATTCCTATTGTTCGTTCTGATATCCTCCTTGCTCTCATTTATTACTTTTATCTTGCGATGGTCGCAATCTCGAATCCACTGCCCCACCTGCGAAAAGTCCACCGACACAATGTCGAAACGCTCAGGTCCGCACCGCTCGCGGAGATCTCCGGATCACTCGGAGACTTGGGCACACTGCTGCCGCTCATGACCGCGCTCGTCATAACTCGATCTATTTCCCTGCCGGCGACGCTACTCTTCACGGGAGCTGCCAACATCCTGACTGGCGTCGCTTTTGGGATTCCGCTGCCGGTGCAGCCTATGAAGGCGATCGCAGCAGTTGCGATCGCGAGAAAGTTCTCGCTCGAAGAGAATGCCGCTGCCGGATTAGTAGTCGCCGCAATAGTCGGCATCTTCAGCGTCACCGGGCTGTTGAACTGGGCAAATCGTGTCACGCCCGTACCAGTGGTCAAGGGCATCCAAGTGGGAGCTGGCCTCTCCTTGTGTCTGAGCGCCGGAACGAAGATGTTGGTACCACTGAGCTGGACTGGCCCGTGGTGGGGTGACAATCTGCTCTGGGCCATCGCAGCTGTCGTCTTACTTTTGTTCACGTTTGCCTATCCAAAGCTGCCGTACGCTCTAGTAGTTTTCGCCGTTGGGATGCTCTTGTCTTTGCTCTCGCCTGGCGACAACGCCTCAACTCTCGTCATGCCTGCTATCCCCATCGTGCATCCATCTGGCCAAGATTTCTGGAAAGCGACTACAACGGCATCTTTGGGACAGCTACCCCTGACACTTCTCAACTCAGTCATCGCCGCCTCAGCACTCGCCTCGGACCTGTTACCCACACCTCCTTATCCGACAGCCCCAACAGTCACGGAGCTTGGAATCTCAGTTGCGGCAATCAACCTCATTTCCTGCTGGTTCGGCGGGATGCCAGCGTGTCATGGCTCTGGCGGGCTCGCCGGCCAATACCGGTTCGGCGCTCGCAGCGGCTCAAGCATCATCTTCCTCGGATTGGTCAAATTCATTCTCGGCTTGGTTGCACTGTTCTATTCCGACCCGATCGTCAGCGTTCTCGCCGGGATACCGAAGTCTTTACTCGGCATCCTCGTTCTCGCCGCTGGCATTGAGCTTGCCAAAGTGGGCGAGACCCTCAACACCGATGCAAGAGATTTGCGGGTCTTGGAGCGCAATAGCCCATGGGACGGCAAAAGTGTAGTAGAGCTGGACGAAGTAGAGAAGAAGGAGAGATGGATGGTTATGCTTGTTACGGTTGCTGCCTTGCTCGCATTCAGAAACGATGCAGTTGGATTCATTGCTGGGCTAGCATGGTCTTGGGGCTTCAAAGTCGCCAAACGTGTGGTTGAATGGAGGGAAAGACGGCAGGGGCGAGCGTTTTGGCGGAGCTTCGCACATCGACCAGAAGAAGGAACTGGGCTTTTGGCGCATGAAGAGTCGGACAGAATTGCGTGAGCGTGTGAACTCCTTGGGTATCGGTATTTGCATAGCGTTCGGCTTGAGCTTTTCTTCATTGGGTTAGTTTTGATGCATCTTCTTCGTTCCTCTTGCGACCGGTTCCTACTGCGTCCTAGAAAAGAACCTCAGCAGGTACTGGCATGTTTCGAGCGCTTACACACTCAAACCATCGTGTAACATGGCGATGATTAACTGCCTATCGGAAAAGCACCAATCACAATGGACCCGTGGGTTATGTCATGTTTACCTTCAATGGGTAACACTATAGTGGTTGCTCCTACAAATCGTGGAGATGATGCTAGCCTCAAAAAGGCATGGCGCGGAACCTTCTCACATCCTCTGAATTGTAGCACCCGCCCTTCATCCCGCACACCACCCGCAATGTCTATTGTCATTGATCGTGAACATTCGTTCCGCGGACCGCGTCATGCATTTCATCTTAGCGACAAACCGGAGCTCCGAAGGGCCGCGGTATCTCACAATATGCCTAATCGGCTAAAGTGCCCTGACCCCTCTGCGATGGCGAATTCTGCAGAGACATGCTAGTCTTCAGAGGCGATGGCAACGGAGATTTGCTTGCATGCAAGGCCCGCCGTTAGTTCTGGTGTTGGGCGTTTGAGAGGCAATGGGGGATGCGATCGAGAATCGCAGGCAATACAAGACAACATATCTGATGTGACCCGATTACCCATTATAGATGGCTATTCTTTGAAAGGAGCTACAAAGACAACTAAGACTCTGCGGGGTCCCGTATACCCCTGCCGAGAGATGATCTACTAGGTGCGTACCCGGCAAGCTTCACGCTCTAGAATGCTTATACCCAACCTGTTCATCTATATGCTTGCTAACTTCCACTAGCCCAGGAGATCGATGAACGCCATTCCGGGTTACCGGAACAATTAAATATATTAAAGACATCATGGCCTTCCCGTCGCAATGTCTCCAAGCTGCCGGTCTCCGTCTGCCCACATCGCCAATTCTTCGGCCCGTTCCTCTCGCTTCATAGGACGATGGTTCTCGCAACTTTCGTGGCCGTCACGGCCAGCCTGGTAGCCTTCACGCATGCAGCGTCTTCAAGCGCACAAGCGGCGGCGAATCTCTCAAATGCGAAGACATCGTTGACTCTGATTTACCAAAACAACTTGAACGCATCGGACGACAAAAACCATGTTGGAGCACTCGTTCTGGACGCGGTCCCACAATCGAATGCCGCCTCTGCCTGCGCTGCTTTGAACGAAAAACTCCTCCCGAAGGCCACACTGCAGAAATACAAAGCAGACTTTACTCGTGCATTATCGTATCAGGACTACGCCGAGTACTATCCCACGGACGGTAGCTTCTATATCGACAACGGGGTTGTTACGGTGGATGGTCAACTCAGCTTTGCTTCGGCATCAGCGCGTGACCGGAAACTCCCGGTCTTGTGTACACAATCTGCGAACAACGGTTCATCGAACGCTGGAGTAGTCAGCGGAAGTCAGGTTACTGTTGCGTCTGGAGGCAACACTTTTGTTGGCTACCGGAACCAGAAGTCTTTCCGTTTTCTCGGGATCCCATACGCCGATACCCCCAAGCGCTGGAAGTACTCCACAATCTACTCCAAGAAAGGCCAGACCATCCAGGCTACGGCTTATGGACCTCAGTGTGCACAAGGCAGTTCGGGAAGCGAGGACTGCTTGTTCGTCAACATCCAGACGCCATACGTACCTAAGGCAGGATCGCGGAAGAACTTGCGTCCAGTCATGTTCTGGATTCACGGAGGAGGCTTCACTGGCGGAACTGGTGCGGACCCGGTCTCGGATGGTGGCAACCTCGCAAGTAAGGAGGACATTGTTGTGGTCGCAATCAACTATCGACTTTCCACCCTCGGTTTCCTCGCTATACCCGGCACTGATATCCACGGCAATTACGGCATCGCTGATCAGATTGTGGCTCTTGACTGGGTCATCGCCAACATCGCATCTTTCGGCGGCGATCCCGAACAGATCACAATCATTGGCGGATCGGCCGGTGCTGGATCAGTCCGCACGCTTCTCGGCTCGCCCAAGGCCATAGGCAAGTTCCAGGGAGCTGTCGCCGTGTCCAACCTGGGAGGTGGTGTAACGCTCGGTCTCGACGGCGACTATGGGACGACATACTCTACCTACTATTCGGTTAACCAATCGTATACTGTAGCAGGGTCGCAGATCTTCTCTGGCGCAAACTGTATCAGCGGTGATCTTTCGGCTCAGATCTCGTGTCTCGAGAAAGTCCCTGCACTCCAGCTTGTAGGACTTCCTACAGTCGCGCGATACGTGGTCCAGGATGGCAAGTACGTCAACACGCCAAATCTCATCCTCTCCAAACGCAACGACAGCACCGCCCACATCCCCGTTATCTTCGGCGTGACCCGAAACGACGGCGCCTCGTTCTCCGATTATCCTACGACACCAGTCGCAAATTTCTCTCAGGGCCTCCAAGTCGCGCTAGGAATCAACTCAACATGGGCACAAAGAGTCATCGATTCCAAACTATTCCCGCTCTACGACAGCGGAAACTTGACCCTAGATACCTTCAACGTCTCCCAACGCATTGCAACGGACAAGACTTTCCGCTGCATTGACCAAGCCACCGTCTACGCCGGTAGCGCAACCGGCGCCTTCGAGAAATCCTACTTCTACGAATTCGAGCGCACGGCCGGCGGTTACGACCCCAACAATCTCGGTGGTCCCAAAGACAACAACCCGAACAATCCATACTTCCGTCTCCACGGTGCTGAGGTGTCATTCATCTTCGGCACATTGAGTAAACTCCGTGATGCCAACGACCTGTATACCCAGCAGCTGGTGTCAAGCTATTTCGCAAGCTTTGTGAAGACGGGTAACCCCAATCCGGATCCGGAATATTTGAGCGTAAGAGGGTATAACAAGGTATCGGATGCGGTGAGGAAGACGGGAAGTTGGGGAGTTGTGACGGGGAAGAGGGGGGAGGTCAGGCTGTTCGATTATCCCGGGGGTAGGAGTGGGTTTGTGGATGTGCCGCAGTGTGAGTGGCTCGGCTATGGGCTTGATTATTACCTCAAGGGCGGGATATAGCGCTGAAGGGTCTTGCAGAGGAGACTAAAGAAGTTTGTGAGTGGAACCTGAAACTTTTATAGTAATGTGTATACAAGAATCCATAAACGCGCGGGTTGTCAATGACAGCACGGGCACTTTCAGGTGTGAGGGAACGCAATTTGATATCAATATAATACACAACCCTACAGTGACCTCTAAATAACTCTGATGATAATAGAGTAATCCAACAAGATTCCAACAAAACCAACTCCATGGGTACAAAACAAATGCGCAAATGCGACAAAGTAAAAAAAGAAGTCGCGGACTCTACTCCGGTCGAGACTTCGAACTGCACTAAAAGCGAAGGACTTCCACCAATATAAAACCACCGCCAAGAATCCAGTTCCCGGTTGTATTCAATCACCAATCTTCATCATCGACGCTCGGCTACGCCTGCCCATCTTGCATCCACTCTTTCGTAAACGGTTGACCGGCCGGACCTTGCCCAGTCGTCCAAATCGGTTTCGGGTCCACCATGGCTGTGCCATCTGGTTTCAAATCGACGCGATATACGGCTTGAAATGGGTCTTTTCCGCCGGCGCTTGCGCGCGGCGAGGTAATGTATGGCAGCTCAAAGGAAGCGAAATCTTCAGGCTATTACACAGTTAGGACTCGGTGGAAGTAGGTCGGAAAGGAGAAGACTTACACTAGCATCCGCATTGTTAGGTCCGCCGACATCCACGCCCGGTTTGGAAATAACATAGAAGTTATCGCCTTGGATCCAGGTAGCGTATGCGTATCTCATGCGATCGGAGGTTTCCGCCTGCGCGCCATCGCCAGCCGCATCCATACCGTGCCAGTGCTTTCGCGCATCATCCGGAACGACATCTCGCATGGATGCTGGCATTTGAGGCGCATTTTGAGTCGCATTCTGGGCCGATTGACGTTTCTGGACCTGAGCCGCAGGACTACTGCCGGACTTGTGGGTCACGATTGCGTTGTTAATATTTTGGACGACCTGTGGGTTGGTCCTAATGGATTCGTCGATGTCGATACCGCTGGAACTCCACCATGTGCCTCGCTGATTGATTCTTTTGAGATTTGCGGTGGCGGCCATTGTGTCAGTGATTTGCTTCGGTGTGACGAGTGCACCGGGGCCGTTGTCCACTTTCCAGATACCTTCGGTTTGCTTCGCCACATCTGCATCAGAAGGTCTCTCCTGGTTGTTCGAAGGGTCGGATGACGGGTTGTTCGTCAGAGGTGCGTGTTGCGATGGATCACCAGCTCCTGGGTCGGTGGTGGATGCAGGAGGAGGCATGGGCTCCATCAGCATGGGCTCATTCATCTCTTCATCTTTCTTGTCATCTTTGAGCTTTTGATCTGGATTGTCTTCGGGTTTTGGAGAAGGTTTTTCATCGCCGGTGAGTCGTTCTGGGGCGTTATCTGGCGCTTGGTTTTGAGGAGCTGAATCTGGACCTTTTGGAGCGTTTGGGGACGTGTCACCTGTAAGTCTCTCGGGGGAACTGTTTGGCGCTTGGTTCTGACCGCCTGGGTTGACTCCAGGCTGAAGAGCTCCGGGGGTACCGCTTCCAGGTGCATCTGGATCTGAGCTGCCAGGTCCGGGTTTACTAGGTTTGGGTTTGGGGTTGGGTCTGGGCTTGGGCATCATCATAAAACGAGGCGCTCGAGCAACAAGTGCGTGATGTTTAGTACTAGGATCGACGGGGTCGTTGGATGGAGTAGTCTCAACCGATTTGGGGAGAAGTCGTTTGGAAAAGCATGGATTTTGGGTCCACAGTAAAGGATCTATTTGGTGTTAGTGCGATGAATAATATAGCTCCGCAAGTTGTATGTGTACCTGAAAGACTCAAATCTTGACAGTCCGAGTTCCCGTTACCTTGACCGGTCGAGACGTCACTGGCATGTACTGGTAGCGCATGAACGCCAATATTGTTGACCGATGGGAATGAACGCCATATCGATGCCACTGTTGCGAGCTTGAGCAGCGCGTGACTTCTCATGGTTGGCGATAGCAAGCTGCGGAAACCGAGGATGGGTAAAATCCCAACGTTGGGGTATGACGAAGTCGCACTCTGCAGAGCTGATCCAAAGGTGTGTTGATGAGAGTCTTCGTCTACTTGACCGGACCCTGGCTAAAGATTGCGACGCAGTTTATACCTCCGGATTGGAAGACTTAGTGGTAATAAAGATAGGAATGCTGCCACATAGAGATAAAGAGACGACGTTTGAGAAGGAGCGAGCTGTGTCCTATGACTTCGTTACGGGAAACAAAAAGGACATATATTCGCGTTGGATGTCATCTCCAGACTAAGGAAGAGTGCTCGACCCTCATGATATGAGTGCTCCGATGTCCGTACTCCAGAACATACCGCTCATGAATATGGGCTTTGGTTCTCCGACTTTGCTACAAGCTGCCACTCGACCAGAAGGACCATTTTCGTGAGCCGGAGAGGTGCCACTTTCACGGCGATGAGGCGTCCGTGAGCGATTCAGGTGGCCTGGACAGGCGTAAATAGTCCGTACCGATACGGAGGTGGTAATCATGGCGAGGTTCCGGTTGTGCATGTTACCGGCTGAGAAGATGCAGCGGTCAAGGTCAGTGATGATCTTCAGCGACTTTGCCACAGCAGCGGCTCCGACCGGTGGGCATTCTGACCCTCTTACTTGGCACGGAGCTAAGTATTAGGGTGTCAGAAGCGCTTTGTATTTAATTGGTGCTGTGCCACCTGCGGATTCGCTCGACGAAGTTACGCCCGAAACACACCCACATTTGCGGCGCGACTCCGAAGGTTCGAGATCGGCACGTTGAATCTTCACACCACAATGAGAGAGTGTAAAAAGCTATGAAGGATAATCAGTATCCAGGTAACTGGAAAGTGTGCTAGGAGACGTGTTTTCGTCACTGAGACTGTGGTACAAAGTATGTCGTGAGACGAAGATATTACGACATTCTGATGGGAGACAGTCCGTGACAGGACTCCTCGGATAAGCTTTGCAGAACATAGCTTTATTTTCCAGCCTTTGGATCGACCGCACTGCAACGATATACGAAATATAGGATGTTGGACGTTCGTAAGAGGCCATGAAAAGTCGAGGAATGATCACGTATCCCACAGTCGGGGCGTGTTCAATGCCCATGGCTGTTCTACGGAGTGTAAGCAATCAGGCGTTATCTGACCCGGTCAATCGGTGTGGTGAGGCAGTTGAGCATGTGAGCAGGGGGCGGAGTGTTCGAGGCCTGCCATTGGGAGGCTGAATCAGCAATTTCGCTCCATCACGAACCACGAACCTGCAACGACAACCTACGGCAGTGACATTCGAAAGGATAGCCTACGTTCAAGCTTCGATATCAGAGCCGATATTGCCATCGCGGTTCGTGCCTCGATCTCGTGCCGTGTCATGGAACAGAGCTCCCGGGCCAACCCCTCTTGTACCACCTTGTGTTCGGAATATGAGTGAGCTGTGCCGCGATCCAGCATCCGCATCGGAACTTGTGCCGTCCGACGGGCGGTGTCAGTAACGGAATATGTGCGGTCAGCACCATCCTCGTAAGCTATTCCCAATGACTTTCGGTACATCAAATTTCGCAGAGGAGCCTGTCGAAGCCATCCGTCGTAGCTCGGTCTGTATTGCGAATGAGTTCTGAAAACTGCTTGTAAGTTTGCAGTAGAAGAGCTTTCCGAATAATCCCCTAGAATGTAAGTAACGCTGGCGAAGCGGAACCCCGTATAATTGTACTTTCAATGTGTTCAGCACGATAATATCTCACGATCGTAGCCACTTCGGGATCAAGCGCCAATGCTATCTCGTCCTACCAAATGCTCCAACTACCTTATACTATTATAACAAGCCCCCATCATATTGTACAGTCCCATCTCGACGTCCGCTACTGACTCTCAAGCACCTTCTTCGCACCATCCACAATCCGCTTAACCTCCCCATGCCCCCTCTTCACCACCTCCTCCATGCGCTTACTCGCCTTCTGCGCATCATCCGGCAGCACAGTCTTATCCAGCTGGAACTTCCTCAGCTTCTTGTTGTGCGTCTGCCGCGCCGTCTGTATCCACTTATCTGCCTGCTCCGCCGCGCGGGTCGCCGACTCGATGGCAGCGCGGCGCGATTCGCCGGTTGGAGGGGGAAGGGGGACTTGGATTGTGAGGGGTGTCGAGGTTTCTGGGGAGAGGGGTGTGAGGGAATGCGGAGACGCGGCTATGGCGGTGGATATGGGTTTGACGTGCTGGACGTATTGTTAGCGCGTCCTGATCGAATGTTAGACGGAGGGGCAATGGAGTCTCTACGCACCTCAGCCTCTCCGCAAATAACCTGCAACATTCTACCTCTTGGAACAACCTGCGCAATATCCCCCAACTTCAGGGTCTCCTTGCCCTGGCCATCCTTCCCGGACGTCCCCAACTGCACCTTTAAACCCTCCACCACCTCCGGATTCAGTCTGCCGCCGCTCCGCAGCTGACTCAGGTCATGTGTGAGTTTCTCAATTGCTTTCAGGATTTGCTGTTCCACGCCGGAGAGGTCCAAGACGTCGTCTGTGGGCGTCAGTTGGCCGTTCTTGGTGGGAGGCGGGCCGGTATCGGTGCGGGCGGGTGTTTTAGCTTTCTTATGACGCGGCGCGCTGGAGACGAAGGTTCGGGTGGTGTTTTGTAAGCATTGTGAGGTGGTGGTCGGGCGGGTGAATCTGGGGCGTGGGCGTGAGTTGGGAACTTTTGGTGTTTGGTGGTAAGGATTGGAACGGCTTACAAATGGCGATGCGCAGGGGCAATTGCTCGCGCAGGGATTAATCGCGTGCTTTGGGAGCTCAGGCGTACAGCTATGCGCGGTATGGTGACGTGCGACATGATTGTGGTTGTGGAGAGTTGACGGGATGGTTCGACAGCTGTGACAAGCAGCTCTTGAGCACGGGCCAGGATCCACTTTCGCGTGGAGTGATCGATGTCATTGTAGGTACAATTCGAAAACAATACGAAGCTTAAACAAATATGATACGTGCAAATATTAGGTAAAGTATCCCACCAGCATGAGTTGCGGCTCGTTGTGAGTAGTGGCTTTTCTATCAGTGTTGAGACAGCACGCGATCAAGAGACACCACACCCGATAATAGCTATGTAGATCCCCGTGGCCTGTGTCGGAATTGCCGAAGAATGTGTCCGTCTGTATGAGATGGCGGGTGCTGAGAGTTCGCTGGTTGGCTTTGTACCATGTATAGACGAGCGACAGGAACAGCGAACATATGGACATAGTGAGACCGAATCAAAACAAATCTCCATCTATCCTCCACCGCCCTCCCCAGCATCCTGCAACCACTCCCCAACAGCCCGCCTCTTCTCCTTCTCCGCGTCAATCATACACACCGCAGTCGCTACAATGATCCGGTACAGCCACGTCTCCTTGAGACTCAGCACTTCAATCCTCTCATTGTGCTGCGGCGCATCGATATGCCGCAGGCAGTCCTTCGAAAGTCGTAAGATGACGCTATCGTAAAGCTCTAGCCGGCCGCACTTCTTCCCCGACACCGAACTAGCGTATTTCCCTAGACAGACTTCTTGCAGGAGCGTTGGGTCCGGTTCTTCTTTGATTGGAATCTTCGCAATGAGCTTGAGGTGGTTGTAGCGAACGAACATGCCGAAGACGCTCGGCTTCTTGATGGTGCTAGTTCCCTTCCAGTAGAAGTCGACGTCGCCGTAGCGGAAGTGGTACTGCCGCGTGTGAAGCGAGAGAGGGCGGTCCCAGTTCAGGTACACGACCCCTTCCACTTGCGCAACGTGCTCGTCCTTCATGGGTTGTGCATCTGGGTCCGGGCTGGTGCCACCTATGCGACTCGCTTTGACCTGGTGGACGTACGCTTT
>Ga0247740_1000625_pt1 | contig 16310 bp, 2 predicted proteins | sample UWRJL148409B2_FD_180942 | JGI IMG/M metagenome (GOLD analysis project Ga0247740, IMG submission 180942) | Plant litter microbial communities from Arlington Agricultural Research Station in Wisconsin, United States - UWRJ-L148-409B-2 | ecosystem: Environmental > Terrestrial > Plant litter >...
ACCCTTTTAGCTTCGATCAAGATTAAGTGAAGTTTCGCTAATACTTTTAAGTTCGCAGCTCACGGCTGCATCACTTAACGTCAGTACGTTAGCTTAAGGATAAACACCTTAAAAACTTTTGTTAGTCGTAGACATTGGATATCAATTCTTCGCTAGGAAAAAATTGAGAATCATATGGCCGGCGCTGAACTAATGGGGAGGCATAATTTTTTGAAACCTTTTTTTGATGATGCGCTAAAAATTAATTTACGTATAAAAAAATATTAATATAATGCGAAAAATGAGTGATACATATTTTTGATATACTAGTCGTGAGTAATACAAATAAATCAACGCAACTAGCTTGGTTGATAGCCCAATATGTTACGCATTATGATCAACTCTTGCATCTGGCTTAAACATAAGATTTCTCAGAGCTTTGTGATTCAAGGCATATAATGCGTAGCTGTGTTAAAAAAGCATTTACTAATTTTTCTATAGTTTCTGAATCGTATTGGTTCTTGCTATAACCCCAAAAAATTTTGAGTTCTCCGTTCACAATTTCTGTGGAGCATTTAAAAAGGCAACTTCGGTAATTACGTGGATTTTCTGGCATTGTAATATCTGGTGCAGTCGCTACTGCAGCCTCACCGTTTCTTGAGCCTAAATGATTTAGTACCACCTTGTCCTCATCCGGAAAAAATGGCACACCGTGTCCATGGGTATCATTGGAATAATATAAAGGTAGATATGAACACCCACCATCAGGTATTTGTTTAAAAAGATTCACCATCTCCTGAATATTTTTTAGCGTATCGCCATTTTTATTGATTTTAATAAATCTTGGTGATGGCATGGAAAACCATCCCATAGCCTGGTCCATATTTATAGTGCTATTCATTTCAATAAACGGCCTACCAGACGCTATATGCCAAATAGGTATGCAATTTCCCTTATTGACCAGAGTGAGTGCATTTGCTGTGGCATAATAAATTATATCGATAAGCGAAAACCCCAAACGTTTAACTGCAAAATCTACAAGCATTTGCGTTTCTGCTTTACCTAAAGTTCCCTCATACGATCTTGCCGAAGAGACAATGTTGTCACTGCTATTGCAGACATAATCTGTTTCATATTTTTTATATTGTGTGAAAGGTTGCGCTTTCCAATAGCTAATTCTTTGATTATACCTTTCGTCAAAAACGATGTTTTCAATAGTCTTCACTATACCTGCTAAAGAATAGGTTCTTTGGGGAGAAATTGATTCGTCGTCCTGGAGTGATGCAAAGTAAATATTCTGAAAATCATTAACGAATATTTCGAGAGAAGTTGCATCGCAAATCAAATGATTAAATGCATAGAATAATAACGGTTTTTTACCGTTTCCCAGATAAAAATAAGCAAGACAAAATAGCGGGCCATTTTCTACACTAAACAGTTTTTGTTGAGACGTGCATATCTTTTCAATTTTAAACTCTTGATCGTTTTCATCCATGGCTGAAAGATCAAAAAAATGTAGTAGCTCAAAGGGTGCACGCTGAGCTAACGTAGTTACTATTTTTCCATTGCGTTTTGTAAAACCACACGATAAAACATCGTGTATAGCAATCAAATTAGATAACGTTTTTTTCGTTTTTTCATAATCTAATTCGAATTCAAGTGGGATAATTTCCGCAATGTTAAAATGTTCTGGGCTTTCATAATTTTCACTGAAAAACCATTGCTGTTCAGGCAATAAAGGAAATTCATTATCGCTGTGCGCGTATGTATTAGCATTTACTCCATTTGATTCAATGCAGTTTTCGTTTTCAATAATTGATATTGCCGCCAGCTCTCTGATGGTTTGCAAACTTATGATATCTCTTAAACTAAAGTTCAGCCCTTCCCTATTAGCTATGGATTTAAATTTAACAGCGGATAACGAATCTCCCCCAATACGGAAAAAATTGCTGTCAATACTTATTTCTCCGACAGGAATTGCAAATAATACTGACCAAATCTTCGCAATAGTTTTTTCATTTGCAGTACGAGGAGCAATGTAAATTTCTTGCTGTGCAGCCATGTCCGGTTCCGGTAAGGCTTTGCGATTCACCTTGCCGTTGGGAGTTAGGGGCAATTGCGCCAACAATACAAACACCGATGGCACCATATAAGCAGGTAGCGTTTTACCTAGATAAAGTCCTAGATTTTCAATCAATTCATGATGCGCTGTGATCGATAATTCATTTTCATCTTGCGCATCAATTACATCTACCACCACATAGGCAACCAAGAATTTGTCTGCAGTCGCTATCGCGTCTTTAGCAAGCACAATTGCATCTTTCACATTAGTATGAGCAATAAGTGTGTTTTCAATTTCACCCAACTCAATTCTAAAACCGCGAATTTTTACCTGATGATCGATGCGTCCTAAAAATTCCAGATCGCCATTCGACAACCGGCGGACTAAATCACCCGTTTTGTACAAGCGCCCACTGCTATCGCTTATTGAATTATTTTTATCGTAGAACGGATTAAAGATAAATTTTTCAGCCGTTAAATCGGCGCGATTTAAGTAACCGCGAGTGACGCCCGCACCGCCAATGAGCAACTCACCTGCAACACCCACGGGAGCGAGTTCCATAGTTTTGGAAACAACATATACCTGAGTATTCGCAATTGGTTGCCCCATCATGATTTGATCAGATTGCGGCGAGATTTGTTGCGTGGTAGACCAAATCGTTGTCTCCGTGGGGCCGTACATATTCCACAGTTCAATCGATGGGTTACTGAGTAGCGCGGTGGCCAAATGCACATTTAGTGCTTCACCGCCGCATAAGATTTTAAGGGGGGAATCAGCTTGCCAATTTGCGTCCAGCAGCATTTTCCAAGTGGCAGGCGTCGCTTGCATTAATGAAACATGATGCTGTTTTAGTAAAGAAAAAAGAGATTCTGGATTGCCAGTAGCATCTTTTTCAACAACCACTAATTTTGCGCCTACCGTGAGCGGTAAAAATAACTCCAGTCCATGAATATCAAAAGATGTAGATGTAACTGCCAGCAGACAGTCGTCTATTTTAATGCCCGGCTTAGAACGCATTCCTGTTAAGAAGTTAACGACATTGCGGTGTTCAACCATGACCCCTTTCGGATTTCCTGTTGAACCCGAGGTATAAATCACATAGGCAAGATGATTTGAAGTTAACCCAGACTGTTTCGTGTTTGGATTTTCTGTTGAGTATTTATGGAGTTGTTGTTGAAATTTTTCATCATCCAAACAGATTGCTTGTGCATCACTCACAGGGGTTGTTTCGCGTAAATGACGTTGCGTTAATACAGTGCTGAGGTTGGCATCATCCAGCATGTATTTTAAACGAGCCCAAGGATATTCAGGGTCTAACGGAACATAAGCCCCGCCCGCTTTTAAAATGGCGAGAATACCCATCACCATCTCCAGTGAACGCTCAACGCAAATACCCACTAACGTATCTGGCTTAACGTATTTTTCCTGAATCAGATAATGCGCAAGCTGATTCGCTTTTTGATTCAACTCAAGGTAAGTGAGTTGCTGGTTTTCAAACATAACCGCAATGGCATCGGGTGTATGTTTAACTTGTGCTTCAAACAATTCGTGAATGCATTTTTCTTTTGGATAATTTGTTTGTGTGTTGTTCCAATCAACCAATAATCGCTGGCGCTCGGCTGCTGGCAAAATTGTTAATTGCTCTACAAGTTGGTGCGGCTTTTCTTTGAGAGCTTTAACTATCTCTGCAAGAGCAGTTTGTACATAAGCCAGTACACGTTCTGCATCGACTGAAGAATCTACTTGTACTTCCAATTCAAAATCATGACCAAAGTCATCAACTGCCAATGTAAATGGATAATTGGTACGCTCAGACATCGCAAGTATTTCAAACTTGGCATTTGATCTTTCATCGTCATTCCCTACGTTGTCGTTGCTTTCCGAATGACGATAATTTAGCAAAGCCGAAAATAAGGGTGCGCCTGTCGGTAAGCTACTACAACGTTGTGCAAATGCTAATGAAGCTTGCTCATATTGCAATAAATCTAACAGCGAATGCTGAATTTGCCGCACCACATCAATGACATTTATGTTATGCAATTTAACCCGTAACGGCAGAGTATTAATAAACATACCTACCATACTTTCAGCACCCGGTATGCCTTGGAGACGACCTGACATGACCGTACCAAACACAACATCATTACGACCACTGCAACTCGATATTATTAATGCCCAAGCAGTATGAAATAATGTTGCAGGACTAATCAGGACCGCTTTCGCTGCTTGACGAAGCTGGTGAGCAATTACATCAGGCACCTTAGATCTTACTACCACTGCGCGACTGCCATCGCCCAACACACCCGATAAGTTAAATGGCGTTGTTGACTCCTCTACATCTCCTAACATATGCGAAAAAAATCTTGCCGCATCATTTTGCTTGACCTGATTTAATGCATGTGCAACAAATTCACGATAGAGAGGCCGGATAGTTAAATTTTCTACCTGGCCAATAAAATAACTTTCAATCTCGGTTTGTAAAATTCTCAGGGAAGTTACATCGTCAATAAGGTGATGTATTTGTAACAGGACAAAATAATGCTCTGACGTTAAATCTCCAGCGATGTACATTTGCAATAGCGGCGCCTGCCCTAAATTTATCCATTGCTGTTCTGGAGCACAGCGAGCATACATTTCTGCTTCTATATCCTGCGTCGTATCAAACGTTAACCAATTGATCGGTAAGCTCGCCTGCCGACAAACCACTTGTACAGGCACAGACAATTCATCCCAGAAAAAAGCAGTACGCAGTACATCATTGCGATCTATTACAAACTGTAGCGCATCAATAAATTCAGTGACTATTTTGCTACCTTCAATTTTAAATAGCATTGGCATTACATAAGGATCGCTTTGATCACTCATCATGTGGTGAAACAGAATGCCCTCCTGCATAGGTGCCAGCGGGTAAATATCCTGAATATTTTTTGCGCCGCCAGGAATTTTATTAGTTATGTTAGCAATTTCTTCAGCACTCAGATTGACCAAAGGCAACATTTCTGGAGTAATGTGTTCACAATCTTCGGGAATAATATTAGCAGGTGCTTTAAACATGCCAGGTACAGTGCCTGTGATCGCGCTATCCAATACATTAGCTAAATCGGCCAGACTCGGCATTGTAAAAAGCTGCCGTGCAGCCATTGCCAAACCCTGCTGTTGTAAATGTGAGATAACCTGCATCACCAGCAATGAATGCCCACCCAATTCGAAGAAATTATCCGTAATACCAACACGCTCGACACCCAATACTTCTTGCCATACTTCACACAAGATTTTTTCAGTTTCAGTACGTGGAGCAACATATATATTTTGCTGGCCTGATACATCTGGCTCAGGCAAGGCTTTGCGATCCACTTTTCCATTCGGACTCAACGGCAATTGCGTTAGTAATACAAACGCTGAAGGCACCATATAATCGGGCAAGGTTTGGTTGAGATGCTGGCGCAAGTTTTCGATCAAACCAGAGCGCGCAGCAACCCCCGTTTCGCTGTTATTTTGCAAACTCGCAGCATCTGTCATCACATAGGCAACCAGACGCTTATCACCCCTCATTACCGATTCTTTAACAAGTACGATTACATCTTTCACATCAGCATGAGCAATAAGTGCATTTTCAATTTCACCCAGCTCAATTCTAAATCCACGAATTTTTACCTGATGATCAAGACGACCTAAAAATTCCAGATTGCCATCCGGTAACCATCGAACCAGATCACCGGTTTTATACAATCGCTTACTGCTTGCAGGATTGGTTTTATCGTAAAAAGGATTAACAATAAATTTTTCACTTGTTAAATCTGCGCGATTCAAATAACCACGCGCCAAACCAACTCCACCAATATGAAGTTCACCCGCTACTTGTTCCGGCACAGGATTTAATTCTTGATTGAGAACAAACAGTTGAATGTTACTGATTGGACGACCAATGGGTACGCTAGTAAGTCCCAGAAGTGATTGAGAGCAATTCCAATAACTCACATCAATTGCAGCTTCGGTAGGTCCATATAAATTATGCAATTCCGCCCACGGACAAATAGTTTGGAAATCTTTTACATGATGTAAGGCCAGCGCTTCACCACTACAAAACACTTGTTGTAAACTTGTGCACTGTGAAAAATTCCCCAGCGTTAACATACTGCCCAACATTGAGGGAACAAAATGCAATTTGGTGATTTGCTGATCACGAATTAAGGTTGATAAATATATCGGATCTTTATGACCTTCCGGTTTTGCTAAAACAATTCCCGCACCTACTGACAATGGCCACACAAATTCCCAGACGGATACGTCAAAACTAAATGGGGTTTTTTGCAAAATTCGATCTGAGGGGGACGAGCCATATTCACGGTTCATCCAATCAACACGGTTAACCAACGCATGGTGTTCAACCATCACGCCTTTCGGATTCCCCGTAGAACCCGAGGTGTAAATCACATACGCTAAATGATTTGACGTTAAGCCCAGCTGTTTCGTGTCCGGATTATTGATTGAGTGTGTTTGTAATTGTTGCTGAAGTTTTTCATCATCCAAACACAATGCTTGCAGATCACTAACCGGTGTGGTTTTGCGTAGATGTGTTTGTGTTAATACCGTAGTGAGATTGGCATCATCAAGCATGTATTGTAAACGCGCTTCCGGGTACTCCGGATCCAGCGGAACATAGGCCCCACCCGCTTTTAAAATAGCAAGAATCCCAATGACCATCTCCAGCGAACGCTCTACACAAATACCTACCAACGTATCCGGTTTAATGTGTTTCTCGTGAATTAAATAATGCGCGAGTTGATTCGCCTGTTGATTTAATTCGCGGTAAGTGAGTTGCTGGTTTTCAAAAATAACGGCGATAGCATTTGGATGGTGTTCAACCTGTGCTTCAAACAATTCATGAATGCATTTATCTTTTGGATAATCGGTTTGTGTATTGTTCCAGTCGATTATTAATTGCTGGTGTTCCATTTCTGGCAAAATAGATAAAGCGTTTACAGTCTTATGTGGCGTGAACTCTAGTGCTTTTACTAATTCAGTAATTGCAGTTTGAATGTATCCAAGTACACGTTCTGCACTAACAGAATTATCTACTTGCACATCAAGCGAAAAGTCATGACCAAAATCATCCACGGATAAATTAAACGGATAATTAGTACGTTCCTGACCGGATATAAATTCAAATTTACTTTCGTATTCAGCTTGCTTGGCAGTGTAAATTTCTTGAGAATTATAAACGTCTTTAGCAGCTTGATTATCCTCAGGTAGTGAGTGACGATAATTGAGTAACGCGCTAAACAAAGGCGCGCCTTTGGGCAAGCCGCTACAGTTTTGCGCCGATGCCAAAGAAGTTTGTTCGTAAGGTAATAATTCAAGAAGCGAATTTTGCACCTGACGAATTAACGTTATCACCGAAATATCTTTCAAGGTCACTCTAAACGGCAAGGTGTTGATAAAAACTCCCAGCATGTTTTCCGCACCCAAAGTTCCTTGAAGGCGCCCAGATAATAAAGTACCGAACACAACATCATCACGCCCGCTACACTGTGCAACCACCATCGCCCAAGCCGAGTGAAATATTGCTGCGGGACTAACCGATAACTGTTTGGCAAGACGGCGGATATTGCATGAGGTTTCAGTGGGAACTTTTTCTCTTATCTCGACTATCCGGCTGCCATCGCCATTAACTTCCAATAAATTAAACGGTGCTGTAGGTTCGTCTATATCACCCAGAGTATTTTTAAAGAAAGCTTCTGCGTCATTGTGCAAAGCTTGATGTTGAGCGTGCGCAACAAATTCACGATAAGCTACAGGCGCGGGCAAGGTATCTCCTAGCCCCTGTTGATAAAGCGTTAGTTCTTTTTGGATTATATCCAGACCCACATGATCAGAAATAATATGGTGGTATTGCAAGAGTACAAAATATTCCTGTGAGTAAGCGTCAGCGGCAATTTGTAAATTTAGTAATGGAGCTTGTCCTAAATCCATCCATTGTTGTTCAGGTATACAGCGAGCGCGCATAACGGATTCGATATTTTTTTCCGCACCTAGATCCAACCAAATAACAGGTAACCTCGCCGCATGACACACTACTTGTACCGGTGTGGATAATTCATTCCAAAATATTGCTGTGCGCAATACATCGTGACGATTAATAATAAATTGTAACGCGGAAATAAAATCATTAACTGCTTGCAAGCCTTTCACTTTATACAGTGAAGGCATGATGTAAGGATCGCCCTGGGTGCTCATCATGTGATGAAACAAAATGCCTTCTTGCAAAGGACCCAATGGATATATGTCTTGTATATTGCCTGCACCACCGGGAATTTTTTCCACGATACTAGCAATCTCTTTGTCACTGAGACTAACTAAAGTCAACATGTCGGAAGTAATAAATTCGTACTCACGTGGAATTAAATTAGGTGGGGCTTTAAATTCAGAGAGGGCGTCGGCTGTATTCACCTCAAGCACATTTGCCAGATCCATCACAAGTGGTGTGGTAAATAATTGACGCGCAGTTACCGACAGACCTTGTTGTTGCAAACGTGAAATAACTTGCATAATAAGCAAGGAGTGCCCACCCAAGTTGAAAAAATTATCCGTAATCCCAACGCGCTCTATCCCTAATACTTCTTGCCAAATATGGCACAGAATTTTTTCAATTTCAGTGCGTGGTGCAGCATACATATTTTGTTGTGCTGACATGTCTACATCAGGCAACGCTTTGCGATCCACTTTTCCATTAGGTGTCAGCGGTAAACTATTTAACAAAACAATCGCTGATGGAACCATATAATCAGGCAGGCTTTGACTCACATGATGACGCAATTGTTCAATCAATTCCTGGCGGGAAATAGTGGCCTGTTCACTGTCATCTTGTATAGCAATTGCATCTGTCACTACATAAGCAATGAGACGTTTATCTGCAATAGTTGTTGATTCTTTAGTAAGCACGATTGCGTCTTTTACGGAAGCATAAGTGCTGAGAGCATTTTCAATTTCCCCCAGTTCAATTCTGAAGCCACGGATTTTTACTTGATGATCAATGCGGCCTAAAAATTCCAAATTCCCATCCGGCAGCCATCGCACTAAGTCGCCGGTTTTATAAAGACGTTCGCTGCTTGATGAATTCGTTTTATCGTAGAACGGATTGGAAATAAATTTCTCTACTGTTAAATCAGGGCGATTTAAATAGCCACGCGCAAGGCCAACCCCACCAAGATGAAGCTCACCACTTACACCTACAGGTGAGAGCGAACCAGACGAATCCATTACCAATAATTGTGTATTATTTAGCGCCTTTCCAATGCTATTTCTGCATTCCATATTTATTTCAGCAAAACTAGCATTTACTGTACATTCCGTTGGGCCGTAGGCGTTTAATAAAGCAGGCGAAGTAGAATTTCTATCAAACCAATTTTTAATGGCCAGCTCATTTATTTTTTCTCCGCCGATGCTAATATGACGAACCGATGTAGCACGCGCTGCATATTTATCTTTTGCGAGTTCATGCCAGAACGCAGTAGGCAAATTTAAAATCGTAATTTTATTTAGGGTACAGTGCTGCCAAAATTTATTCACTGACTCAAGCCAGAATTCCGTTCTCAATACCAATTTACAACCACTGCACAAAGCACCGAAAATCTCCTCCACTGACATATCGAAACTCATAGGTGCAAACTGCAACATGGAATCTGCATTAGTGAGCCCATAAGAATCTCGCAATGCACCAACAAGATTTACAAGACTTTCATGGTGAATCATTACGCCCTTCGGATTTCCAGTGGAACCCGACGTATAAATTACGTAAGCCAAATGAAGCGGAGTTAGACCTAATTTTTGCGGGTCTGGATTACTTATCAAATATGTTTGTAATCGTTGCTGGAGTTTTTCATCATCCAAACATAATGCTTGCTGATCAGTGACAGGCGTGATTTCGCGTAAATGACGTTGCGTTAGCACGGTGGAAAGCTTGGCGTCATCAAGCATGTATTTTAAACGCGCTTCCGGATACTCAGGATCTAATGGAACATAGGCCCCACCTGCTTTTAAAATCGCCAGAATTCCTACCACCATATCCAGCGAACGCTCTACACAAATACCCACTAACGTATCTGGCTTAAGATTTTTTTCCTGAATTAAATAATGCGCAAGTTGATTCGCTTTCTGATTCAACTCGCGATAAGTGAGTTGTTGATTCTCAAACGCGACTGCAACAGCATTCGGATTATTTTCGGCTTGCGCTTCAAATAGTTTATGAATACATTTGTCTTTTGGATAATCTGCTTGAGTTTTATTCCAATCAATTAATAATTGCCTGCGTTCACTATCTGGTAAAATCGATAGGCGATTGATAGCTTCTTGAGGTGCGTATTGCAGAGCATCGACCAACGATACAATTGCCGTTTGCATGTATCCCAAAATTCGCTCTGCACTGACTAACTTATCTATCTGGAGCTCTAACGAAAATGCCTCGCCCAGATCGTCTACTGATAGGTTGAATGGATAGTTGGTACGCTCATGTCCGTCAATTACTTCATAGCCAGAGTGATTTGATTCATTATCCTGTACGACGGAATAACGGTAGTTAAGCATGGAAGTAAATAACGGTGAGCCCTTAACTAAACCGCTGCAACGCTGTGCCAGCGCCAGTGATGCTTGTTCGTAGGTCAATAAATTCAGCAGCGAATCCTGCACCTGCCTAATTACTTCTACCACGCTTGTCTGCCCAAGCTTCATGCGTACAGGTAAGGTATTGATAAACATCCCTAGCATGGTGTCTGCACCCACGGTGCCCTGTAAGCGACCTGACAATACTGTACCGAAGACCACGTCATCGCGACCGCTGCAACTCGCTACTACCATGCCCCAGGCCACATGAAACAAAATGGCCGGACTCAATTGTAAGTCTTTCGATAACGCACGAATTCGGGAGGAAATGTTATCTGGAATACTCGCCTTTAGTTCCACCACTTGGCTGCCATCGCCATTTACATCGATCATATCGAAAAGTGCTGTTGTTTCCTCAAGATCACCAAGCATGTGTTTAAAATATATTTCTGCATCACTATTCAGAGACTGGTGATGGGCATGAGCAACAAATTCACGGTAAGGTAAAGGGTCAGCTAATGTATTTGCCAACCCCAGCTGATACAGCGCTACTTCCTGTTGGATAATTTCCAGACCTACGTGATCGGAGACAATGTGGTGAAGTTGTAATAATACAAAATGCTTTTTCGATTCAGGTTCAATCGCAATTTGTAATTGCACTAACGGAGCTTGTCTTAAATCTATCCATTGCTGACCCGGCTCGCAACGAGTCAGCATTTGCGCCTTGACATCATGCTCACCTAATTCAAGCCATTGAACCGGTAAGCTCGCTTGACGATACACGACCTGTACTGGCACGGATAATCCTTGCCAGTAAACAGCCGTGCGCAAAACATCATGGCGATCGACCATAAATTGCAAAGCTTCAATAAAGTCCGCTACAGCTTTAGCACTGTCGATACTGAACAGCATTGTCATCACATAAGGATCAACTTTGTCGTTCATCATGTGATGAAACAGAATGCCTTCCTGCAGTGGTGCTAGGCGATAAATATCCTGCACATTTTCAGCACCGCCGGAAACTTGCGCCGCAATATGTAAGATTTCTTCCTGGCTTAAATTGACAAGCGGCAACATCTCTGGAGTGATGTACGCACAGTTTGCCGGAATAAAATTCGCAGGCGCTTTATATAAAGAATGATTACTTTGATTTTTTTCCAACACTTTTGCTAGATCGCAAAGCGTGGGTGTCGTGAATAATTGACGGGCAGCCATGGAAAGCCCCCGCGTTTGCAAACGGGGAATCATTTGCATGATAAGTAGGGAGTGTCCACCCAACTGAAAAAAGTTGTCATGAATACTAATTCTTTCTACACCCAGCACATCTTTCCAAATTTCACATAAAAGTTTTTCAGTCTCTGTGCGAGGTGCAACGTAAATATTTTGTCGCGCTGAAAAATCCGGTTCCGGTAACGCTTTACGATCCACTTTTCCATTAGGTGTTAAAGGTAGTTGATCGAGCAATACAAACGCATTGGGCACCATGTAGTCCGGTAACGATTGACTCAAATGTTCACGCAAAGATTCAATAGTCTCGTGATGTGAAATGACATCACTGCTATTTTCAACCGAATTAACAGATGTTTTTACATCGGTGACTACATAGGCCACTAAACGCTTGTCATCTGCATTGAATTCTTTTGTAATTACAATCGCATCTTTTACAGTTGCATAAGACCACAGAGCATTTTCGATTTCGCCTAATTCAATCCTGAAGCCACGAATCTTTACTTGGTGATCAATGCGGCCCAGAAATTCCAAATTACCATCGGGCAGCCAGCGCACTAAATCGCCAGTTTTATAAAGGCGTTCGCTGCTGGAAGTATTGTTTTTATCGTAAAACGGGTTGGGAATAAATTTCTCAGTAGTTAAACCAGGACGATTCAAATATTCTCGCGCAAGACCAACACCACCAATATGAAGTTCACCAACAATACCTTGCGAAGTTAATTTTAATTGTTCGTTCAACACGTAGGTTTGAATATTGTGTATAGGTTTACCGATGTGAAGAACAGATTGGTCTTGCGTGTAAAAACCTACTGTTGCACAAACAGTTATTTCTGACGGACCATAAGCGTTAATAAACAAACGATCCTTTGACCATTTTTTTGCAAGATGTTGTGAGCAAGCATCACCTGCTACCACAAGCGTTTGAACTGAATGCCATTGCGAAATATTTAGAAGTGGTAGTAAAACAGGCGGTAATGTAGCGTGAGTAATGTAGTTTTGTTCAACAATAGTTGAAATGGTAGTGGGTGATTTTACCGCCTGATTTGTTAGCAATATAACAGCAGCACCCTGCCCTAAAGCCATAAATAATTCGGATGTTGCGGCATCAAATGCAATGGATGCAAATTGCAACACGCGACTAGCTGGTGTGACACAAAATTTTTCTATCTGCGCTAATGCAAGATTGCACAGACTCGTGTGCTTTAACAAAGACCCTTTCGGATTCCCCGTAGAACCCGACGTGTAAATTACGTAAGCCAAATGACCTGACGTTAAGCCCAACTGTTTTGTGTCCGGATTATTGATGGAGTGTGTTTGTAATTGTTGCTGAAATTTTTCATCATCCAGACATAATGCTTGCTGATCGGTAACGGGAGTGGTTTCGCGTAAGTGACACTGTGTTAATACGGTACCGAGCCTGGCATCGTCCAGCATGTATTTTAAACGCGCTTCTGGATACTCCGGATCCAGCGGAACATAGGCCCCACCCGCTTTTAAAATGGCCAGAATTCCCACAACCATCTCCAGCGAACGCTCCACGCAAATACCCACTAACGTATCTGGCTTCAGATTTTTTTCCTGAATTAAATAATGCGCAAGTTGATTGGCATTTTGATTTAATTCAGCGTAAGTGAGTTGCTGGTTTTCAAAGATAACGGCGATGGCATCTGGATTATTTTCAACTTGTGCTTCAAATAATTCGTGAATGCATTTGTCTTTTGGATAATCGACTTGCGTGTTGTTCCAGTCGATTAATAATTGCTGGCGCTCTTGCGCACTGAGCATCTCAACCTTGAACACGTTTTCATGGGGTGCGGCGATTAACGCATTGAGCAATATTGCAAAATGCGTGGCCATGCGTGTGATCGTGTCGTGCGTAAATAAATCCGTGTTGTATTCACACTCAAGGTTCAAACCCTGTTCGCTTTCAAATACATTTAACGTGAGGTCGAACTTTGCAACGTCTGCACTCTGCCCCACCGGGCTTAGGCTTAGCTCGGGTAACTCCAGAATACCTTGCTCATTGTTTTGCAATACCAGCATCACCTGGAACAAGGCGCTGTGGCTTAGGCTGCGTTCTGGCTGCAAGCGCTCCACGATTTGTTCAAAGGGTACTTGCTGATGGGCATAGGCATCCAGCAGCATACTTTTGCTTTGGTCAAGCAAGCTGATGAAGTCAGGATTTTGTGAAAGGTCACTGCGCAACACCAGCGTATTCACAAAGAAACCGATTAAACCGGCAATCTCCGCTTGTTCACGGTTGGCGATGGGGCTTCCCACCACGATGTCTTTTTCATTGCTGTAACGGGCTAGCAACACCGAGAACGCCGCATGCAATCCCATAAACAAGGTAGCGCCCTGCGCATGGCACAATGCCGTTAAGGTTTTGCGGGCGTGCGCATTAATGGTTGTTTTAACCGTTTTACCCGAAAAACCCTGAACGGCGGGACGGGGATAATCCAGTGGCAGACTGTGCACAACCGGCAAGGCTGCCAGTTGTTTTTCCCAATAGCCTAACTGTTGCTTCAGGACTTCGCCTTGCAGCCAGTTGCGCTGCCACTGTGCGTAGTCAGCGTATTGAATAGTCAGGGGTGGTAAAGGATTCTCCAGACCTTGAACATAAGCACTGTACAGCGCACTAAATTCATTAATGAGGATGGACATCGACCAGCCATCTGATGCTATGTGGTGCATGGTAACCAGTACGATATGTTCATCTGTGGCGATTTTGATTAATTGTGCGCGCAGCATGAGATCGCAACTTAAATCAAACACGCGATGTGCTTCATCAGCAATGCATTGCGTCAATCGCCCTTGGCGTAAATGTTCGTCCATTTCAGTTAAATCAATCAATGGCACAACAAACTCTGCCGCAGGCTGAATAACTTGCCGGGGTTGTCCATCGTTTCCAGCAACGAAACAGGTTCGCAAACTTTCATGACGTTCGAGAATAGTGGTGAAAGCTTGCTGTGCAGCAGCCTCATTCAAGTTGCCTACGAGCCTTAAGGCTGCAGGGATATTGTAATGTGCGCTACCGCCATCTATCTGATCTAGCAACCAAAGACGCTGCTGGGGAAACGACAATAAAAAATCGCGCGATTCACCACTGAATTTTTGAATTCTTTTATCAATGTGTGAAATATTTTGATTTTTGAGGAACTCAATAATTTCATTTTTATTTTCAGATATTTTTTTTTGTAGTTCGGAAGTTAAGGCATCTTTCGGCGCTTTAAACGCGAGGCGAGCATCTTTCAAATAAAGGTGTATACCTTTGCTTGCTACATCATGCAAAATTTCAGTAATCATAAGTCACCTAAATGTCCAAGCGGATATCTGAATACCAAAAATTCAAATATCAAAGACCAATTTGTTTGTTATTATTTTCTCTACTACTTTAAATAAGCGAAGGTTCTTTTTCAGGCGAATTTTTTTTGAAAACGCCGTATTCGTCAATGAGCTTTCCGTTGTCCATCACCAGAAGTTGATCAGCCACATGAAAATATCGATCGTCATGGGATATGGCAACAACAGCTTTTCCCTGTTTCTTCAGCTTGGGCAAAAGATCAAAATAAAATATTTCCTTAAAGTACGGGTCTTGATCCGCCGCCCACTCGTCAAAAATATACAAAGCTTTGTCATCCAGAAAAGCAACCAACAGTGCAAGGCGACGGCGCTGTCCATCGGACAATTTCAACGTTGAGAACTGACCATCTTTAAAGCTAACTTTGTCCTTTAATTCAAGTACCGAGAGATAGGAATGAACCAGATTTACCACTTTAGGGTCACAGGAGAAATCACTGTGCAGGTGTTGAAAAAGATAATAATCGGAATAAATACATGCTACCTGTTGTCTGTAACTATTGAGATTAGCGGATGAGACAGCGACCCCATCAAAATTAATCTCTCCTGAGGTTACCGGATAATGCAAACTAATTGTTTTCGAAAAAGTGGATTTACCGCTGCCGTTACCACCAACGATGAAAGTAATTTCCCCGCTGCGTATCTGGGCATCAATAGGTCCGATAGCAAACCCGGACCGCTCTGAGTCGCCGGATAAATGCTCGTAGCAAATTGCTTTAAAATTAATTACTTTCCATTTTGAACAGGGTGTATCTCATGGCTAATACCTTCTTTGGGTAGCTCATCAGATAAAGATAGAAATTTTTTTAAAGAAATGTTGGCTCTGAACAATTCTGGCAGTGCATTGAGTATGAAGGCTACGGGGCCGGTAATATACAATAACACCATGATTACACCAGCAAGGTCAGTAACGGGTATGGAGTGGTAATTGATATAAATAAACCCAATAATTCCCATTGCAAAAAAACTGAGTAGATCGCCATAATTTTGCGCTATTTTAATAATGGTAAATCCGGTTTTTTCCAGAGTTACGACTTGTAGTTCCTGCTCCAATAACTGGTGCTTCATAAAATGCTCATGC
>Ga0247740_1000626_pt1 | contig 16287 bp, 28 predicted proteins | sample UWRJL148409B2_FD_180942 | JGI IMG/M metagenome (GOLD analysis project Ga0247740, IMG submission 180942) | Plant litter microbial communities from Arlington Agricultural Research Station in Wisconsin, United States - UWRJ-L148-409B-2 | ecosystem: Environmental > Terrestrial > Plant litter >...
GAGCGAGGCGCCTCCTGCGGCGTAGACATCGCCACCGACCGCGTCGGGGCCATCGTGGGGTCCGAGACCGGAAAGGCGAAAGCCGCGCACGTTGGTGGGGCCGCCGAGTTGGAAACGGTCGTTGATGCGCGACTGTTGGGGCGTGGTGTTGCCGCCGAGAACGAGAGGATAGACGAGACCGCCGCGGAGACCGGCAGTCAAGGTGATGCCGGTATCGCCAAAGGGTAGCGCAATTTGCGACTCTGCTTCCGACTTAAAGAAGGCGGCGTCGCCCTTGAGAGGACCGAAGCCAGCGAGTTCGGAGACAGTCTTCATGAGATAGCCGCTGCTGGGAAGCAAAGGGTAGTCTCGCTTGTCGTTGATCCAAGTGTGCGTGATGCTAGACTTGAAGTTATCGCCGGCGTCCGCCCGCACAGTTGGTGAAGCATTCTCCGCTAGACCGGTAACCTGTCGCCAGATTCCGGAGTAGCCAAACTCATGCTGGTGTCCAGTCTTCGACCGCCACAAGAACTTCGAAGTTGCACCTCTCAGCACCTCCTCGTGGCTCGCCCAGCTCTTCAGCGTGGAGCTCGCGAAGCCGTTGACCTGGAACTTGAAGTCCGGGTTGCTCAACACGGGGGTGTCGAACGCTAGCGAGTATGCCGACCGTGTCCGCGTGCCGAGTGATCCATGGGCGTTGAGCGTTTCGGCACCACCGAAGAGGTTGCGCAACTCAGCGTGAATGTATGCATCAGCCTCGGAAGCGCCCGCCTCGGTACCGGTCTTGATCGTGTAGGTCCCGCGCTCAACAGCTGATATGTAGACATCGACGTCTGTGGGAGAGGACGTGGGTATCGTTGGGTCTGGCCGATCAAGGTAAACAGATATCGGTGATTTGAAGATGCCTGCGTGCGTTAGACATGGTCCACGCGTATAGCTCTCGTGCTCTCTTACCGAAGCGATTGAGCTTCTGCGTAGCGTCTCCCACTTCTTTCAGCGCCTCTTCCAGAGTGTACTGCTCCTCGCGATTCGCGCTCAGCAGGGGATTGACCACGCGCTCTAGGAAGCCCCGTCTTGTGCGATTGGCATTGAGGATGCGGACCGAGGATATCGTCACCGGGAGGGTGGTGTTATCGTCGATCTGTCAAATATCTTAGCAAACAGCCCCAGCAAAGCCTTTCATGTCGAAGAACCCACCAGCTCCACCAGCCTCTCCTGCGACTTCTGGTGCTGTGCGAAATTGCGCGCATTGAGGTCGTCCTGATTCCGCTGGTGCGCGTTCGGATCCGTCTTGCTCTTCAGCTGTTCGAAGACCTGCAGCTCCAATTAGCTCCGCACTATCACCATGGCCATGCTCGGACTCACATCGTCTTCTAGGGGCGACGCCATCGAGGCTGTTTGATGTCGTTGCGTTGCAGCTTGGCGATCGTGAAAGCTTGCTGCAGCGCGCTACGACATTTGTCACGTGCGTGGCCAATGCCTGCCGCATGCACGGAGATTCCGCAAGGCCGCGTCTTCCCCAAACTCACCTCTCCACTCACGACCGACGGAGATTTGCGAAGTCCGGTGCGCTTCACGCTTTTCGAAAATAAAGGAAGCGACGTCGCTTTCACAACTACATTCACCTACCCTCTCGTCTTTCCTCTTTGTCCTGCTGCTCAGTTCTGGACCAGTCCGGGCTCCGCTATTGCATCAGCGCCCGACTGCACCGCCGCTTGATAACGCACACGACCATCACCCGCCCTCGCTCACAACATCGCGCCCGCCTACACATCTGCACATCATGGCGACGCCAGCAGCAACTAAGCGCCTGACAAAGGAATACTCCGCCATTTCCAAATCCTCCCCGCCCTACATCGTTGCTCGCCCCTCAGAGCGCAACATCCTAGAATGGCACTATGTCCTCACCGGCCCGCCCGAGACCCCCTACGAAGGCGGCCAGTACTGGGGCACCCTCATGTTCCCACCCGACTACCCCTTCGCACCCCCAGCTATTCGCATGCACACGCCGTCTGGCCGCTTCCAGCCTAGCACACGCCTCTGCCTAAGCATATCCGACTTTCACCCCAAGAGCTTTAACCCGGCATGGGAGGTCAGCACGATTCTGACAGGGCTGCTGAGCTTCATGACAAGCGAGGAGATGACAACGGGATCGGTGCGGGCAAGCGAGTCGGAGCGGAAACTCTTTGCGCAGCGAACGCGGTGGTGGAACAGCACCGGCGGAGGCTCTAAGCAGCCAGGCACACAGTCGTCCAATACGCGCGGCATCGGGGCGATCAAGGCTGGTGACGGTGGCGCAAAGTTCCGCCTCGAGTGGCCGGAGCTCGACGAGGAGAACCAGAAGTGGATGAGGGAGAAGCGCATCAACCCGCAAAACGGCTTCCCTCTCCCCGCGCAGTCCTCGAACTGCGGCCCTGTCCGCATCAGGAACACAGCCGGCGCCGGCAAGACCGCCGTCAACCCTGTGGTCCAAGCTAATCAGATTGCGCGGGACGCCGGTCAAAGCTGGATTAGCATCGGCCGGTGGGGCAAGATCATCATCGGAGCTATCTTCTCCTACATCCTTGTGACGCGGATACTGGGTGATGGCGCTGTGTCGATGGCTCAATAAAGGGACGTGTATATGAAACAAATTTTACGGGCGCACTGGGAGTTATGGTTTACTTTGGGATAGGTGCAGCAGCCTGCATCTAGATCGGAAAGAGGTCTGGCTAGTGGCGTTTCAAGAGATATCAGGCGTGTTAATGGTCGAGATTGGTGTTACTGATTGTGTCGCTGACTGGTAAGAGGAACAAGAATGGCATACTCCCATTGTATGCCTGGGAGACAATATCAATTCGTTCACAACTCAACAAAGTTCTCTTGATCGCTATTTCCCTATAGTTCTACGACGCTGTGTTCAGCCCTTCGCTCACGCCAACCCGTCGTTCATGGAAGTCATTGAGGCATACAGCGTTAAGATGAACATGTATAGGTTCGGTTCATGTTCCCCGGGAACTCGCGTACCTTCCGAGTACTGTGCATGCGTCTGGATGCAGCAGCACATCCTGTTCAACTGATCTAGCGAGGGACAGCACTTGATCCGAGCTGGGGTTTAGAAGTATCCATGCATCTCTAACCTCCTTTTTTTGTACCCCTCGTACAGCGTTCAACACTGCAAACCACCAGGCACAGTTGGACGTGACAGGTATCTCCTCTCGAGAAGGGTATAGTCCACGTCTGACCCCATCTGCAAGCGCGTCCCGTCTTGCTACTCAGGCGCCGATCAAAGGGTCCCCATTGCGCCAGCCACATATCCCCCCTTCATCTCAAACCGATCATGAACTTGCGCCACCAAACTGTCTCGGCTTCCAGAAACCACGGGCTCACGCTCTCGGTGAGTTGCTCAGGCGACATGCTAGCTCGCGGATCCAGGTACCCGAGGGCGATGATGAAGAGGTCGCAGGTGGTGATACTTGTGCGAACGAAAGCGGCGCTCGATATGTGGTGCGGCATTTCGAGTTGAGCGACGTGCAGCAGCCAATGAACAAAGCAGTATTTGGGGGGGATTGAATTGGTCTGGACCTGGGCAATTAATATGAGCGAAGCTGTGATGAGGGGTTTGAGGTCGGTAGGACTAGGGCCGGCCTCTGTATTTGAGTTGTAAACGATTGGCAGTGGGACGAATGAGTCCTTGGTACAGTGGCGGTATGCACTTCATCGATGGCCGAACTCTGCGTTGTAAGTGCTTGCTAAGTCGCCGCCTTTGCTCTTTACGCCCGAAAGACCCGCGGTGTACCTCACCGCCCACGACTAACGGTGCGCGCCTGAGCTGAAGCCACCCTTGCTTGCTATCCGGATGGGGAAATTTGTATAGCCGTTGCAGATGGGTGTCGACGTGTCTGGGCGAATTGGCCGAACGGAAGGTGCCGAGTAAACGAGATGGTGGAAGCACGCGGGTAGCGGACAATTGCGCAATACCGCTGCCGCTGCCGTTGTGGTCGTACGATTCCTCGGGACGGAGCGGGTGGCGACAGTAAGCTTGGGAAGTCGACGTGGGATGAAGTATCAGTCCACTGTTGGAGACAAACGATGCATGCGTTTTGAGTGTCGACGCATGCGGTGTGGTGTCAGACGGAGATCCAATGTACAGGTAGATGTACCCTTTATACGACACATCTCACAGACTCCACGTCTGCCACAAACAAGTATCGTGGCCGTGATTGCTAGCTCAGCTGCCATCGTCAGCAGGTGCACCCACCGCATGCAGGAGACTTTGTTTTGGGGCTCTTGGGCTCGCCAATAGCCATCATCCAGCAAGGAAATGGCGCAGTAAGGAGAGCCGTGGTGTTTCGCAAAGCATATTCCTCAAAGGTTCCTCTCCGGAAGAGAGATGGACCGTGGAGGGACATGGTGATAGTGAGTGATGGGGGAGGCCATTGGACTGGTGGTTGGTAGGGGATGCTGGTTAGGGTGGTGCTACTGGCTCGCTTGTGATGACGTGCAGCGAATGGTGTCGGCAAGCTGGTCTGCGCCCAGGAGGGGCGAGGATACCGCAGCGTGTGTAGAGAGCTTGTTGATGGAAGTGGCGGATGGCGATATGCAGGAGAAAGGGGATGGATGATAAGGTGGTTGAGGGTCGCAGAGCCGCAGGCGATGTGCGGCTGCACGGCTGGCGGTTGGCTTACGTCGCTCGCGGGTTGCAGAGCAGCTGGCCGATTGATGATACGAGACGGACAACGAGAGCTGAGTGTTGTGTCGAGGATTTGGATTTGAGTCTGCGAGTCTCCATGGAACGTCGGTGGAGGGAAGTGGCGACGGAGGGTAGCAACTTCCATTTGCCAATTCCGCATCGTCGAGCAACGACCCCACATTGCTTCATCTCAACACCACCGCCAGCTTATCAAAGAGTCACAAAGAAGCTTGTCAGTCATGCTTCGCCTTCCAGTACGTACCGAGCGATGCATTCCAACATCCTGACTTAGCTCGTACACGCCAATATCCAGTTCATGGCACGGCCGCCCTGTGTGGTGGTGCATACGAGGGCTGTTTTTGGCAGGGTTCCACCATACTTGGACAGCATACTTGGATCTACTGTCGTGCATCAGTAAGCCCGAGCATTGCATTCCGCGTCCTCGGATCGTGCTCGAGGCTGGAACATCAAAATTTTCCGGCCACCAAGTACCGATGTTCGGTATCGTTCGCCTACATCCCTTCTCTTCCTCGTTCGCTCTAGTAGTACGGCCGTCCATAACTCATATTCAACGCTAGAGGAGGTTGTTGTGCCTGTCAATCTATTGGCAGGAGACATGACACCTTCCCGGACTGCAAGATTCAACTTGTGCGCCGGTGGCGCCGAATCACATTGCCTCATTGATAATGCAAGTTTGCATGTACCTACGCGTATGGCCTGACCCGCAACACCTTCACTGCAGTTTGCGCGCTAGACAACACCAGAATCGCCAACGCCGTTGCAAGCTCTTGCCGGCGGACCACCAACATCGGAGCAAGAGTCTCCCTTCGAGCTCACGAGATGGCCTCGCGCCCTGGTGAGAAAGGAAACCGAGTCCGGGACGATGTAACGCGAACACGAGATATTCCATGGAAGAAGCATTCGCCTGGTTTCCGAGCTGGCAACGAGGCCTCCGACGGCTACTCTTCCCCAAGAAGCACCCCATGCGCCTTGTGTCCGTGATCTGACGGTCGGACGGCACACCGATCGCTCTACTCCTCGCACTCCAACACAGGAGGGTCGTGTCTATCACGAGCGCAGGCGGAAACAGAGCACAGGCTGCGGCGAGGGAGCATGGAGCGTAAGCTAACCCGCTCGTGGCCGAGTCACCGTTGCATGTGGCGCTGGCGCTAGTCAAGACTCAACGTCGATCGCATTCAAACCCAACTTTCGATCATCGAGAAGCGTGGCACTACAGGCAGGACCTTGCGGCTAGACGAGAAGGCGAAGGATCGCCTACTGTGAGGTCTCCGCCGGGCATTACCGTATTGGGGCTATTGCTCCGAAACGTGAGCAAGCCCGCGTACAAAAACTGGTTTGTGAGTGCCGACGGCTACCCAGGCTGTGTCGCCTTAGAGGAAGCTGGCTAAACATTTCCTGATTCGTGGATCTAGTAGATCATGCGTAAAACTTTTCTGAGCAAAGGCTGTGGTTGACTTTGACATGGCGCTACGCGGAGCAGCCGCTACAAACGCTAGTGGGGTTGGCGTCCGTCAAGCTCCACGATCACAGGTGTTCACCCGTCCAAGCACTGGAAAGCTCTTGTTGGTTTGCCTAAACAAACCTCGGGCACTGCGCGCAGATGGAGTGCTTTCTTTTCCCATAGGCGCTGCGGGTTGCACTGCATTTACGCCGCCTTCAACCCCAGACGGCCACCTTCTAGGTCATCCGCAAGACGGGAACGTAGCACTGGGGTTTTGACAAGCAATACTCTAGCTGGAAGGTTGTGCTTCTCTCACAATGGCGATTGGACGCCGGCCTGCAAGTCAATATCGGCTCAAGCCCACCCATGTCACTGTCGCCAGCATTGTGCATAACTCCCGTCCCGCAGCCAACGCCTATTTGCGGGGCCACTCTTCACATGGAAGTCAGGCCGACAGCTTGGATGTGACCCTGGACCTCCCCACAATCGGGCTCCAACGAGGTGAATGTTATCTTGGCACACGCGGTCGCGCACAGGCTCTCCCGGCCATCACGCGCTCTTGTGGATAGCTCCTTCATTTAAAACGCCTCCCCCGCTCTGATGCGCTGCCTCACGCACAACACCGCAGTCCCGTCAACCCGTTCTGGTCTCCAATCGGCAAGATGAAGGTAGTTCAGCCTCAGTCTCCCTGCAAAATCCCCTTCTAACGTGCTAGACCTTCTACAATGTGTACGCCATCTGTGGCTTCGCCGCCATCGGTGGAGGTCTCTTTGGTTTCGATATCTCCTCCATGTCTGGTGTCCTAGGCACCAATGCCTACAAGAACTATTTCAACGGGCGTAAGTCCTGCGATGAAGCTCGTGCTTTCGGTTCCATGACCCTAACAATTCGCAGCCTCTGGTACCCGTCAGGGTGGCATCACGGCTTCCATGCCTGCTGGCTCCCTTATCGGAGCTCTCAGCTCCTCCTTCCTTGCCGACAAGCTCTCGCGTAAGACCGCCATTCAGATTGCTGCCTTGATTTGGATCGTCGGTGCCATCTTGCAGTGCGCCGCCAATGGAGTGGCTCTCCTATGCGTTGGCCGTGTGGTTGGTGGTTTCGCAATTGGTATTTGCTCGGCGATTGTGCCCGTTTACCAGTCCGAGATCGCTCCCAAGGAGATTCGTGGTCGCGTTGTTTCGCTCCAGCAGTGGGCTATCACCTGGTACGTGCCAAACTCGATCTCGCGACTTCTTTGCGAGACTTCGACACTGACTCGAATAGGGGTATCTTGATCCAGTACTTCATCCAGTACGGTGCGTCGTTTGTCGACGGTGGACCAAAAGCGCCCAACCAGGGCGCCTCCGCTTTCCGTATCCCGTGGGGCATCCAGGCGGTTCCTGGTCTCATCCTCTTCGTGGGCCTGTTCTTTTTTCCCAAGTCTCCCCGTTGGCTCGCCTCCAAGGACCGCTGGGAAGAGGCTATCCAGGTTCTTGCCAACCTCCATGGCGGTGGTGATACAAATCATCCCAAGGTGCTCGCCGAGTACAAGGAAATCGAGGATGCTCTTCGTTTCGAGCGCGAGGAGGCTGAGACTTCTTTTGCCGCTCTCGTCAAGCCGCGCATCCTCAAGCGTGTCATCCTCGGCATGTCCATCCAGATGTGGTCTCAGCTATGCGGTACGTCACATTCACGTACGAAATGCACGTGAGACATTCACTGACCTCCTTTAGGCATGAACATTATGATGTACTACATCGTCTTTATCATGAAGGGCGCTGGTATCGCCGACGAGCTCCTCACCTCCTCGATCCAATACATTATCAACGTCGCCCTTACCCTCCCCGCCATCCTCTGGCTCGACAAGTTCGGTCGTCGTCCCGCTCTGCTTATTGGCTCCTTCCTCATGATGATGTGGCTGTTCATCTCTGGCGCACTGCAAGGAGCTTACGGTGGCCCGAACCCAGACAAATCCGACAAAGACATTTCCTGGGTCATTGGCAAGGAGCACGGAAGCGTCTCCAAGGCCATTGTCGCCTGTTCGTACCTTTTCGTGGCTAGCTTTGCTACTACCTGGGGTCCAACCTCGTGGACGTACCCGTCTGAGATCTTCCCGTCCAAGGTCCGTGCCAAGGCCGTGTCGCTCGCCACGGCTTCCAACTGGACATGGAACTGCATTCTCGCTTTTGCCGTGCCGCCCCTTCTGTGGAGTATCAGCTGGAAGATGTACATGATCTTTGGTACCTTCAATGGCCTCGCGCTCATTCACGTAAGTCACTCCCCGTTGCACGACTCATACGAGTGGATGAACTGACCCGATCTATAGATGTTCCTCACCGCCCCCGAGACCAAGGGCAAGACACTCGAAGAAATGGACGACGTGTTCGACAGCGGCATCCCCGCCTGGAAGACGCGTGCAACGACGTCCCGTCTCGACCAACTCGCCCACGACATCGAGACCGGCGAGCTCAAGGTCGATACTAAGCGCACTGGCTCTGTCACGCAGACGGAGACCGTCGAGCCCAAGGTTTAGATGTCCTTTGTTGCACGGTGTGCTGTGGTGGTCGCTGGTGTTTTTTTCGACCTACGGGTGCAACGTCTGGTTTCTATCTGCAATGGAAGTAGAATGTCGGATGTTGCGGGTTATTGGTTCATGGTTCGTAGGATCGGGATGGGGATATACTGCCATGGATACAGTGGACATTGATTGCTGGGGTGTGCTGCCAGTGTGGGCGCGGATATGTATGGGTAGTCGGTACCACATTTACGGAACTCATAGTCAGACAATTTGTTCCTGGCGTCACGTCTTCTGATTCAAATTCATAATTCTTTAAATGCATACTTGCAAAGGCAGAGATGGCTGGCCCCAGAGATGGCTAGCCCTACCGATAATCCCGGACTTTTTCTCCCTGATCGTTCCCCCAGCGCCATTCTTGTGCCGAAAGGACCTCCGAATGTGTCCCGCTGCATGATTGCAAGTACCAAAACCATTTTCCAATACCACGCTTTCCCCGCTGGCAGCCCAAACTCGCAGACTTGTCAGCCAGGAAGGAATCAGAGAAGCAACGCGCAAGCTCCGCTACCGACACAAGTGCTCTCCTCTTGGTGATCGCCTTTGGCGAGGGACAGTCGGTCGCAGACAACGAGTATCTGGCAGTAGGGAAGTTCCTGGAAGCGCAGCATCAACTAAACGCGGAGCCAACCCTACGGCTAATGGCAATGATGACGAGATATGCCAAGTCACACCGCAAGCACCCACCAGTACCGAAAGTTCACCAAGTTCGTTCAAGATCACAAGATGTCCGACAACGAGGCTGAGGAGACTGACGATGAGGCTGAGGAGACTGACGATGAGGCCGAGGAGGCTGACGATGAGGCTGAGGAGACTGACGATGAGGCTGAGGAGACTGACGATGAGGCTGAGGAGACTGACGACGAAGGCAGTCTTACGGTGCACGAGGACATTGATACCGAGACGATGAGCGAGGCAGATACGGGTACCTTGCGCTCGCCTCAGACCCAGCGCTCGTCTCGGACCGGCAAGAAGCGAAATCGGCAGTCTGATGAGTGGGAGGACACCATGGGAGTCGGATCCCAGCGTCTTCGAAAGAGCGTCAATACACGGGGATGAGATCCGGGATCGGTGTGGAAGAGGTTTTCTCGTCGGACATATTACGAGGAGGGAAAAGGTCATGAGCGGGTGGTCAAAGATTGGTGCGGGGAGATGGTCTGGCCGCAGAAGTGTGGAGCTGGGTGAAGTGCGACGGGTCGCCGGGTGGAGGTCCAAGGCTAGCATCGAAGAGGTTCTTCGGCCTCCCACACTTAGAGCTGCACGCATTCGAGAGTCGTTTAGCCACAGAAGCATAGAGTCAGACGATGAGTCATGAAGCAAATTCTAGCATTTGCTTTGGTAGTAGCAATTCTCTAACTGCTCAAACCCGCAGCTAAGAGATGATCCAAGGAGCAGAGATCTCGAAAGAATATTGAACCAAGTCTTCAGTTGCATGCAATGCGCCACCTAGTTGTGTAACATGTGAGTGTTAGAGGTCCACTCGCAAATACGCCAACTTTGACTCGGGCCCTTCCCTTGTCGATCTTTGTTCTTTTCTAAAAACTGTTTGAGCACAATACAGAAAGCTCAGGATTTTTCCAAATCGTCGAGCCAACTCTAATTCCGTTCAGTAATCCGAGTTGGCTTCAGTAAGTGTACCTGAACCCTTCCATTCCCTCAAGAACAATCTCACCTCGTTCCGCTTTCTTGTTCTTGCGCCAATAGTGCCACACGAGGACTAGAGTGGAGAGGATGAGGTACAGTTGAGCGCCCTATTGAGCATCTTAGATCCTGTAACGTATGGAGATTCAGAGATAGACATACCGTAACAGCCCAAAGTCCGGTCCTGTAGTGTGGCACTTCCTTCTCCATGAATACCGTGCTCGCATAGATACCGCCAAGGGCGCCGAAAGCGACTTGCATCCCAGATGCAACCCTATTACCGTCAGCACTCTGTCGAAAACCGGGAAAACCAGATGACAACTTACATCCTGAGACTCTGACCGCGGATATTATTGGCCTGCCATGCCAGGCATGTGGGAATGTTGCTATTCGCCCCGGCAAGTCCCATGAAGATGCCAAAGTACCTCGCGCCATTGTTCTCCGCATACGCCACGATCATCAAGCCCACAATCCCAATAACGGCTTGGAGAATAATCCAAGGCGCACGCATGCGCGTCTTATCAGCCAGCCACGAGACGAGGATAACCCACGGGACGGCAGCCACAGCGGGTGGCGCGGAGAGTAGAAAGACCATTTTGATCGAGTAGCCCATGCCCTGGAGTATGATCGGGATGAAGAAGGCGAGGGCGTAGACTATGGTGGTTACTGCGAAGAAGGACATGGCACTGGCAAAAGTATTAGCATGTGCAACCCTATATAAATGCACATGATAATGGCTGACTTACAAAGCCCATAGCTCCCATCTCTTAGAAGCGTCGACGAGCTTTTTCAAAGTAAGCTTATCAAATTCAGCATCTTGACGGTCTCGTTGGAGCTTGTCCTGGATGGCTTGCACTTCGTTTGGCTTGAGGAAGGGAATGCGGGATTGATTGACTTTGTCGGGAAAGTCGATGATGAGTATGCGTCCGAGGATAGCGAGGAAGATGGTCATGGCGCCATTGATAATGAAGATCCTGGTGTGTGTTAGCGATTGGAGAAGAAATTGGACCGAAAGGGATGCGTCGTACCATCGCCAGCCCATATAGCCATTTCTTCCATGAAGCTGCATGATGCCGTATGCGAGGATACTTCCGAAGCCGTTGGCGAAGATGTTGATGCTATAGAAAATAGCGAATCTGATTGCGTCAGTACTGATATGCAGCATTAGCCAACAAATACACACCGCTTATGTAGCTCGTATCTAGTGTACCAGCACGAGATCAAATACACGCATCCAGGGAAGAATCCTGCCTCAAAAAGGCCGAGTAGCAGTCTACACACAACAATATCCTGCACCACGTCAGTGTACGACCGGTAGCTATAAAACGCATTTCTCACTGTCCACTTCTTCGAAAATCCCGCTCCCAAAACAACGGCGCCCCAAGCAAAGCAGAGAAAGGAGAGCCAATTGGCAGCCCCAACTTTCCTCAGCACAATGTTGCTCGGGATCTCGAAGATGAAGTAGGTTATGAAGAAGGCCAGTAGTGCGACCGAATAGCGGTTTCCTTCATTGAAACCGAGTTCGACGTCCATGCCGGCGATACGGGCTGCAGAGATCTGGGCGAGGTGAGCTGATGGTTGTCGACAAATGATAAGGAATGGTGAGATAGTCAACTTACGTTGATGCGGTCAATGGCACTGATTGCGTAACATGCTGTCCCTCTGGTAAGTTCTCTAGGAGAGTTGAAAGATAATGGTAAATACTACCTCCAAGGATGGGAATCAAGCGCCAGTCAGTCTTGCGTCTACCTACATAAGCATACGTTCGTTGTTGGGCAGTAGGAGCTTACGTAGCGTGTCGCTCCACTTTCCGCTGGTCCTCGCTGATGGTTCCGTCTACTTGCCTGTTCGCGTCTTCTAAGTCTATTGTGGCAATCTTCTCGATCTCGATAGCTCCATCCTTCTCTCCGACACCATCTTTGTTATCATACTGGGTGGACATTGTTCGATTTTGTAGCTTGATCGTGGAAGAGTGAGAAATACTCTCCGTTTCCTAACGACTAAGGTCGCACCCCCACAACACTCGACTCTATCTTATACAAGTCGGATCCTCTGCGCCTTCTTGCTGGACACATAGTTCGTATGCCATACACATGCCCAGAGCTTAGCCCTTGGCAGCCCTCTTCTCATTGGCCCTTCGCCTCTTTCGAAGACCCTCCCCCGCATTTCGCGAAGCGCTATCTTCCGGGAAGGAAGATGCTAAGCAAATAGATCCAGGTGACTGGTATTTCGGCAGGGATTGTGTGATGTGAAAGTTGTCGAATCTCACAAGCTGACACGCGACCTGTACCGAGGTTGAGTTCCATGTGAACAAGCTATTCACGATGTATCGCTCGAGATCGAACCAAAGAGCCATCGAGTGTCCCGGTTTGGTTTGAGAGGGAGGGTCATGGTGGCTGCCAAGTATTGAGGTCAATTCTGGGCGTACCACACGTAAGAATACCCACGCTGGTTGGTAAAGTAAGCCGCCGCAAGAGGATCGAATTTCGAGCCCGAAGTAGAGGCTTGCTGGCAATATCAAGAGAATGAGACGACAGGAACCGAACAGTAAGACTTTTATTTTCGTGAGGGGGGAGTATCTGATATCAAAGAAAATATCCATACTGGGGGCACATGTGGGTAATCGGAAAGGGGCTGAAGAGATAAACGCTCCGAACTTAGCCTTCGCAATTGACAGATCGGGAAAACATTTGACTTGGAAAGAGAAAGGAAGAAGGAACAATGAAAGTAGACATCGGATCCAAATGCCGGACCAAGCTTCAAAGCATGCAATGATCCATCCAAGAAGCTGCGGTTCGGAAGTCGGCAAAGCCATTCTAGAAGGATGTTAGTGCTTATTGCCTGGTGCCATATGCTTTCGCCTCTCAACTTACGACGTACCTCGATCCTCCAATCGACGATAGTTCCATTTTGAAGGGGAAAGGGCATCGTATGTCTTAATCATAGAGGGTTTGCGTCCCAAGGTGACGGGTGATGCGGCGACCGCTCTGGCTGGGTTCAAGGGCCCTCACGCCTGCGATTAGGCATTTGCAGAAGTATCATTCCAAAGACGTTCTCGACTGGATCTGTTCACGAGAACTTCCTTTGGAGAAACGTTCATCGATAGGCTACCGAGAAATGACCTTCTTTCCAGATTCGCCTCGCAAATAGCTTCAGATATCGGTTCCTTTCAGGCGGCGCCAAAACGGGTTCCCCATCGTGGCATTCTTGATTTTCATCAAGAATGGTGCGGCGGAACGAAGTGACTTCTCGTCTGCACGAATGTCTTTGAGGAAGTCAATCATTTCGTTCTTGTCCATATCCGCCATTCTGCGGAGAACGACGCTCATTCGTTTCAGGGCCTTCTCATCGTCTTCGAGATCCGGATTGAGAAAGTCCCCGAACGCGGCGCCAAACGCTTCCACGGAGAGTAGGGTCGATTGGCGACGAGACTTCAGACAGTCTTGGCAAGTTCTCGCCCTGGACAATGTCTTGACTGAAGACGTGCGGTATTTGCGGCCGGTGGGTTTGCCACAGTACTTCTGCCAGATGTGATGAGCGACGACTAACCAATTGGTCGTCTCACTAATCTCAATGGCCAAGGTGTCATTATCAACCCGATGCTGGCACACTTCAAGCTGTTTCGATGTCCCGGTTGCACTCCGCCAAAGCTCAGTCTTGATTTCAGAGCTAGAACCATACCCGTCGCGTATGAAACTAATCCAGACTGGTTCTTTGGCCTTCGTGAAAGCTACTAGCATTCGCTTCGTGGGATGGTGATAGGCCAACTCAGCTCGAAGAGAATCTATGGGGTCGGGTGATTTGAAGTGCTGAAGCCATGTCTTGGTCAAATTTGCCCATGTCTCGCCTGGTGCTGCGCCTCCGGGCAGAAAGAGCTCATCGTACTTGTCGAGGTTCTCAAGCATATGAATTTCCCACAGGGATATGCTCAGATCCGCGGTAGAATTTCAAGGTGGTCTGTGGTAGAACTCCTGAGCTTCTATATGCAGCCTCTCCAAAGAAGCACCACATTGTGAGCTCCTCGCCCTACCTATCGCAGCCGACCTTCATCTGCCGTAGGTCATCGTAGTATGTAACGCGATGTTCTTTCTTGACGTGTGTGCTCATTTCGAAGGACTGCTGGTGAGAAATTGTTCGTTTTCCGGGTGGTGTTGAGAGAAGGGAGAGGTTTAGAGTCGCTAGTGTGATATAAGTAGCAGAGAAGAATCACGTGAACTGGACGAGCAACTGGGCAACTGGAAATGGCAAGAGAAAATGGCTCGATCAAGCTCCGGGGTTCACCGTCCCAGGGCCATCGAAGGGTGAAGTAAGAGGATAGGAAAGAGATAGAAGTGAGAGAAATAGACGAGCTTAGGGGTTGAAAAACACAAATCAAGCAGATGGTTCTGAAGCTGGTATTCGGGGTTCGGTAAAGCTCTCTTCGGGGAATCTTAGTGACTGTTGTATTGTATCAAATCCACGTAGCGTCATGATCGCGACGCCAATCACTACCTCGATATGCGTTATTAAGTATGAATGTAAGTACACAGGCCACCTGATTGGAGATGGGCGTATCATGGTTTTGTCTTCGGTTCCGGAGCGCAGCGTAGCCTCCTCATTCGACAAAGTGTGTTACCTCGTCGCCATGTTATTTTGCACCATGGGCAGTTCCTTATGTTTAGTCGCTCTCCAGGACCTTTCCCAATGTGCAATGGTATGGTGAATCCAGGTACGCTCGAGACTAGTAATAGACATTGAGTTTGTTCGAAGGTACGGTGCCGTAACGGTAATCGTTACTATCAATTGCGAATGACCGAAGACCGTGGTACGTGTAACGTGAGTGTACGATAGTCGTAGTGTAGTCTTTGCGAACCTGTCGTATATGCTATCAAATTGACGGACGAGGCTCCAGATGAAACTAGGTGATTCTGCTTTGCCCACTTGAGAGCGATGTAAGACATTCCCACGGAATCCTAAAGACGGAGGATTTCAATTAAGCGGGCCGTGGACCATAACGTTCATCTCTTCGACGTCAGCCTACGTTGTGATCTTCACCACAGAGAAATTGACTGACAGCGGAGTAGGCTTCATGCAGCAACTTTTTGGTGAGGGGCGTCAGGAGCGGTTGTCGTAAAGGTGGGCTGCGCCCTGACGCGTAAGCTGGAATTTTATTTCGCCGACGGCGATCGTCTTCTCCGCACCTCGTTCCCCACTTTCACTCTTGCTCTCCACCGTCGAACACAACACCCGCCGTTTGCCATAGAGACGGACGAGGGCCTTCAAACGCACATCCGGGCACTATTGTCACCACTCTGGACGCGTCGAGACCACTACCCGCCCGGCGTTGCTCTGACACGGAGTGTGGGTGAATTGAAACCTACAATGGGTGCGCGAATGCGACGACTACAAGAAAGGAAAAAGATGCTCGCCGTTGCTGAGGATGCGCTCGCACCCAATGGTGGTGTTGCGACTTCCGCAATGCCCTATTGTAGCATTGGCTGATGGCTTGTTGACGTGACAGGGCCAAAGCGTCGTTGCTCAACACAACAACTGTTCCACGAAGCGGCCCTTTTGCCACAGCATCTACATCCCATCGCGCCAAAGATTTGCGCGCTCACGTTACTTGACGGCTGTTTCGTCCTTGGAGATGAGGCTGCGACCCACTCCTTCTCGCCTTGGTGTCTTCTGAAACGAGCCAAGCTTCATGTCCCTTGCCTGCCTGTGGCCTCAGTCACACACCAAACTTATGCGTTTGAACAAGCTTCCTCTCTGCCCGCAACTACCCCGGCCTGTCTGCTACAACATCTCTAACGAGAGACGTTGGGGCTACAGTTTGACATGTCCCCATGAGATTGGCTCGCAGCGACGTCCCGCGTCATCTCCCCCGCTTTTCGGACCTCCAATTCGTTTTATTCGTCGTTTCTTCCAAGGCACAACCAAGCCCTCGAGCTCGATGCTTGGGCACTGGACCAAGAGCGAGGTGTTCCTGTGTGAGAGAAGTGG
>Ga0247740_1000628_pt1 | contig 16275 bp, 19 predicted proteins | sample UWRJL148409B2_FD_180942 | JGI IMG/M metagenome (GOLD analysis project Ga0247740, IMG submission 180942) | Plant litter microbial communities from Arlington Agricultural Research Station in Wisconsin, United States - UWRJ-L148-409B-2 | ecosystem: Environmental > Terrestrial > Plant litter >...
CCGGCGAGGGAATGTCAGGACAGGAAACGGCGATCAGGATGATTGACGATTCTGCTACACCCGGGGGAGTCTGCACGCAGCTCCCTTTTTTATTTTAATTAGCTATATTTCTTTTCATCATCTTTTCCGGCATTACCGTTTAGTTTTCTGCTCAGTATTAGTTTGCTTTATAATTGACTAATATTTTTTGATGAGCGGTTGCCATGCCTACTAAAGACAAATTAGTTATTTTCGACACTACCTTACGCGATGGAGAGCAAAGTCCTGGTGCATCCATGACGCGCGACGAAAAAATTCGTATTGCGAAAATGCTGGAAAAAATGCGTGTAGATGTCATTGAAGCTGGTTTTGCAATTGCAAGTGTCGGAGACTTTGAATCGGTTCGTGCGGTTGCTGAAGTGATTAAAGATTCAACCGTGTGCAGTTTGGCTCGCGCGGTACGCGGCGATATTGAGCGTGCAGGTGAAGCGATTAAACCAGCAAATTCCGGGCGTATTCATACGTTCATTGCGACATCTCCCATTCATATGAAATACAAATTGCAAATGGAGCCTCCCAAGGTCCTTGAGCAAGCTATTGCAGCTATTAAATTAGCGCGACAATTTACCGATGATGTCGAGTTTTCTCTGGAAGACGCGAGTCGTTCCGAGTTTGAATTTATGTGTCGCATCATTGAATCAGTTATTGATGCGGGTGCGCGCACCATCAATTTGCCGGATACCGTTGGTTATGCTGAGCCGAGCGAATATGGTTTGTTGTTTCGTCGCTTAATTGAAAACGTTCCTAATTCTGACAAAGCTATTTTCTCAACGCACTGTCATAACGATTTAGGTCTTGCAGTAGCAAATTCTTTATCTGCCGTAATGCATGGTGCGCGACAAGTTGAGTGCACTATTAATGGTTTGGGTGAGCGTGCCGGCAATGCAGCGCTTGAAGAAATTGTAATGGCAATAAAGACGCGCAAAGATGTATTGCCTGTAGAAACTAATATCGATATTAGCCATATAGTCCCAACCTCACGCTTAGTCTCAAGCATTACAGGTTTTCCCGTTCAACCTAACAAAGCTATTGTGGGCGCGAATGCGTTTGCGCATGAATCTGGTATTCATCAGGATGGTATTTTAAAACACCGCGAAACTTATGAAATTATGCGGGCTGAAGATGTGGGTTGGAATACAAATAAACTTGTATTAGGTAAACATTCTGGACGCGCAGCGGTGAAAGCACGTTTTGAGTCTTTGGGAATTTCTTTTGCAACGCAAGATGAATTGAATAGTGCTTTTACACGTTTTAAAGAGTTAGCTGATAAAAAACATGAAATTTTTGATGAGGATTTGCAAGCGTTGGTAAGTGACACTCGCCCGCATGCACTTGTTGAAAAATATCATTTGAGCGAAATAGAAGTTATCTGTAAAACAGGACAAAATCCAGCAGCTAAATTAATTGTAAATGTTGATGGAAAAAATATTATCACTCAAGCAACAGGTTCAGGCCCTGTCGATGCAACTTTCAAAGCGATTGAGAATATCGTAAATAGTGGAACTCATTTGCAGCTCTATTCAGTAAATGCAATTACCGAAGGGACCGATTCGCAAGGGGATGTCACTGTGCGTTTGGAGCAACATGGTCACATAGTAAATGGAGTGGGTGCAGATACTGATATCATCACTGCATCCGCAAAGGCTTATTTAAATGCACTAAATATTTTGGCTTCGCGAGCTGAAAAACATCATCCGCAACATGATGGGGTGTAAATAATTTTATGAATGAATTGCAACGGCAACATTATTTATCAGCATTAGGCATTGATACCTACATGCCGCGTTGGCAGTTGCCGTTTGCGCCTATTTCATATGTTAGTACACTCATACCTTCAGCCGTAGAGTTAGTGCTAAGTCCTTACGAAACAAAAGTTGAAGCTTCACATATACAATCGAGCCCATCTATTTCTCAGGCAAAAGTCGAGGTCAACAATTCATCACAAACCAATAATTTATTAAACAATCTTTTTGAAACAAAAAAAGTATCTGCTTCAAAACCTCAACTTGTTGGTGCTGCAGCTATACTGGCGCAATTAGATGTAAGGCCTGCCAACATAGAGGCATTTAGCTTAAGTATTTGGCGTCCTTTTGATGGGGTGATGATTGTGGATTCGCGCAACTCAAAATTAGCACTACCAACCGAGCTGTTACTTAATAATATATTGCGATCTTTTTTTTCGACGCAAGCGGCAAATTCTAAAGAAGAAATTCTACGATGGCCGATGATTGAAAATAGTTTTACAAAGCGTACTGCGGATGATGCACGTGTAGAACTACAAACCTGGCTTTCGGTGCAGCATGAAATACGCCCAATTCAATATTTATGGTTGATGGGCGAAAATGCTGCCACCCATTTATTGCCCGAGCAAGCAGATTTTACAAATTCATTCTTTAATTTCGCGAATTTAACTGACTCAGCAATAAATGCGTTGATATTGCCAAGTTTGAATGAAATTTTGCAAAAGCCTACGCTCAAACAGAAAATATTTGCAGCCATACGACGTTATCATTTCGCCACACTATGAATCAATTTGAACTACCGCTTGTCCTGACAACTGTCATGGGGCTCGATTTGTCCTTGAGATTACTTGTTGAAAGTGATCTTCCACAAGTCATGGAGCTTGAGCGTAGCGCGCATTCTCATCCATGGCGCCAATCAAGTTTTGAAGATTGTCTTAAAGGGCGACAACGTTGTTGGCTCGCAGAGCACAATCAAAAACTTGTCGGTTATGTAGTGGTCACTCATGGAGGTGGTGATGCTGAGCTTCTGAACATTGCAGTGTCTCCAAAGCATCAACGTAAAGGAATAGGTTCGACGTTACTACAGCACGCTATCAATTGTGTTATTGGTCATGCAGATATGTTGTTTTTGGAAGTGAGAATTTCTAACCGCAAAGCGATTGAGCTTTATTCGAAGGAAGGTTTTTTTGAGTTAGGTAATCGCAAAAATTATTACCCAACACACAATGGCCATGAAGATGCTTTGCTCATGGCGAGCCAATTATAAATTTAATGTCTAACTGGACGCTTTTGTAATTTTCTCTGAAGCGTTCTCCTATGCATTCCCAAAATACGCGCACTCGCGGAGATATTTCCTTCATTTGCTTGCAAGGTTTTTTGTATGTGTTCCCATTCAAGACGATCCAATGATGTTGGGTTCGCAGGCACAGCAACTTCTTCAATAATCTTATCATTCGCAAATGCCTGTAGTAGGTCATCCACTTCAACGGGTTTACAAAAATAATTTAATGCGCCTAGTTTCATTGCTTCAACAGTTGTTGAAATGCTTGAGTAACCTGTAAGCATAATGATATTCATTGCTGGATTTACTATTTTCAATTCTTTAATTAGCGTCAAACCGGATTCTTGCGCAATTTTTAAATCCACAATGGCTTTTGTATAAGTTCTATTGCGTGCTGCGTTTACCGCAGTTTGAGCGGATTGATAAGTGTCAACAATATACCCTCGACGAATAAGTGCCCGTTGCATCACCTGACAGAAGACTTCGTCATCATCAACTAACAAAAAAATATCATTATGTTGATTCATAGCGGCAGCCTTAATTCTGTCATGGTGCCTCTTGGCGGATTTTTGGTTTGAGTCACACTTCCGCCGTAATGTTTTAAAGTTGCGTTAGATAATAGCATTCCTAAACCTAAACCATTTTCTTTAGTGCTTACAACACTTTTCCCCAGCTCGGCCTGAATACCGCTGTCGATACCGCTGCCTTCATCAACAATTTTCCAAACTAATATATCACCCTCAGATTCTATAGTAATCTCTACACAAGTAGAGGGGTTTGCATCAAGAGCATTGTTGAGTAAATTAATAATTGCTTGCTCAATGCGCGGATCTGCATCCAGTTTCTCACCATATAGACTATCGTCAAAATGTAATCTAAATTTTGCAGTAGGGCGAATCAATTGCCAGCGATCAATAATAAATTCACAAAATTCTTTAACATCTTGCTGTTTGAATTTACCGAAACTCGCTGCGTTGGAGTCGTTAACTATTTTTTTTAGAATGCTCGCGCATTGACTCACTTGATTGCTCAACAGATCCAGATCCGGCATTAGCTTTGTATTATCTTTGTTGTCAGCTCTCAGTTCAGACAACAATACGGTCATGGTGGAAAGAGGAGTGTTTATTTCATGTGCGGCACCTGCGGCTAACATGGCTACCGCCATTAACTGCTCATTACGCAATTCATCTTCACGTAGCTTCGTTAATATTTCATTTTGTTCGCGTAAATTTTTTGCCATCTTTACAACAAAATAAGTAATAAGAAGGGCGCTGATAAAAAAGTTAAACCACATTCCCAAAACATGCCAACTTATATTTGAATTGTGATTGTGAATAATTTCAAATATAGGCAAATTTATATGAAAAAAAAGTAAAAGCGTGTAAGCGCATACACATAGAGCAGTGATAGTTGACGTGAATCGCCACGGCAAAGTAGCTGCCGAAATGCAAATTGGGACAAGTAAATAAGATATGAAAGGATTATTTGCACCACCGCTAAAATAAAATAGTGTGTTTAGGCAAATGACATCTATTAACAGTTGGCAAAAAAATTCTGATTCAGTGACAACCAATAAATTTTTTAAACGTAAATAAGTCAATCCATGAATACAGCTAAAGATAATGAGTAATGCGAATACAGCCTTGTGTACCATATGCATGGTGCTAAACCAGAAGCTCAAGGCAAGACTTAACCACAAGCAGCCAAGCAAGATACTTCTAATAATTGTAAGCTGCGTCAAGTGATCTGCTGGCGCCGCGCGGCGTTGCTTTTTAATTGCTGACATACATCAATTGACTTCATTAGGTTATGGCGCATTATATAACGCGCAACTTGAAATACAGTTACTCAACTATATGGCCAGAGATTAATCATTTTCGAAAGATAATTTATGATTTTGCTTGAATAAACTTATTTTCACCCCATCTTTGATGGGCCTTAATTCCGAACTGTAGTCCTTATCATCTGTATGTTTTTACCTTCAATCACACTTTCTATCATTTAGGAATTTGCTATGTTATACGCAATTACAATTACTCAATATCAGAAATTGCTTGGCAATCTCAGCGACATTCTCGACAAAGCGGCTGCATACGCAGAATCAAAAAAATTCAATGTTGATGTGCTTTTAAACTCGCGCTTGGCACCTGACCAGTTCAACTTAATTCGTCAGGTTCAAATTGCGTGCGACACCGCTAAATTCGGCGCTGCTCGCATCACTGGAAAAGAAGCACCCGGCCATCCAGATACTGAAACTACGCTGGAAGAACTAAAGGCTCGCATTAAAGCTACGCAAGATTATTTGGCGACCTTTAAAGAAGAGGATTTTGTGGGTGCCGCTGAGCGTCACGTGAGTCAACCGCGTTGGGAAGGTAAATATTTAACAGGTTTGGAATACACCATCCAACATTCTTTTCCAAATATTGGTTTTCATATCACCACGGCATACAGCATTTTGCGCAGCAATGGAGTAGATGTGGGCAAAAAAGATTTTTTAGGCCCCCTACCTTATAAACAGCCTAATTAATTCTACAAAACAATTTCCATTGTTATTAAAAAGCCGGATAGAGTTTTCTCGCCGGCTTTCTAATTTTATCGGGATTAGTATTCAATAGTTTTAGTTAGGCTCGCTTCGGCAAGCGATAAACTATGTTCGCGAACATCTTGAGGCCAAGCTTCAGTCAGATTGCGAAGTCTTGATGAATCGCCTGCAAACAGCGCGCGAGTGGCTTCTTCAAAACCAGATTCATTCCCTGCCATTGCATTCATAAATTTGTAAGCCGCATCACGTGCAACTCGCATTCGGTCAGTGTCTTTATTGGCGCGTTGTGCCTGCTCAACTAATTTACGGAGTGCGACCGATGCTCCGCCAGGCTGCGTACTTAGCCACTCCCAATGTCTCGGTAAAAGGGTTACCTCTTTTGCTGTAACCCCCAATTTCGGGCGGCCGACAGATTTGGTTGGATTTGCTTGTTGGTTTGATATGTCAGGTTCAACAATAAATTTTTCGGCAGGCTGGCTATGTAGCGCAACTAGCAAAGAACCTGGCGCGTCCATGTCGAGCTGTTGGCTGGTAGTTGCGTCAAAAGCGAGAACTTTGCTTAAGGGATTATTATCCACATAGGCTTTGACATCGATTGCGACTTGATTAGGAATTCCTTGGGAGATTTTTGTAGTGCTGTCAAAGGCAATCCAAACTGTTGCTGGGGTATTCATAAAATTAGCTCTCATTGATGTGAGATAATTTTATCCGGATAAAACTAATGGTGTCAATATCACCCGGGTAATATTGTGGGTTGTATGAGTGGATTAGTTGTTAGGGGCTGGATAATCTGAACCATAAAAATAGTGGATGATAGCTTTTTGATTATCCTGATCATTATCCTGCACATTTACTATTCCATTAAACTCATAAAGACGACGATTATGGTCGTAAGTGAGTTTGATATTTCCGAGCAGCATACGTAACAAAGTGTTATCAATTTCAACGAAATAACACGCCGTAACTGAATTTTCTTTCTGCTTGCCCAGGCATTTATCGAGTGGTTGTGTACTGATTCTTAGTGGCAATGTTTTGAGGTGAGTTATGGATGCGAAATTAACAGAAAGTGTTTTTCCTGTTTGTAAGTCTTCCCAGTGGGCTCGAATAAAATTATCGAACCCTGCGTCTAAAATATCGACTTTTTGCAAAGGTATAACCGCGCTATCATTTTTTTTATGTATGTTAGCTTGATAATGCAGCTCAACATTTTTTTCAGATACATCTGCCTGACGAAGTTCACCAACACGAAAATCTTTTTGTATTACTTTAGGTAGAAATGGATTGGTTGAAAAATGCAAACTTTTCTCGGCGAAGAGTTCATCTTTAGCAAAATAATTTATCTTTAAGGAGTGCTCGTCGACTTGGTTGACGACTTCGCAATATAACACTTTACCAGCTTCATTTTTGGCAACACCCACGATAATGGCATCAACACTAGGCTTGCAATTCTGGGTTACCGCGGTTGGCCACATTGCTGCAGCAAGTAGAAGGCTAGTTAGCATTTAAATATTTCCTCGAAATAACGGCGCTTAAGGTGTATTAAACCCCACAAGCATAAAATCCAAATCAGGGTCATTAAAGCGAGGCTCAAAAAATACGGTTCATTGACGTCTACTTCATTATTTAATTTCGCCCCGGCATAATAATTTATCGGTACAAATATGAGGCATGCTAAATAGCTTAATGTAGGTTTGTAAAATAAAAATGACAAACAAGTGCGTAAAGCCAAAGAAAATATTACCCAAATACAAAGCAGCCAAATTGGCGGCAATAATAGATAATCAAATAATTTTTTAGGTTGGTCAGTGTAAAGTAAACCGGCTGAAAAATAGATTGTTTCTACTGTTGCACCAAAGCATAAAACGATCATAACCCACAAAACTTCTTTGCGCACAGTGAAGTGTGGATTGCTGCGCAACATGAATCCAAAATGGCCCGCTAAAAAGAGAGCAGTGTAAATAATACCAGCTATATTGCCTGCTAAAATACACACGAACCAGCCTACTTGAAACGCAGAGGCGTAAACGAGCATGGCGATTTTAGACATGGCTATTTTACTTTAGGTAAGAGTCGTGCATCGGGTTTGGCAAAAACATATTGCGCAGTGCTAATCGCGCGCTCAGTAAATCCGCCCTCGCAATAGCATAAATAAAAATCCCACATACGAATGAAAATATCACTAAAGCCTTGGGTTTTAACAGCGGCTATATTGGTGAAAAATGCTTTGCGCCAATCTGCGAGAGTACGCGCATAATCTTGGGTGATATCTTCCAATCCAACAATTTGCATGTCAGTATCTTCGTTAATATGTTGTGCAACAATTGTATTTGACGGTAAGCAACCGCCAGGGAAAATATATTGCTGAATAAAATCGGTATTCTTGTGTGCGTATTCAAATCGCTGATCCTGAATCGTAATTGCCTGAATCAACATGAGACCGTTGGGTTTTAATAAATTTGAACACTTGGAAAAATATTCGCTATAAAATTCATGACCAACAGCTTCAATCATTTCAATGGATAACAATTTATCGAACGTGCCTTGAATCAATCGGTAATCCTGTAGCAATATTGTCACTTTATCGGCTAGGCCCTCTCGCTTTACCCAATCGGTTGCATAGCCAAACTGCTCTTTCGAAATAGTAACGCTAGTCACTTTACAGCCGGTAGTTTTTGCGGCATGTATTGCCATGCCTCCCCAGCCGGTGCCTATTTCTAATAGGTGATCCTGCTCAGTAAGTTGCAACCGCTCACAAATATGAGCCATTTTATTTAACGATGCTTCTTCTAATGATGCAGATGCATCGGGATAAATCGCTGCTGAGTAGAGCATGGTTTTGTCGAGAAACAGGCTAAAAAAATCATTACCTAAATCATAATGTGCAGAAATATTTTCGCGTGCTTTGGAGATAGTATTGGGGCGTAGTTTATGTGCGATTTGGCAAGCGAAATTAAATAGCGAACTCCATTTAGAATCCAGTTGTTGTAGAACTGACATATTGATAGCCATTAAACGTATCACTTGCACCAAATCGGGAGACCACCAACTTTTGAACATGTACGCTTCGCCGGCACCGATACTTCCGCCAAATAATACCTGACGATAAAATGCGATGTGGGTTATTGAAATGTGTGCCACTAAACTGGCTTTTTCCTGCGCCTCACCAAAACTATAAACTTCACCCTTATCTTCGAGTGTTAGATGACCTGTTTTAATATTTTTTAATAATTTAAGTAAAGCACTACGCGCAAACTTATCAATCCAATGTTGCTCCAGGAGTGATGCTTTTTTTTCAATAAAGCTGATGGATTTCATAAGTTGGGCTCCTTGTTCACTGGCATTTTTATTTTTGCCGTTTGAATTTCGTTTTGGACAGGTTTTCGGTGGCTGAAAATGGGCACGCCTTTCCACCAAATTTTTAAGGCCTGCCAGTAAATAGCTGCTATCACTTTTACGGTCATTAGCGGAAATCGGATTAAAATTTTATTGATGGACGCAGCGGTAATAGCTTCACGCGCTAAGGTCATGGTTGCGTCCATAACTTTTGTGTCGTCTTGCCAATTTTCTAAATGTAATACGAGAGTTTGATCCGGTGTTGTGGAATACCAGTGGTAATCCATTTCTATGGGATTAAATGGTGATACGTGGAATTTTTTTTGGAAACGAATTTGCTGCTTATTTGAAAAGTCATTACCCGTTAATACATAAGCATGACGTTCATTCCATGGAGTGTTATTAACCTCTGCTAAAATGGCGATGATCTTTTCACCCGCATCATCAAAGCAATAATAGGTCGATAAGGGATTCATATTGAAACCCCAATAACGCAGGTTCACTAACATTCGAATCGGGCCGGTGGGCCGATGACCTATGGCGGATTCAATGGTATTACGAACAGAATCCTCAATACAGGGTAAGTTTTTAGTAGTAGTGCTGGTTTTATCAATATGAAAATCGCTGCGTTTAAATTGTACTGGAGCCAATTTTGTAAGAGACCAGAATTTACTGAGCGAAAAAATGGTTTCGATTTCGTTCGTGTCCAGATACATCATAAATACATCATATTCGAATGAGTGCTGCTTTGGCAGAAAGCGCCTGTGGCGAACCTTGCCACTGTAAATAGCGCTAGCAAATTGCGTAGCCATTACTTTTTCACTCCCAGCGAATTTACAACACGCAATGCGCTGTTAACTCCATCTTCATGAAAACCGTTAAACCAGTAGGCTCCGCAAAACCAGGTTCGATTGACGCCGTTAATTATTGGCCAGGCAGCTTGCGCGCTAGCGGCGGCTTGACTAAAAACAGGATGCGCATATTCGTATTCACCAAGAATTTTGGTTGGATCTATTTTATTTTTTGCATTTAGCGTCACACAAAACTGTTCTGAACTTTTAATTCCTTGAAGTATATTCATAGAATAGGTAAGGATTGGTGGTACTTGGGCGTCACCCGTTAACAAATAGTTCCAGCTCGACCAAGTAGATTTATGGTTCGGCAATAATTTTATGTCCGTATGCATTACAACAGAGTTTTTTTGATAAGGAATTGCGCCGAGAATAGTTTTCTCTCCATCGCTGGCATCCGCCAACATGGCTAAAGCTTGGTCTGAATGACACGCAATAATAACGTCATCGAATTGTTCCGTTACTCCATTTGCTACAACACTTACGTAATTTTCACTTCGAATGATTCGCGCTACCGGGGTATTTAATTTTATTTTTTCTTTGAACGATTTAATTAAGGGCTCTATGTAGGCGTTTGAGCCACCTTTTATAACTCGCCATTGCGGGCGGTTGACAACGTTCAGTAAACCGTGGTTTTTGAAAAATTTGATAAAAAATTCGAGCGGGAAACCCAATGTAGCACCATGAGTCGCTGACCAGATTGCAGATCCCATAGGAATTAGGTAACGATTAATGAAGGCATCGGAATATTTTTTACGGGTTAGGTAGGCGCCAAGTGTTTCATTGGGAATCAATCGGTTTGCTTCAAGTTCTACAATAGCCTCTTTGTTAAACCGAATAATATCTTTTAACATTTTCCAATGAGCTAAAGAGAATACATTTCTTTTTTGGGCGAATAACGTTTTTAAATTGGTGCCAGCATATTCAAACTTATTTTGTGGGTCGAACACACTAAACCCCATTTCTGTCGGTTGTGAATCGACTCCAAGTTCACCTAATAACCTAATAAAATTGGGGTAGGTCCAATCATTGAACACAATGAAGCCGGTATCAATTAAATAATCTTTGCCCTGACTATGAATTTTTTTTGTTGCGGTGTGTCCGCCTATTCGTGAATCAGCTTCATAGACATGAACATCATGGTTTTTTTGTAAATAATAAGCAGCAGTTAAACCGGAGATTCCGCTACCAATAATTGCAATTTTCTTCACACCTTGTGCTCCCTAACTATTCTTATTTACCATTGGTGAATGCGAGTGATTCGAGGTGCAATCCACGCGCACCACCCCGAAAAGAAGAATTTGCAGAGTCGTAGCGGCCAACTCAATCTATATGGAAAATCAATTGCAAATCTTCGCTGCGAAACTCTATGGATGATTCTCTGTGCTGCGTCCTCTGGTGTCATCATAAACGGCATGGAAAAATCGTTGTCTTTGGTCAAGTTAGTGGCAATAAACCCTGGCCGCACCAAACTTAAGTCCAGATCAATATGGCTTAAATCCGCTCGTAGCGATTGCATAAAATAGTCCAGTGCTGCCTTGGATGCACCATAAGCTTCCGCGCGTGGAAAACCAACGCAGCTGGAAAGACTGCTAATTGCTACAAAGTGTGGCCGTGATTGTGCTCGTTTCAATAGTGGCAATGCAATTTTAAAAATGCGCACTACACCAAGAAAATTAATATCAAATGTACGCTCGTACATTTCAGGATCAAAACTGAGATTATCTTCATATTCGCAAATACCGGCTGCACAAATCACCATGTCAACATAGTCAGTTATTTCGCGAATTTTAGCTTCAGTGGCTTTTAAATCCATATGTCGACTAACGTCTAATGGCAAAACTTTTATACGGCCCGGATGAAGCAGGGCGAGCTCTGCTAATGCAGTATATGAACGAGCACTTACTATCACAAAATTTCCGGCTTCTGCCAGTTGCAGCGCCAGCGCTTTACCCAATCCGGAACTAGCGCCAGTAATCCAAATGCAACGACCCTTTATAGTATTCATGATGATTGCTCTTGCATACGTTGGTTAATTTTTTTTACGACCCAGCCAAGCACGGGTAAATGCTGATAAATCATCGCACCCATATCGTAAAAATCCTGGTGGAAGATAATGTGTGATGTAAATTTAATAAGCGTTCCACCCTCCAGTGTTAGCGTTTTTCCGGAGTTGAGTTTTGGATTGGAATAATGCATGTGCCATTGAAAAAACGCTTGATCATCAGCCAAAACTTCATTGAGGAATTCGAATTGGCATTTGGTTTCAGGGCTGCAAAAATTTGCAAAGTAGCTTTGCAAGGACGCTAAACCGCTAACATGGTGAATAGGGTCTTTAAAAATAACGGAGTCACTGTAAAGTTTGGGTAACATGGTCAGTGTGTGTTCGTCGAAGGTTTGATAGAGCTGCTTAAAGCTCGCTATATCAAAAGTGTGATGTGGTTGAGTAGCTTCCGGTCGCGAGTCCATGATTTTTTAGCCTTTTCTTTGCCATGCAAAATTGTTGATGTGTTTACGTCAAATGGCGGCGAATGGATCAACTAAGAAGCCCTAAGGTCATATAGATGTAGGCTTCAGGCGATTCGGAGGCCGAAGCTGCGTCGTTTAATCTTTATCAGCGTGATCTAATGTCATCAGATATACGTATAACATTCAAATTTTCAAAATATTCCAGTTTTAAAAAATCGCCATCAAACGAAATAGCCGTTAAATGAGATAACCATGATTTCAGTTCCCACTAATGGGCCGGATAAGCAGCAGCGCGATGATACCTGGAGCCGGCTGCTGGAAAAGGTAGGTCAGGCACGCGATGAGCAAGCCTTTGCTCAGCTATTTTCGCATTTTGCGCCGCTGATTAAAGGTTTTTGTCTTGGTAATCTTAACTCCAATTTTCCGGCAGACGCCGCGGATGAAGTGGTTCAAGAAGTCATGTTTAAGGTGTGGCAAAAGTCCCCCGGTTTTGACTCCACTAAGGCAGCAGCTTCAACCTGGATTTATACCGTCATGCGTAATTGTCGCATTGATCTTATGCGACGCAATAGGCGCACTCCCGCAGACAGTGATGCAATTGAAATCGATGATATATGGGATGAGGCGGATGACGACCGGGCGTTTGTGTATCTGCAGCAATCGAATAATGAAGTTTTGATTGAGAAATCCTTTACCCATCTTCCACCAGAGCAACGACAAGTGTTAACACAAGTTTATATGCAAGGCAAAACACACCAGCAAATTTCGGACGAAACTGGTTTACCTTTAGGAACAGTAAAATCGCGTGTGCGAATTGGTTTAAAAAAGATGCAAACCCTGATTACCGGTTCGGAAAAAATCTCAGAAAAAACCAAGGGGAACTTTATATGATTAACCATCACCCTGACGATAATTTATTAACCGAGTACGCCAGCGGTGCTATTGCAACGGCTGTAGGAATAGTTATTTGCGCGCATTTGCAAACTTGCTCGCAATGTCGGCAACGCGTTGAACAATTAAATAGATTAGGCGCTGCGATTTTAAATCAAAGTGTCGCTGAACCTGTACTGCAAGAAACATTTGATCAATTGATGAATCGTATTCGCAATCAAGCTGTGTCTGGTAAGAATACTGATCAAATTAAAAAAGCAGCTGAGCTTCCTGCCGCTTATGTCAACGATCCTTTGATGAAACGGGTTCCCAAAGTTATCGCAAAATTATTACCGCGCGATGGAAAAATAAAATGGCAAGGTGCCGGTGGTAGTTTAAAAACGGCGCGCTTGAAAACGGGTCAGCAAGATTATGAAGTATCCTTCCAAAAAATTAGCAGCGGTGGAAAAGTGTTTGAACACGGCCACCGCGGTTTGGAAGTCACCTTGGTATTGCACGGAAGTTTTTCTGATGAAGATGGCATATACAGTGAAGGCGATTTTTTAGTGCGTACTCCCGGCGAAGTCCACCGCCCGACAGCCACTCAAAATCAAGATTGTTTATGTATTTCAGTAGTAGAAGCACCGGTAAAACTCACAGGTTTTTTTGGTAAGTTGGTAAATCCTTTCTTACCTTTTAAGCCCGCGTGATCTTTTAGAGTAAAAAGCCTGCAACCAGAAATGATTGCAGGCTTTTTTTATTTTTGCTTCACCGCATTGCGTTTATCTCGTTCGATGTTTTGCGTCTTTATCAGATCGATCTCGAACGTATTTTTTTTGTCAGACGCTTTTGCACACGCTAAGGGATCAGAACAAAGCTCATATGCTGGTATATCCTCAACCATACGAAAACCTTCCCCCAAGCTCGAACGATTACTTTGTCCTCCGTGGCCACGCATAGATGTTTGTAAGTATTCCCCTTGCCAGTAGGTACTGCCTTTACGTGAGCGCAATACGGTACTTTCTTGCCGACGTTGCGTTTACGCGGTGATCGCAAGCACGCAGAAATTTGGGCGTTTGGTAAAGCAGCCGAAGCGGTAATGGCGAAGTTTGATCGCTTACGTTATCAGTTGATTCCCTACATTTATTCGCAGGCCAAGCAAACTTATGACACCGGCTCACCTTTTATGCGCACGTTTTGGGTGGACTTTCCTAAGGACTCGAAAGTTGGGAATACTGGCGATCAGTATATGTTTGGCCCTGCGTTTTTGGTTGCACCTGTGACTGAACAAGCGCAAACGGAAAAGGATGTGTACTTACCAGCGGGCGCGGATTGGTATAACTTTTGGACTAACGAGAAATTTTCCGGCGGTCAAACCATTAAAGTTGCAGCGCCTATTGATCAGATTCCTGTATTTGTAAAAGCGGGTTCTATTGTGCCTATAGGTTCGGATATTCAAAGCACTGCAACCAAACAAATAATCGCCAGTGTAAAAGTGTACCCAGGCAAAGATGCAGACTTTACGCTTTACGATGACGATGGAGTAAGTTGGGATTACGACAAAGGTAAAAACAGTTCCACTGTAAAACTGCATTGGAATGAAACCACCAAAGTCTTGAGTGGAGCGCGTAATGCGAATGTAACTGTGATCGGAAAATAAAAGCTGATTAAAAAATAATTAGTATAACTCTGGTGACGGTTTTAAAAAAATTCTCGCAAGAAATTGCGGGGGATTTTTTATTGTTTACTTTGCTCAAGCCAGTAAATAGTTCCGGCAGCCACCGCGAGAGGTGTGATAAAAATATTGATAATGGGGGTCATGCTGCCAGCTAAAACAATTGCACCAAAAGTGTAAGTATTTAATTTTTGCTGGCCAAGTTGATGCCGCACTTGTCGAAAAGATACTTGGTGATTATCCGCTGGGTAATCGCAAAATTGTAACGCTAGACACCAGCTACTCCACAAACCACCAAGGATTGCACCAATTATATTTGCACCAGGCATAAAAATTAATACAACAATCAACAACAGCATGCCTAACGAGCGAGGAATAAAATAAGCGAGCTTTATTAATTCGCGCTTGAAAGTACGCGGTATTAATCGCAGCCAAGATTCATCTGGCGGTGCGATGCCAGTTACGTGACTTTCCACTTTTTCAGCGAGAAAACCTAAAAAAGGCGCTGCAATAATTGTTGTGACGAGATTAAAAGAGTAACCGTAAATAATTAGAATAATTAAAACCAGAAGCGGCCACAATAACCACTTTATCCACAACAACCATTCCGGCAAGCTAGTTTCAAAATGAGTGAAAGTCGCTTGCGCATAGTGCAGCGCCGCGTAGCTTAACAATATAAAAATAACTATATTTAAGGCGATAGGTGCGAGGATAAATATGCGAAAACCAGGTTTGAAAATTAACCCTAGCGCTTCGGTAAAACAATGGATGACATCGGGTTTGCGCATTGGCACCTTGGTAACCATTATGTTAAGTGCTGTTCATCAATAACTGGATTTCTGAATGGTGGTGTCTTACATATTTATCCATGAATTCATTGCGCGCATTTTGAATGGATAATTATCAATGTGCAAAATCATTCCATCTTCCAGAATTTTATCAATCACAATTCCATTAGCGATTTGCTCATTAACGTGAAAAATTGCGCCGTTAATTTTTACGCTACCATCATTCGCATTGTAATTATGTTCGCTATAAGTAAGCGTTGGAACTTTATCCAAAATATTATTGGGTAAATCGTGCAGCTCAGGCAAATTGGCAAATTGAGTGAGAGATGTCGGCGATACAATATTTTCCGGTATGGCTGGTGCAGGCTCAGGAGTGGCTTGTACTGGTTCGGGTGCAGGTTGTGCGGGTTCTGGTTGCGGCGCGGATATGGTTATTGACGCATTAGAAGGTGGCACTTGATTATTTTGTTGATACAAATCTGCAACATTTTCATCTGCATTAGATGCGGAGTCGGCGCTTTGAGTTGTCTGCTGTTCCTGTGGGGTTTCTGCAGGTTTCGCTGCGACTGTTTTTTTGTTACTGGTTTCGGCAGGCATTGTGCTTGTAATTGCTGGTGCCCTTGTCGTTACTGGAGCAGTGGAGCGTTGTCCTAACCAATAAATGACGGCTAATAACAAAATCAA
>Ga0247740_1000629_pt1 | contig 16273 bp, 15 predicted proteins | sample UWRJL148409B2_FD_180942 | JGI IMG/M metagenome (GOLD analysis project Ga0247740, IMG submission 180942) | Plant litter microbial communities from Arlington Agricultural Research Station in Wisconsin, United States - UWRJ-L148-409B-2 | ecosystem: Environmental > Terrestrial > Plant litter >...
CGTGTTCGGAAATGGGCTCGGGCTAGCAACCACGCGCAGCTCAAATCGAGGCCTGGCATGAGTTCGACTTCTAGGTGCGAAGAACGACCGGGTTTTAGCAGCTTCCGGAGCGGGATTCACGCGACGCCGACCCGGTCGTAGCTCACTGACTCGCCGATACTCGCTCGGGCCGATGCTTTTTCTTCACAAGAGTGTCGCCGTTCCGGCAGTCCCTGAGGTGACTCGTCGCCGTTCGTGTTCCTCCGTCATGGCCGCCCCCACCATTTCCGCTGTGCCGGTCTTCACCAGCCCGGTGCCCCTCTTGAGGCGGCGACGGTCTTGCACGTCGATCGCTCGATGACGAGCCGTCCGAGGGCCCATTCCGCGAGCGGATCGCTCTTCGGCGTCTTGGGGACGCAGCCGGCCGACGTCACGAAGGTGATCGCGCCGCTGGGCCCCGTCATGTTCAACAATCCAGCGGCGGATGTTGCATGAGTAAGAAGCGCGACGACTATTCGGCAATTCGCGTCGGGCGGGTTGTGCTCACGGAATCGGTCTGCCACCGAAACGAGCATTGGCGGCTGAACACTCGTCTGGAGGATCTCATGACCACCCATCGGTTTTTTTTTACAGCAACACTCTTCGTCGCTACCGTAGCTGCATGTTCATCAAGTGATTCACCCGTTGCAAGCGGCTCGGGCGGCAAGTCGGGCGCTTCCGGAGGAACGACCAGCTCGGGTGGTCTGTCGGGAACGGGCGGGTCCGCTGCACCCGGCGGAAGCACGGCTACGGGCGGAAGCACGGCCACGGGCGGAAGCAGCTCCACGGGCGGGGCAACCGGGGGAGGCGGCTCCACGGCGACCGGTGGAAAGCCGTCGTCGGGCGGGGCGAGTGGCTCCGGCGGAAGAGCTGAAGGCGGTGGCGCAGGTGGCGGCGCGGCAGGCGGGGGCACCACTATCGGCGGTGCCGCGAAGCCGAGCGCCGGATGTAGCAAGGCCGATGGCCTTAAAACCCTGACCGTCGGCGGTTCGTCGGTTGCGGGTGCTCCCTCTACGTCGACCAGACTCAGCGGGGTCACGAGCGGGGGCAAGCCCCGCCTCGTTATCATCGACGTTCCGGCGGACTACGATCCGACGAAACCCTATCGCCTGATCTTTTCCTGGCGCCAGCTGGGTGGTTCGGACACCGGCAATGCCACTGGCCTGCATCCCGCTGGTGATGGGCCCAACTTCGACGCGAAAAGCTACGCGTATTTCGGGCTCCGTCGCGAGGCGCTCAATGCGGGCCAACCCGCCATCTTCGTCGCGCCCGACACGGACCCCGCAGGCGCGCTATGGGATTACAACAAAGACAGCGTGTACTTTGACGACCTACTCAAGCTGGTCGCCGATAACCTGTGCATCGACGAGAGCCGGGTGTTCACGACCGGCTTCAGCTTCGGAGCGATGATGAGCTACGGTCTGTCGAACGGGCGAGCCTCGAAGCTGCGCGCCGCTGTCACGATGGCACCCGCCCCATTCGGTCCGAGCAGCGGGACGACGCCCATCGCTTATATGAGTACGACCGGCATGAGCGATGGCACGTGCAAGTGGGGCGACGCCAACAGTGGAGGGGAGGGCTGCGTCATGCAACACGCCAAGGTCAACGGTTGTACGATTCCCACAAGCCTCCCGACGGCGGCGGTTGGTAGCAAAAAATACGTTTGCTACGACTTCGAAGGCTGTAAGCCGGGTTACCCGGTGAAGGTGTGCACGTTCGACGGCGCGCACACCCCGTCGAGCGTCGATAACGGGACTACGGTCGGGGAAGATGGCCTGAAGGCTTTCATCCCCCCCTTGGCTTGGAAGTTCATCTCCCAGTTCTAAGAGAACCTTCTGACACATGGCCAGGCTGCCAGCGCCTGATGGCTTTGGCAGCCTGGCTCGCGTCTTCGCCTCCTGCTGAGGCGCTGCGATCCGCGCCGCGTAGCTCCCCGAACAAAGTTCGGCTTCTTGGTAAGGGACGGCGGGTTTCTTGCTTCCGGAGCCAGATGACCGGGCGTCCCTGGTGGGGTGCACTGGTAGCAATGGACGCGCTGCTTGCCCATCATCGGGAACACGCTCGCCAGCTCGACCCCGCCGACAAGCTGAGGCAAGGGCTGAGCCCGCGCCCCAGCTGGCACTGGTCGCAATTTGCCGATCCCACGGTTCAGTCGTTGCGCGGGGGCGCAACGCGGGCTGTATACCGCGATATCATTGGGGTTTGAGAGGCGGCTCGTGGCTTGATGCGGCCAGTTAAGGGACCATTCCGAGGCGGCCGCCGAGGCTGCTAGAGTAAGCGAGGTAATGGCCGATCCCGCCCGAAGGCGCGCTTCCTACAACGATTTGCAAGACGTTGCTGATCACCTTGTCGCCGAAATCCTAGACGGCGAGTTGGTCACCAGCCCTCGGCCGGCGCCACGGCACGCCCGAGCGGCGTCGAGCTTGGGAGGCGAGCTTTACGGGCCGTTCGACCGAGGTCGGGGAGGGCCAGGAGGTTGGGTCATTCTCGACGAGCCCGAGCTGCATTTGTCGGGCGACGCTCTGGTTCCTGATCTCGGCGGCTGGCGTCGTGAACGCATGCCGGTGCTTCCAGAGGTAACGGCCTTCGAACTCGCACCGGATTGGGTCTGCGAAGTGCTCTCGCCCTCCACGGCACCGCTCGATCGCACACGAAAGCTTCCAATCTACGCTCGCGAGCGAGTCGAACACGTGTGGCTTGTGGACCCCTCGCCGAGAACTCTAGAAGTGCTGCGGTTGGATGGAGGCGGCTACCGCATCGTCGGCGCATGGCACGGTGATGCAATCGTCCATGCAGAGCCGTTCGAAGCCTACGCACTGCATCTCGCCGACTTGTGGTCGGCCTGACACGCAACGCGCGTCGTATGCCGGATAATCACTGGACAAAAGCAAACCGCGGAACTGAGACTTTCTCGATTCCGCGGGCTTTGGTTGCGCGGGGGCGCAACTACACGTGGACAACAACGTTCACGGTTCCCGTTGAGGTGCGGGTGGCATAGGCGCAAGCCTCTGGCCACTCTCGGCCGAGGAAGCGCTTTTTTGGGGTAAGGGCTTGCCGAGCCATTGCCTGAATGTTATGAAATGTTATATGAGCCAGGCGGGCACGCCTCCCGGATCCCAGCCCCCAACACCCTGGGATGTCGTTATCACAGAGTGGGCGTTGAGCTCTTACCTCGCCCTAAAGCATCAGCAGGTCTTCACCGATCAAGAATACCGGACGAAACTCCGCCCGGACGTTGAACTCCTTCGTGGCGGGATCCCCTCGCTCGACCCGAAGTTCGGGAACTCAAAATTTTGGGGCCCTGCGAAACAGGGCAACGTCGTCGTCCCCGACGGCTACAAGATGAAGTGGCATCAGCTCGGCCCCGGGCAGATCCAGTTGCGACTGCCGGTCATGTCGGGGTCAAAGATGGCGTTTCTCTGTGAAGCCTACGTGAAGGCGAACGCCGCAACTGAGGCGCGCAAGATGGCGCGATTCAAGACGCATATGAACCTGATCTCGCAGGGGCGGTATGTCTACCGAGGTAAGCTATGATCCCTTTCCGTACCACACCCGATCAAGTTTTGAAGCTAGCAACTATCGTCCTGGAAATGGAGAAGGCCGGGGTCGATCGCAGCTTTATCTACGATGCCGACGAGCTGGCTCGTAAGGATCAAGGTGTTTTCGATCTAATGGCGCTCTGGGTAGATGCCGGTAGCGACCAAGCCGAACGTGACGAGATTATTGCCGACATCCAGGAATCGATCGACGACTACGCGGATGCTCCACCGGTTCCGCTGAAGAAGCCGTACATCAGGTACGATCAGCTTGAAGACGTTGCCCAACGAGTAATGGCCGAGAAGGCAAAGCTTCGCCAGATCGTCGACAAGCATGGCGGGGTTTCTGCTGTGGCACAAAAGAGCGGCATCCCACAGCCTTCCTTGAGCCGAATGCTGAACTCCCCGTCGGTACCTCGTAGGTCGACCCTTTACAAGATTGCCGAGGCTCTTGACCTCTCCGAAACTGAAATCGCCATGGAGTGGACGCGGTAGTGGGTGACTGACCGTTCCGTTCCGTTTGTCGTCCGAGGTCGGACTCTTTGGAGTCGGCGATTGCCATCTGGTCAAGACCAACGCGGGGCGCGTGCTGGCGCCGAAGGCGTCCTACGGCTCCACTGACGTCCTCGCCCGGGCTGCACTGCTGAAGCTGTTCGGCGATGAGTTCACGAGCGCAGGATGGCGCATTCATGGTGCGGATCGAGGTGAGTGGTGCTTTGCGCGGACGTTGCCCTGATGCTCACCTAACCGGCGATTGGGAAACCCCGGCGCCGAATAGTCAAAATATCGAACATCGGTCCGAAGTACCGCGAAGATCGCGCGGGCGAGCAGCGTGTGCAATGCGCGGTAGCCCGACAAGACGTCGACATAATCATCGGGGCCTAGCGGGTTGGCATGCGCGGCATCGTTGCGAGCGCGCAAGGCCTTCTCTTCGACTTCGCCATATCCGAGCTTTAGATCGTCAAGAAACAGAGTATTCAGGCGCGTGCCCGAAATCTGATTCAGGTCGCCGAGACGCGCCTTGACCTTATCCAGATCCGTGGCGCATTGTTTCAAGCTGTCGTCCAAACACAGCGTGTCCATTTGGGTGCGAAGGGATTTGAGAATCAGTGCCCACGCATTGGGTGGAAACCGGCGTGAACGGGCCTCGTTCTCCGGAAGCTTATAATAGCCTCGGCGAATGATCTCGAATGCAGCGCCGACGTACCCGGCCGTCATGTCCAGCGGCGCATTCCTCGCATGAAGGTACAACCACACAACGCGGTTAAGATCGAACTGCTGTTCGCGGGCGAGATAGCTCGTTATGAAACCTGCGACTACTTGCTCGTCGATCCCATCGACCCACTGCGGATGAAGGAGTGCCGGCGGTAGCGGTGCGCCAACGCCCCCGGCCAGACGCGATGAAAGCAAACCCACGCGAAGGGCAGCTCCTTTATTGTCGCATTCCGACCAACCCAAAACGCCAAAGCCACAGCCGAACAGGAATTCTAGAGACCGCCTCACGCTGTTGCGCAGCTCATCGCTCGGGAGGCCGTTTGGCCCAGCTGTGAACTCCAGAAATCCAGGCCTCACAACGTGTTGCACGGTCGTCTTGTCCTGTGGGTGTGCAACGCCGAACCGTATCTCGCGCAGGGTTGGAAGCCCGATTGTGACCTCCAAGTGATCTCTCGCCGACGACCTTCTGGTCGAGTCATCTTCGACTGTGACGTCGCCGCGACGACGTGAGTTCACGACCTTGGTTTCGTGCTCGGTGATCCTCGACCAAATACGTTCGTTGGGAACATTGGTTAGCCACTCTGTGACATGGTCGGGGTTCCCGTCTTGCTGTTTGAGAACAATCCGTTCTGCCATGCCTGTCGCGGTCGTCTTCAGATTCTCGAGTTGCGTGCCGTTCTCCCTCCACGACTTGGGACCGCGCCAGATTAGCTCCCCAAAGCAAGCCCCGAACCGGCAATCAACTCGAACTGGATGATCGATCGTTCCGGGAATCTGCGACTCGCGGCTGGCGTCAGGTGTTGGCGCTCCCAAGGCCGTTCCCTTCAAGAGTAGCTCCTGCGCGTCGCCACGGGTGACTTCGAACTCGCACACCGGCATGTGCGCGCCTTCGCGCGGGAGCTCGAGAGTCAACGGTAACCGGATGGGAATCCAATCTAGAGGCATGAACTAAGATCGCGCGTCTTGAGTCAGGTTACCAGCAGGAGCATCACCACCGGGGCGAGAGAAGCACACAAAAAGTGACTTCAGCGTCATCAACCTCGCGGGTTCGCCACTCGAGCGGATCGCCTCCCGCGTCTCTCGCTTTCTTCCCGCGAGCGAAAGCCTCGAGTTCTTCCCGCTGTTGCGGGGTCAATGCCGCGTTAGTCAAAAGAGCGTCGACGCGCGTCGCGATTTGTCCGACGTCGAAGTAGTCGGCGAGGTCCTGTGGATCGAGGTGAAGTGTCAATCTGACCGCGCGTTCTGTTACAAAACGGCTGCGCTGTCGCCGGATAAAGCCACACTCGAGGCGATTCTTTCAGAATTTCAGCGTGGCGGGCCTCGTCCAAACTCCGCTGCAAACGCTTCGGCGCTCACCCCGTTTTGAGTATCCGATTCACCAGCCTATTCGATCACCACATAGAACGGCTCGCTCTGCGCGACGAGCCTATATCCCGTCCGCCGCAACACGAACGCCTCCGCCATGTGAACCCCGCGGAACTTGAGCGCCTCCCAGCGAGCTGTCCCGTCATCTGCATTCCAGAATCCACCGCGCAGGCATTTCGCGTCGATGGCTTCTTGATCGGTGTTCGTAATACGCCAATGAACCTCGTACTCGTTGGCGCTGAGTGTCCCGCCGTCAGTCTTGCGCACCTCGAATCGGAGGGAGTGACCTTTGGGCAAAGCGTTGCCAGATGTCACGTCGCGAATCTTTGGGGCTCCCTCGCGCGCATGCAGCGTCGCCGTCGCTTGAACAGCGAAATGATCGAGCGACGACGATCGCCACTTCGGCTGGCGCTTGTAGTCGCGCTTGTCGAATCCTTTTGGGAGAACACGAATCCCATAGCGGCGCACGAAAGATACTAGGTCGTCCCGCGTATCCAGCAAGCTGCTCGCAGCGCTGCCCGCAAAGGCACGCGCAAGCATCCGCGCGCCCTCGAGAACCATGCCCGACTTGTCCAGCACGACGTCGGGGGCAAATTCGTCGCCGAAGACGCGCCGCCATTTGCCGATACTTTCATCGCGATCTTCTTCGTCGTACGCTTGGTCGATCCAGCCTCGGTACACGTTGATCTTGTCACGGAAGTTCTCGTACTGACTGTCGGTCCACATGTCGGTGAAGGATTCGCTCGCGAGCACGGGATTCCTCACGTCAGGTTTCGTTGGGCGCAACTGCAGCCAATTGTCGAGGCGGCCCGCGATCGTCTTGAGCGCAGTCGGCACGTCGGAAAATGGGTCTTCCGTCAGCGAGTCAAGCGAAGAGATCTGCATGCCGAGCAGCGTCGTCAGCAGAACCGAAGGGCAGGTGAAGTTGCCCTTGATGTCCCGAAGATACTTGAACAGCCGCGTCACTTTCTTGAGTCCGTTATTCCCTGTCCAACGGTTTCGATCGCGGAGCCAATCGGTGTATTTCTCCGGTTCGGAGCGCTCGAAAGCATCGTCGTCGGAGTTGCATACCTCGTGTCCCGTGACGTCGTTCCGATCTCGGACGCATGGCGCAATGTCGACCTTGCGTTCCCCTGCGTATTCGATCGTTACGCAATGCGAATAGCATTTGACCTTGTCATTGTAGGTCCCGTGGTTGGCGAACACCTTTCCTAAGGTTGAGATGTACTCCTTCGCAGTCCACCCCTCCACGGGTTTGAGGACAACGAGCAGATCAGCATCGAAGGCCCTGCCTTCTACAGGTTTGATGATGGTCTCGTGCGCCCAGGAGCCCTGTTCTTCGAAGGTGTGGACCTTTGGGCTCCAGTCGGAGGCTCGAATGACATCCTTGAGCGCCTCGACGTTCGCCTCTAACTGCGTCAGGCGCGTTGGGTTGAGATTGACGGTATCGCGCAAGAAAGACGTGAAATGGTCGGTCAGCTTCATTGTGGTTCTCTCGTGAATTTTCCCGAGGTGGCGTCAGAGCGTGCGGTCTTGAGCTCGCTGACCCGTCGCGCTGCATTTTCGCGCATTTGAAATTCCTGGCCAGGTCGCAAGTACTCATAGACCCGGTCGAATAGGGGCACCGTGCGTTTGCGGTGGTCGAATAACTCGTCCTGAAGGGCGCGGCACTCAGACACAAGTTGTTCCTCTGTGGCTCCAGCAAGCGCGCGGGTCCAGAGAGCATCGGCATGCTCCTTGAGCTTGTCGAGCCTATCTGCGGCCTCCGAATTCTCTTTGTACTGGCGAATGGCAAAGACGATCGCTGACATGAGCGGCGCGATCGTCAGGAGCAGATCGGGAATAGACGTCCTTCGTGCCACTCCCATCAGCGTCAATATTAGGAGGAGCGTCACGACGGCGGCAATGAGCGCGAATGCGTAGCGTCGGCGCTGCTTCGCTTCCCACCACGGATTGATGCGTTGGCACACGAGGCGGCCGAGGAACAATGGTATGCTGCACACCTCCGGCGGGTACCAGTTGCGCAGGGACGCGAAGGACGGCTCAACCTGTCTGTACCGGTTCGCGTACTCGGTGACGGTCTCAGGATCCACGGCCTTGCCTGTCTTGATCGGCTGCCACGCGAACCCCAGCACATGGCAGTCAAAACCCTCCTGGACGCGGGCCGCCATATCGCGTAGCCGTTTCTGCCACGGTGTAAGCCACAGCAAGTCGAGCACGGGGAGAACACCGCCCCAGAGTGCGGCGTACGGCCTGATTGGGGGCATGAACAAAGCGATGCCCGACAGCATTCCCGCCGCCACTGTCGACAGAACCGCATGCCAGCCGAAGACGGACTTCGAGAGGGAGTAGAGTGCACGCTGCGCGGCGAGGCGATCAAGTTGCAGGGCGCTATTTTGCTCGCTACAAATCGTCTGTATCATACTGCGATCATTGGAGTTCGAAGCCGCCCCGCTTCCACTTTGGGGGCGGCTGGTCCGGGTGGGGACGCCCGACACAGTGAACCGCCGGTTCTTTCCGGAGGAGACAGGTTCGTGCCGCTTGTGTCATTTGTGGATCCGGGATGGTGAGCTTCAGTCGCCTGCCACGGCTTAGGGCTTGAGCCACGTCCAGTTCATTACGCGGCCACCGGGTTTGTGTTCGCCTCCGCACTTCGCACACGGAGTGAATACATCGCCGACGGTGAAATGCGCTAAATCTTGGTGCTGGTACAAGTCACACACGCCACGATAGGAACCAGCACGTGTGCACTTTTCGCCTGTCTTCGCCATTAGTCATTTCCTTTCGAGTCGCGATTGCTGCGACCCCGGCGAATGTAGGACGTGGCGATGACCGATCGATCGGCGGAGGTGCGCCCGAAAGCACTAGGCTTTTCGGGGAAACTCTTCTCTGTCCGCGAGAAGATTGCGAATTTTTTTACCCAAAGTCGCCACTGTGGAGTTACCAAACGTACTCAGGCGCTCGGCGTTGACCTCTCCAATTGAGACTGACTCGGCCAGCCCGTAGTTACCGGCTTGATCGTTGACTATAAGGAGTTTCGTGTCTCCGGCGAATGCTGGCTTTAGTTCGTTACGCAGATCGGAGATCGCTTTGAATCCTCGATCGGAACGGCCACCCAGGTCGAGCTTGTGTATGTGGCCATCTCCGGGCGAGAGGCGCGCTTCCACCAGCTGAAGGAGGAGTTTTAGCGACGCCATTGGAAGCGGCGCAGCGCGGCCGTTGAGCGTCACTAGCGCACGACGCCCGTCGCGATCCCCTGGGATCGACAGCACTAGCCCCTCTAGTTGACTTGCCGGCACGGCAGCGCGCAGGATCTCCTGACATCGCGCATGTGATGTGCGGCCCGACGCCTCTAGCGCTGCGTAGATTCGTTCGGTTTTCTTGTTGGCTTTCCAGAGCTTCTGAACAACATCGCTGGCGCCCTCACGCATGGCCGCAACGGCGTCGTCCGTCTCGGTCGCATGGGCGCTGATAACGATGATCGGGAGGACGGGATGCTTGCCGATGCGCTCGGGGAAACGTCGCCGCGCCTCCTCCAAGACAGCTCTTCCGTTTTCGACGCGCCCCCGAATAGATCCTGGCTCAGTTCCGATTTCGAGATCCAACAGTATGAGACAGAACGTGCCCGATGTCAGGTGAGCAAGAGCGTCGTGTCGGTTCGTCGCGATAACGGCCTCGCAGCCACACGTTTTCAAGATCTGGACGAGGTCGTGAGCCATCTCCAGATCGTCTTCTACGACGAGTGCCTGATGAGGTTGAAGCGTCATCGCGGTTCACCGGATCGATGCGTCGGAAGAACAATGCGGACCACTGTGCCGTCCCCCTTTCTGCTGGTAATGCTGAGACGGCCGCCATGCTCTGTCTCGATGATCTTTGTCGCGAGCGGCAGACCGAACCCGGTTCCATTCGGCTTGCTCGTCGTGAAGAGCACCCCCGCATCGACGGCGACCTCTTCGCTCATCCCGCACCCAAAATCTTCGACCATGATCGAGACTGACCCGTTCCGGGAATCCACGCTGACCCGCACTACGCGAGGGTCAGCGATACCGTCGTAGGATTCAATAGCGTTCCGAAGCACATTTGTGAGCGCTTGGACAACTCTGGAGCGGCAGACCTCCGCTGAACCTCCTTCGCCGAGCACCGTGGTTGGAAGCAAAGAGCCGGCGCCTGTTTCGCGAACGATCGAGAGCGCCTCGGACACAACCTCGGTGACGTCCTCGGCTGCGAAAGCCAGCCGCGGTACGGCTGTATAGGCGCGCATCCCATCGAGAACGGCTTTCAAATGGACCACGCGGCGACCGATTACGGTGGCGTCATCAGCAAGCGCCTTTCGTTCTATCGATGGGTCAGTAAGGCGCGCGGCTAGTCGCTCGGCGGAAGTCGCGACAGGCGCAAGCAGCTTGATCATCTCGTGATACAACTCGCGGGCGAACGTGTCTGCGATCTGCTCGCTCGCACGTTTCACGGCTTCTCGGCCCCGAACGCCGAAGCGCGTCTGAATATCGTCCAAAGTTGCGTTGATTCTCTCCTGATGCTGCTTGCCGAAAGCACTCGCATTCTGCCAATCGCGTCGGCGGAGAGCAGCTCGTCGTGCCGCCTCGCGGACGAGTGCGTTGTCGTCGCGGACGCAGCGTGCAAGCACCGGTTCGAACGAAGCGTGGTTAGTACGCGAAGCAAGATTGGCTATCGCGCGGCGCACCTCCCATTTGCGGTGCTCGGCAAGCAGAACGAGCGACTGAACGACCGAGTCGACCTGCGATTCACCTGGATCGGCCTGTCGGAGCCATAGGTCGGCGTCTTCAATCGCGCGGAGTACCGCCGACCAGTCTTCTGCGCGAAGAGCATCGAGCATGGCACGTTGCGTGTTAGTGGCCATACCGCGCCTTTCTCTGGAGAAACGCTTCGCGACCTCCTTCGAGGATGAGTTCGATCTGCGCTTTACACTCGTCCACGGTTCCGACCTGGCGAAGTCGTGCTTGCTGGCCATCGGATTCGAAAACGAAAATCCGCTCTGCCTCGCCAAGAACTGGAATGTTGGGATTGTGCGTAACAAAGATGACCTGGCGACCACCTTTCACGTCGCGCAGCGCCTTAACGATGGTGTCGAAGACGAAAGCGTTGTCTAGGTTGTCCTCGGGCTGGTCGATGAGAAGCGGTCGTTCACTCTGAACGAGCAAGATCGGAAGAATGGTGGTGCAACGTTGACCTGTGGAAAGCCTCGATGACTCTTTGTAGATATCGCCATCGCGCAGCTCTATACACGGGCGGTCAGCTATTTCGACGCTTTCTAGTTGGTACGCGACGCCGGTAGAGCGAAGGGCCAGGACGATCTTTCGGGCGCGTTCGTCATCAAAACCGGCGCGTTCCACGACCGCGACGTGGTCGGCGTTCGCGGCGACCCGCGCGAGTTCGTTCGGTAGGAACGCTTGGGCAAGCCGCTCCGCAGCAGCCGTCTGTCTGATGCCGATCCCCTTCAGACTCTCTGATATCAGCTCTCGATAACTTTCGAGTTCGGCTGCCTGTGTCACCGTCACGCGGATCGTAGGGAACTGCTCCGAAAGCCGATCCGCAACACGCTTGCGGAGGTCGAACCGTCGATCTCGCAGATCGGACATGTGCGCGAGGAGCCGCTCTCTGTCTTCGTGGCAAGCGTCGCGATGCTTCTCCTTGGCAAGCTGCTCAGTATGTGCCAACAGCGCCACTGCGTGCGAGGACTGAAGCATAGTGCGTTCCACCGCGCGGCCACCTAGCTGCTCGTTTTCCGAGACGAGTTCGCGATACGTCGCCTCCTGCAAAGCGTGGAGCTGTGCCAAAGTCGCTGCACGTGTTCGGATGGCTCCCTCAGCGTCCAGTGCCGCCTCGCGCGTGACCTTCGCCGCCCCGAGCACCTGCTTTTCAAATCTTGCAACTTCAGCCAGCATTTCCCCGAACACGTCGGCGTTCGGTCCCTGTCGGATGCTCGCGTCGACCTGCCCTTCGATCGTCGCTTGGAACGCGGCGACCACGATCGCGGACTCGCGAAGGAGCTTCTGTATTGCCCCTGCAACCGCTTCAGGAACCTTCTCCTCACGAGCCCTGAGCGCCTGTAACGCATGCGCGGCATTGATCTTCTCCGCGTCAGGTCCGCCCACTTCGGCCAATCCTTTCAGCTTCTCCTCGATCGCCGACAGTTCTGATGCCTTGCTCCGGAGGTCGTCGATCTCCTGATCTAGACGACGCAGTTCCACGCTCGATTGATCAATCTTTCGTTGTAGCTGTTCGATGTCTCGCGTAATCGCCGACGACTCCTGCTCCTGAAAGCGGTCGAGAAGGGCGAGTTGGGCGGCAGGGCTTGACGCGATCTCCTCGATCTCATTCTGGCTAAACACATCCGCACTGAAGATGAGATCGCGGTCCAACGAAATGGGAACTGCAGTGCCCTGAGCGTTAAGAACCTGAACTGTCTCGTTGACTGCGCGCCCTGCTGTGTACAGCATGTCGGTCTTGGTGCGGAGTGCAACGCTCAGCCTACCGGCGCCGAGGTTCGCTTTGACCAACCCCTCAATCAAGCGATGGCGCTGGGCGTTTAGTCTTTGATCCGGCATCAAACCAAGCGCGAATCGAATGAACTCCAGCGCAGTCGTCTTGCCAGCGCCTCGTCCTCCAATAAAGCAGTTGAGCCCGTCTGCGAGATCAATCTGTGCGCCATTCAAAAAGCCACCAGTCACACGGAGGCAAACAAGAGTATGGTGCGGGGCACTTGCAGATCCGGTTTTAATGGCGTTCATAGGAATAGGCGAAGCGGACAGAATCGGGCGCATCTGGTCTACGAGTCAAGTAGCAACACAATCCCACCGCGTCAGGTGTCGAACTGACGGAAGAGACCGCCGCAGTTGGCCTTATCGCACGCGGCCAAAAAGCGCTGTCGGAGAACGCGCGTCGCCCGCGTCGAAGCAATGACCATTGACGTGGTGCGCGGTATTGCAAGGGTATCGCGGCGAGTTCAAGGCCGCCGATTCGACTTGGGGCCGACGGCTACACCCACTGAACTGCTTTATAGTGACCTTGGTTGAGCGCTCCGTTGGTGGATACCTTGGCCGACCGCGCGCATGCCACGGTGCTCGCGCATCGTCTTGCATCTGACGGGCACTAGGCGCTGCGCGTCGCCGGTGCGTGGCTCCCGCACTCGAGCACAGCGGGCTTGCGGTCGAACAAATGACTATAGGAGCGTAGCAAGCGTCGGAGCCAGCCGGGTCGCGTGTGGTTGTGGCCTGCGAAGCGATACGGGCTCGACCTAATCCGGCAAAATGCGGTAATGCTGAGTTGCTTCAGGAGCCGCAATGTCGTTCAACCTACGAGAGATCGTCGCAAAAGAGATCGGGGCCCAAGTCGTCTTCCGCGACTTACCGAACAAGGGCCAGCAATTCGTCGCATGGTATGTGCACCGTGTTCTCGGAGCGTCGCCCATGGACGCGGTCGATGCCCTGACCGATGGGGCCAACGACAAGCAGATCGATGCCGTGCACATTGATCACGACCTGCGACGGGTAGTGATTGTTCAGGGTAAGTATTACGAAGTCGGGACGGTCACAGGCGACGCAGTCCGCGAGTGCCTCGCAGCGGTCGAGATGTTGCAGGACTTGGAGCACCTTCAATCTGTCGCGAATACAAAATTGCAAAAGAAGGTCAACGCACTCAGCGTCGCACTCCGCGACGACTACGAGGTTGTCGCCGAAATCGTCACCATTGGCGACATTGCGAAGAACGCTCGGCAAGACGCTTACGCGTTTCAGCAGATTCTGAGCGCCAAGGGACGCGAGATCGAGATCGTGCCGATTGATGGGCGAGTTCTCGAGGACCGCTACCGAGAAGCTGCGGAGCTCGAGCTGCCGCGCATTACGCATACGTTTGACCTGAAGCAGGCGCAGTTTCTGGAGTTCGCGGAGAACGGAACACGCGGGATACTCGCCGTGCTGCCGCTTGTTCAAGCGCTCGGAATTCCAGGCATCGATAATGGCATGCTGTTCCGCAAGAACGTGCGCCAAGCTCTCAATCGCTCGACTAAAGTCAATGCCGGGCTCCGTTCAACTATTCGCAGCGACGAAATCGCGGACTTCTTTTTCTATCACAATGGGGTAACAGCCTTGTGCGATCGCTTCGAGCTCGATCGCGAGCACAAATCGCTGGAGGCTGTGGGCCTAAGCGTTGTGAACGGATGCCAATCCCTCACGACTTTGTTCACCAATTCCGAGCAAGTGCGGAAGCACAGCACGGGGTCCATTCTATTTCGATTTTATGAGATTGAAAGTCGCGGACGGGCTGAAAGAATCTCGACTTTCACAAATTCGCAAAATGCGGTGAAGAGTCGTGACTTGATGAGCAATCACCCCGTCCAACTCCGCTTGAAGCAGCGGGTCGAAGCGATTGCGCCCTCGGCATTTTGGTCGACGAAGCGTGGGGAGAACGCGCCGTCAGGCAGGCGGCACCTGGACTCGTCGACGTTCGCTCGACTCTCGATCGCGTGGGACCACAGCATGCCTCACGTCGCGCACAGCGAAGAACGCCTTTTCGACCGCTACTTCAACACGATCTTTCTCGACGACCTCGCCCCCGAGGATGTGTTAGGATTGTTCGATGGGCACGACGCGCTGGACGCGGCGTGGGACGCAGCGGACTTCAACTTCCGAAACGAGCTGCGCCTCAAGCGCTACCATGCCCCCTATCATGTGCTGGCAAGCATGGCTTTTTGCATATCGCTCGCGAGTGGCCAGGAGAAATCCGTTCCGCTAGGGCGCACGCTAACGACTCTGACCCAGACAGGGCATATTCGCGCGCTCGTAGATGCGGCCGCAAGCGCAGTTGAACAAGCTTTCGAGGAAGCTAACGAAGAGGCGACTGCCAAACAGGAAATCTTCAGTCCTGACAACTGGCTGAAGAGCAAGGCCGCTGTTCAATCTGCCCGAAACAAGGTCAGGGGCTATCTAAAGGTAGCGCGCACCATGAACAAGGCTCTTGTGAACGCGCTCGCTCGTCCGGCTGACGAGTTTTACGAGCCCGGTAGTGCCGACGAATGAGCAGACGATGGCGCTCGAGTCCGAGCGCATGAGCATTTGACCGTAGCGCTACATCGGCTCTACTGGCCAGGCGCGAATGTTGCGATGTCGGCCTTCTGCGCGCTCGCCATCAGCGCAGTGCGATAGGCTAGCCAGTCTCCATCAACGCAAGCAGCTCGTTCACTTGGACGACCAGCTGTCGCGCTTCCTCGTCATGCTCCCGGCGCAGCGCGGTCAACTCGCGTTGGTGCCGAGAGCATTCGTTCTCGCGGCTCGCTTGAAGCTCCTCCACCTGCTGCCGTAGCTCGGCGCACTTGGCGCATTCTGCGTGCCAATTGCCCGCGGATGTGTCCGGTCGGGCATTTCGTAGCTCGCGTGCGAGCACCAACCGCCCTTCCTCTACGTCCCGCGCGAGCATTTCAACTTCGTCGCGGTCGAAGCGATGAACGCCTTGCGAGTCCTGCGTCGGGTGGAGGAGCACGCCTTCGAGCCGCCGCACCGTGGCGAGGCTTTTCCCCAGTCGCACGGCGACCTGCTTTCTCGTCATTAGTTCAGAATAGCACCGTGACCGGGTATGCCACAGGCGCCCGTTGCGGATTGCGGCGCCGCAACCGCAGTGGATCTTGCGTCGTGCGTGTCGATTTCGCGCGTTCGCCGGGAAAGATGCTGCGCGCGCTCACTGGCAACCGAAGAGGACGCGACAGTGAGCGACGCGCACCTGTTGCGTGCACAACATTCGCGGGCTAGTGCCTTCCTTGGGTGACGCAATGTCCAACACTCTAAAGCACTCGGGCGTACCCAGCCCCTTTACACGACGGCGCCTTAGCGTCGCGAGCTTGGGCATCTCCGATGCCGCAATCGCACGGGCGTACGCGAACCCGCAGAGCGTTCGTGAGTCCACGCTACTGCGCCTGCAGCGTGCGGCGCGCGAGCTTGGGTTGCCGGCGCCCGGTGAGCCGGCGACCACGATGCTTGTAGTCGCCGGGGGTGAGGTTCCATGACGAATCAGCGTCCGGGTCCCGGACTGCGATTTGCCGAGTGGCTCGAGCGCGTTCCTTCGACAATCGTCGAGGACTGCGACAGGACGGCGGATCAATGCGAGGGTAG
>Ga0247740_1000631_pt1 | contig 16240 bp, 13 predicted proteins | sample UWRJL148409B2_FD_180942 | JGI IMG/M metagenome (GOLD analysis project Ga0247740, IMG submission 180942) | Plant litter microbial communities from Arlington Agricultural Research Station in Wisconsin, United States - UWRJ-L148-409B-2 | ecosystem: Environmental > Terrestrial > Plant litter >...
AGAGTGGGCGATCGCGATCCAGCTTCGCACCTCGCAGCCCAACCTGTGCCTCCGCCGGCGGGTGCGCTCGGGGTGACCTCCGCCGGCGGGTGTGACTTGGTTGACCCACCTCCGCCGGCGGGTGCGACCTGGGGGACCCACCTCCGCCGGCGGGTGCGACCTGGGGGACCCACCTCCGCCGGCGGGTGTGCTCGGGCTACCTCCGCCGGCGGGTGTGACTTGGTGGACCCACCTCCGCCGGCGGGTGTGCTCGGGGTGACCTCCGCCGGGGGGTGCGACCTGGTTGACCCACCTCCGCCGGCGGGTGTAATTCGCAACGCACCTCGGCCGGCGGGTGCGACTTGGGGGACCCACCTCCGCCGGCGGGTGTGCTCGGGCTACCTCCGCCGGCGGGTGCGACTTGGGGGACCCACCTCCGCCGGCGGGTGTGATTCGCAACGCACCTCGGCCGGCGGGTGCGACTTGGGGGACCCACCTCCGCCGGCGGGTGCGACCTGGGGACCCGCCTCCGCCGGCGGGTGTGCTCGGGGTGACCTCCGCCGGCGGGTGTGATTCGCGACGCACCCCGGCCGGCGGGTGTTCGCCGGTAGCGGCTTTGGTCTGGCGAGCGGCACTGGACGCCGAAGGCTGGGCCGCCGTCCGACGTGCTGCGGCCCCATCAACTCATCCCTCTCTCACTCCGCGGCGAGATACCTCACGACGAGATCGGTGATCTCGTCGACTAGGGTTTCGGAGTCGAGGCCCGGCGGGCGTTCGACGACGCAGGCGAGCATGCTCGCGCGCACGGCTTGATAGACAACGAAGGCGGCGGCATCCAGGTTCGCGCGCCGGATGCGAGCGTTGGCCAGCGTGAGGAAGCTGCGGATAACGGCGATGATTCGCATGTCGAAGGCTTGCACGCGCTCGGTGGGGGTAACGCGCAGGCCCTCGACTACGAGTAGGCGATGGAGCGCGGGAGCCGCGCTGTGCAACTCGAGCAAGCCTTCGATCACGGCGCGGGCGACTTCGCGATCGGTGGCGTACGCGCCGCGGGCCAAGACGCGGTTCATCATCTCCGTGGCACGTTCGAACTCGCGATCTTGGAGAGCGTCCAAGATCGCATCACGGTTGGCGAAGTATTGGTACAGCGTGCCCACGCTCACGCCGGCTACTTCGGCGATGCGAGAGGTCGTTGCGGCGTCCGATCCTTCCTGTTCCAAAACCCGAATCGTCGCCTCGAAAATGGCGGCTACGGTGACCTTGGAGCGCTGCTGTTTTGGCCCTTTTCGTGCGGCGTTGCTCTCGTGTCGCTTGCTCATCGGAAAACCTGAAACTGAAGCGAATGGCGTGAGCTAGTGCAGAGATTCATGATGCATCCCATCGAGCGGCGCACCAGCGGCTCGCGAAGCTAACACGGGGAAGCGACCATGCAGCTACGATTCAACGCCGATCGACGCACTCTGATCTGGGCCCTAATCTTGTTTCCGGCGCTGCCGGCCATGTCGTATCTCAGGCCCGCGCTCGCGCCTTGGTTGCTGCCGTTCGGGCTCTATCTCGCGTACTGCTCGGGCGTGCTCGCGCACAATCACAATCACACGCCCGTTTTCCGCGGCAAGGGCTGGAACTCGCTGTACTCGGCGTGGCTGTCGTTCTTCTATGGTTGCCCGCTGTTCGTTTGGATCCCGACTCACAATCAGAATCATCATCGCTATCTGGATGGACCGGGAGACGCGACGCGCACGTCCGAGCTTGCGCCGAAAGACGGGCTGTGGGCTGCGCTCAGCTACCCGACGCGTTCTGCGATCGCGCAAAGCCCCGCCATTTGGCGCTATGTGCGGGATGCGCGCGCTCGGCACCCGACGCGCTTTCGTCAGGTCGTGTTGGAGTCGGCGACCACTCTGCTCGGGCACGCTGGCGCAGCGGCGCTCGCTCTATCGCTCTACGGTTTCGCTCGCGGTGCGTTGGTCTATGCCTGCTCGCTGGGGATCCCCGCCGTCTTTGCCGCGTGGTCGATGATGTTCACCAACTACTTGCAGCATGTGGGGTGCGATCACGATTCGCCCGACAATCACTCCCGCAACTTCGTCAGTCGCTGGATGAATTGGCTCGTGTTCGACGCTGGTTACCACACGGTGCATCACGAGCATGCGGGCACCCACTGGAGTTCGTACCCGGCGCTGCACGAAAGTCGGGCCGAGCGCATCGCGCCGCACCTGAACCAACGCACCCTCTTCGGCTACTGCATCCGCAGGTACTTGCTCCGCAGCTTGGAGTCGACAGCGGCCGCAAGCGTGGCCGCTGCGCCCGACGAGAGTGCAGCGTGCGCCGCAAGAGCCCACTGAGACCGATTGCGACACCCGCCGCGGGCGCGAATTCGGCGCCAATTGCGGGTAAATCTAGGGTTTGTCTAGTTGGCAGCCATATTGCATTGAGTCTCCGCAAGTCACGGCGCACAGCGCCCCGCTAACGGAGCAAGAACATGTTTACCATCCTGCTGATCGTTTTGATTTTGGCCCTCATCGGCGGTGGCCTTGGACACTCACGCTACGGCTACGCGGGTTGGTCACCTGCTGGTCTGTTGGTAGTGATCCTGCTGTTCATGTTGTTCACGGGCCACCGAGTCTGAGTGAAGCGTTCGCTGCGGGCACACGCTCGTCGCTCGGTTGATTCCCATCGCGGTCGTCTTCTTCGGGGTGCCACTCGCCACCGTGGCCCGCCAACGAAGCGCTGTCCTGGGCAAACTGAGCCTCGAGCTGTGCACGCGCGGCCTTGGCGAAAGACAAGCGCCGACTCTCGTCGTTGATGAGGGGAAGTAGCTCTTCCAAGTTTTGGATGTTGTGGAGTCGGAAGCGATCGGCGCGCTCGCGCGCCTCGTACGGCGCTACGCCCAAGTGCTCGAGCGCTCTACGTCCGAGCCGCAACCCTGCCTCGAACGTTTCCCGCTCGACGTGCCGAATTTTCAGCTCGCGAAGCTTGATGTAGTGAGTGACATTGCGGGCCCGGGCGATGATCCGCAAGTGAGGGAAGTGCTCTTGTGCAACTTCCGCCAGCTTGATGCTCGCGGCCACGTCGTCTAGCGCAATGACCAGCAGTTTGGCGTGAGCCGCTCCGGCCGAGTGGAGCAGGTCCAAGCGCGTGGCATCGCCGTAGTAGATCCGGAAGCCGAACTTCCTGAGTAGTTCAATCTGATCGGGGTCGTGGTCCAGCACCACCGCGCGCGTCCCGCTCGCAAACAGCAGGCGCCCGACGATCTGCCCCATTCGTCCGAAACCGGCGATGATCACCGGCGCGTGGTGATGCTCGATGACGTCGTCGGGGCGCTCTTCTTTCACGTCGCGCGCGCTGAGTTTTTCGCTCGCGATGAGCAAGAGTGGGGTGAGTGCCATCGACAGCGCGACGACCAAAGTGAGAATGGCGTCCCACTTTCCCGGTAATAGCCGCGCCTGGCTCGCGACGCCGAACACGACGAAGCCAAATTCGCTGCCTTGCGCCAACAGGGCCGCGAACAAGAAGCGCTGATTGCGGGGCACGCCGAGCCGCGGTGCAATCGCGGCCAGGCCCCCGCCTTTGAGCACGGTCAGACCCAAAACCAAGCTCACGATCAGCAGCGGGTGCTCGCTCATCAAGCTGAAGTTGATCGACATGCCGACCGCGATGAAAAACAGGCCCATTAGCAACCCTTTGAAGGGCTCGATGTCGGTCTCCAGCGCGTGGCGATACTCCGACCCGGCCAACACGACGCCCGCGAGGAACGCGCCCAGTGCCATCGACACACCGACAGCGTTCATCAGCTCGGAGATGGCGATCACGAGCAGGAGTGAGAACCCGGTGAATACTTCCCTTAGGCCGGTCCGCGCGATGATGCGCATCAGTGGTCGCGTCAGGTAGCGCCCGGCTACGATCACGAATGCGATCGCGGCAAGCACCTTGGCGACGGCGATGAGCCCGCCGCCGTCGCTCTTTTCGCTGCCGCCTGCCAAAAGCGGCACCAAAGCGACCAGCGGAATCGCCGCGATGTCCTGAAACAACAGTATCGAGAAGCCCGCGCGGCCGATCGGCGCATCCAACAAGTGACGCTCGCGCATGGTCTGCACGGCGATTGCGGTCGACGACAAAGCGAGCGCGAGCCCAGCGACGACCGCTGCTTGCCAAGGCAGACCCACTGCCCACGCCCCCAAAGCCAAGAGCGCCCCGCACGCCCCGAGCTGCAACGAGCCACCACCGAAAACCGGTCGACGCAAGCCCCAAAGACGCTTCGGATCGAGCTCGAGGCCGATCATGAACAGCATGAGTACGACCCCGAACTCTGCAAAGTGCAGGATCGATTCCACGTCGCGCACGAGCCGAAGGCAGTAGGGGCCGATCACGCAGCCGGCCGCCAAGTAGCCGAGCACCGACCCGAGTTTGAAGCGCGCGGCGAGCGGCACGAAGAGCACCGTCGCCGCCAGGTAAATCATCGTCTCGTCCATCAGGCCGTGGCTGCTCATGCCATCACTCCAGGGTTGGCGACCGCACTAGCTCCGACGCCGTGGTTAGAAAATGTGCTCAAGCGCTCACGATACTCGAGGCCCAGCGCGTGCAGCTGTTCTTCCGTGACGTGGTGAGCGCCGTGCAAAATCAGTGGCGGTTGCCAGCGCATGCCGCAGAAGCGCGCGGTCTGTTCCACGGGCGGGATGAACTTGTCGAACGAATGACCATGCATACCGCCTTCGCGATAGGCATCGTCGTCGCCGCCGGTGGTTGGAACCCAGAGGCAAGCTTTCCCGCGCAACGCATCCCCACCTTTGCCGTACGCCCATCCGCGCGCGAGCACCTTTTCGAACCATAGACTCATCAAAGGCGGCGGCCCGTACCAGAACACCGGGTGCTGCCACACGATCAACTCGGCCTCGCCTATCAGCGCTTGTTCTGCAGCCACGTCGATCGCAAAGTCCGGATACCGTTCGTAGAGCGAGCGAACCTTGACGTCGCTCAAGCTGCTCACGGAGGCAAGGAGAGCGCGCCCCGCGCGTGAGCGATTCGGATAGGGATGCGAGTAGATGAGAGCGATGCGAGCCATGGCGCATCGGACGATACACTCGCGGCCGCTGCTTTGTGCGCGCGACCCGCTGCGTCTCCGCAAAGCACCTGCTCTCGAGACGATTTGCGCGATGTTTCATGCATGAAACACGTTCCGGCCGCGGCTTGCTTGCCGCTGTCCGACTCGCCGCCGAGCCGTCATTCATCGAGGTCTCGCTCGAACGACTGACTTCGGACGTTGCGCTCTCCAAGTTCCATATGGCGCGCTGCTTCAAAGAAGCGACGGGAGTCGCGCCACACCGGTACCAGAAGCTGTTCCGTCTCCAAAGAAGAAGACCTCCTTCTCATCAGCGCGCCGGCGTGAGACCAAAGTCGCCAAGGCAAAACACCATCCGCGGCTTTGAACCTTTGTTGGTATCCCCACGCCCGCCCACCGCGCCAAAGCATTCACCCGAGCGCACCACTCTTCGACGCGCATGACTAACTCTCGGGTGAAGGCTCGGCGCGTGCAAAAAGGATGGCCGTGCCTAGGAGGAGCGCGACCCCGAGAGCGAACGGTGCGGCGCGGTGGGCGCGGGCGTAGAGCAGGCCACCGGTGAAGGGGCCTACCACTTGAGTGAGGCTTTGCAGGCCTTGGTTGCCGCCTTGAACACGGCCTTGGGCATCGGGGCCGGCCGCAATCGAGAGCAGGGCGCCGAGGCACGCGGTAAAAATCCCTTCGCCGACTGCGAAGGCCACGACCGAAACGAACATCAGCCAGCTGAGCGGCACGATGGCTATCAGGGCCATGCCGGCGAGGCCCAACGCGGCTAGACCGAGACCCAGTTGCGCCGCGCGACGCTCGCCGAGGCGCGCGATGAGACGTCCGAGGAGGAGGCCCTGCACGGCGATGTCACTCACGCCCACGGTGACGAAGACGATGCTGGCTTGCGTGGCCGACCACCCGAGGCAGTCTTTGGCCAGCAGTGCGAGTAGTGTGGTCATCATCGCGAAGGGCAGCGCGAACGACACCCCCGCCCACAACAGCGGCCTGAGGCCGGTTTTTCCCAGCAGCTCGCGTAGCTGCGAAAACGGGTTCAAATGGCCGAGCGAGAGCGCCTCGCGGGGCTCGCGGGAAGAGCGCGTTTCGGGCATGAAAAACAAGCCGAATAGCGCGTTGGCTGTACACAGCGCCGCCGCGAAGTAAAGCGGAGCAGCGTTGCCGAAGCGCGCCAGGAGCCCGCCGATCGCGGGTCCGACGATGAAGCCGGCGCCCACGCTTGCGCCCATGTAGCCGAAGTTTCGTCCGCGATCTTCGGGCCGAGTGCTGTCGGCCAAAGCGGCGAACGCAGCGCTGAAATTGCCGGCGGTGAGACCGTCAATCACCCGCCCGCAGATCAACAGCCACGTGGCGTGTGCGGCGCCGAACATCAGATACCCTACCGCCGAGCCTAGCGTGCTCAAGATCAGTACCGGTCTGCGACCGAAGCGATCGCTCAGTACACCCAGAGCGGGTGCGGCGAGGAAGGCAGCGCCTGCGTAAGTCATCGACAAGGCGCTCACCAGCAAGGCAAGATCACCGGCGGGCACGAGTCGCTCGGCCAGATAGGGCACGATCGGATTGACCAGACCCATGCCCATCGAGCCCAAAAACGCCGTTGCGACCAAGAACCAGAGCACCGCGCGCGGCGCGGCCCCGGTAGAAACCGAAGTCATGCTCTGGGTCTAGAAGACCGCCGAGCGTTCGGCTTGAACGAATGCGACATCCGGCTGACGTCGCACCATTTCGCGCGCCTCGGCCAAGAACCCGCCCGGCGAGCGCTCGGCAAATGCGCGAAATTCTCGCGTGAAATGGGCCTGGTCGGCGTAGCCGAGGTCGTGCGCCAGGCGCGTGAAGCTGGGCTCGGCGGACTCGAAGATATGGCGTTGCGCGGCTTCGAACCGCGTGACGCGCGCTAGCAACTTCGGTGACATGCCGACTTGGGCTTGGAACTGGCGCTCCAGTTGCCGCACCGAGAGACCCACGCTGTTGGCCAACGCAGCGACCGTGCCCTGGCCGCGTGCCTCGAATAGGCGAGTGGCGGCCGTGACGGCCAACGTCGGCTCGAGGTCGACTTCGGTCGCGCGCGCGAGCAACCACTCTTCGAGCCGCAGTAGCGCTTCGTCCATTTGGCGCGCAGCGAGCAGGCGCTCCATGCGCGCCGCAAACTGCGGAGATACGGTCTTTGGCACCGAACAGGGGATGCCCGTAGCGGATGACGAGCGAGGGCCGAGTAGGCGAATGGCCCCCCACGGATAAAACTCGACCCCGACCATACGGGTCGCCCCACACGAGCGCAGGCGCACCGGGAAATCCCTGAATTCTTGCACGTACATGCGCGGTAGCCGCCTCAGTTCGGCGCCGATCCCCAGGTACGATTCGCCGTGCAGAAAGCCCAGCATTACCGTGCATTCCGGGTACAAGCGGTGCTCTGCGGTGAGCGGCGTGTGCACGTCGTCGAGCGCGCCGTAGCTGCGCACGAGGTGCGCGAGCGACGGATGCGGCTGAAAGAGGCGATACACGCGGCAATCTTTCGCGCACGCAAGCGGCTCGTCAAGTTGGTCGCGTTTGGCGAGTTGGCCGTCTATAACCGAGCCGGAATGTGGGTGCACGGATTTTGAGGGCGCGCGGTGCGGTTCGCTGCTTGCTTGGGGCGGCCTTGCTCGTGCCCCGCGCGCTGGCCCAGTCCGTTTCGATCGACGACCGCGCCCCGGCACCCAGCGCGCAGCCTTCACCACCGAAACCCGCGCCAGCGCCGACAGCGCCACCCGCGCCGATCACTTCGCCGCGCGCACTATCCACGCCGATCGACTATCCATCGCAGGGCCAAGGTGAGCAAGAGGTCGTGCTCGAGCTCACGATCTCGAAAGACGGCTCGGTGACGAGCGCGCGCGCGATCAGCGGCGAAGGACCGTTCACTGAGGCGGCGCTGGCCGCCAGCACGCGCTGGTCATTTGCGCCTGCCAAGCGCGGCGAGCGAGCGATCTCGGCTAGGATTCGCTTTTCTGTGCGGTTCGTACCGCCGCGTGACGATGCCGCTGCCGAGCCACCGAAGCCCGAGGTCCCGGCGGGCGACGCAGCCCGACGAGCTCCTGCGGCGCCGGTGATGCAAGAGATCTTGGTCATCGGTCAGAAAGGGCCAATCAAGCACACGCTCGGCCGCGCCGACGTGCACGACATGCCCGGCGCATTTGGCGACGCCTACCGCGCGATCGAAGCGCTCCCCGGCGTCGTGCCGATCGTCAGCGGGCTGCCGTACTTTTACGTGCGCGGCGCTCCGCCCGGTAATGTCGGCTACTTTTTCGACGGCATTCCCGTGCCTTATTTGTATCACTTTGCTGCGGGACCGGGGGTGCTCCAGCCTGCCTTCGTCGACCACGTCGATCTGTATCCGGGAGCGTACCCGGCGCGCTACGGCCGCTTTGCAGGCGCCATCGTGGCGGGCGAAATGGCGCCGCCCTCGTACCGCTTTCGCGGCGAGGCGAGCATCCGCCTAATCGATAGCGGGGCCACGGTCGAAGCTCCTTTCGCTTCGGGTCGCGGCTCGGCCATGGTCGGCGGTCGTTTCTCGTACACGGGAACGGTGCTGTCGTTACTCGTGCCGGACGTATCGCTCAACTATTGGGACTACCAAACCCGCGCTCGCTACGACCTCGATGGCAAGAACAGCATCGAGCTGATGGCGTTCGGCGCGGGCGACTTCTTGTCCAACACGGAGACCAACTACCAAAGTGGTCAAGACACGAACGGCAACTACACCTCGCGCTCGGTGAGAGAAGAAAACACGATCGTCGATGTCAATTTCCACCGGCTCGATTTGCGTTGGGACCGCAGAATCAGCGACGGCAATTGGCGTAACGCGCTGATGTTGGGCTTGGACCGCACGGGCGGCGACAACGGAAATGTCACGGTGCGAAACCGCATGGTCGGGCTAAGGTCCGAGTATCGCCAAGCGTTGAGCCCGCGTATGACACTGCGCGCCGGTGGAGACGCGCTCTTCGAGTCGCTCGCGCAAGACGTGGACAATCAGAGCGAGCCCGACCGCGTCGAAAATGGCTCGGAGCTAGGCGGCAATTCGAGCAGCAATGACCCAGATTTCGGCTTCAATCGCGCCCGCCGCGATTTTACCGCTGGGGTGTGGACCGACTTGGTGTGGGCCGTGACCCCGAAGCTCGAGGTGACGCCCGGCCTGCGTACGGATCTGTTCGTGTCGGGTGGGCGCGTAGCGCTCGCCGTCGACCCGCGCATCAGCGCGCGCTACGCGCTGACCAAGAAGCTGAGCGTGACGCACGGACTCGCGCTCGTGCACCAGGCGCCGAGCTTCGTCGTGCCGGTGCCGGGTTTCAAGCCCTCTCTGCAGGGTGGTTTGCAGAGCGCGGTTCAGTACAGCGCGGGGTTGTCGTACTCGCTGCCGTCCGGGTTCGAATCATCGCTGGCCGTATTCCAGAACGCGTTTTTCAACATGACCGACTTGATCAGCCTGGTTCAGTTGCAACAGACGACCCGCAGAGAAGAAACGGACTTCCGCGCCCGCGGCCGCGCGTACGGGGTCGAGTTGATGTTGCGACGGAGTCTCGCGCGTCGAGTCGGCGGCTTCTTGTCGTACACGCTCTCGCGTTCCGCGCGCACCTCCGGCGAGCTCGAAGGGCCGGCGACGACCGACCGCACGCACGTGCTCAATCTGGGGCTCTCGGGCGACTTGGGGAAAGACTGGCGACTCGGCGGGCGCTTTCTGTTTTACAGCGGCATTCCTACCCATGTGGCGTACGTCGCGGCGGCCAAAGCGCCGCCTCGTACGCCGCCCTTCTGGCGGCTGGACTTCAAGCTGCAAAAACGCTGGTACATCAAGCGTCCGGACGTATGGTGGGGCCTCGCGTTCGAGGTGCTCAACACCACCCTCAACAAGGAGGTGCTGAACGGCGATTGCAACGCCTTCTCTTGCAAGTACGAGAGCATCGGGCCCGTGACTATCCCGAGCATTGGCGCGGAGGGCGCGTTCTGAGCTACTGCGGGCCGCGGGGCGCCTGACGACGGCTGCAGTCGTCTAGAGTGGTCGTCTGGGCGCTGCAGTCGGCAACCGTACCGAAGTTGTAGTAGTCGCACGCGCGGTCGCTTGCCGGCACGCTCTGCAGGCAGCCGAGCAGCGCATCGAATTCGGCGTAGCAGGCCGCGCTCCCGAATGATACTTCGCAGCCCGAAACGCAGCTCGCAGGATTGTACACGCCGCACTGGGTGTCTCGGGTGAGCTCGCACCAACGGTCGCAGCGCGTGGCGGCGATAGGGTAGCCGTCTTGGCAGCCCACCGCTCCGATTGCCACGACGAGTGGCAAAACCCACGCTGGGCGCTTCGCCCCGCTCACCTTGCCAGATCCACGGTGCGCGTGTGCATGGCGAGCGACTCAGGTAGCGGGCTTGGCTCGAACGTATTCCCGAGTTGGCGTTGGGCTCATTCCCGTCAAATCGCGGGAGCGACGTCCCGGGCCGCGCGGTTTGCCCGCGTTCGAGTCTGCATTTGCCGCTCGGCGCGCAACATAGGACCGCTTGCCTTCACTCTCCGCGTAGAGCGCTCGGAGCTCGTCGAACGACGAGACCTGGGAATTGCGAGCGATCCCCGCGTGCCCCCGGCAGAGTAAGACCCGCCGCTCGGAAAAGGACAGCTCGACTAGCTCGCGCGCGGCCTCGAGCACGCCAGCCGGACGGAACGACTCACAAACCTCGCAGCGGTGCGCCATGGGAGTAGCGTCCCCGAATTCGGCCGAGGGGGCCAAATTTGTGGGCCGGCCGCGCGCGCTGCAGCAGTCGGCCGTGGTTGTCGAAGGTTCGCAGGAGCCGTCGTGCGGCGCTCGAATGAAAGCGCAAGTGGGTGAGTGTGGGCGGGGACTAGTGCCGAAACAATCGTGCTGTTTGGTCGATTGGGGTGAAGACGCTAGGCTGCAACCAATGGGCGCCTTGATCCTGGTGGTCGACGATAGCCCCAGCATTCGTAGCCAGATCAAGGGTGTACTCCAGCAGGTCCAGGGCTTCGACGAGTTCGTCGAAGCAGGTGACGGCTTGCAGGCCTTCAAGCTCATGGTCGACCGGCAGCCGGATCTGGTGGTCTGCGACCTGATTATGCCGGTGTTCGATGGGCTGAAATTCCTCGCTCTACGCGCGAGCCGTCCGGAGCTCGTCAACATCCCGGTGATCATGCTCACGGCCGACGGCGACGCGAATCGCAAGCTCGAGGTGTTCGACAAGGGCGCCTCGGACTACGTGACCAAGCCGTTCAACGACCGAGAGCTCTTGGCCCGGGTCAAGGTGCACTATCGGCTCAAAGTGTTGCAAGACGAACTGCGAGACGCGAACAAGCGACTCGAGTCCTTGGCAGACACCGACGGCCTCACCTCGTTGTTCAACCGACGTTACTTCGACAGCGTGTTGGTGCGGGAACTCCAGCGCACGGAGCGCTACAAAACTCCGCTCGGGCTAGTCTTGCTCGACATCGATCACTTCAAGCGCATCAACGACGACTTCGGCCATTCGATGGGCGACGAAGTCTTGAGGAACGTGAGTCGCGTGGTCACCTCGAGCGTTCGCGTCACCGACTTTGCGGCTCGCTACGGCGGCGAAGAGATCGCGGTCGTATTCACGCAGACGACCGCGCAAGGCGTGTCCGAAGTCACCGAGCGCCTACGCCAGCGCCTGGCGGATTTTTCTCACGTTTATCAAGATCACCGCGTGCAGTGCACGGCAAGCTTCGGGATCAGCGTGTGTGACGGCCGAGGGCTCACGCCCAAGGCCAAAGAGCTGGTTGATCGCGCGGACCGTGCGCTCTATCAGGCCAAGCGCGGCGGGCGCAATCGGGTGGTGGCGTGGACGCCGGAGCTGGATGCGGACTCGCCCGCAGCCGCCATCGAGGACCACGACCGACACGCTTGAGCCGCGAAAAAACGGTAACCGTTACTTTCCCGCCGACATACTGCTCGCGCTTGGCAAAATCATGGCCTTCTACCGCTGCACCACTGGCCGATCGAGCGCCGGCGTGGCGGCAGGCGCGAAACGTCGATCTTGCTCGACTTTTCGCGATACTGAGCAACGCCCCGGGCGATAAGTTGACCGGAAGCGTGGGCGGCGCGACTCTGCGTGCCGCTCGAAGCAACCAGGGCCTTGAAACGCCACGGGCTACGAGACCACCGTGCGTCGACGACGCACGCTGTTAGCTAACTTTCACGAGGGTAATCGCAATGAATCTATCCAATGTTCTGATGGCGGCCGCTGTTTCTGGGATCATGCAGGGCGTCGTTGCCTGTGGTGGCTCGACTCCGCCGCCCGAGGCGCCCTCGGCCGAGGTGCCGGTCAACCCCGCGGCCGATGCGCCCGCGGCTGACGCTTCCGCGGCCACTGCCGACGCCGCGGCGGCAGGTGCCAAGCACGACTGCAAGGGCAAGAACGACTGCAAGGGCACGGGCGGCTGCAAGACCGACAAGCATGATTGCAAGGGCAAGAACGACTGTAAGGCTCAGGGCGGCTGCAAAGTCTGATTCATCTCCTTTGACTTTATCGCGCGCTACGTCGGGCTTGCCGGCGTAGCGCGTGGCTTCGTTTGGGTAGAAGCTGATGGCAAATAGGTTTGAACTACCCAACCTGGGCATCGGCCTGGGCCTGCGAACCAAGCACTACTCGACCATCCTCGAGCAGAGGCCGGCCGTAGACTGGTTCGAAATCCTGAGCGAAAATTACATGCGGACCGCGGGGCGTCCGCTCGATTTTCTGGATCAGGTGGCGGACGCCTACCCCGTGGTCATGCACGGCGTATCGCTCTCGATCGGCTCGAGCGACCCGCTCGATCGCCAATACTTGACTGAACTCAAGGCGCTGCGCGACCGCGCGAAGGCGCGCTGGGTCTCCGACCATTTGTGTTGGACCGGCGTGGCCGGCAAGAACACGCACGACTTGCTACCCATGCCGTACACGGAGGAGGCCCTCGCCCACGTGGTGGCTCGCGTGCGTGCCGTGCAAGACTTTCTGGGCGCGCCCTTGGCTCTGGAGAATCCTTCGAGCTACGCGGAGTTCGCTGGTGACTCGATGCGCGAGTGGGAGTTTCTCGGGCGGCTCGCCGAGGAAGCGGACTGCGCGTTACTACTGGACGTGAACAACGTGTACGTATCGAGCAAAAATCACGGCTTCGATCCGCTCACGTACCTGAACGCGCTACCCTTCGACCGCGTGGTGCAGTGTCACGTGGCGGGTCACACCGACCATGGCACGCACATCATCGATTCGCATATCGGTCCCGTGATTGAACCGGTGTGGCGCTTGCTCGCCGCGGTGCACCAGCGCTGCGCCGGGGTGCCGGTGCTGCTCGAATGGGACGCAGAGATCCCGAGCTTCGAAGACACCCACGCCGAGGCGCTCCGCGCGCGCGAATTCATCGGGGCCGTGGCATGAATCGGCAAACGACCGCGGACGCACTCGGTTTGCACGAACGCGCGAGCGCAACGCCCGAGCGGGCCTGTGTGAGCCCCCCCGCCGAGCTCGGTCAGGCGCCAGCCTGGACGGAAGGCGAGCTCGGGCTACGGGCTCAGCAAGAGTGGTTTGCGGCCATCGTCAGCACGCCTAGAGACGAGCCGGCTCCCGTCGACGAGCGTTCGGCGGCGCGTTTGATCACGGCCAGCGCTACGCTCAGCTCGCTCGAGCGCATCGATATCTACCGCCGGGCCTATCACGCGCGCCTCCTCGAGTGTTTGGTCGACGACTATCCGGTGCTGCAGCACGCGCTGGGCGAAGAAGCATTCGAAGCGGCGTGCCGCAGGTACGTCGCGCGACACCCCTCGAGGGCGCCGAGCCTCAACTATTTCGGCCAGTACATGGCAGATTTTTGCCGTACTCTCGACCTACCCGAGGCGGGGTTTGCGGCAGATCTGGCCGCGCTCGAGTGGGCAATCGTGCTCGCCATTCACGCTCCGACTGCCACCGCGATTGGCTTCGAAGACTTGGGTGGGGTGCCGAGCGAGCGTTGGCCGGGCGCGCGCTTCCGCGTCAATCCGTCGCTCGCCGTGTTGCATCTCGCCTATCCGGTCAACGCATACCTGCAAGCGTATCGTCAGGGGCAGCCCAGCGCCCGCCCCGACGCCAGCCCGATCAGCGTTGCGGTCTATCGTACTGGGCGCAGCGTATGGCGGTTGGAACTCGAACCCACGATGGTGACCCTGGTCGAGTCGCTGGCCAATGGCTCCACTCTCGAAGCGGGCCTCACTCGAGTCCAAGCTCTACTCGCTGGCGATCCCGAACAAGAGGTCGCCAAGAAAGTTGCGCACTGCTTCCAGCACAGTGTCTCGAGCGGGCTATTTACGGAGATATTGCTGTAGCCGCTGAGCGGCCGCAATCAGCGGCTCGAGCGGTCACTTGCCTTCACCGGTGCGCGCTTCACGCTCGTCGGGGTTGCTGGGCCGCAGGCGCAACACTCCGTGCTCTTGCAAGATGCGTAGCTTCGTGCGCGTTGCCACGGGCAGCTGCTCGAAGTCGCTTTCGGGCACCTCGTTGGGCCCACGCTGAATGGCGATGCCCGCGGCGGCCTGAAATTGCTCGGTGGATTCGATCAGCATGGCGACATCACGTTGCGCGCGCTCCTAGACACTACGGACCGGGAGCGTCCAGAGTTGAGCGGAGTGCCTCTTGGATGTTGCATTCCGCTACGAGCGTTGATTTTGCGTCGCTCAGCAACGACGCAGCACTCATACTCAGTAGTGCGCTGAGCCTCCGAAAAGTGGTTAAAAAACGACCGGGCGCCGACTCTTGTTCCCGGTCCGCAGCTCCAGGATTAGGGGCCAGTCGGGCCGATCCAGCCAAACTTGAATAAGACGCCGACGCTGCGAGCCTCACGCAGGCCGCTGGCTTGCTCAGCCGCTACGCGCCCGCCCAGTGAACGTGCTATTCGGGGCAGCTCAGCACCTCACCTGTCGCCGGAACGGCGACGGTATTTCCCAAGCAATCATCGTGGCAAGCAGTCTCGAATCTCTACTCGCTGAAGGCGTCATCAGCGAGATCTATGGTCGTTTGAAGAGTGGCAAGGAGGCCGAGGTTTACGCGGTCGCCTATGGTGACGAGGTGGTCGCGGCGAAGGTCTACAAGGACCGCGCCCAACGCAGCTTCAAGAGCAATTCGGCCTACAAAGAGGGACGCGCCGTGCGCAATACGCGCTCGCAGCGCGCCATGGACCGCGGCTCGAAGTTCGGCCAGGAGGCGGCCGAGGACGCCTGGAAGGCCGAAGAAGCGAACGCGCTGTACAAGCTGCACGCGGCCGGCGTGCGCGTGCCCAAGCCCGTCATGTACTTGGAGGGCGTGTTGCTCATGGAGCTGGTGCGCGGAATCGACGGCGAGGTTGCGCCGCGTTTGATCGACACTCAGCTGGACGCCACGCAAGCACACGCGGCCTACTTGGATATGCTCGCGCAGCTCGTGCGCATTCTCTCGTGCGATCTGATCCACGGGGATCTCTCGCCGTACAACGTGCTCTGGGCAGAGTCGGGCGCGACCATCATCGATTTTCCGCAGATCGTGTCTGCGGCGCAGAACAGCCAGTCCGAGTCTTTCTTCATCCGTGATGCGCGCAACATCTTGGGGCACTTTGCGGACATCGATCCGACCCTGCGCGGACGGTTGAATAGTGACCCGCGTGAGATTTGGCGCGCCTACGTTCGGCGCGAATTGTCGCCCGATTTTCTGCCGACGGGTCGCGGGCCCGCTCCCGAGCCACGTCCCCGCTTTTTCGATGCGGATGACCGCGGCGCGAGATCGGACCGTAGTTTTCAGCAAGACCGCGGGCCGCAGAATGGTCGAAGTCCGCAGCCCGATCGCGGCCTTCAGCAGAACCGCGGGCCACAACCGAATCGCGGACCGCAACCGAATCGCGGACCGCAACCGAATCGCGGACCGCAACAGGACCGCGGACCGCAACCAAACCGCGGGCCTCAGCAGAACCGCGGGCCGCAGCAGAACCGCGGGCCGCAGCAGGACCGCGGTCCACAACAGAACCGCGGTCCACAACAGAATCGCGGGCCACAACAGAACCGCGGGCCTCAGCAGAACCGCGGTCCACAACAGGACCGCGGTCCACAACAGAACCGCGGTCCACAACAGAACCGCGGGCCTCAGCAGAACCGCGGTCCACAACAGGACCGCGGTCCACAACAGAACCGCGGTCCACAACAGGACCGCGGGCCTCAGCAGAACCGCGGGCCTCAG
>Ga0247740_1000634_pt1 | contig 16206 bp, 10 predicted proteins | sample UWRJL148409B2_FD_180942 | JGI IMG/M metagenome (GOLD analysis project Ga0247740, IMG submission 180942) | Plant litter microbial communities from Arlington Agricultural Research Station in Wisconsin, United States - UWRJ-L148-409B-2 | ecosystem: Environmental > Terrestrial > Plant litter >...
CACACCCGTGAAGTCTTGCAGCACGACGCGTGCGGGGTGGAACGCGATTTCCGTATCTGGAACCGCTTTCGGGTCCCAGCTCGCGAGCGCTTCGATGTCTTTTTTGACGACCGCCTTGCCGTCTTCACAGCGCAGCAGATTCTCCAGCAGGATGCGCAGCGAGTACGGCAGCCGCGCGGCGTCCTTACCGCTGGCCGCGGAGTACTTCGGGAGGCTGAAATACGTGTATTTCTTGCCGTTTACGTCCAGCTCGGAACGCGTGCCAAAAGAATCAAGGGAGCGGTCGGTCATATGCAATTCCTCGCCCCCGGGAGTACTCCAATGGCCACAGGCACGCAATCCGGATTGAGGCCTTTTGGCACCCCCGCGGGCCCAACAAGTAGCGGAATCCTGAGCTATTTTTCCGCCAGGTTGCCGGATGCGGTCGGCCGGGCGCACCCCCCTCAGCAAAGCCCGTCTAAAACGCGGCGCTCAATCCGAACCCGAAGCGGCCGGGGCCAGGCGTGAGGGCCCAGCGGGGAGCTTCGGCTCGGGCGTTCGTTCGGGGCGGGTCGTAGCGGTGCGCGCTCTCACCGGTGAGCAGAAAGACGACGCCGGTCACGATCGCAGCGCCGCCCACCGCCAAGCCGATGTAGCCCGGAATGTCGCGCGACTTGGCGCTATCGTACTTGTCTTTCGCATCCGCCACTTCGGCGTTGCACTGGGGGATATCGCCGAGGGCCGAAGAGCCGTCACAGACGCTGTCGTTGTCGGGGTTCGAGACCTGATCTACCCAGTGATTGTAAGTCTCGAGCGCTTCGCTCTTCTTGGAGCTGTTGACGGCCAACCAAGCGATGCTGCCGCCCGCAACGGCTGCGCCCGCGCCCGTCAACACCCAACCCCAGGTGCGGTGCAGGCGCACGTTGTCGTTGTGGGCTTTGCGTGCCTCGGGCGTGGGTTGCAGATAAGGCGTCAACAATAAATGCTTCGCCGGCTCGAGCCTGATCTCTTGGTCGAACGGCTGGTAGCCCGCCTGCTCGAGGTGCAGGTGGTGCACGCCTTTGGGTAGGCGCACGGGGCCCGTGTACAGCCGCAGGGGCTCCTGGTCGATGCTCAGGTTCAAGTTCGGCTCGCGTACCGAGATGGTGAGGTCGGCGCCTTCTTGCGCCAGGGCTTGCGCGTCTACGGCGAGCTCGAACGTGACCTCGGCGGTGGAGCTCTCGCCCACGTCGACGGCTTGCTTGCTGGGGAGGTAACCCGGCCGGCGCAGCTCGACGCTGTGCTGCCCGGCAGGCACCGCGATCGATGAAGCGAGCGGCGTTTTGCCGGCGGGTTGGCCGTCGAGCAGCACCTCGGCATCCGGAACGCGCGAGCGAATCGTCAGGTTGGCGGGGCGCTTGGCGGCGCCCAAAACGAGCTCGAAGCTGACCTGTGCATCGGCATTGCCGGCCACGATGATCTCTTTGCGTGCGTGGGCGTAGCCCTCGGCGACGGCGCCGATCACGTGGCTGCCCTCGGCGACGCGAAGCGGGCCCGTGAGCGGCGTACGTGCCACCTCGACGCCGTCGACGTCGATACGAGCACCCGCGGGAACGGTGGTGACCGAGATGCGCCCAATGCGCGCCTGTTGGTCGAGCAGGGTTTTCTTGGCGCGTTCGCGCTGTTCGGGCGAGAGCGTGGCCGAATCGACCACGGGCGTGAGCGCATCAACTGCGTCCACGGGGCGGCTCATCGCCGCGTAAACCAAGCCGATATTGAACAGCACGATCGGGTTCGGCATCAACGCGTACGTCTGCTTGAACTCGGCCAGCGCGCCGGCGTTGTCGCCTTCGTTGAACAGCGCGAGGCCACGATCGAAGCGCTGCGCGGCTTGGGCCTTGTTCTGCTCCGCGTCGGTCTGGAGCGGCGATGACGCGGGCGCCTCAGCGTGCGCGAGAGAGGTCGAGAGGTACAGCGCGCTGGACAATGCCAGCCAGGGGATCCGCCTGATCATTTGAAAGGATTGTCTTTGGCTAAACCACGCTCGTCAGCGCGGCCCGCAGGACGCGGGCTCGCAGCGCGAGGCGCGCCCGAGCCTACCCCAGTTTGCGGCGCGCGCGCAGCGCTCGCGGGCGGCGCGCTGGTGGCCGACTCGATGAGCGCGGGAGCGACGCTCGGACCGGGCGGCGCTTGCGACGCGCTGGCCGGCACCACCGGCTCACGCGCCACCCCTGGTTGCGGCGCCACGACGCCGGAAGTCGAAGGCTGCGGCGGCAGCGCGCTCGCGACCTCGAGCGCGCTCGCGCGCGTGTGGAACCACCAAAAGCCGCCGCCGAGCGCGGCCGCAACGCCCAAAGACAGCAGAGAGACCACGAGCCGCACCGGCGGCGCCTTGACCGGCACGGCGGGGCGAAGCGAAACGCCTGCCGCACTGGTCGACATCGACCGCGCTGGCGTCGACCGCGCCGACGCGACCGACACCGGCGGCAAGATCGAAGCGGGCGGCAAGATCGAAGCGGGCGGCAACCCGCTGTGTCTGATCTGGCTGCGAGAGCCGACCGCTCCGTAGCGCTCGAGCGCGCTTCGCAACTCACCGGCCGATTGCAAACGCTGACCGCGGTCGGTCGCCATCGCGCGCTGGACGAGCTCGGCGAAGCCAGGCGGCAAGTCCGGGCGGTGTTGCGAGATGGGCGTCGGCTGCCCGGTGTGAATCAAGATTGCCAGATGCGCGAGGGTCTCCGCTTCGAACGGGCGCACCCCGGACAAGCATTCGTATAGAATCACTCCCAGGGCATAGACGTCGGCGCGTGCATCGAGGTTGCTCTCGCCTCGGATCTGCTCGGGCGGCATGTAGTACGGCGTGCCCAACGCCGCGCCTTCTTGCGTGAGCTGCAGCCCTCCCGTGCTCTTGGAGTCGAACTTGGAGATACCGAAATCCAAGATCTTCACGAACGGGCGGCCGTCAGGCCCCTCCGTGATGAACAGATTGTCGGGCTTCAAATCGCGGTGCACGATGCCCGCGAGGTGCGCCGCGTGCACGCCGGCCGCCGCTTGCCCAACCAAGTCGACGACTTCGGCGATGAGCATTTTTCCATTCGAGATGCGCGAGGCGAGTGGCTCGCCCCGTAAAATCTCCATCACCAAGTACGGCTCGCCCGACTCGAGCACGCCCGCGTCGAATGTTTCGACGATGTGCGGGTTGCCGACGCGCCCCGCCGCCGACGCCTCACGCAAGAACCGTTCGACCACGCTGGGCAGCGCGGCCATCGATTTATGCAGCAATTTCAGCGCACGGCGATGCTTCGTGAGCTCGTGCTCGATCTCGTAGACCGCGCCCATGCCGCCCTCACCCAAGCGGGATACGACGCGAAACTTACCCGCGAGAACGGTGCCAGGAGCGAGCGCGCCTTCGGACATCAACGGTGCCTCAAGATCGACCGCGACTCTAACACCGTTAAAATCCAAGGACAAACCCGCGGGGTGGCAAACACTTGACGCCCCGGTGCAGGAAGGGCTGATTCGAAGCACGATGGGGAATCTGTTCAGGTCACTCCTTTTGGTCATCGTCGGTCTGCTGGTGTCATCGGCTTGCTCCGACAGTGAGCGGCCCAAGACCGCGAAGCTGGCCGCCGGCTGTACCATCAACTCCGACTGTGATTCGCCCTTGGTCTGTGCTTTCCAGCGTTGCCACAGCGCCTGCGAAACTTCGCGTGATTGCGATCCAGGCCAACGCTGCATGGCGAGTGACCGCCCCTTCCATGTTTGCCAGCTCGCCGAAGAGCAGGCCTGCGCTTACAACAGCCAATGCCCCGAAGGCCAAGTGTGCGGCTACGACGGCCAGTGCCGCGACCAATGCGCGAGCGACCGTGACTGCGTGACCGGTCAGCTGTGCAAAAAGGGCAACTGCGCCGACGCCACCGAGCTCGACGACGCCGGCAATTTGCCGATCCCCGACGCGGGCGCCCCCGACGCGGCCAGCCCCGGTCAACCCTGCGTATACAACTCGGAGTGCGCGGACCCGCTCGTGTGCCGCAACAAGCTGTGCGCGTTCGAGTGCTTGGGCAAGGCGGACTGCGCGACTGGGCTCGACTGTGTGGACAATCGTTGCGGCGCGCCGATCGACACCGATGCCGGGCCGCCCTGCGTCTACAATTCGGACTGCGAAGCGCCGCTGCTATGCCGCTCCGGCCACTGCGTCGATGAATGCCGCAAGGCGAGTGATTGCCCGGCCGGAGAGGCGTGCCTCGATCGCAGCTGCGTGCTGAAGCCACCGACCGACGCGCCCCCGGATTGGGGCACCATTTGCCAGTACAGCCCGGACTGCACCGCCCCCCTCGTGTGCCGCTCGAACCACTGCGTGTACCAGTGCATCTCCGACGCCGACTGCGACTACGGCGCGGTCTGCGACAATTACCAGTGCAAAGGCGGCATCATCGGAGGAGCTGGCGGCAGCGGCCCCATCGGCGGTGGTGGCACGACCGGCAGCGCCGGCACCACCGGCAGCGCCGGGAACGGCAACTCCACGGGCGGTACGACGGGCACGGGCGGTACCTCCGCGGGCGGCTCGGGCAACGGCGGCTCGGGCGGCGCCCCGGTCACCGAATGCATTCCCAACCAGAAGCGCTGCGTCGGCACCACCAACGCCTCGCAGACGTGCGGCGCAGACGGTCTGTGGGGCACACCGGTGAGCTGCACGGACGAAGCGCAGACCTGCGTCGCCAATAGCGGCTGCCAGCAGTGCGCGCAGGGCACGAAGAATTGCGACGGAACGACGGGCAACGGCTGCGAGGTCAACCTCAACCTCGTCAACTCGTGCGGGACGACGTGCGCGAACAAGGTCGTGTGCTCCACGACTCAGGGACCGGCGTCATGTCTCGCGGGCGCGTGCGGGACGGTCATTCAGGCAGTCGGCTGCAGCGGCACCGTGACTCCAGGTAACGTCACGATTGCTTCGGCCGCCGATTTGACGACGTTCGCCAGCGCGGGCACCACGTGCATTGCCGGCAACCTGACCGTCAGTGCGACCGCTATCACGGACCTCACGGGGCTGAATCTGCTGCAATGGGTAGGCGGGGATGTGAACATCGCCTCCGCTTCCGCCCTGACCAGCCTGAAGGGGCTCTCGGGGTTGAAGACGGTCGTCGGTAACTTCACGATTCAGTCGAACCAAAAGCTGACGGACCTGACCGCGCTGGCGACGCTCACGACCGTGGGCAAGCAGCTCTACCTGTACAACAACGACGCGCTCCTCAACCTGAATGGCTTCACCAGTTTGGTGAAGGTGTTCGGCGCGTTGAACATCTACGGCAACCAGCAGCTCCTGAACGTCAGTGGCTTCCCCGCGTTGACCGAGATCGGCGACTTTCTCCAGATTTACGCAAATCCAGCGATCGTAGACGTGAGCGGACTCGCCGCGCTCACGAGTGTCGGCACGTACGTCAACATCGCCAGCAACACGAATCTGCAAAACTTGAATGGGCTCGCGGCGCTGCGCGCGGTCGGCACCAACATTTCCGTCACCGCGAACGCGAGCCTTGCGTCGATCAGTGGATTCGGCGGCTTGCTGAGCGTGGGTGGCAGCATCGCCATCAACAGCAACGCTAAGCTTACGACCTTGGCTGGCTTCGCCAAGCTGAGCGACGCCGGTTCGATTCTGCTCGATACCAACGCGACGTTGGGCAGCGTGTCTGGCTTCAATTTGCTGGCCAACGTCACCGGGGTGACGAACATTCACGCAAATCCAGCGCTGCTCTCGCTCGACGGCTTCAATTCGCTGCAATACACGGGCAGCGACGTGCTGATTTACAACAACGATCAGCTGAACTCGTTGTCCGGCTTCTCGTCCCTGACCACCATCAACCGCCACCTCGAGATCCACGACAATAACGCGCTGACTTCACTCGCGGGCTTCACCAAGTTGACCAATGTCATCGGCCGGGTCGACATTCGGAGCAACGCCGCGCTCGCGAGCATCGGCGGCTTCGGCTTCTTGGACAACGTGGGCGGCTACCTGGCCATCATCCGCCACCCCAAGCTGACCGACTTCAACGGCATGGCCAAGCTGAAGACCATCGGGACCGACCTGTTGGTGCAAAACAACTTGGTCCTGAGCTCACTCGGCGGCTTGCTCGGTTCGACGCTGAGGAGCGTCGGCAATGACTTTGCGGTGTCGCAGAATCCGGCGTTGTCCGTGTGCCAGGTGGACCAATTGCGCGCCGCGCTGCAAGCGCAGCCTTTGGGCTGGTCAGGAGTCGACCACAGCTGTTGCAACAGTGGCTGCAACACGTGCGCGGCTGGCAACTGCAGCTCACCGGGCTCCACGAGCGGGCAACCCGGCGTGTATGCCGGTGATGTGATCGTGCAAAACGCGAGCGACCTCGCGGCGCTCGCCAACGTGACGCAAATCAGCGGCAGTCTCACCGTCTCCGGGACCGCTCTCAGCAGTTTGCTGATCGCGCCCAGCACCAAGCTGAACCTGACGCGCATCACGGGCAATCTGACCATCAACAACAATGCCGCGATGACCAGCATCTCTGGGCTGTCGCAGCTCACTACCGTCGACGGCTTCGTCAGTATTCAGAGCAACCCGCTGCTGACAAGCCTGAGCGGCCTCGAGAGCTTGACTACGGTCGGCAGCTACTTCTACCTCTACAACAACGACACGCTGAACAACGTCAATGGTTTGGTCAAGCTCGCGACCGTGGGCGGCTATCTGAACCTCTACGGCAACGCCGCGCTGACGAGCCTCAACGGGCTCGGCGCTTTGACCTCCGTTGGCGATTACCTGCAATTGTACGCCAATGGCAACTTGCAGAACATGAACGGGCTCAGCGCGCTGAAGACCGTGGGCACGTACATCAACGTTTCGAGCAACGCCAAGCTCGGTGACTTGAACGGGATTGGCGCGCTCACCTCGACGGGCGGCTACTTGCTGATTGAGGCGAACGCGGCGTTGACGTCGATCAACGGCTTTGCCCAGCTCAATTCCGTCAACGGCGATCTCAGAATCAACAACAATGCGGCCTTGTCGACCATCAGCGGTTTCGACGGTCTGACCACGATCACCGCCAATGGCGGGCTCAAGATTTACGCCAACGGCTCGCTCAGCACCGTGGCCGGGTTCTCCAAACTGGCAAATATCGCCTCGACGCTCGAAGTCTACAACAACGCCAAGCTCAGCGCGCTCGACGCGACGAACGGGTTCGAGGGCTTGGTTGGGCTCGGGAGCCACATCAAGATCTACGACAACCCGCTGCTCGCGAGCATCGGCGGCTTCACCGCCCTCGCCACCGCCAACGCCAACATTCAGATCACCGACAACGGCGTGCAAACGATCTCGGGCTTTCCGAACCTGACGGACGTCGTGGGCGAGCTGAACTTCACGAACAACGTGGCCCTGCAAACGATCACCGGCTTCGGCAAGCTCGGTCAGATCGGCGGCACGCTCACGGTCAAAGACAGCGATGTGCTCACCCATTTCGATGGTCTGAAGAGTCTGGTCAAGATCGGCGGGAACTTGCTGGTCAAGTCCAACCCCGTGCTGTCGAGCATCAGCGGGCTGCGCTCGGGCACGCTCAAGGCCAACGGCCTGGGCAGCACGTACGACATCTCCGGCAATCCGACGCTGCTTTACTGCGAAGTGCTCGCGCTCAAGAACACGCTCGGCGTCGCCACGTACAACGACCGCAGCGGCGCAAACCTCGGTTGCACGGCCTGCACCGGTGCCCTGTGCAGCGGCACACCCGGCGGCACGGCAGGCCAAAGCGGCACCTTCGACGGCGTGGCCGACATGAAGAACGCAGCCGATTTGGCCTGGATGAAGAACGTCGTGAATCTCAACGGCGCGCTGCGTTTCGAAGCCAGCGCGCTGGCGGCGGTTGGCGGGCTCGGCAACCTGACCACCATCGGCGGGGATCTCGTCATCAACGGCAATGCCACCCTCTCCAACGTCGCAGGTCTTTCCGGCTTGAAAAACGTGACCGGCAACTTGAGCATCCAGAGCAACCCGGCTTTGACCAACATCAGCGGGCTCTCCGCCCTGACCGGTGTCACGGGCTACTTGTACATCTACAACAACGACGCGCTGACGAACGTGAGCGGGCTCACCAGCTTGGCAACCGTGGGCGGCTACCTGAGCATCTATGGTGATGCGCAGCTCACCAACCTCGATGGCTTGCTGAACCTGACGTCCGTGGGCGACTACTTGACGGTCTACGCCAACCCCAAGCTCACCTCGATTCTCAATCTGATCAAGCCGGCAGGCAAGCTTGGGACTCTGGGCAACTACTTGACGGTGCAGAGCAATGCGCTGCTGAACGCCTGCCAGCCCGAAGCGCTGAAGGCGGCGCTGGTTCTGTCGTCGGGCTGGAACAAGGCGTACACGCAGAACGGCAACGTTGCGTGCGCTTCACCGAAGACGTGTACAGCGGCGGGGATCTGCCAGTAACGCGGAAGCCGGAGTCTGGGCGCGGACTATTTTTTCTGCAGCTCCCAGTACCTGAGTAGCGCGCCCGCGGCGTGCTGCGGGTAGTCGATGCGCACGTGCAGATCGACCGAACTGCCCGGAAACCCGCCCTCCACAGCGCGCGGCTTGGGCATCAGGTGCGTCGGGCCGGGGCTGAACTGGTAGCGGAGGAGGAAGGCAAACGCGCGCTTGACCTGGTGCTCGAGGATCTCGATCTGCTCGGGTGGGAGACTCGCGGCGCGCGCGACCTCGAGCGTCGCGACGGCAGCTTCGAGGCGGCTCGCGGTGGGCGTCAGGCGGGGGGCCATGAACGGACCGCGACTGATGCCGCCGTCGTCCGTGCTTGGCGCGGGGGGAGATTGGAACTGGAGATTGCGATTGACGGCTTGCCAATCGAGGCAAAACCGAAGTGCGACCGGATCGGGAGCGCGCAGCCAGAGATCGGCGAGGGCTTGGCAGGTCCAGTGCTCGGCGCCCCAGAAGTAGTGAGCGCCCAAGAACCACGGTGAGCGCGCGACGAGGAACGAAAGCGCGTGGCGCGCGGCCTCGAGATCTTTCGGGTCCAGACTCACGCGCTGGACTCGCGACAAGGCGAAGGCCGCCTCGCCAGTGTAGTACTCGGTTTGAGCGTCTATCGCCTGCTGTTCGGAGACGGAGTAAAAGTGTTTGAACTCACCGTCGGGCCGCTGCTGAGAGCGTAAGAAGGCTGCCAATTCCAAAGACGGCGCGCGAAAGGCTTCGATTTTTCCTTCGAGTAGCTCGACGTACGCGAGCAAAGCCAGCGCGGAGGCGCCGATATCGACTCGGTCGCCGGCCCCCACGCAGGAGTGCGCACCGCAGCGCAGCGTGGCGCGGTCTTTCATGAAGTTGCCGGCTCGCTCCGCGGCACGCAGCGCGCGCTCGTCACGCAATTGATTGCCGACGCGCGCCAAGAAGTACGTGGCTCCCGCGTGACGGGGGTAGTTGTAGTCTTCCGACTCGGCGCCGCTGACCGCGTTCAATTCGTAGCGGAAGGAGCCGTCGCGCAGTTGGTTGCGCATCAAGTAGCGCGCCGCGGCCCGTACGGAGTCCTGCACGGTGGCGGTGGTGATGTCGGTCTCGCTGACCGTGCGTGGATAAGGAGCGTCAGTCACGACCGCAAAGCGACGAAAGCTCCCGCGACGCAGCAGTTCGCTGGGCTCGGTGGCGAGCTCGCGCGCCAACGCACCGAGCACACGGCTCACATCGATGCCCAAAATCAAACTGAGCGGCCCGATTGGAATGGTGTGCTCGTAGGCTTCCAGCTTGCGCAGGTCGTCCGGAGTCGCGTACAGCGTGCGGCCGTCGAAGCCAACGCTCAGTCCGTCTTGGCCGGGTACCATCGAGAGCCCGATCATCAGCCAGCTATGCCCCCAGATGGGCGCAGAATCGACGAGCCGCTCGACGACTCTCTGCGCGCCCGGGCGCGCGCTCTCGGCTTCCAGCGCGTGCCTGAGCTCTTGCTCGCTGGTCGCGACCTGGCGGGCGCTGCGCTCGCCGCGTTCCCAAACGCTGAGCACGTACGGCCCCGCCGGAGCCCGCGTGCGGTCGATACGCACGCACAGAAAGATGACCAGCGAGCAAACGACGAGGAAACCGGTCCAGATCGCGAGCAGCCGCAAGCAAGTGCGCAGGGTCATGAGCGCGATTCGGCGCGCCGGCGCCCGAGCCAGAGCAGCTCGACGGCGGGCAGCACCACCGTGTACGGCACCAGCAACGCGATGATCAAACTGGATACGGCCAGCGCGGCCAGTCCGAAATCTCCGTGAATGCCCCGCAGGAACACGATCGTGAGCAGAATCAGGGATACGATGAGAGCCCCGAGCACGAACGTTACCCAGGCCGCGACCGACAGCGCGCGCTCGGCCCAGGGCAACTTTGCGAGCAGGCCCAGCGCGCTCACTAGTTCGACCAGCGCGATGATCGCGGCCGGCACATCCAACGCCCAAAAGCGGGGCTGAACCACACCGAACACGCCGACCAACAAAACGGCCGCCGAGAGCGCGTTCAGCACCCCGAAAGCGACGCGCACCCGCGATTCGTTACCGGTCATAGCAGGGCGGGTTTAGCACGAAGCTTCAGCTCGATCTTTGGCCGTATTCGAGCGCAGAACGCGCCGCCCCAATGCCCGACTGAGCCGCGATCAAGGCCGTGCGCGGCCGGCCCGCGACGGCGTCGCCGGCCACGAAAATCCCGGGACTGTCGCGAACCGAACCGTCGACGCGGGTGGCGATGCCGACATCGAGTAACGCGCCCAGGCCGCGTTCCACGAAGTCGATGCTCGACAGGGACGACACGCCTTCCACCACTTCGTCGTCGAGTTGAAGGGCGAACGGCGCCGCGAAAGACAAGCGAAAGCCGGTGCCCCCCCGACGCTCGAACGAGCGCTCCAGCGCGACCCCCCCGGCCGCGACTCCGCCCGTAGCGAGCACGACCGCGGGAAACTCTTGGGCTACGCGGTCGCGGAGCCGCAAGCAGTAGCCGCTGCCCCTGCGCTCGATGCCGACCAAACGGGCGCGCTCGACGTCCGCCGTGCGCGCCAGCAGTCGGTCGCGCGCGTTCTCGAAGCGCGCGCCCGCGGCGCCACCGGGTGCCGACGTCGTTTCGCCCGTGGGCACGCCCAGCGCTGCGCTCAGCTGTTGCGCGAGGGCGCGCTCGATGCCGAGCCAGGGTCCGAACAACCAGGCATCGGGAGTCACGCCGCTCTCGCGCAGCGCAAGTTCGAGCCCACGAGCGCGCTCCGGCGCGTCATGCAAGGCCGCAAAATCGTAACCGGAGATGCGGCGCTCGAAGCCGTTTTTCAGGGCCTTAATCGGCACGGGCAGAAACTCGGTGCGCGTGCGCACGGCCCAGGCGCTACCGCCGAAGCTCTTGGCCAAGAGTGCCGCGTCCCAATCGTCACGCTCCAAGTCGACCACGCCCACGCGCTTGCCCGCGCAGCGCTGCAGATCCAAGAGCGCGCGATCGCTGCCGCGCGCGGGTCGCACGTTACCCTCGATCGTGGCGATGCAGCGGGCGGTGGGGGCGAACTCCCAAGCGTCGAGCGCGTTCGAGAACTCGGCCAACTCGCGCTCCAGGGGGCCCACGTCCGCCGCGCGATCCCAGGGCTCGAGATCGAGCGCGCCCGAGTACAACCCACTCGAGCCCGCGACGTCGTGAAAGACCGTCGCGCGCCCCCCTTGGCGGTAGATTTCGTACGCCGCGGCCGCGCCCGCGATGCCTGCGCCGATCACCGCGACCTTCACGTATCCCGGCTCCCGGAGCCAATTTCGGCCTGCAACGCGCTGAGGGCGAGCGCCTCTTGGCGGGCCTGCGAGGCCCCCACCGCGGCGCTCCGACGACGGGCGGCCTGAGTCAGGAATTCGAGCGCCATCCGCTGGCCTGCCTCGGGCGAACGGCCCGTTGCGTCGGCCACGATGCGGCCGCAGCGCAGGGCACAACGCATGCCCCCGCATGCACCGAGCCCCAAACGCGTCCGGCGTGCAACGTCGTCCACGTCGTGCGCGAATTCTTGATCGACCACGTAGCGAATTTCTGCCTCCGTCACCGGTTCGCAGCTGCACACGACCGCCGCTTCACGAGGCTTTTGCTGCATCCGCTCGAGCACACGCAAGCTGCGGCTACCATGGCGGTATTCGAGGCGCGTAGCCGTCACGGCCTCCATGCCGCCACGCACCACGAGCTGCATGGGGTCGACCTGCTCCTCGCCGCCGGGGAGCGGCGAAACGTGCGAGCGCCGCGCGGCGGTGTTGCCCAGGCGCGTAGCAATCACATCCGTCATTTCTTCTGCGAAGAGGCGGTAACTCGCGAGCTTTCCGCCGATCATCGAGTACAGGCCGTCTGCGCCGTGCTGGGCGTGGTCGACGACTTGGTGCTCGCGCGACAGCTGATCTTCGTTCGGTCCCCATTCATACAGCGTGGGGCGAACGCCGCCCCAGGTTCCGATGGCTCGCGCGCTGCGCACGGCCGGGAATACGTGCTCCACCGCCTGAAACAGGTAATTCACTTCGTCGCTGGTCGCGACGACGTGGTCCAAGTCCCCGTAGTAGTCGTCGTCCGTCGTGCCGAGCACACTCATGTTTTGCCAAGGCAGCAAGAAGACCTGTCGGCCATCAATGGCGTGGGCGATGATCGCGTAATTGGTCAGGCGGCGATCGAGGAACACGTGGATGCCCTTGCCAGGGCGAAGACGCGCGGCGGTCGGCGCGAGCCCGCCCAGTGAAGTGGTGATGGGCGCCCAGGCGCCCGTCGCGTTGACGACCACGCGCGCCGTGCGTTGGCTGGTCTCGCCAGAGAGGCGATCCCGAAACCGGACGCCGTACACACGGCCGTCTTCGCGGCGCAAAATCTCGGTCACCGTGCAATGCACGCGGATTTCTGCGCCCCGCTCACGCGCGTCCACCGCGTTGCCGATACACAGACGCGAGCCGTCGATGCCCCATTCGTCGAAAGTCACGCCGCCCACGGCGCCGCCGACGAGCCCGGGCTCGAGCTGGTGGATCTCGTCCGGCTTCAGCCGCACGTGATCTTTGCCCGACTTGAGCGGTTGATAGGCGTCGTACAAATCGAAGAAGGCGTCGTACGCGGTCAGCGTGACCTTCGATTTACTGAAGATCGGCATCAAGAATGGGATGCGAAACAGCAAGTGCGGCGCGATGCGCTGAATGTGCCCCGAATCCAAGCAGGAACTTTGGGTCACCGCGGGGTCGTAGGTCAGGTAGCGCGGGCCACCGTGGATCATGCCGCTGGAGTTCCCGCTGGCGCCGAAGGCAATGTCGTTCCGTTCGAACAGCGCGACCTTCAACCCGCGCAGCGAAGCATCACGCGCTACGCCCACACCGTTCACGCCGCCGCCGATCACGATCACGTCGCAATCGAGCGCGCGGCCGCTCGGATCCAAGTCGAGGTCGCGCGCCATGCCTCGATCGATAGCGCCCGGAACCTGTCAGGTAAAGGACGCTTCCGCGCTGGGGGGCAAAACTTGGCCCCAGGCACGGCTCGGGACTAAGCCAATCGCGTGCCGCGCCGCCCTTTCTTGCCCCTCTGCGTCCGCCTGCTCACTTGCGTCGCGATCGGCCTGGTCGGGGTGGTGAGTCCGGGCGTCGGGCGCGCGGAGGCCGAAAAAAGCCCTCCCCCGGTCGCGGGTCAGCCGCACGTCAAGCTCGACCGGCTCAGCATGCCCTCCGATCTGGTCGGAGCAAAGCGGTTCGAGACGCATTTGCGCAGCACGCTGCGCCGCGAAGCTCGACATGCGGACTGGGGTGCGGGGCCGACGAGCAAGATCAGCTACCGGTTCGCGGTCGAGCAGCTCGTGTTGCGTGAAGAGAAGGGCGTTCTACACGTGACTTGTACGGCGCGTGGCCGGCTCCCCAAAGGAAAGTCGGCCAAGAGTCACATCGTGTTCGGCGGTGACCCGCGCGAGCGAACCAAGGTCGTGCAGCACGTACTCGATATCGTCGCGCGGGGCGTGGTCACGCGCCTGGCCGAGCTCGAACGCGCGCGCCGCACGCCCTGAGCAGGCTAGCTCCGGCCGAAACGCCAGGCCACGCCGGCAAACGCGCGCGCTGCGTACAGCGCGTTGACCGCGATGTAGGGCAGGAAATACAGCTCGATGCGCCCGATCAACGCCACGTACAGCAAGTATGACGGGTAGTGGATCAGAAATTTCGCGCCGCTCTCGACGAGAGCGATCACGCGGCGGACGAGCGAGCGCGGCGTCGAAGCCGGAGTGCTAGGCGCGTTCGGACCCGTCACTTCGGGCCGGCGCACGAATGTCGTGAGCGCAATCCCCGACGCCAACGCCACGAGCCCGAACAAACCGAGAAGTAGGAAGCGCACGTCCTTCTGCTCGAGATAGAGGCGCACGGCGACAGCCGCGAGCAGGCAGAACGCCTTCAGCTCATCCATCAAGAAATCGAGCAAGTGCCCCACCGGTGAAGCGGTCCCCCGCCAGCGTGCGAGCATCCCGTCTGCGCAATCGAGCACGTAGGAAAGCTCGAACACCAGCACCGCCGCGATCAATCCCAGATGCCCGGGCCAAACCAGGAGCAGCACTACGGCAACCAACGCCACGAACACGGCGGACAAGGTGATTTGATTGGGCGTGACCCGCGTGCCCTCGATGCGGCTGACCAAGACCGCCGCGACCGGACGGCAAACGAATGCGTTCCAAAACAAATCCGGAACTTTGCGCGTCTTTCTGTAAACTTCGGTCGCACCCATAAAGTCGCGCGCAGGCTACCTTGAACTCACCCCGAACTCGAATCGCTTCTCTGCTCGTCGTTTTAGCCGCGTGCAACACCTCCGATCGCGCTCCCGCAATTCCCGCGTCAGCGCCCGTGAACGTGCAGGGGCCCACGTCTGCGTCTCCTCCCCCGCCCGCGTCTGCGTCTCCTCCCCCGCCCGCGTCTGCGTCTCCTCCCCCGCCCGCGTCAGCGGTGATCCTCGCGCCCGCTTCGCACCGCTACCGGGTCGCTGCCATCGGTGATTCCCTCACCGATCCGCGTTCGCACGGCGGCGGATACCTCGCCTACCTCAAGGCCCGCTGCCCGCTGCTGGAGCTCGACAATTTCGGCAAGGGCGGGGCCATGGTCAATCAAATGCGCCGTCGCTTCGAGCTCGATGTCGCGGCATCCGCCCGCCGTTACACGCACCTCGTGGTCTTCGGCGGGGTGAACGACCTGTACAGCGATCTGACGGCTTTTCGCACGCCCGCCAAGATCGAAGCGGACCTCAGCTACATGTACGCCTGGGGCAAGGCGCACGAGGTGAAAGTCGTGGCGCTGACCGTGGCGCCCTGGGGCGGCTTCAAGCGCTATTTCAACGCGTCTCGCGCGGAGGCCACGCGCACGCTGAATGCTTGGATCCGCGAGCAACCCGCGCAGGGCCACGTCGACCACGTCGTCGACGCCTATGGCCTCTTGTCCTGCGGCGACCCGGACTTGCTCTGCGAACGCTTCTTCGGGCCCTTCAGGGACGGCCTTCACTTTGGCCCGGAGGGCCAAGAGCGGCTCGGCCAGGCTCTGTTCCAGGAAGCGTTTTCCGACTGCGAATGAGGCTTTGCGCCGTTTTCCGCGGTGCTTTGCCGACCCCACGAGGCCCACTTGGGAGCGTCCGCGATCTGCGCTATTGAACCGCGCGATGGCGACGAGCGAATCGAAGGAACCGGAAGTCAAGAGCGCGGCGAGCGAGCCGGCCCCTGCCAAGAAGGGCACGGTCAAGCGTCGGGTGGTGGAAGAAGAAGAGCCAACGCCAGTCGTCGGCGGTCGCTTCTTGGTCGCCGCGCTGATCATCGGCGCGTTGACGGTGATCCCGATGTCCGCGCTCGGTAATCTATTCGAGCCCGCGGAGCCGCCGCCTACGGACGTTGCGTCCTGGCAAACCGGCGCCAAGTCGACCATTCGCTTGACCGTCGTCACCGCCGACGCGGCCTCGTTGACTTGCGCGTCGACGCAGGCCTTCGAGGGCCGGCACTGCGCCTTCAAGAGCGAGAGTGAAGCCTGGCCGCGCGACCCCGGAGCACCGCTCGACGACAACAAGGCCAACACGATTCAGCCGTACCGCACCTGGCTCGACAACAAGTTGATCATGGTGTCCGGAGTTTGGTCCCATCCGTCGGTCGCCTACCGCTTGCACCAAGAACCGCCTGGCAATTTGCCGAGCGACAAGCTCGCGCGCTTCGTGGTCGAGTGCCAAGCCCACTTCGCCGGCCGCATGGAAAAGCCTGTCCTTCGTTGGCAGCCAGGGCAAGCCTGGGGCACCGAGCA
>Ga0247740_1000636_pt1 | contig 16175 bp, 16 predicted proteins | sample UWRJL148409B2_FD_180942 | JGI IMG/M metagenome (GOLD analysis project Ga0247740, IMG submission 180942) | Plant litter microbial communities from Arlington Agricultural Research Station in Wisconsin, United States - UWRJ-L148-409B-2 | ecosystem: Environmental > Terrestrial > Plant litter >...
TCGGTTTCTAATCTGCATTAGATTTGCGGCAACCAATATAATATTAATTTTAATTTCTTTAGTTATCGGCATTCCTCAGTTTAGTTTGATTTTAAGCTGATTTGTAGCTCAACTAGTTCACCAATATCTCCCGGATAATAGCATTAATATTCCTAAATATTGAGTTTTGAACTTAAACCAGCCCATTGCTAAGAAAAAATGCTAATTGAAGCTGATGTTTTTTTAACGCAGCAACTGGCAAATACTTTTAGAATGACACAAAGAATTTACATCTGAACAGTGTAATAACTGGTATTAGAAATTTATATATCAACTGTAAAATAGCTAGTACTAGCTATTTTTTCTTAAAAATACCCTGTTAACCTTTGTAAGGTATTACCTTAAACCACCTTACAATGGAAAAATTTTACAATTTCTTTTTAGAAACGGCTAAAGCTTGTTTGCTTAGGGCACCTGTGTTAAGTAAGAGCGGTTTGCGGATATAACTTCTGTATCACCACTATTTAAACCCCTTAATTAATTTAAACACACCAAGTAATGCCAAACAAGTTATCTATGCAAAAGGGGCTTTTTGCCTGCCTTTGCCTCCTGCTTTTATTAAGCAGCACACATGGTTTTAGCCAAAGCTATGACAGAAAAAGCTTAACCATACTCATCACAGAGTTTAGTGATGATGCACCAATTCCGAGCAGCTATTTTAGTGCTATCAACGTTAGCAACAGACATGATTTCAACAACATTGGTACAAAGACAATTGAACCCGGTTTTTCTTTTGCAAATGCACAGAACTATACGCAGGAGCAAATAACCGGTAAAATTTACGATGACCGTATTCCGAATAAAATACTGCAAAGTATATTGATAGACAAAACAACCCGGGCCATGACCGTGGCCAATGTGCAGGAACGCGGCCTTTACAACGCTACAGATAACGACTTAGTAGCGGCAAAAAACTCTGCCAGAGGGGTTGATATCTTAAAAGATGCAGGCTTAAAGCTATTGAGCAACATTTATTTTGTAGTTATTAAGCCCACCAGTTATACCACCAGCTATAACTCATCATTAAAAAGCAACGAACACGCCATAGGTGGCGTAAGCTATCTTTATCAGCTTAATCTTGATTCGGCGTATATGGCCGGCAAGTTTTGGGATGACTTTTATTTTGATCGCCCTAATCAAACCATGTATGATAAGTTGGCAAATTATAAATTCCCGCTTAAATGCACGCCCATATATTTTAATGTGAACGTAAGCGACCTGGATGGTGCCAGCAAAGCAAGCGCCGGGCTGCAGATGTTTGGCAACCTGCTTGCCAATAACCAAGCCACGGTGGATGAGAGATACCTGGTCAGAAAATCGCAAAATCAAATTTATTCAGAACTTTTACAAAAAATTATAGGCCAGTCCCTCGGAACAATTGAAGCGGCAGAGGATTTTCTGGTAAAGAGCTCGGTTTTCCAGTCGCACCCCTTGTTGTCTAAAATTGGTAAAAAGGAAAGCATCGAAACAGATCAACTTTTTGAAGTTACAGAAAACGTATTGAACCAGCGTACAGGAGCCAGGCAAGAAAAACATGTGGGCTTTGTAAGGGCCAAATGGGTGGCAGACAACCGTACCCGCACCAACGGTCTATCTAAACCAACCTCATTTTACAGGGTTGCTTCTGGCCTTATCCGCAAGGGGATGCAGTTAAAAGACTATTCCGCTTATGATAGCAGATGGACAATAGGAGCAAGTTATAATACGGATTCAGCATCTGTATTAAGTGGTTATTATCTAAACTTTGAATACATGACCCACCTTTTACCAGGCTTAAACCTGGGAATAGACCTGGGTTACAACCCACGATTGGTTAGCGAAAAGCTTAAATATAAAGAAGATGAAGACTTCGGGGCGCTGTTTGGAAAAGCACTGACAGGTACTTTTACCATTCGTCAAAATCTAAGTTATCATCGCCTTGTAATTACTCCTACATTCGGTATAGTAGGTGGCTATCATTTTATTGACGGCGGATACGGCTTCACTAACGAGAAAAAAGAAAGGCTTACATCAAGTGTGATAACCAGAGATTTTAAAAGCGTAGGCGGCTACTTTTTAGGGTACATGTATGGTGGCGATGTGGGTATAAATCTGGGGCGTACCCTGCAAATAAGGGGCGGTGTAAGATTCTCTGACGTTGCAGATGTTGAATACAAAGCATCTAAAGATGCCAGTAACACATTTTACCCTCTTACACCAACCTTTAAAAAACAAATATTTACAGTCGGTATCCGTTTCGGTCGACTATAATTCATAGCACAATGAAACATATTTTGTCAATTGTAATGTGTATGGTAATATTGGCGGCTTGCGCTCCCAAAAAAGAACTGGTGCGTACCGGGGCTTTTTATGACATCGCCCCCCGCTTTGCCCGTTCACAGGGAAACATGGAGTATTTTTTAGCCTATGGCAAAGGCATTAACGAAAGTGAATGCCGTAGCAATGCCGAAGCCGGTTTAATAAAAACACTTATCTATCAGGGTGTAAGGGATGGTATTAACATTAACCCGATTTTGAACGAACCGCAATCTGTAGCTGCTTTTAAAACCCGCGAACAGACAGCATTGTCTGTTCTACAGGGCCGAAGCGGATTGATAGATAATAGCGGCAAACCTACAAATAGGATGCGGCAGTCTACAGATAAAAATGCATTGTATAGTATGGCTTTTGAGATTGGTGTGAACAGAAGTTTGTTAACAGCAGAAGTAGTTGGAACTAAATAAGATCAGTTTATGAAAATAAGAAGAACAGTATTTGCACTGCTTTGCATGCTGATGTGTGTAACGGCAGCCTATGCGCAAAAAGAAAAAGAGCGGGACAAGAACACGCTGATGGAAGATGAGTATGAAGTGAAATTCATTAGAACGGCCGTTGAAGGTAATATCCTTTTTAAGATCTATTCTTATGGCAAAAACGAAGATGCTTCTATTGAAAACGCCAAACGTAATGCCATCAAGGCAGTATTGTTTACCGGGATACCGGGATCTGATCTGCAAAAACCGTTGATAACAACCCCGGGAGCGATAGAAACGCATAAAGACTACTTTAACGTTTTCTTTAAAAAAGGGGGTAAATACCTGCAATATGTAGCGCTATCAACAGATGGGTCTATTGACTCAGATGACCGACTGCGGGTAGGGAAGATGACCAAAATTGGGGTGGCTGTGCTGGTACAGAAAGCCGCTTTGCGTAAAGAGATGGAAGATGCGGGCATAATCAGATCATTAGGTAGTGGTTTTTAAGAAAAGTGTTATGAAAAAGTTTTTTAGTTTAATACTATTGGTTCAACTAGCCTTGCTGGGCTATGGGCAGGCAAAAAAACCCAAAATTATGGTGGTGCCGTCAAGGCAGTGGTGTATAGCAAAGGGCTATATCACATCGTTTGATAATTTTGGAGTTATTGAACGGGTGCCGGATTATCAGCGGGCTTTTGACGAAAACCCAAGCCTTGCGCTGGTGGTTTCAAAAATAAACACCCTTTATACAGATCGTGGTTTTGAGTTAATAGACCTTAGCAATACATTGGCCTCCCTTAAACGCAATTCGGCAGAAGATGCTGCCATGAACATGGACAGAGCTTCTGACGGTAAAGGAGAGATGGCCGAGTCGTTGTATGATAAAGTTAGAAATGCCGCCAAGGCCGACATTATAATTGAGATTCAGTGGACGGTTAATACCTCGGGCCCGCAGCGGTCAGTAACCTACATTATGCGTGGGCTTGATGCTTACAGTGATAAGCAAATAGCAGGTGCTGAAGGTACAGGGCCATCGTCTATGTCGTCAGATATGCCCAAGCAACTGGAGGAAGCTGTTTTAACAAACATTGATAACTTCAACGCCCGTTTACAGGCTCATTTTGACCGTTTGTTTGCCGATGGCAGAGAGATAAAGGTAGAGTTTAGACGGGATAAAAACTGGAGCAAAAACTTCGAGAGCGAATATGGGTCTGATGAGCTGTCTTTCCTGATAGAAGACTGGCTTACAAAGAATACTGTAAAAGGAAGATACACTACTGATGACGCTACCGAAAATAAACTGGTTTTTAGCCAGGTTAGAATCCCGATGTTTGACGATAACCAACGCGCGCTTGATGCCCGCGCCTATGGCAGAACCATACAAAAGTTTTTGCGCGGCGCACCATTCAATATTGAAGCAAAATTAGTAACCAGGGGGCAAGGCTACCTGATAGTTTTATGTGGACAAAAATAATTGGGTATTATGTGGATCAAGAAAATACAAATTGCAGCGCTGGCACTTTTGCTATGTACTGCCGTAAGCGCCTTTGCACAAAAGCAAACAGACATCAGCCTGATGCCGGCAATGGCCACCAGTACCGGAGATTTTAGCGAATCTGCACGGACTATACTGCTCAATAAGGTAAAAGAGGCAATTACCGCGCAGGGACATGCCAGCGCAGGGCCGTCAAGGTTTATACTTTTGGTGAACCCGGAAGCAACTGATAAACAGAACAACGGGCAAAACATGATGTTTACCTACACGCTGCAGTTTAGCGTAATTGACATATTGATGGACAGAAACTATTCCAGCTTTTCTGTGCAAATGGGTGGGGTTGGAAAAACGCCGGACCAGGCACTGGTTGACGCGGTTCGCAGACTCAATTTGTCGCAAAGCCGTTTAACCGCCAGCCTTAGTTCTGCTATTGCCGAGATTCAAAAATACTTCAATAGCAATTGTCAGGACATTCTTGCGAAATCGCGCGTGTACGTTGCCGCCGGGAAACATGAGGAAGCAATTGGAAACCTGGCTTTTTTGCCTGATATGGCAGGCCTGAGCTGTAAAAAAGAGTACAACGACCTTTTGCTAAGCGTGCTTAAACAGTACACTGCTTATAAATGTCAGGCGCAACTTACAGAAGCAAAAAAGGAGTGGAGTTTAAATCCGACAGCTGAAGGAGCCAGATCTGTATCGGCCATTTTATCGGGCATAACTCTTAGCGCCGACTGCAAAAAGGATTTTGATAACCTGTTAAGCAGTATAAAAGGCAAGCTGGAGCGCGAACAGTTTGACGAGAAAGAATTTAGGAAAACGGTGTTTACAGCCGCCGTTGATATAGAGCGCGATAAGATCGCCGCTTCAAGAGATATCGCTGTAGCTTATTATCAAAATAAGTTTTACAAAGATTATTACTACAACAGGTGGGATTACTAAATTAATATCCTGCAGATTCAAGCGCTTATATAAAACCCTTACGAAAGTGAGGGTTTTTTTATGACTTTATCGGGATGATGGAGGCGTTCACGAATTAAAGTATTATTGTAAAATCTGGTAGTTTTATGTATTTTAGTAATCACCATCCATTTAGGTGCGTTTTAAACCACAATTCACTATTGCTGTTCAACAATCTATTCCTTTAGCTATGAAATAATTTGCTTTACCGCTGGTAATATGTTTTTTAGCCTTCGCATCATGTAATAAAAAGGATGAGGAAATTGAATTTGATAGAACTTGGTATTCACCACCTGCACCGGTTCGGTTTGTTGTAATTGACAGAGCGGGTCAAAACCTGGTAAGTTCATTAGCCACTCCGGTATCTGTTACTTACCTTGACAAAAACGGAAGTAAAAATATTGTAGCGACAGGCGTGGCAAAACTGAGAGTTAATGCAGCGGACACTACTACTACCACAAAGTATGGCGGCTTGGGCATTGGGTCGGAAATGAGTAGGCTTAGTGCCAGCGAAGTAAACCCCGTTAAGGACTTTGAGTTAAGCATAAACGGAAAATTTATAGGGAAAATATACTACGACTATAAATACGACGTAGTTAACGGCTACTACATTAAGCTGTTTAAGTTTAATGACGAAATTGTCAAAATCGATGCAACTGTAACGCCCGCTGTAGGTGTGGTAATGGTGAATTAGCGAAAAGAAAAAATGGTCACGGCTACGTGCAGCCCGGTTAATTAGATTTGGTGTTAAGAAGGGCCGTCAAAGTCTGGCAGCGTTGTTTCCGCTTGCTATACATGGCATACATAAAAAAGTCTCCCGCCCACCGCAGGAGACTTTTTATGTATGGTATACTGCATGCTACATCTTAGCCACAAATCCACCGCTTGGGCGCAGTTTTATAGTTAGTACATCTTTTTTAGATACGGTTTGCTCTTTTCTGTCAACACTAGTGTTGGTTTCGCCATCATAAACAAGGGTGGCTTTGGTTGTTTTCGTCAGGAAATCAAGCGGGATCTTCACCTCGCGCTCTTCAGCCCCATTCATCACGCCAATCCACCAGGTACTGCCTTTGCGCCTTGCAAATGCTACCACATCGCCCATGCTTGTGCAAGGCAATACACGGGTTTCATCCCATATTGTAGGTACTTCCTGAAACAGATCAAACATGGGGTTATCCAGATAAAACTGGTACTGATCTGTAAAGTGTATTACCGGCGATAAGTAAACAATGGCCTGCGCAAACTCATGCGGCCAGGTAAATTTAGTGGTGGTAAGCTGTTTGGGATCTAAAATAACCGAAGTAAAATCTGCGGGTCCTGTCAATAAACGCGTAAATGGCACAGTAACATCATGCTGAGGTGGCATAACACGGCGGTAACGCGTCATGTGGTATTCATTGCCTCGTATCGCCTCGCGTGTTATATCATTCGGAAAGCTGCGGTTTAAACCCGTAGGTTTAACACTGCCATGAAAGTTAAGCAACAATTTAAGCGCGGCGCACTCCTGTTGAGTTTCGGCATACCATTGCATTATATCCGCTGTAGCATCGGGTATAAAGTCTATTTTTATGCCATCGGCACCAATAGCCTTAACTTTATCCAGATAAGCCTTGCGCTCAGGCGCTTTTCTAAATTCTTTTGAATCAACCCAAACAATTGATTTTACGCCTACACTTTTACCGTAATCTATCGCTTCTTTCAGCAACGCCCATTGGTCTTTGCCTTCTTGTTTCCAATTGCGCCAGCCATCATCAATCAGGTAGTATTCCCATTTTAGCTTTGCCGCGGCATCAAACCATTTTTTCTGATCGTCCAGCTTCGGTGCGCCAATGCTCCACCATTGCCACATACTGCGGCCCGGCTTAACCCACGAAAAATCTGAACCTTTTGGCGGCGGCGGACATAAATTTGTTATCAGGTCTGAATTAGCTAATTGATTAAGTGATCTGGCAATCATGGTAGTGCGCCATGGCGATACGGCTTTGCCTTTGTAAGTGCCGTTTAAGTAAATAGTAGTTGATGGCGGTTTAACTTCCCATCCTTTTTTTGCAAACGGAAAGTAGGCGCTAAACACATTGCCGGTGCGCATGAAAGACATGTCAGAAAAATTTTCAACATCAGCCTCAGATATCGAAACGTAATAGCCATTGGTTTCAAAAGTAACAGGCCCCATTATGGTTTTACCTTCGGGTAGTTTATCCAATGTGGTTACATAGTTCAAACCCTCGTAACTTTGCGAATAATCTGCCCAGGCAATCTTTGCAATATTGGCAGGCAATGCCCAGCCTGTGCGCTCACTGTCTATGCGTTTTATACCGGCGGGGATAGTATAGCGTATAGCCACACCATCGTTATAAACACGCACTATAACGCTCATTGGCTTGCCTGCTGCAATAAGCGGTATCTCCGTCTCGTTTGCAAGGTTATGCGCTGTTGGGTGGTTACCCATAATAGCATAGCGTTCATCTATTTTACTGCTTTTTGCCGCGCCCGACATACGCACGTTATCTCCGAGATCAGTACTGTCGGCTATCAGCCCCAATGGTGATGTTTCCACTATAGGTTTCTTGTCGGCTTTTATGCTATAAACCAGTTTTTTATTGACGGTTGATACCGTTAATGCCAAACGCTTATCCGGGCTGCTAACTGTAATGCTGACAGTTTGGCTAAACGCGTTTGCTGACGCGCACAGCACTAAAGCAGCGGATAGAATATTAATAATTTTCATACAGATGTATAGTTATTTTTGAGGCATAAATTCCATTAAACCAAAGCGGTTAGGCTGATGCACATCCAGTTTTATATCATAAATTGGATAAAGTGTTGATGTAGAGCGGAAACGGTCGGCTACCAGGTTACGGTCTTGCCTTACCGCTTGGAAGGCCCACTTTGCACCAACCCGCGGGCGGCCAAAATTTGACAGGGCATCTATTGGAATAGCTAATTCCATTGTCCAGCCTTTATCCTTATCTTTTTCATCATTGATGGTACCATCATAGGTAACCTCAACCTTATAGGCGGGATTGTACCCCTTTACAAAATAATTGCGTTTTTGATAGTATTGCCAAAACATCATATAATCATAAGCTGCTTTGGTTATGTTAATTTCAAACCCAAAGTGCATGTTTAAGCTGTCCGGAACAGGAACAACAAAAAATTCCGCACAATCATCAAGGTAAGGGCGGGCATCAAAAGCTGTTTCGCGTGCTGTTAGGGATGTATCCTGGCATTCATAGAACAAATACAGGTTAGTATCATCCCACATCATCCTGAACTTGGTGGCTTGTTTATCAACAGGCTTATCTCCCCGGTAAAAATAATCCAGGCTGCGTACTTCGGCATTTTTCCAGGCGGCCTCATTCATTTTGCCGTCAACCGTTATCGGCTCAGTAGCTCTGGCTACTTTATAAGAGGGCAGTTCGCCAATTACAAATTTCTTTTCGGTTTGCGCTTGCACACTCAGGTATGCTAATATACAGCAGGTAGCTGTGGCAATTATTTTGCGGATCATATTTATTTTATCGTGATATAGTAAATTAATTAGCAGCTATAACCGGCCCTTTGTGGCCCAACAACTCCAACATTTTTTCGCCGTAGCGGGTACCCAGTATTTTATAGCCCTCAAAGGTAAAATGTAGCCTGTCTCGTTTAGCCGGTGCCTGTGCCGATGATATTACGTAAGAATTTGGTATTACCTGTGGTATGGTGGCAATAAATTTATTGAAACCGGCACATGCACCATTCTGATCTGCGTTTACTAACTCACCAACCAATAATGGGGTGTTTTTGGCTTTAAGGTCCAGATCTTTTAGCAAATTATAGTAAATGCCTTTTACCTTTTTGGTCCATAAGCTATCGTTAGGGTTTGATTCTCCCTGGTGAAGTAATATCCCTTTTATTACACCGTATTTAGATGCTTCTTTGGACATATCAACAAGTGTCTGGTAAGGGTTGTCGTTGTATTCTTTAACAATGTTTTTCATCCAACCCGCCTGGTTAACAATATAACTTTGATAGGTTGCATTATCAAAAACCTCTATTTTTGCACCCGCTACAGATACATTTACAATACCCACCTTTACATCAGCAGGGAGATTAGCTAAAAGCGTTCTGCCGAAATAGTCTGACGGCGAAACACCGGTGTTGCAACGGCAAAGCGGTGGTTTAGCCTTATACCATTTACCTTTTTCGCGGCCCAGATTGGGGCAGTTTACCGTTTCAAAAACCTGGAAGCGTGGATCTACACCAACAGTGTCTTCGGGACGAACGGGCCCGTTACCCTCCATATTTGACTGGCCAAAATTGAGGAAAATATAGAATTTTTTGTCCTGCTTTATCTTTTCAACAGGCTTGTAAGCCGATAAAAATATCGCAGCGGAAACAGTAATTGCACCTAAAGCTATGAGGGCTGTAACGCGTAGTCTCATTTAATTTAAAATTTAAAAATAATTGGTTCTTCGCTGATCGCGATAATAGCAGCCAATTTATAAATAATAGCTGCAATATTTGTAAAGCTTTTATTCCTCATTTGTGCTGGATTTATTCCTGTTTTGTAACAATTTTGTCGGATTGGGGCCCATTCTGCATACGTACACGATACTACTTGTAATATTAGTACGTTATGGCTTATCTGATATGAAAATACCCGCGACTTTATCCTACACGTGCTTACTGTTATTATTTGCGATTCCGATGGGATGCCGCACCGTAAAATCGGTAGGTAAAAATCCATCAGGCAAAAATTTGAGAGAGTTGCAAACTTTGCCTAATTATACGGCGGATGGCTTTATTAATTTAAGTGTCGCGGCACCACGCCGTGTTAGTGTCCCTTTTAGTAATACCGGTAATAGCAGCAGTGGGTTATTCAGCAAATTAAGGATATTTAGAATGTTGCGTGGAAGGCCCGATACAGTAAGGCCCAAACAGATAATACCGTTTGTGAAAAGTGATCTGGTTAATACAACTTACGATAAGCCTACCATTATATGGTTTGGCCATTCTTGTTTCCTGATAAAAACCAAAACAGCCAATATTCTTGTGGATCCTGAGTTAAGTAGTTTTGCGGGGCCATTTTCGGGACTGGTTAACGCTTTTGAAGGTGCCGACGCTTACCAGCCCGAAGATATGCCGCCAATAGATGTGCTCATCGTCTCGCATGATCATTACGATCACCTGGATTACGGCACGGTTAAGAAACTGAAGAAAAAGGTGAAGAAAGTTGTTGTGCCCATGGGCATAGGCAGCCATTTTACTTACTGGGGATATGATAAGGCAAAAATACTGGAACTTAACTGGGGCGAGTCAATAAACATAAACCCGCAGTTGAATATAACCGCCATGCCTGCACACCACCGCTCGGGGCGGACTTTTACAGGCAACAAAACGCTTTGGGCATCTTATGTAATAGAGGTAGATGGCTTTAAGCTTTTCTATTCAGGCGATACCGGATACAGCAGTCATTTTAAAACAATAGGCGAGCAGATGGGTCCTTTTGATCTGGCGATGATGGAATGCGGGCAGTACAACAATAATTGGTCGCAAAACCATATGTTCCCTGAGCAGACAGCTCAGGCGGCAGGCGATTTGAAGGCCAAAATGATATTGCCCGTACATTGGGGTAAATTTGCTGAGGCCTACCACCGCTGGAACGAGTCGGTTACGTCATTACTCCCCGCTGCAGATGCTTTGAAAATTCCGGTAACTATCCCTAAGATAGGCGAGGCTTATACTGTTGGCAGCACCCCATTACGTAGTAACTGGTGGAACATTGATTGATCCTGCTATCCCTTCAACTCTTTTACCAAACTATCAAAAGCCTCGCGGAGGGTGCTTAGCTCCTCTTCCAGCTGGGTTACGCGGGCTTCCAGTCCGCTGGTGCTGCGGGTAGGGGTGGGTTCGTCGGTCCAGTCGTCGGTGGGTTCGCCGGATAGCAGGTGGGCGTAGCGGGCTTCTTTTTGGCCGGGGCGTTTGGGTAGTTGGGTTATAAATGCGGGTTGGCCGGTAGCCAGTTTATCTAAATACTCTTGCACTTCTTCTATGGTTTCAAACTCGTACAGGCGGGCCGAGTTGGTGTTCAACTCTCCCGGTGTTAGGGGGCCGCGCAGCATCAACAGGCACAGCAGCGCCAGTTCTTGCGGGATGAGCGGGTAAACTATGGCGAAGTTATGCTTAAACTTGATGGCACGGCTTGAGCCGCCGGTGGCGGTGGATATTAGTCCGCGTTTTTTGAGGGAGTTGAGGGCATCCATTACGGTTGCTTCCTCGTAAGCTACCACCGGGTTGCGCGATGTTTTCTGGTTACAGGCGGTGGTAAGGCCGTTCAGCGTCATGGGGTAGTAGTCGGGTGTGGTGCGGCTTTTCTCTATTAACGAGCCCAGCACACGCAGTTCGGCGGCGTCTAATACGGGTAAGGTTTGTGGTGTATCCATAGTGGTGGTAAATATAGTGATTTGGCGTATACGCTGCTTTTGTTCCGCTTGTGGAGTGACACAAGCGGAACAAAGCGGAGCAAGCTTTTTTTTAAGTAGTTGTTAATTAGTAGTTTATATTTTTTGATGAAACAAAGTGACGCAACTTATAAGTCAGGAAGTTTAGCTGTAAAATTTGATTAACATTTTGATTTTCAGCATGCTTATATTTTTGCTATGGTAGCGGAGCAAGAATTGTTGGCCTAATAGCTTATCGCTGGATGAGGCCGACGCTTTTACCTTGCCCCGCTAAGGCCTTTTGTTCTTTTTCTTGATAAAAGAACCAAGACTTAGCGTAGCGATCTCATGAACACCTTAAAATAAACTAAACAACAAGTGAATAAATCAAGTCAGCAGGAAGACTTCTTTGCCGCACGGGGCCTTTGCCCTGCAATTCAGGTAAAACTACGGGCTGTAATCTTTTTGCCCTTGTTGTTGCGCAGAGGCCATCGCTTTTACCTTGCCCCGCTAATGCCGCGGAGGCCTTCTTCTTTTTTCTTGATAAAAAAACCAAAAAATCAAGTCAGGCTGATCGCTGCCACTTCACAGGCCAGACTCCCGGCCGCGCACCCTGACAGGCCATTACGCGCTTTTTTGTAAGTTTCCACTAACGTCATTGCTATTATGAAGCAATCTCTACACGATAGGTTGTGCAGATTTTTCAATTAAAAGCATCAATTCGTCTAAGTTTTGTGGCGTATTTGCCGGTAATTCTGTGTATTCTACACTTTCAAATTCATGCCAGGTTGGGCTTATTTTGTTGAATTATTGATGACTTAAATTAAAATATCTATGTTTAATGGAAATACGCAAAATGCTGAATCCTGATAACTTAAAAAAGATATTCATTGCAAACGGCTGTGAAAAAGTTTACATAAAAACTTTAGCGGCCAATGATATTTCTAAAAGTCAGGTTTATTTAAGTGGCAGTTACGATGTTCTCAATATATTCCCTATTTCGGAGATTACGACAGACTCATCTGGAGACTGGAAGAGTCAAAGATTTAAGGCGAATTTAAATTTTGCTTGGGTAACTGAAGACGGAGATATTTCGCATGCTCCAAACACCAAGTTCATATTGTATCCCAAATACCCCGAGGTTCGTTTCTCCGGATTTTTACAGGGAAGTAATAATGCGCCATCCAAGTTGATGAATGAACGTTTGCCGGGAAGATTATTGTTGATGTCGGTAGCAAGCAACGGCCAAACTTTAGGGTTTGTGACGGCACCCGGATCGGAAATTGCCAATTTTGTTAACCAATCGAAGTTGGAGCAACAAGGGGTGTTTCGTATACTAAACCTTGAGCCACAGTTTAACTATAAGCAACTTCTGTTGGACGAGCTTTTAAGAATACATCAATTAGGCTGGATAACCTCTAAAAGACTACATAAAAGCGGAGATATACTTCCTTGCCTAACGTCTAATTGTGGCGGCTATACGCTTGAAGCAGAATTAGGGATTTCTGCAAATGGGTATTCAGAGCCAGACTATTTGGGATACGAGATTAAACAATTTAAAGCAGCCAGTTTCGATAGGATTGCAAACGAAGTTATAACTCTAATGACTCCCGAGCCAAATGGTGGTTTGTACATGCAAGGCGTTGATAAATTTATTCGAACCTATGGTTATGTAGACAAAAATGGAAAAGAAGACCGTTTGAATTTTGGCGGAATACATAAAATGGGCACCATTCAACCACTTACCGGTCTTACTTTGGCATTGGTCGGATTTGATACGGAGAGTTCAAGGATAAAGGATGTGGGAGGCGCCATATCATTAATTGATAGCAACGGTAATGAAGCTTCGAGTTGGAGTTTTACTACGCTAATGAAGCATTGGAACAAAAAACATAATCAGGCATGCTATATTCCTTCAAAATCAATTAAAACACCCATTCAGCAATACCAATATGGAAATAAAGTTTTATTGGGAGATGGGACTGACTTTCAGCTGTTTTTAGTTCAAATGGCTTTGGGCAATATTTATTACGATCCGGGGATTAAAATGGAGTTAGCGTCCACTTCAAAACCTGCTATCAAACGTAGAAGTCAATTCCGCATAAAATCGGGCAATCTGGTCAATTTATATAAGCAAAGCGAAACTATAGATTTACTTAACCTTTAGTGATTTATGTTTGACTATGATATTGGCAACTTCTTTACCAACTGCCTCTATCAATGGAGTTACTACAGAGTTACCAAACTGTTTATATGCCTGGTTATCCGAAACAGGTATTCTAAAACTTTTCTTTCCTTTGTTTACCGGATACCCTTGTAATGCCGCACACTCGTCAGGTGTAAGCCTCCTGGGGGCGCTTCCATTTTGTGGTATAAGTATTTCGGCACCGTCTTTATAATATCGCGCACTCATAGTTCTACTAATACCATTTAGGTCTACTAATCCGAAACCAAAACCATTTCCTTTTTCCTTATGCTTTTTAGCGTATTGCTGTAAGTAGTTCCATAAATGGTCAGATAGCGTATATTTTGGGTCTACATCTTTCTTCAAAATCGACTTGATTTTTTTATCCGCTTCAGGTAATTCCACCAGTCCAAAATCAAACTTAATATCCTTGCCAAAAACCTTTTTGTCAAATCCTACCATTATCGTTCTATCCCGATGCTGAGGAACAAAGTGCTTTCCATTTAATACTTTGTAATTAAAAGAGTATCCTAAATCTTCTAAGGTAGACTTAATCACCTTGAAGGTATTGCCCTTATCATGCGAAACAAGATTCTTTACATTCTCTAAGAAAAAAGCTTTAGGGCGGTGCTTTTCAATTATTTCGGCAACATGAAAAAACAAATTTCCTTGTTTCTCATCCTCAAACCCATGTTTTCTACCAAGGCTATTTTTCTTTGAAACACCTGCGATAGAAAACGGTTGGCAAGGAAACCCACCACATAAAATGTCAAATTTCTTAGGAATAAAGGCTTTTGTTTCATCTTTAGTTATGTCTCCAAAGGGAGTTTCACCAAAATTTGCGAAATACGTTTTTTGTGCATACTTATCATATTCAGAACTGTACACGCAAAGGCCTCCAAGATTTTGCAACGCTAACCGAAAGCCGCCAATGCCCGCAAATAGATCTATGAAAGTGAATTTTTCTGTACCCGTGACTGGCCCAGGAAAAGGGATATCGGTTACATCAAATAAATTTTTCTGTACTGCTTGATATAAAACCTCCGGCTCCCGTAATTCAGGAAGACTATTCTCTGCAATTTCGTATGCCTTGTTTTTATAAACCGGATTTCCGGTTACAACATAGTGCGTAAGTACTGCCGCTTCAAGTTCGTTGGGGAGTAAAGTTGAATTTGCCTTAGACGATTTGAGGGCCATTACTTAGTCCCCCCATTAAAATCAGCAGTATCAAAAAAATCCTTAATTGTTACATCCAGTGCAACAATCAGTTTTTCAAGATTGATAACAGAAATGTTTCTTTTCCCATTCTCAACTTCGTTGACATAGGTCTTATCTATCTCAGCTTTAAAGGCTAAAGCTTCCTGGGTAAGTTTTAAATTTGTGCGGTATTCCTTTATGCGAAGGCCGATTTTCTTGCGAATATCCATAGCTGCAAGCTATCTGGTATTCGACTATAAGTCAATCGGATATAAGTGAACTTTTGAGAATTATTCAATTGCAATTTTGGCGAGAATTTGATCGAGAGTACCAGGAAACGTAGCTGGCTTCAACTCACATTCCCATATCGTAATTACTTTCCATCCCTGCTCAATGAGTAAGTGATCGGCTGTACTATCGTTGGTAGCGTTACCCCGTATCTTATTCAACCACCATTCCGTCCTCGTCTTCGGCACAACATAATACCGGCACCCCTCATGCCCATGCCAAAAGCATCCATGCACAAAAATCACGGTCTTGTATTTAGGTAAAACAATATCAGGCTTGCCCGGCAGATCCTTTACGTGCAATCGGTATCGAAAGCCGTTTTTGTGCAAAAACTTGCGCACCAGCATTTCGGGTTTGGTGTTCTTCCCCTTAATGCGCGACATATTATAACTCCGCACTTCTTTGCTATGCACATCGGCCATAAAGCAAATAACGTTAAATATTCAAAATTGTGCTGCCTATTTGGCGTGAGATCGCCACTTCGCCACGCACTGCCCGGCTCATCGCGATGACGCGTGGAGATCGTATCTGTCAATTTAGTCACAATGCTTTTTTTGAAACACCATTCGTCAGCAGAAAAGCTTCGGGCGAAAACGCGATGCGTATCAGGCCTGTGGGGTGGCAAAGGCATCAGGAACGTTGCGGTTACAAGTCAATAAAGCGCTAATTTATGCCGCCGCAACGGGACGTAGCCGTGGCGCATTGCGTATTGCAGGGCAAAGGCCCAGTGCGCAAGAAGCCTTTCTGCTGACTTGATTTTTTGCTTCTCGTATGTTTGAAAAGGATTAAGTTTCTTTGGAGAAATAGGCAAAGGGAGTGAGAGAAATATTTTGGTTCAGGGAGTCAAACTGGAT
>Ga0247740_1000638_pt1 | contig 16121 bp, 18 predicted proteins | sample UWRJL148409B2_FD_180942 | JGI IMG/M metagenome (GOLD analysis project Ga0247740, IMG submission 180942) | Plant litter microbial communities from Arlington Agricultural Research Station in Wisconsin, United States - UWRJ-L148-409B-2 | ecosystem: Environmental > Terrestrial > Plant litter >...
AGGCGAGGGTCGAAATTGAGAAAGTGGGTGGAGAAAAACCGAGGTTGTTACTCAAATTTTGGAGTGATCGGCTACCGGTTGAGTGAAGTGGAGCGGTGAGAGGTAAGTAACAAGAGCGGGGTCAAAATATGCAGTCGTGTCCGCAAGAGCGGTTATGGGGTTCACGTGGTTCGGTCGTGTACGAGTAAGATTGTATACTGTTATCATTTATGGGGGAAAGGGGAAACCTGGGGGCAACTTGGGAAGCCGAGCACGGACATGCATTTCCAGCGGCGTTTGATCTTCTTTGCACAGCCTTTGGAGGGTTGTCCGGGAGCGGGCAAAAAAGATAGCATTCAGCGGCGGCGTTTTGGGGTTTCGGTTGCGCTTGGGATATCGCGTTTGCGACTGGGAATTTGGTGGATATACCCTCTTCACTGCTAGTCTCGTACGGTACTGTAGGCTATTCGAACTTTGTTTGTGTATTCACTGGGTTTGAGATCTTGACTGTGACTTGGTAGGGTACGAGGACTATAGAGTACGTGTGATAGTATTTGCTTGGCTCGCGTTGCCTGTTGTAGGTGAGCCTATGCAATCTTGGATGAGCCTCGCGTGTTCATTGCACGGTACTTATATGACGTCGAACGTTGCAAGTACGGTGGTCCATTTGATCACGTGCTACCGCGTCAGTACCGCGCCAATGCGTCTAAGACATATCGTGACGTAGACACGCGACGTGTTGGTTATATCATATCGAGTATATATTGCTACGATAACAGCTGTACAAGACGCTTATGTGCAGAACGCAGAATCCTCAACGCGACTGACTGGACTGTGTAACCGGGTGTGCGCCGTCGACGAACGCGCCCTGCGAAAAGCTACGCGCAGCACACCCGCCACGTCATATGTATATGCGGCGGAAAACAAAAAAGGGGGAAAAGCGCTAATCGGGATGCTGAAACAAACGCCATGTTTCTCTGCCACGTATAAGCGAGATGGAGGAAGGGAGCCGTGTAAACAAGGACGTGAAGGGAAGACGCTAAGTTGAAAAACACCTGCCGTCGCCGTTTTATGGTGGAGCGTGAGAAGGACGAAAGGGCTTACTCCGCGCCCCAAAGAAACCGTTTGATGGACTGGACGCCAGACCGAAGAGCCGAAGGCGGCGGCGGCGGCGTCGCTGGTGTTACCACTGGCGTTGCCACCACACTCCTCTTCTCCGCAGACAGAATAGCCGGCCCATCACTAGCTTTCCTCTGCTTCCTCGGTCTGCCGCGACTCCTCTTTGGCTTCGAATATACACCAACCGTATCACTTCCCACGCGCTTTATACCCGAGTTCCTGTTTTTTGTGAACGAAAGACCTAGCCTTGTTTAGTCCGGCTGTCAAACCACTGCGAGGGAACGCTTGAAACAATTACGCAGCAGAAGCAGCACAGGGGTAGGCGTCCTCACCTACAGCAGCACCAACACCATTGGTGGCTACTTTGGCTGCGGCGTCTGCGATTGCGAGAAGGGGAGTTTCGTCTTTGATCGCGAGGAGGGAGGTTTCGGCTGCTGGGTCGGATGGCTTGATGGGGCTGCTCAGGTCGTTGGCGATGACTGGGTCTTCCTCGTCTTCGTCTTCTTCTGTGCCGCGATTGGCGGGGGTATGGGGTTGGTCGCTGCCGCCATTGATGGAGAGGTGTGAGCCTGCCGTGTCTGTGGTTTCGCCAACCGGTTCGGGCTTCTGTTCGGCCTTGAGGTCCGCCGTTTCCTCGGCCTTCGGTTCCATCTCCTCGGCCTTGAGGACTTCTTTCTGCTCGGCCTCGTTGTCGCTGGCCTCCTCAATCACAGCATCGCATAAGAGGCATTTGATGGGCACATTCCATCTCGTTGTCTTTCCTGGCCCCGAGCGCCTGTCTATGACTGTGAGACGCCCGTGGGTCGCTTCGCCTGTGCCGTTGTAGCTAAGTTCCGCAACAAAAGGAACCGAGCCCTTGCTCTTCCTCTTCTTTCCCTTCTTTCCCTTCGTAGACACATCATCATTTAGGTGTTTGACATCGTTCTCGTCGCATGCGTCCCGTACGGCAGCCTTCTCGAGACAAGTGCCGTGAAGCCACTTATGGCAAGAATCGCACTGGATGAGGAGGCGATCGGGGTTATGAGGGACACCGTCTATGCAATGCCTGGTGAGATCCTGCGAGTTTGTTAGACAATAGGGTAGTATCTGGTTGGTTGAAGTGCGTACTGAGAGACGAGGTGGCTTCTTCGTCACATCGAGTGTCTGCCGCCAAAAGAGCTGCTCCGGGTTGAGGATCTCGCCTTTGTCCTTCTGTTCCTGCCAATGTATGACCTTGGCTTCACCGTTCACCGTCATGGCATCGATGATGTCCATGTCGTTGCTAACTATCAGCTCGTTTGCGCCGTGATAGGCCTCGCGACCGTTTGGAAGATCTTCTGGTCTATAGAGCCAGTATACGCGGAGAAAGACGTGGTGCTGCGATTCTTGTCAGCAGAGCGCGCGCTGGGGATCAGAAGTACGTACCGGATCACCCGCGCGGACCTCGAGCACCTTCGCAACCCAGTCCTCTACGTGGGCCCCCTTCGTTGTGGTCTGTGTTGAGTCGGCCTTGATGAAGACAGTGTCACCGGTCTCAAATTCGGCAGCATCGACTACATGACATCAGCATACAGCTGGACTTAGTTGGCGGGCAGACCGTACTGGTAAATCTCCTGTACCTCGCAGTACTCTCCCATTCGGGTTCTGGAGACACCCGGAACTGGGTTGCGCTGAGGCCGGCCCCGAACACATCTTCTTGGAGGATGTCTGCGTCGCCAGTGACTGCTTGGTTCCCAGGCTTCTTGGTCGCGCGGACGTCTCCCGAAGACTTGCGCTTCTTGCTGATTTTCACAGGCTTGAGCGCAAAGCCTCCGAACTCAGCATTGGTCCAATCGAACCGCTTGCGCTTCGTGCCCTGGGGTGTGTTTGTCTTCTCGGCCTGCTTGGGTTTGTTGACGACCCCGGAGGTCACCGCGGCGTCTTTACTCTGACTCTTTCGTGGTGCCATTGTGGCGGTGGTGCCGGGAAGATGCTTCGTACTCGAGGGTAGGCGGTTGCGACGCGCTGGGACTCGGCGTGTCCCGGACGCGAAAGGGTATGGGTAGGAGCACTGCTCGGGTACGTCGAGCGGAAAGCAGACGCAAGACGGGTTGACACAATTCGGCCGTGCGAAGGAAGGAGGGACAAACCACACGTGCACACGGCGAAGAACGGTTTCGCGGTAACTCCACGCGCGCGCTCTGAATGCGGTCGACGTGATAGAGCCATGGGCCGGTGGATGCTCGCTAGCGCTATTACATAACCGCCGAGCTTCCGTCCCACGTGACTCACGGACTCTGCAGCTGCCCACAGGGTAGGCACCGCGTCATAGAGGACGCATTGCCTGAGTGTGCGTTATGTTATGGTTTTGGTACGTTACGGGCCGGCGACCGGGTTCAGCTTGCGAGGCGTGCCTGGGCCTGCTTGACACCCGCGACCGCTGCCTCGCAGACGCAGAGGCGCGACGCTGCAGTGGAGCTGTCAGGGAGCTTTGACAGCTTGCGGCATTCCTTGTCCCCTGTGTTCCGATGTCCCCTTTAGCCAGTCCATTCCGCCGCCCGCAACAGCCAACAACAAGCGCTCAGCCACAAAGCGTCGTCAACCGCATCCGGTAGCCGAGCCGCCCAGCAGTCTGTCTGGAGAGGCCGAGTACGCTAAGAGCCTGTATCGATACTGGAGAGTTCCATGCCCACAGGGCTCGACAGAGCTGGAGAATTGAAACAGCAGGCAAGCTTGCCTTGGGGTAGGCCCGAATGGCCTCACGCGCGGCCCGGGTCGTGCATCCATCATCCCAGAAGACTGTTTCGCTGGATACGAGCATACGAGCGCGAGAGAGAAAAAGAGAGAGCGCGCGCGAGAGAGAGGAGCATGAGACAGAGAGAACAGTGACTAGGGCTTCGTAAGCGGAGGCGGACCGATGGTGTGTATATGGACGCAAGAGGCAGCCGTGGACAGCTAGCTCCAATAGTCGCGACGCATTCATAAAGCCACGCCGCCGCTTGCTTCTTGCGCCGTCTCCTTCGCGACAATTGGCCTTGGAAGCTCTGCTGGGCGCGTCGTTGAACTCGGAGCTGGTCATTGGCGATTTAACTGGGCAGCAAGACGCTTCCAGAATCCAAGCTGTTCTGTCGTCACTATCCTTGCCCGCGGCCCACATATTCTCCACGACCAGTCCTCAGTCCTGGCCGTCCCAGAGGCTCAACAAGCCTTAAATACTCTGGCGCATCCGTTCCGCCTGCGCCGGCCAGCTGTACACCGTGATCCTCCGCCTCCACGCAGCCCTCGTCCCACCCAGGTGCTGCTCCTCGCTCGTTGCTTCTCGTTCCGATTCCGAGGCTCTGTGTTGCTGGTTCCCTTGCATCAGCCGGCGCATCCGTGGCTTGCGCTTCCCACCGGACCCGGCGCGTGAACCCACACACAGGAACCACCAGAGACGACGGCTGTGACTATTGTTAGCCACCGTCTGGTTTGGCGTCACCATGGCTCGTCCGAAGAGAGGTAAAGTGCTCCTGCCCCCGCTGTCCGTCGTGCCTGCCTCGCGCGCTGCATCCACACGCCACTGCCCATTCACCATGCCGCCCATCATCTACTGACGCACCCGCAGTTCTCTCTTTCATGTCAGAATGGGGAGGAAACAAATCATACGCTCACCGCCGCGCCGAGTCGTCTGCCTCAACTGCCTCCGCTCAACCTTCGCCGGCGCCGCCCTCGCCCTCCACGAAGCAGTTTAATGCGTCGTCCTACTCCATCTCGTCGACCGTCTACGATCCAGACAATCCCGCCAGTCCTACGTCACAGGCACGCTCCATCGCAGAGTCGAGGCCCTCGTCGCGCCCCATGTCGATGATCCAGACGTACCAGCCGCCCATCATGGAGGTCAGCCAGGACACGCTGCCTGAGATGCAGCGCATCTTCACGTTCCTCAATAGCCACTCGAACAAACTGTACCAGGAGGGCTACTTCCTCAAGTTCCACGACACCGACACGCGTACGTCTACTTTTTCCCCCCTGTGCCCGTTGTGTGACACTGACCGCTGCAGGCGGCCGCCCCGCACCCGACCGCGTATGGCAGGAGTGCTTTGCACAACTCGCGGGCACCATTCTATCGCTGTGGGATGCCAGTGAGCTCGACAATGTGCGGCCTGACGCCGAAGTGCTACCAACTTTCATCAACCTCACGGATGCAGCCATTCACATGGTACGTGAACCGGTGACGACATCGAGACCCAGCTAATGAAGCAGATGCCCTCTATGACGCTAGCCGACGGCAAGATACTCGACAACATTCTAAGCGTGTCGACGGCCGCGAGCAACAAGTACCTCTTCCACTTCAATTCCTTCAACTCGCTCACGCAGTGGACCGCCGGCATCCGGCTTGCCATGTTCGAGCATGCCTCGCTGCAGGAGGCGTACACCGGCGCGCTGATTGCCGGCAAGGGCAGAGCTCTCAATAACATACGCATCATATTGGACAGACAGCGCGTAAAGTACGAAGACTGGGTGCGCGTGCGATTTGGCGCTGGAACCCCGTGGCGTCGGTGCTGGTGTGTCGTCACCCCGCCTGACGAAAAGGAGTTTGCGAAGCTCCAGAAGACCCAGAAGAAGAAGGACATCTACGATCGCTCGCCCGTAGTCCTCAAGGGTGACATCAGGTTCTACGACTCGCAAAAGGTCAAGAAGAAGACGCGGCCCATCGCATCCGTCAAAGACGCCTACTCTTGCTACGCCATCTACCCGCAGTCCAAGCAGCTCATTGAACAGTCTACCTTGATCAAGGTGGAGGGCAAAATCACTGTCCACTCCGATCCCGAGAAGGTCACAGAGGGCTTCGTGTTCATCATGCCGGAGACACGTCCCGCTGTGTCTGGGTTTGAGATCATGCTTCAATTCCTGTTCCCTGTATTCGACACATTCAACCTCTACGGCAGGCCCAACAAGCTCGTGGCGGACGTCCTGGATACGCGCGGCCTCATGTTTGCGATGCCGCCCGACCGGCGGTATGGCTACCTAGAAATGTGGGATGTGGTCAGTTTGATACACTCGGAAGGCAGCAATACCTGGTCGGAGCGGCAGTGGCGGAAGCAGCTGAAGGATCTGACCTCCAAGCGTATCGCTTCCAATCCGCGGAACATTAGTAGAGCTGGGACAAGGAGAAATACGGTTAGCCGCATCAGCTTGGCTCCCTCCCGCTCCGGCACCCTGCGATTTGAGGAGACTGGCTCGGTACGGTCGCAACCCACCACTCGCCAGCCATCGCCAACTCGTAACAATGATTTCGAGCCATCAGTCCCACGAAGAACCGACTCTGCACCTCCAGTCGCCCTCGCCCCGATGCGCCATCAGCGATCCGTGTCTGAACAGACCAATGGTTACAAGCAGTACCAAGCCGAAACTCCGTCGCGATTGGTGGAGTCCGCGAGCATCAACGACACTGACAGCCCGCCAGCACCTCCACCTCACGCTCAATTCAACGGCACTCCCCAGCATCAGGATGGCTCCGAGACCTCTGATGAGCCGAGCCCGGAGGCCCGCGATCTGCCTGAGGTGCAAATGGCGCCCACTGCGCCACCTCAAGGTCCTGTAGCGTCTCCGCCTATCATGGCGCATGCGCCGAGTCAGAGGCCGCCGGTACAGCCATTGAACGCTGTCGCAATGAAGCCAAACGCCCACATGGACTCTGCGACCCTGCAGCAGTTAGCGGATGCGACCAACACGTCTCTTCCGTCAGGAGTCGCCGCCGCAGGTGCCGCAGCGGCGTGGAGGGGCCAAGAAAGCCTGAATGGCGGACGCAATGGTGATCTTCAAGGCGATGGCAACCAGGCTTATCTTAACACTAACCAATGGCGTAACTCAGGTGATCAGTACTCTCGGTCTTCGCCTTCGCACTCTGGCACGCACTCTGGCAGTCGACTCCCTACAATTCCTGCGTCGCCCTATGTCGAACACGACCAGTTCATGGAGTCGACTACGGCGTACCAGCCATCAGCCCCGGCTGTTCCTGAGCATGCCGAGCTGACCCAAGAAGTCGACAACCACCCGCGTCCTGGTAGCGGAGATAGCCAGAGTATACAACGTAAACCAGTACCAGGTCCGTCATCAATGTCTTTTCGAGGGGATGATACCCGCTCTGTTCGCTCAACAACAAGCTCAAGTCTCGGCAGTTTACGCAACGACATAGTCGATCCCGACGCCCTAGATCGCCTGAACTACGCTGAACCAACACTGATGAGGCAATACAGCAAGTCTAGTAGCCGGTATAGCAACGACGATGCGATGTCTACCTCGACCCCCGATTACGCCAGCACGATAGAAGAAGAGCCCGAACAGCCGAAGGTGGAACGACGAGCGCCAGACCGACCTCGCAGTGGCATGTTGAAGTTTATCGGGGACCCAAATCTGAATCCCAAGGCGGATATCGTTGTTGGAGACACACATTACCGATCTTACTCTAAGCCGACGAACGTTGCTGCCGACATTCCCTCTATCGATTTCGGTCCTACTTACTCACTGGATCCGAACGCTAAACGTCCCGGAACAAGCGGGACAATGACGCAAGCCTTCCACGAGACAGGCTTCTCGCAGTCAAAGGAAAACCTCGCCGCTTTGACCAAGGAGGAGAAACGACTGTCTTACTCGGGGAGGACCACCCCAACATCCGCAATGCACATGCGCAGCTCCTCTGCTTCACCTCAAGCTTCCGAGAACCGGCGTAGCGTTGCTTGGCAGCCAGGTATGGCAGTCCAACCACACTCCGACAAACGCAAGCTCGATCCGGAAGAGTGGGTAGCTCATCGTGCTACCGCTGGAGGCCCTCTGCCACCCCCCACATATTCTCATGGGCGAAGCAAATCGCATACGCCACCTCTAAGTCGCGCTCAATCGGGCGATTGGTCCCAGCTTCAACGCACTCCGGAGAGCGCACCCGCACGTCCACCTAGCCGGCCACTCAGTCGCCCTCTATCCCGTGGCGCGGAACGATTGCTCGATCAGCGCCCGACGGCACTTTCAGCTCGCGAGCAGGAGCATGTTGCCCGGATGACAAACACGCCGCTCGTTGATCTTACGAAGAACCCTAAGAAAGAGCAAAAGCCAAACGCTACGGGCCTGACTGCTTATATTGATCACCGGGAGAAGGAAAAGTCGGCTGCGAAATCAAACAGAGGAACGGCCGCCATGCAAGCAGAAGTCGATCGCCGCATGATGGCAGCGCAACAACGACAGATGTTGGAGATGCAGCAGATGGGGCAGCCGAGGGCTATGACGCCTGGGAGTTACGGTGCTCAGAGTGTCATGGGCGCACCGAGTGTCATGGGCGCTCCGAGTATGATGGGCACTCCCAGCATGATGGGCACTCCCAGCATGATGGGCACGCCGCAGGGTTATCCGCAAGCCTTTGGATACCCAAGTCCGGGTCATATGCAGCAAATGTACCAACAGCAGCAGCCTGGATACTTCCCACAACAGGGAGCTTCGCCGGGAATGCAAGGCTGGGCGGCTCCAAGCCCGCAGCTTCACATCCCGGGGCAGTACCCGCAGACCCCCTCGCAAGGGCAGTATTTTATGCAGCAGCAGCCTATGCAGCAACAGCAACGACCAGCCACGCAGGCTTACGGCGCGAGTTTTGATCAAGCGCAGGCAGCGGCGAAATTTGCGCATCAGCAGGGCCAGTCGAGAAGGCAGTGAGTCAGTGCTGCAATTCGAGTGTATTGAAGGCACAAGGGCGGACGAATCGATCGATTATGACGAATGAGATGGGATAACGGTACTGTGTATGATTCTTGTTTACGTTGCGTTGCGGGCTTTCGTTGTACATATTCGTAAGCTTCACTCTTTTTCTTTGCAGAAGACGTTGTTGGGATAGATGGTATCTCATGTACAAAGTTCCTCGCATTGGGGTTGGGTATAAAGAGGCATTGATAAAAGTTCGTTTAGGCTTGGAAGTTGCGTTGGCATATGCATTGGGTGGCTTGACCTGTTGGGTACATGCATTAAGGGGTTTGATAATTCAGGTTTTTGCGTTGATTTGAGTTCTGCGTGGATGATATGTGTTTTGATTGTGTTGTGGTGGTGATGGTTATGGTGATGGTGACGATGAGACGACATGCAGCGACTCAAGCCGCGCACTGAACTCCGCCATATATCGCGTACGGCAGTCATGTCTGGACAGGCGTATGGTCCGCAAGGGCGCAGGTCCCCCCTCTCATGGTCGGCATCTGGACCTATTTTGGTCGATGTTTGAGAGAGCGACGAGAGCGACGAGAGACGATATGCGTCCGCATCATTGTAAGTGTCAGGAGCAAGCCCATAATAATTGAGTAAGCAAGTTTGATAGTATTGGGGAGCGGGAGCGGCTTTTCCCATACCGCTCTTTGACTAGGAGGTTTACTAGGAGAGAGGGCGCCGAGTACGTGTCTTTCTGGTGGGCTGAGGTGGATGAGGGAAGGAGGCGGGAGCACATGGACGCTGTGTCTACGGCGTTTTATAAATGCAGAGGACAGACATCAGGGGGGATTATTGAGTGTTGGGACACGGACACCGGACTTGATCGGGAGGGAGGCAGGTGAGGGTCTTATATGCGCTCGAGGAGCAGACTTACATAGATGACTGTATGGTTTGAAGTGGATTGAAGAACACATTGTGCCCTGTGATCAGTATGGTGGAGAACATCTACACCTCAAGATAAAGACGAGTATCATGACTTCCTCTCCTTTAGTTCGGTCGAGAAACTATCGCAGATTTCACGCCTCAGTGGCGCCAGCCATGGAGCAGCAAGATGTTCATGTCTGCTTGAGGAAGTTGTTTCTAGGCTCTTTCTCCGTCTCCCACATGAAACGGGTTTCCTTGAATTAGAGATGCATGGGGCTTCATTACTTCCTTTTTGGACTCACTCAGAGCGGCAGCGCCATGAACATGAATTAGGAGCATACTACCACTCTTTCATATACACTTTCAACCGCACAGCACACATAAACTCTACAGTGCTATGTGCCTCCAGCAAATAGCATCTCCCTGGGGCCCGATCATTCCAAGTACAACCACCTCCATCGTATTACCACGTCAATCACCAATTTCAGCGAAGCATAACCTGAAGGGCGGTGGTACGTATTACTTGGCTCCAGCTCTACAATGTCCTGCAATTGAGAGTCATCATGTAACATAGTACTAGGGACTTCATGCCCAAGCATACTATACCTCCGCCGTCTCATCCTCATTCTCAAAATCCCAAGGGTTATAGATCGAGTAATACGGACTATCATTCGCATACGCAGGCGCACCATGGTACCGCGGTATGCACGGCCCTTTGCACGTCGAAGCCTTCAAAATCCTATGCGACCTACACCAAAGAGCGAAAGCGGGGAATGTTCGCTTTAGAGATCGCATATCGTCTCGCGTGGGTGTATCTGAGCGATTATCAGTCGCGCGAGGGAACAGTATGGAGGCGTGTGAACGGGTAGTCGACTTACCATGTCGTGGATACGCGCAAACGAGGGATACGTCGAGAGTAACTTGCTGAGCACTGAGAAGGGTTCTGAAGGCTTCTATTCTGAAGGTGGGGATGAGAAGACCGTATTGGTCGTCGTCAAGCATGATTTCGACCCCCTTTAGATTCGGGAGAGATCCGGCAACACGGGCGTTGGCAAGTGCCTCGGCGATCCGAGTAACGATGTCGTTGATGTCTTGCCACATCTCCGAGTGTCCGGAGCGTCGGAAGTCGACGACGAGACGCTCGAGCGAGGGCGGTAGATGCTGTGCGATCTCAGACGCTTTTTCTGGTGGTATGTTGAACGCTTCGTTATTTCCAATGAGGATGTTGTAGGGGAGTCGCAAATCTTTCAGGCAGATCATGCTGGATGAATGTTCGAAGCAATCTTTGGCTCTCACTGTCTGTAGTTCCGGCTCTAAAATGGACACTTTGTCTAAGCTGCTTGCGTGATCGAGGAGGGCGTTGGACACGTGTTTGTGCCATTGGAAGAGGTTTTGGTCTCTGTGGATCTGGAGGGTGCAGTCGAACACCTTCAACGCTGTGCAAGACGAAATCAGCTCTGTGACCTTGTGGTCGGTTATGAGTTAGCGAAGCCATTCTGCAGGACCCTACGGAAAGTGCTGCGTAGTCCGGAGAGTATTCTTAAAGATCAGGCTAGACTCACCATAGAATATGTCGCAGTGACACCATACAAGTACAACTCTTCAAGTGGCGACGACCGGAGAGGCCATTGCCGCGCGTCCCCGTACAAGTCAAATCGTTTCCCCTGTCGGTTTTCCTCCCCGCCCCACCCAAACAGCGTCAAAGACTTGAGCTGAGGAAGCACGAGAAATGGAAGTACAGCACGCGCAGGGAAAAACCCCCATTCGCCCAAGTCAAGCCACAAGGTCCGCAGTGACTCAAAGCGACGTGGAACAGTGCCCAATTCTAGATCGGCATATAAGAGCCGACCTAGCTCTTCGACAACAAGAGGTAGTAGCTTCACAGAGTAGTGTGGTGTAGTATCCTCGAACCCGCGCAACACTAGACTCTCCAAATTCGGCGCTTGTAGTACCAGAAAGGTCAGCAGAATGTTGTCGCCCTGTTTGTTCCTTTTCTCGAATTCGCGAGGGCTCTGGTGGTGCAGATCCGTGACTAGATCCCAGGGCAGTACCGAGCGCAGATCGGAAGGCGATGGATTCGCGTACATTGGCTGGTACGGGGGTGTATGAATTTGCTTGACATATTGCCTAAGCGTCGGGTTCAGCTTGAGAGTAGTGACGATGCTTTCCCAAAAACGGCTTGTCCTGTAACGAGGCGCTTGGATGTTTTCGTAAAGAAGCGGCGTCACTATTCGATTGAACCTCCGGGAGGTGAGAACGAGAGGGAGGAGGTTGTACGTGCGACGCATATGGAACTCGCCCCAGCTGCCCGGTCTGTCAAGATTCGATACATTTTCGATGATTCCTAGAAGCAGTTCGTCTGGCAGGGATTCTATGTTCCGGGGTTCTGTCGAAATTTTGGGGTCCATCTGGAAGACGTGAAGATTAAGTGACAATTCAAGGCAGTAGATTGATAGCAGTGTATAAGGTGTACAGTAATCCGACGCGTCTGAGCCGTAAGAAGAGTAAGATGCAGAAGCGCGCTTACCGACCTTCTTAAGCGGTCCAGCTACCCCACTTAACACACCGCCTCATCCCATGCATCAAGGCGCAGCAGAAGGGAAAACGCCAAGGAACTTTAGCTTCTTTTAGCAATTGCAACAGATCGGAGTGCTTCCATCGTCAAGCCAGATGAATGTGATTCGGATGATCACGTGCATGTTCGTGTTGACGAAGGCCCAAAACTGTGCAAGAGAGGCTTTGAGATTCCGTGATGTCAGAAATGCGAGATTAGGGCGTTACAAAGCCTCGTCATTTCTTTGAACAGAGTTTTAGAATCCTTGCCAGTACGTCTGTTCCAATTCGATTACGGACCCCACGTCCTTGAACGTACCAGCGAATATAAAGCACGTATCCTCAACAAACGACGTTTTGGCCCAATAATCGTAATGTCCAGGAAAGACTGCTTTAATACGGTGTTCGGTAATTGGATCTGGCAACTCTGCTTCCTTCGCAAAGGAATTAAACATAGCATCTAGTCGAACTCCTTGCACCTTGAACGGCGGTTCATATTTTGTAAACGGGAATGGGAAATCGTCCAGAAAGCAGTTTCGTTTGAACCGGAGCCGGATATATTTCAGATGTGGAAATGCGCCGCGGATACATGCGTCTAGAAAGTAGGAGAAATATATCTCCGCGGTTTCTTCGGCCCCTTTAGGGATGTCGAGGTGTAGATTCTCCACGGACGTTGGGATATTAGTTTCCATGCTCATATAGTCTGAGTGGGAGGCTGTGGTAAATAGCGGTAGTCTTATCGAGCTCAGTCGATGAAGAGCAGCGGACGGACGAACGTTGTATAGGCTATAATACATTCGATGTGTTTGAGATGTGTTGGAAAGCCCGATACCTAGATGTTCCAAGGTATCTGAGTGCTTTGACAGTGCTGCTGAAATGTTTGCAAACCAATCTCCTCCTTCGCGCGTTATCGGTGAAGTGCACTCAAAGCTCGTCAACGTTTTGCAAGTGTTAATAAGTCCGGCAATCACGGCTGATGAAGCTCGTGGACGATGGAGTGCCAACCTGGTCAAGTTGCAAGATATTACCGGCCAGACTGGTGGAAGACCAAAGACATAATTGTTGGGGTAGTGTGTGAGGTCGTCGTAGTACGGTGAAGTCCATCTTGTGAGGCTCAAGTCTTGAAGACTCGGCAAGAGAACTAGCGGTGCAATGGTAGCAATAGGCCATTCGGAACTATCCCAGAACTCAAGATATAGTACTCGCAGCTTTTCGAACCCATGCGTCGCTCCGAGGGGTTTCCCGAGCGCCGCTCGTACAAGCGCTTCTAGGAGGAATGGCGCTTCACGGGAGTTTGTGGTGTTATATGGATAGCGTGCCCCGAGCTGCTCCAACTCCGGTGTCTGGAGTGCAGCTAATGCTAATGGGATATCGTCACCCTTCATCCAGTCATGATAAATTGTATTCGCCTGTGGGAGTTGCAACTCTTTAGCCGTGGAGAGGATCATTCTACGGATCCAGTTTCCACCGCGCTGGTCGACTGAACCATCTTGGTATATTTTATCCTTGTACGAGGATCCGATATGCGGTCTGTGACGTATGCTCTTGATATGCCGCCTGAGATCGGGCGCCTCTTGCAACGTTCTTAGGAAGTCCACCAAGTGAGTATCTCTGTTTTCCATACGGCAATCAATAGAGTGATAGAGGAGAGGTGTGGCGATGCGCTTCAATCGATGATTTGTTGCGCAAAGTGCGGCGAGATCTCGCGAAGCGTCGTGGACCATAGGCGAAGTAAAGGAGGTGACCGGCGATGCGATATCTTCACAAATGGTGACGAGCAGCTCGTCAGGTAGGGAATCCATTTCAGTGAGGCCGAAGTATGTCTAGTCGATTTTTGTTGGTTGTGGTGGGAGAAAGGCAGCTGCGGGTGGCTGTGTTGAGTCCACCAGATTTCAGGCATCCATGGTGCCATTTCGATGGCAGTTACGTAAGCATATGCTTTGGCATTCTCTGCTGCTCTTCAATCATCATCCAAATACCTAAACGCTCTGCAGCATGCCATATCTCCCGCGAGGACTAAAACCCCCAACCCCAGAAGAAACCCAGAATCCAACCAACCCAATGCCCACTCACCCCTCAGCATAAAACTTCCTCGGCCAAAGATTCATCCCAATCTTATCCCCCTCCCCAACCGGCAACCCAGCATGCACGACCCTCCTATCCCCCACCCCATCCTCCCCCACATTAACCCAAAACAACGCATTCCCCGTAATCGGCCTAAACTTCACCCCGCTCGCCTGCCCCTCCATCCCACCCCTACTCACCTTTCCCCCAAACAACTCCTGCAACGCCCCTCCTCTCTCCGCATCCCTATCCAACACATCGACAGCGGGGAAATATGTCTCGCCCTCCGTGCAATTGTCCTTTAGGAACACAAAAAAGGACGCGACGCGGTTGAAGAGGCGGCCGGAGCCGTCTTTCGTGCGTTGGTGTTGCGGCCAGAAGTCGGTGTGGAGGTCGTAGCGTTGGGAGGGTGCGTAGCGGACTAGTTGCGGGACGGAGAAGGGCTCGTCCGGGTGGAGCATGGTGCCCATAAAGCGTCGGGCTCGTGCGAGGATGCAGGAGACCAGTGGGTGGTCGAGGTCGAGGGGGGCGGAGGAGGAGGTGCGGCCTGTTACTTTTTTGTTGGGGCCGTGGGAGCGGGATATGAAGGAGGGTTCGAAGTCGGGTTCACTGTGGGGAGGTTAGTATGGTCTTTGATAGGTTAGGTGGAGTGGAATGGAAGGTTCTTACCCAAGGGTGATAAGGGCCTCCGCTTCAGAGACAGTAGTGAAGTTATTAATGTAGATCAGCAGCGGAGACAGTGATATGATTTCAGAGGTATAGGTGTGCGTTCTACATGTTTCAAGAAGGGCCGGGTCCTCCGGATCCACGCTGGCACTCTGTGGTGACGAAGTTGATTCTACCGCGCCGGGAAGATAGGCAAGGAGCCGAGATGGGAGGTAGGTGGCCAGGTTGCCGGACCAGATGGCCTGGAGGAGAAACGGGGCGAGGAAGAACGCTGCGACACCGAGGAGCTCGAGGGGTGACTGGGGGTATATCTTAGTTTGAGCAATGTTGGAGAAGTGGGTGAGATGCAGACTGGACGTACAAACGGCAACTTTCCCTTCGCCTTGCGCGATTGCGGCGATGCCTTTGGCGCCTGGTTGAGCTTTGCCATTGCTTTCATGATTTCGCTGCTAGTTCTGGGGTAAGACGACGCGAATGCGTCGGAGGACGTTCCACGTTGAACGTCGTCACCATCTCAATATATCTATGCGTGGCCTACCACCGTCTAGTCGCTGCATCGCCTGAGAGGACATCCCAGCTGCTTGCGATAATTAGTTGCTTTTGACTTGGATCGTCGCAATGGCTAAATAAGGCTATTCGGGCCTGAGTTGTGTGGTCTATAGTATGCGGGGTGGCATTTAGAATCTAGGGTAATATCGCTGGTGGGGAACCCTGCATATAATTATATTCGGGCTTGGGATGCGCTACGACAAGATCTTAAGCTTGAACTGGTATGGTGAGGTTTCGAGCGTAGACATCTAAGTGTTGAAACGCCACCTCGGATGCTCGTCGCCCAACTTGAGATCCTCCTCCGAATCATGAAACCCCTTCGTCTCCGGATGCGCAGCAACAAACTCCTCTTTTCTCTCATTGTCTCTCTTCAGCAACCACCAAAGTGTGCTCACGACAACCAGATTCCCAACCAAATAGGCAAGCGCAACCCCATGTCCGACGACATAACGCGGTGACCACTTCGGTCGATAAAGCTGCGTTCCAATGACCGCACCCAAGTTACCGATGGAGATTTGCATTGCGTTCGCAGTCGCGCGCTTGGTTTGACCAGAAACATTGACGGCGGGCCAGGAGAGCACGAGAGCAACGGAGGGGTAGATGCCCATAGCAGCGAGGAAGGTACCGGCGTAAGACAAGCCAGGGCG
>Ga0247740_1000639_pt1 | contig 16113 bp, 11 predicted proteins | sample UWRJL148409B2_FD_180942 | JGI IMG/M metagenome (GOLD analysis project Ga0247740, IMG submission 180942) | Plant litter microbial communities from Arlington Agricultural Research Station in Wisconsin, United States - UWRJ-L148-409B-2 | ecosystem: Environmental > Terrestrial > Plant litter >...
ATGCCATGCCCAGTATTCCGCTCCTGGGTCTCCGCCTTGGTCCCCCGAAAACCCACTGTGTGAAAAGCTTGTCGACCAATGGGCAAACGTTTTCAACCCACGCGCATGAATTGGTGGCTATGAAGCGTCGCAAAGCTCCGCGCTGCGACCCATTGTGTAGTGGTTGTGGTGGGAAGATCTTGGCACGAGTGGAATCCTACCACGTGATTCGAGCGCCAGTTGATCATGAACTATGACCAGAACAGTGGGTCGAAATGGGGTGATCGAAAGAAGACGGCATTGTGTTCTGGTATTGCGGCGAGGATCTGGATGGATACGAGACTCGTGTGCCACATGTGCAGCAGAACTTGCAGCAGAAAATGCAGCAGAACATGCAGCAGAAAATGCAAGCAGAAAATGCGACAGAACACAAGGCTGGACCGTTCCGTCTTGGTTGCGAGATCATGGAGCCGCCCCAGCTAGGTAGGTGAGGTTCTGGTTCGAGAGCGCCCAGCCGGTGACTGATTGCCGTAGGGAGAACATTCGGGACCTTCGAGATCTCATGGCGAGAAGCTTATATAAAGTCAAGAGAAACGTGCGAAACCAGTCTCTGCTAATTGGATAACTCTCGAATGAACCCAAGAACAGCATGAGCGAACCGCTCCGTTCGTGAGCTTTCGTTTTTTGCCATGATGTGAAGCGGGCCATCCTCTGTCGTCATCGAGAGGGGCTTGCGGGACGTGAGGTGGCGGGAAGTTGGAGTCGGATCGAACATCGGTAAAACGTACAGCGTACAGCGTAAGCCGGAACAACGTAATACAACCAGCGGATTAAGCAAGCAATGTCCAAGAGAGGAAGCTGGCAGTTCTGTTGTTCGGTGTTCGGCCGGTCGACGTGCCATGTGCAAATGTCCTCAAGCGTTGCCAAGACCGGGCGCACCGGCAGCCAACATCAACTCTACAGGTACCAAAATTCTGTCGACATCCACACATCAGCATCATGCTTAGCGTTAGAACCATCGCCAATGACTCGAATACTGCTACGTTCTCTCGGCTACAGTGTCTCTGTTCGCTTTCTCGAACGTTCCCACTTCGAATCTGCGCCCCTGTCAATTCCCACGTGGGGCCTGCATGTACCATATGCACCCTCAGATCTACCATCGTATGCAAGGTGGAATTAGATTAGACCCCATATATGCACCCTCGACATATGATTACGCAAAACGGGACTGGATTAGGCGAATAAGCAGGCTTTGATCGCCAGTTCGAAGAGAGCGTCGCTTTCATCGCCCGCTAGCCATAGCATCTTAGCCGTCCTGCTTCACGTACCACGATGTCCTTCGCATGTCCCAGTACACAGATCACTACCATCCTGTCCCAGCTTTGAAGTCTACAACCCCCTCTCATACCACTCTCTAGCCAACTCAACCCATCTCTCCCCAACCTCTCCCACCGGCTTTCTCCCCCCAATATCCCCGCCACCCCGCCATTTCTCCATCCCCTTCCGAAACTGCCCCTCACGAAACGGCCCATCGTCGGGCACCACCCTAAAGTTCTCCGCCTCGACCTCCACAACCCTATTAATTTTCCACCAAGTAGTCATCCCCGCATCTGGACGCCACAACTTCCGATAAATCCTTGCATTGCAGAAAAGATGGTACAGTCCGAGGTCAGTGATGAGGTTGTCGAGATAACCTGAGGGAAGACTGCGTCGCATGGCTGATTGTATCATTATGCCGTCGATGAGGAAGGGGCTGGGGGATTCTTGGCCTGTGTCGCGGTTTATGGGGAGGGGGAGGTAGACGGTTGTTTGGGGGTGGAGTTGGCACCAGTAAACAACAAGATGTAGATCATACACCGCCTCTCTATTCTCGTCCACTAGAAAACTTGCGCCTTCCAATCTCACACTCTTGATCCTTTTCTGCCAAACTTCACTGCACATGTCCAGAAAACCCAAAAACTGCACAGACGCCAATTTAGACATGTACTCGCCAGCGCTTAGGTCTCGGCCAAAGACAAGGCTGTTGAGCCTGAGCTCCAGACCTAGGGTTTCTTGCCGAAGTTGGCGGCACACGAACTGGAGCTGGTTCCAGGGTGAGGGTGGACTTTGCTCGTTGCGAGCGCCGCGGGCGTACTCATCACTGCTGCAGAAGATGGTTTTGTAGCACTCTTTGCGGTAGTATCGCATGTCGCCTTGTTGCGTAAGAGCGTAAATGTATATCACGTCTCTTAGTTCCCGCGGTAGGTGTAGCAAGCTACTGGTTTGTGATGCTGAAATGTACGAGAACGAGTGTGGGCTTGGGGTATTTCTCGCCGAGGTTGTGTTTCCCATCTCTAGTTTCGGTGAGTTGACCATTTTGGAGCTTTTTGTGAATAGCGTGGAGGTAGAGTGAGACGACAAGAAGATCGGAAAGCACAATGCTGCCTTATTACTGGGACGCTTATCTGTGTAGGGATTAGCGTCGTGTACTTGACCATCATAAAGAACGACACTTCGAGTATTACCTGGCATCGAGAGCGTCGAAAGATCTTCGCCTTAACACTATTCGTTGCTATTATTCCGGCGAATGTAGTAGTGCTGCGGACTAACTACCTAGGGCTTCTAAGTTGGTTATTTGCACCATGGACTTGATCAATTAACTGCTTACTTAGTTTGCATGCCCAATAGAAGGCGTTTGGAAATAGTGTATGCATGATGCTACATTTAGGGGATCGGAATAATAGAGAAGGCACGAGATTTTTGAGGCTAACTGGATTTGAAGCTCTATGTTCTGAGTACACAGCTATGATAGAAAACCCTTTATATGAAGAGTACCGAAAGGAAAGGGAAAACCATGACGCCACGAACCGCTCTTAGATACACGACGGGCTAGAATAGACTCCTGCGGCGCATCGTCGAGAGCAAGTTAGGCATGCTGCATTCGCCCTCCGAGAGATCCAACCCAGTCGATGAACACATCCAAAGAACGCCGGTGTGAACGGAAATGCATCATGAACATGAGAGAGGTGGGCTTCGAGATGAAGAGCGGAACCAAGCGTTCAAACGCGAATTTCGAATGATTCTCAGAAGTCGAAAGAGCCGCATATCACAAACACCGATAAGCTGATTGTATCCGTACTGTACAGGTTCGGTCACTACCCGTGTAGTGGAGATAGTAGCACAGTCGCTACTGACACCGTTGCCGAGGTTGAAGTGAGATGTTGGCGTACTCTTGATGTAGAAGATGCTTAGCTGAACAAAGTAGAGGGCTTCATTTTGGCGGGGGACATCAACTGGGTAACAGGAACTGTGGCCGCGGCCAAGGCCTGGCTAACGAACGAGCCATCGTTCGTCTCGTCGAAGAGGGAGTGGAGCTCATCAGCAGGCTGGTCCGGCCGCTCGGATGTCTCGTCAGTGCTCTGTTGCTGGAGCTGAAGCTCTTCGATGGCAGACTCTTGGGGCTCATCAAAGGCCTCGTCAATCTCCACCTCTATTTCCACCTCTTGACGGATGACGACGTCTGCAGTGACTCCTTCGGTGCGCCCATCAATGGATGAATCGCCCTGATCGTCATCATCGGACGATGTCGCTTGCACTGATTCTTGGGCAATGGCGGCGGGTCCCTTCTCCGTCTCTGTTATATCACCAATGTCTTGCTCCAACTCTTCCATCTCTCCCAGGTCCTGGGCCTCGTATGCTTCAATCTGCCCATCCGTCAATGCGCCCATCTCGTTGCTGCCATCGACCCCGTCGCCAACGGCGATGCTGTCCTCGTCCACCGGGGCGGCTTCTTCTTCTTCTTCTTCTTCTTCTTCTTCTTCTTCTTCTTCTACATGGGACTGTGCGGGTGTCGCCTCGGAGGCTTCAGCAGCAGCATCATCTGCAAGAAGGGCATTCACGAAGTCCTTCACTCTCTGAGCAAACTTGTCGGCAATCTCGATCGTGGTGATACCGCGTCGCTTGCGCGGCACCGATGGCTTCTCGGCCGGCTTGGAAACGCGTGCCTTCTTCGTGTTCGGGGCTGCAGCGGCTTCCTGCTTGGGGGGTCGGCCCACGCGCCTTTTCGGTTTGGGTGCTTCGGCCACCGCGGGAGCTTTCTTCTCAGCGGGTAGAGCACGCGATCGGAGCTTGGAGCGGATGATAGGGTTGAGGCGAGTCGCAGGAGCAACCGTCTTTGTAGGGTTGGCGCGCGGTGAGGTGCGCTTGCTGACGCGCGGAGAGCCGGCGACGCGATGGAGGTCGACGGCACTCTTGGGCGGACGACCTCTGCGCTTTGGTGTCGCGGGAACCTCTTCGACGACCTCCTGTTTGCGCGGGCGTCCACCGCGTTTGGGCGTGGCCGACGCGGGCGCGGGCGCGGGCGCGGGCGCATCTTTGACGGCGGGCTCTTTGCGCGGACGGCCACGGCCACGGCCGACGCGCTTCTGGGGCTCCTCTGCTACATCTTCGACGGGTGCCTTTGCAGCGCGTCCACGCTTCTTTGGCTGTGGCTCTGCTTCCACTGGGGCGGCGGCCTTTGGAGCGCGACCGCGTCGCTTCGGGGCTTCTGCGACTACGGCGGGCGGTGCGGTGTCCTTCGCAGGGCGGCCGCGACCGCGGGGAGTGCTGGGTGCAGCTCGGCGTGCCATTGGTGATATGTGGGCGAGTATTTGGCGCAGAGGAAGCGCGTGTTCCAATGTCTTGGTGGTCTTGCGAAAGGCTCGCCGTGTCGATGTGCGTGGGCTGGAGTGCTTGCTCCACATGCAGTCTGCGCTCACCCCCGCAATTGCAATTCGCTCTCACCTATGGACCTACTCACTTGGACTTGAAAAAAGCTCCAACTGGGACGGGCCTCATTTCAACTGGGACACTTGTACATGGCTGTCTCGTTGCTCTTTTTCAAGCATCGTGGCACGTGTAGCCATTGGCACGGCCTGGTTCAAGGTTAACCTGCGACTACTCTCCTCTCACGATCATTCTTTAGCCTGCTTTACTTGCCCTTGCTTTTCCTTGCAATGGTCGTACTACGTCGACGCGTCGTTGTCGTACATGAGGAAATGAAACCAGTCCGATGTCGAAGTGCAAAAGCTAGGAGTTGCACACGCTAAACCGGTAATGTATCTTACACATCGGAGTTACCACTTCGGTCTTTGCGGCCCAGATCTGTCCAACATGTCGACAGTCCAGGACATAAAAGAAGCTTTGTCGCCCAAAGAAATCATGTTCACCATCCTACTGCACAATTTTGATCATCATGGCATCTCTAGCAAAGACTGTTGTCCTCATTACCGGCGGTACGTTTTCTACTCGAAAAACCACTCTCTAAGCAGTGCTAACACTATGCAGCAAATAGCGGCATTGGCTTCGAGCTCGCCGCCCAACTCCTTGCAAAAGGCACATACCATGTCCTCCTTGGTGCCCGCTCAGCAGAAAAAGGCAACAACGCCCTCGCAGACCTACAATCGCGCAGCCTGCCCGGCACGGCAGAGATGCTCCAGCTCGACCTCACCGATGACGACACCATCGATCAAGCTGCCTCGTCCGTCGAGAAAAACCACGGCAAACTAGACATCCTTGTCAACAATGCCGCCGTCGCTATACCTTCCGGGACTGACAGAGAACAACTCTGCGCTGCCTTCGACACTAATGCCACTGGCCCATACATCCTCACCAAGACCCTTCTTCCTCTCCTCCAAAAGTCGGCATCAGCGCGCGTGGTCAACGTCTCCTCGGGCATTGGTAGCATCGGTCGCAAACTCGATCCATCGTCGCCCTTCCACAAGGTGTCCGCCGTGCAGTATCGCGCTAGCAAGACGGCGCTCAACATGGTAACTGCGTGTCAGTTCGTGGAGCTTGGAGACTTGGGCATTAAGGTCTCGCTGTACGATCCTGGTTTTACGGTGAGCAATTTGGGACCGCACAATAATGTGGAGTCTGGCGCGAGGAGCGCAAGGGAGAGTGTGCTACCGCTTGTGGATGTTTTGGAGGGGAAGAGGGATGGGGAGGCAGGGTTGCATTTGCATAATACTGGGTCGTGGCCTTGGTAGTTTCGATATGTCTGCGCTATGTGTGGCTGGCTCTGCACTGATTTAATGTAGTCCCAATCAATAGGAACCTTTAGATAGATACGTCTCGTGACTCCTACTTTAAGGGCCATTCACGAAAGTAGGCACCACATAGGTGTATAAGGACCTTCCAGAGATTACGTTCCAAGATTGAAGAAGCTCGACAATGGACTTGACGCGTTTTGTGCAGCGGAGAATGATATGGTTTAACAACGCGAGTCACTGCATCCCATGAAGACCAGTGTTGAGGGGAAAGTGCTCTTGCATTTGTCATAAGCCCAATGTTCATATGGAACGACAACGGAGCTTGACGAGGTTAGATTCACAGGAGGCTGGACTCGATGCGGCAGGTACCATGATAAGACAAAGTACAAAAGGAGCGCATGTGCCCCGTTGTTGCTCGACATCGCAACTTCAAATTTCACTGACGAGAGTGCCTCTCACACTTGCTGATCTTGCTGTTAAACAGTAATTCCAGAAGTGATGGCATGATGCACGATGAAACAGCACGTGTTGTAAATGAGTGATTTTTTATTGCTTACGTAAAGACGGGACGAATCTAAGCCTCCTCCGCTATAAAGATGTTATGTTTCAACCATCGCTCTTCTCCTGAGAAGTCGAGCTACGGATTTGAGTGCCTTGCGACGGACCCTCGAGATCGCTAGTGCCCTCGAGTTTGGCCTCACGTCGACGAAAGAAAATGCGCTTAGCCCACTTCCACGTCTCGCAACCCGCGAAGAAGAGGATACTCTCGACAACGACAATGCCCCATTCCCAGGTGATGCCCTTGTGCTTGAAGACTTTGGTGTTGATGACAGGAATGTAAAGAGTCGGGAAGATGGTTACGAAGCCGGCGATGACGGCCCAGAAGAGGAAGGGGTTTCCGCGGCTGTCCTCCCACCATTGGTAGAAGACGTGGTACCAGCGGTAATTTTCGCCCTTGGGCTTCTGACGGAAGAAGGAGCGGCGGAAGTTGACCATCTCCCAGGCCAAAAACAGAGCGAACCATGTCAGGCAGACAAACGTCGTGGCGCGCGCCCGGAATACGAGGTCGCATTCGGCGGAGTAGGAATTGTTGCAGTTGGTTCCGAGGTTACCGTCGCCGAAGCCCCATACCATGAGGACGAAGGAGCTAATACACAGGATACTCATCCAAATACCATACACCACCATGTCGACGATAAGCTCCGTGTTGAATACTCCCGTCTTCAGGTTGTGGGGTGGTCGTTCCATGATATTGTGTACGGCGACCTCCATTCCTAGACCCATATCAGGCATCCCGCTGGTGGCCATGATGACCCAAAGAATCTGGACAGGAGCCAAGGGAAAGACAGAGTTGCCTGCGGCATCTTTGAATGCCAGGCCAACCAAGAGTGTAGTGGCCTGCGCAATGTTCTCGGCTAAGACGTGGAGGATGAAGCGCTGGATATTATCAAAAAGTCGTCGACCTTCTTCTACGGCATTTAGAATAGATGCGAAGTTATCATCGGTGAGGATGATATCCGACGCATCCTTAGCAACGTCGCTACCAGATTGGCCCATGGCGATGCCGACGTCAGCTCGGACAAGAGATGGAGAGTCGTTGACGCCATCCCCAGTCATAGCGGCAAAGCAGCCTCTACGGTGTAGAGCCTCGATCATGCGGACCTTGGTCTGCGGGGTACAGCGAGCGATAACATGCGGAAGAATGGGAAGCTGGTCAACTTGGTCGTCGCTGAGCTCGTCAAATTGCATAGCGGTCATGACCATGGATCGGGATACGTCGGCAGAAAGGCGCTCAAGATGATCAGGAACGATGCCAACTTGCTTGGCAATTGCCGCCGCGGTTCCGGGGTGGTCGCCTGTGAGCATATGGACCTTGATACCTGCACGACCACAAGCCGCTACGGCAGCAGCAGACTCAGGACGTGGGGGGTCATAAAGACCGACGAGGCCCCGGAAAGTCAAGTTTTGCTCAACATCAGTACGCTTAATCTCACTGTACTCGACCATCTCGGGCTGCGTCCATTCATAGCTGGCCAAGCAAAGCACACGAAGTCCCTGGTTGGCGAGGACGTCGACGCTGTCGTTGATTCTCTTGTAGTCGGCTTCCGTAAGCGGTCGATCGTTGCCATTCTCGTCCTGGATGTTAATGCACAAAGGAAGGACCCTCTCGAGAGCTCCCTTGGTGAAGACCCAACGCGCAGCATAGCTGTCCCGGCTGGGAGTGTGCCTGCCATACAAGACGGACATACGCTTCGTGTCGGAGTCAAAGGGGTACTCAGATAGGCATTTCCACTCGCCACCGTCGTTGTCATCAGGGCCGCCGACTAGGCCATGGCGATTCCAACCGAAGCGAGATGCGAAGACTTGAATCGCGATTTCTGTCGGGTCGCCACGAACGTTCCACTTGCCATCCACCAAGGTGATGCTCGCGACGTTGGCCATGGAAGCAATGTTCATGTAGCGCTCGGTCGTAGCGGTCTCGCGAGTCACACTGCCGGACTGTAGCTGGGACGCATCAAGGGCAGACTCATTGGCAGCGGCTTCACATGGCGCACCGGCCCGGTAGGTGACCTCGCCAATAGTTGGATCGAAAGGTTCGCGAGTAATACCGACACTGAATGTACCGCGACCGGCAATCCATGCGGCTTTGGCGACCATGCGACCCTGGGTAAGGGTGCCCGTTTTGTCGGAGCAGATGTTGGTGACAGCACCCAAGGCCTCGAGACTGTCGAGCTTGCGGACGATGACGTTTCTCTTGCTCATACGCTTCGTACCAACAGCCATGGTGATGGTAAGTACCACGATCAAGCTGGCCGGAATCATGGAAAGACCGGTAGCCACTCCGTAGATGACCACCTCGTTCTTATCACTGAAGTCGTTCGCAGCTTCGACGATGAGAGCACAAATGCAGGCAACAAAGAACAAGAGGATAGCCAGTTTAGAAAGCTTCTTCTGAAGTGGGGTACCGGTGCTGATTCCAAGGAAGTGGCCGATGGCATCACCACCGGTAAGAGCCCACGCCTGGGCGTGGCGATGGATTCCAGCTGAACCGTCTTCCTTGCGCTTCACCGGCCGGATCTTGGAGCCTTGCTTCTTCAGAGCGGCTGCAATTCGTCCAATTTCCGTGTTCATACCCTAGGTCAGAATTAGCGGGCACAATCGCATGTCAATGCGAAGATGGCTTACAGTAGAGATGATGACTCCCTTAGCACGCCCTTTACTGATGGTAGAAGAGCTAAAGGCGATGTTGAGCCGATCACCAGCGCCCACGTTCTTATCAAATGTGCTGTTTGAGATCTTGGCCACAGGAAGAGACTCGCCAGTCAGAAGAGCTTCGTCAGTTTCCAGATTTACGCATTCGATCAGCCTGAGGAAGCGTCAGTCTTAATCACCAGAACGCAAAGCGTCGGTTTGAGGAAGGGACACGACTAACCTCAGATCGGCAGGTACCGTGTTGCCCGTAACCAGCTCGACAATATCACCAGGTACGAGCTCGCCGGTGGGTACGACCTGGGACTCGCCATTGCGGATAACACGCGCGGAGGGCGATCCCAACGCACGAATGCTGCCAAGTGTCTTCTCTGCGGAGAATTCCTGGAAGAAACCGACTACAATGTTCAAGAGAATAACAAAGGTAATGACGCCACCTTCGATCCAGGACTTGATAGCAAAAGAAGCTACCATGGCCATGATCAATACCTAGACGTCGGTCAGTAAGTAGGATAATTACGCTTGAGTATGGTATTTCACTTACCAGTGTAAGAGCATTCGCGACCTGGTGCACGAGGATGCGGAACGGTTGAACACCAGGCCCCTCGTCGAGCTGGTTGGCCCCGTACATGTCCTTTCGGCTCTTGACATCGTTGTCGGACAGCCCACTGTCTTGCTGTACATCAAGCTTCTGCAAGACATCTTCGAAAGGTAGCGTGTGGGCGGGGACTTCGAAATCGTACTGGAGCGGTACCACCTCCGTGGATTTGCCCATGGCGGCGGCGTTCCAAAATTGAAAGGGAAATCCGAAAGTTCAGAAAGACGCAAAGAGTAGGAGGCCAATATTTGGCGGTAGAATTGGGTGAGTAAAGATTTCAGTTGTTGCAGCCGGCTGGGGGCTCAGATGCTTCGTGCTAAGCCCACTATAGTCGAAGCCGTATCTTCCTACGTCGTCAGACTTGCAGTAAACACAGTAAAATTTGCCTTTTCTCTCGGCCTGCGGCCATCACCGATCTCTTATATCTCCGATACAGGCCTGCCCCATCCTCCCCGCACGCTGGAGCGGTGTGAGCCTCCGCATGTCTAGCGTTTGGCATTTATGCAAGAGTTAGACTTTGCTGGACGTTTCGAGGGGTGCTGCAGATACATCACGCCCCAGACTGTTGCTCTCGCAGCTGTCTGGTCCACTGGCTTCTTGTTCCACTAATTTATTCCTTGGCAGTTGCTTTTCCGTGGTTGGTCAACCCGCGGAGGCAATAGGCCAAGAAGCCCGCTCCTGGGTACTCTTGGCTGTTTCCACTCCATCCGCTTGGCTTGCGATGTGAGTGGCACTGGCTCAAACGTTGGCGGCACCCTTTGTCGCCGTCGGGCTTGGCCCGTCATGTGCTTAATTAATCCCGCTGATAAGCTTAGCTCTCTGCGGTCTTCTTTTCGTAGCGAGTGCTTGTCGTCGAAGTACTCAAGGTACAAACACCGCGGGTGGAGGCAATCGACGGAGCACCTCTGCTACTGCTTGTGCCATGCTACACAAGAACGGGTAGACGTGGCGACGGCGTTGCTTTCGAAGCTGCTGTCGATGTGCCATATCCCCGATTGGCCTAGCTCCCACCCGGACAAAGCTCGATTGGGATCCATCAACGCGTCCACCCGTCACTGACTCCTCTGGCTCGCCCGTCTCTGTTTCATGCTCCTCGTTGGTCTCCAAGATGCGGCGAACGATGTATGGTCGCCTCTCCCCACGTCTCGAATCTTGACAGCCAAGCCACTCATTCAAGCGCACGTCCTAGAGACAAGGAGTTGCCTGCTGATCCCCAAGGAATTGGAAGCTGACTCCGTGAGGCTTCTCAGCACAGAGCGTGTCGATCAATGCCCCCGAGCGCTAAAGTCCTGTTTTATATACTACGTAGTAACAATAACGTTTGGCCGGACAAGTCTGGCACTTCTTCGTTTTTCGTCCCTTCCGGCATCATCTATCTTCTCCATCGGCTGGCCGGTTTTTCATTGTGCTGTTATCGTTAACAGATCGATCTTTATAAACCATCTTCTCGCATGATAACATTGCGGTAGATTCAGCGCCTTGCCTCTCGCCTCTTCTTTTCCGAGTTCCTGGTCCCTTCGTACTCTCTCTGTTCTGGGTATTGCTCTGCTCTGAGCGCAATCCAAGATGCCGACACTCGATGTTAGCGAGCTCAACATCGTTATTGCCATCCTAGGCATGCAGCTCCTCACCATCTCCGTCAGGCTCCAACTAATCTTAAGGCAGGCACCTTCATCGTCACCTATGGCTTCTTCTCTGTGAGAATCAAGCAAGTCTGGTACTTGGGTGAGGCCCGTGAGTAATTTCCGCGACTGGCGACAGATCTCATGGGACATGTACTAAAGAAAGCAGTACCTGCGGTTCTCATCGGCATCATACTGGGACCCATAGCATCCAAATTTCTCTCTGCGGAGCGATGGGGTTCAGCAGAAGAAGGGCAACAAGAAGCGATAACTCTGGTACGCAGCATTTTTCGAGTGGGAACGCAATAACCCTTTGCTGACTTCCCCCTAGGGTCTCTGCCGCATTGTCATCGGTGTGCAGCTAGTCATTGCTGGATTCCAGCTTCCTGCCAAGTACCAACAGAAGAACTGGAAGGAGATGGCCATCTGTCTGCTTCCAGTCATGACCATCATGTGGCTATGCACGAGCTTGTGCATCCTCATTACGATCCCGAAGATCTCCTTTCTAGCAGCGCTAGTCATTGGTTCTTGCGTCACCTGCACCGATCCCATTCTCTCGCAAGCTGTTGCCAAAGGTCCTTTCTCCGACAAGTTTGTTCCGCGTGCTCTGCGGGAGATCATCTCCTCCGAGGCTGGTGCCAACGATGGGTTCGGCTTTCCATTTTTGCTGCAAGTCTTGGCTCCACTTCCACTTGTGCTTTATCAATAATAACTTCTGCCCAGGCTAGCTACGTATCTTATTCGCCATGCGGACCTTGACGGCGTCAAGTTCAAGGAAGGTATGTCGGCAGCCGTCGAGGGCGCTTCTCACCTTCTCAAACGGGAAGAGGCGGGCATCGGCCGCCTTGGTGGTGGCATCTCCAAGGCCATGGAGCAGTGGATCGTAGAGGGATGGGTATACATCATCCTTATGTCAGTCGTAATTGGCGTCATCATTGGTTACGGCAGCCTGGTTGCAATCAAGTTCGGTCTTCAAAAGAAGTGGATTGACTCGGAGAGTTTCCTACTCTGGCCTACGGCCGTCGGTGTAAGTTTCTCCCATTTCCCTATGAAGAAGGACATTGCTGTGGAGGCCAGGAGTTAACTGGATGTAGCTCTTCACCATCGGAGTCTGCGGTGTTCTCGGAACCGACGATCTCCTTGCTTGCTTCGTCGCCGGAAACGTTCTGAACTGGAACGGACTCTACCTCGAGGAGTCGGAGAAGCGGCACGATGAGGTGAACAGCTGCGTAGACGTACTTCTCAACTTTGGCGGCTTCATGTATATCGGGACTATCTTTCCCTGGGCTGACTTCCACATGCCGGACGTCACCGGCATCAGCATCGGCAGGCTTTTCATGCTCGGCTTCTTGATCATGATCTTCCGCCGTATCCCAGCCATATTCATGACATACAAGCTTATGCCTAGCTGCGTCAAGAACTGGAAGGAGGCACTCTTCATGGGTTACTTTGGGCCAATCGGTGAGTCTCATCACAGCTACATAACAGAGGGCCATCGCTAAGCAACGCCAGGCATCGGAGCAGTCTTTTACGTCGAACACACGCGTCACCTCTTCCCCAAGCTCGGAGAAGCCATGACAGAAGAAGAAGACATCTTGGTCCGCGCAATGGTCCCCGTCGTATACTGGCTGGTATTCTTCTCCATTATCTTCCACGGTCTGTCCATTCCCGCCCTCGATGCGTTCTACCGCTGGAAAGGCGTCGCGCCCATTGTCGAAGACGAGCCTGTCGAAATACGCGTCCTCTCAGAGAACGACGCCATGCCCACAAACGCCTACGCCAATCCCAAACGCAATTCGGTCATCGTGCACAATCGCTTTTCGCGCGCCATCTCGGGCGCAGCTCCGGAGCTGTATCGCTGGCACCCGAATGGCTCGAATGATACCCTGACGCCGCATGTGCAGGATTCGGCTGCGTATGCGGAGAAGGCGGAGTACATGCAGAGGTATGATATTTCGAGTGGGAATGTGACGAAGATATAACGTGGCCTCGTCACGGGAGATATATCAAGCTAAGTGAGGATCACTAGCTTGTAGTGTGGAGTACATGAGTGGGCACATGAGCTACGGAGGCAACGAGTGGTGGTCAAGAACAAGCAATGCCGCTGTGTACAAAGAATACTTTGGGGCAGTTGTGAGGCGCTGATCTCGCTGGGTTTACTTACACATTTTTAAAACATTGTTATAGCGGAGGGGGCTTTAGATTCGTCCTGTCTTTACTCAAGTTAGATACTTTTATTTTCACAGCGGAGGAGGCTTTAGATTCGTCCTGTCCTTACTTTAGCATAGAAAAATCAAGCGTCTTTCGCTCGCTTGGCTTGCGGCAATTGCGTGTTTCTTTCGTCCTTTTGTTTCATTCCTCGGCCTTTACCAATTTTTGAGCCCTAAACAATGACATACGATCTTGTCTCGCTGTAGGGACTACAAGACGGGGGAGCTGCAAGAACGCGAGAAGAAGGTCCATGAAACATGAATGTATCCACAAATCAAGGATCTGAAACCAATCCGTAGGTATATGTACTCGGGGCGTCACAGATATCATGCGGTCCCACGAGAAGCTTGGCTTAGTTTGCCTGATACACACGCTAGACTATGACGAAGGCCCAGGAAGCTTGGAAGATAAGGCGACAAGCTATCTAAGATGTCTTACGCGCAAGGCCAAGACGCTTGTGTCGCATGGTGTGGTGCCTGTTTCGAGGTTGATGGGGAAGGGAAAGACCTGTGTCGATGGTGGATGTGGGGTTCATGTTCGTTGGTTAGATTAGTATAGTGTTAAGTAGGAGGGAGTTTGGTGTCTTGGTGAATTTGATTACTTTAATGAATGATCCAGGCAATGATGCTCGATTGAAACGCACGTGTTACGACATGCTGAAGCCTTGGATGATCTGAGGCTATCAAGCAGCCACTAGAAAACAAGTGTGTGTGAAAACAAAAGCCTCTCCGTCGCTGCCGCAATGAAGCAGCATCCACGTCGGGCTCGTGAAGACAAGGTACCTTGAGACCCACCATGCGCCCCAGAAACGAAGACAGGTATCGCGCATGGTGTAATGCAGGAAAGGCCATGCAGGGCTACAGCTGTGAGTGTATGCCATCGCTTCCCAAGCCTCACTAAAAGCCGCCCAAACCCCATTCCAAATTAACACATCGAACGAAACGGCCGTATCCTTCAACTCGTCACGTCGACTGCAAACCCCAACAACTCATTCCCATTCCCATCAGCCCTTCTCTGCATCACCTTAACAAGCGGCTTATCCTTCTCGGTCTTCATCACCTCCACACCAACCCTCTTGTCTAATTTGGCGATTAGACTCTTTCGCTCCATCTCACGCGGCCATGCCCCTTTCGGCACATGGATCTTCTTCTCATGGCGCCACTTCCGCGGTGCAGGGATATTCGTCATCGTGTGATGATCCACAAAGCCGTATAGCGTCCACTCGAGAAGGTACCGCTGCGGCTGCAGACCACGACTAATAGCCTCCATGCTAACCATATCGAGCGCTGGTTCTAATCGATCGCCGTCCATATGCCAGTCCTCACGACATAGCATACCGTGCTGCTCGAAGGGCACGCCGTTGTCCAATTCGTCTTCAAGCCAAGTGTGTGTATCTGTGTCGAGGTCTTCGGAAGGGTAGGTCTTGACAAGCATAAAGTCGCCATCGTCGTAGTCGAATTCGTCTCTACCACCCTTGCCCTTGAGTACCTCGTGGAGCTCTGTGAGCGTCTTCTGTGTAAGCATCATGTGGCTCAGTGTGGCCATGCCTGTGCCGAAGACAGGGTGCCCAATGCGCATATCGAGCTTGACGACGAAGTGGAGGAGGCAGAGGAGGTCGTCGTCTGTCCAGACTTTCTTGTCGGAGAGAAATGCCGTGCGCAAGTTCATCCGCTTCATTTCCATGAGCAGCCAGAATTTCATGAGGGCTACTTTAGCTCCTGCGGGGACACGAAGACCATGTTCGCCCATGTCGGTGAGAATACCGCGGACAATCGAATCACGGTGTATTACCATTTTTGCCCAGCGCAGACTGGGAATGTCGCGTGCGAGATGCGGACGGCCGTCCATAGGGCGCAGCATAGGGTCGCTGATGCAGAGGTCCGGGAAGAGGATCCAGCTGAAGATGTACGCGGCCTCGTGGGCATGATAGCTCGCATGCTCAGCGATGATGGAGATGCTGTACTTGTTGAAGCGGAAATGAAATTCTTTGTCGATAGCGTAAAGCTCCGTCAAGGTTTCGATGTCGAGACGAATCGCAAACTGGAAGAAGAGATTGGGATGACGAAGCACAGCCTTGTAGACGTTGAAGGGTAGACCAGGGAGTTTGTGCGGCGCCATAGGGAGCTGCGGGCCCCATACAGTGGCGGCGACATTGCGGCGACGATGACGCTGGCGATGCAGGATGGTGGTATGCGGTAGTCCGTGGAGCTTCGGCACGGTATTTTTGTACGGGATGAGGAGAGGCGAGGTATCGCTCACCGGGCGCTTGCCCTTGCCCTTACCAGGTGACGAGAAGCCGTTGGCCATTGGGTTGGTGAAAGGATGATTCTCCTTGTTCGCGTTTGGGTCGTTGCTTGACGTACGCGGGACGTCGGGGAATGTTGCTGATAGCCGGGTGTGCATGTAGCCAGGAGCAAACAGCTGCACGGGCGAGGCCGAGTTCGCGTCTGCGTTCGTCATGTAACGATCGTGTAGCTTGGGCGGC
>Ga0247740_1000641_pt1 | contig 16102 bp, 13 predicted proteins | sample UWRJL148409B2_FD_180942 | JGI IMG/M metagenome (GOLD analysis project Ga0247740, IMG submission 180942) | Plant litter microbial communities from Arlington Agricultural Research Station in Wisconsin, United States - UWRJ-L148-409B-2 | ecosystem: Environmental > Terrestrial > Plant litter >...
CTACCCGTTATTACAGTCTTAGTCCCTCACCCTGTTTTTTAACCACATACACTTATTTTAATTATGAGGAAAAAAATATTATTGCAGCTGCTGTTTATTTGTTTTCTAGGTACTGCTACAGCCCAACAGGATAAAGCCCAACTGGAAAAAGAAAGACAACAGATACAGAAAGAACTGAAGGAAATTCAGGGGATGTATAATAAAGTAAAGGGACAAACCAAACAATCGCTTGGTCAGTTGAGTGTACTGAAAAGAAAGATCGATCTGCAGGAACAATATATCGGTAGTATAAGCAAAGAAATAAAATCTATTGATGATGATCTGTACCTGAGCAATCTTGAAATATATCGCTTGCAAAAGCAATTGGATACATTGAAAGCTCAATATGCAAAAACAGTAGTGTATGCATATAAGAACAGAAGTAATTACGATTATCTCAACTTCATCTTCTCTGCCGGAAGTTTTAACGATGCTATAAAAAGAATTGCTTACCTGAAAAGCTATCGTTCTTATAGAGAAAAACAAGTGAATACAATTCTTGAAACACAACAATTAATAGCCCAACGTAAGGAACAACAAATTGGTAGAAAAAATCAAAAGAATGCAGCACTGGAAAACCAGGGCAAGCAGGTGAAAGAGCTGGAAGAGCAAAAGAAAGAAACTGCTGCTGTAGTAAATCAATTAAAGTCAAAAGAAAAAGAATTGGGAGGCGAGATTGCTGCTAAGAAGAAAAAGGATAGAGATTTACAGAATGCAGTATTAGCTATAGTACGCAGGGAAATAGAAATGGCAAAGGCAAAAGCGAAAGCAGAAGCAGAAGCCAAAGCGAAAGCAGATGCTGATGCAAAAAAAAGAGCAGATGAATTAGCGGCTAAAAACAAACCGGCAGATAAACCTACAGATAAGCCCACTGTTACAAAGCCTTCTACAGATCCAACAACGAATCCAACTGTTACAACTACTCCAAAAAGAAGCGAGCCTGCAAAGAAGCCCGATAGCTATCTTGATTTTACAGCAAAAGACGTAGCATTAAACAGTAGTTTTCAAACCAACAAAGCAAGATTGCCTTGGCCTGTAGATAATGGTGTTGTTACGCTTCGCTTTGGTAAGAACCAGATTCCTGATACTAAATTAACATTTGATAATCCTGGTATTACTATAGCAACACCAACATCCGGTGTGCCCGTGAAATGTGTTTTTGATGGAGAAGTTAGTGGTGTTTATAATTTAGGTGATGGAATGTGTGTAACAATACGGCATGGTAAATATTTTACTACCTATAGCAATCTATCTTCTGTGAGTGTATCAAAAGGTGCTGTAGTGAAAACAGGACAGCAAATTGGTAAAGCCGGAAAAGATGATGATGGTAGTGGCGGGCAGGTTGATTTTATCTTAATGATAGAATCGAAAAATGTAGACCCGATGCCCTGGCTTCGCCGCTAATATGAGTGAACTAAACTTATTCATAAAAAAGGCCGCTGTACTTCAGCGGCTTTTTTATTATAAAAACTTTTCATAAAGCTTTTCGTACAGCGGGATGATGTTCGCAATATCATACTGCTGCGCATGGGCTGCTGCTCTTTCTTTAAATCCTTTCAGCGTTTCGTCATCTTTTAAAATAGCAATGGCCTGTTGGCTCATAGAAGCTATATTGCCTACGTCACTTAAGAAACCAGTTTCTCCGGGGATATTAATTTCCGCAAGACCACCTGCATTGGTGGAAATTACCGGAACACCAGATGCCATAGCTTCCAATGCAGCCAAACCGAAGCTTTCATACTCCGAAGTCAATAAAAACAAATCCGCAATTGCTAAAATATCTTCCATTTGCTCTTGCTTACCCACAAAACGAACTTCTTCTATTACTCCTAATTCCCTTGCTAAATCTTCGGCGGTAGAACGTTCAGGGCCATCACCTACAAATAACAACTTGGAAGGAATTGTTTTATTTACTTCTGCAAAAATCTTCACCACATCCTGCACTCTTTTTATTTTTCTGAAGTTGGAGGCATGCATAAAAATTCTTTCCCCATTGGGTGCAATTACTTTTTTAAATGCATCAATCGGTTTGCGACTAAAGCGGCTGACATCTACAAAGTTGACAATTACCTCTATCTCTTTTTCTATTTTAAAATGCTTGAAAGTTTCATCCCGCAGGTTATAAGATACTGCGGTAATAGCATCACTTTCATTAATGGAAAAAGTAACAACCGGGGCATAAGTTTTATCACGGCCTACCAATGTTATATCTGTACCATGAAGCGTAGTGATGACAGGAATATTTTTTCCTTCTTTCTTCAAAATCTGCTTGGCCATATAAGCGGCCGAGGCATGCGGAATAGCGTAGTGTACATGCAGCAGGTCGAGATTATTGTTTTTAATCACATCTACCATGGTGCTGGCCAGTGCCGTTTCGTAAGGCGGATAATCGAATAAAGGGTAAGTAGGCACCTGCACCTCGTGATAAAATATATTGGGAATAAAACCATTGAGCCTTACCGGCTGCTGGTACGTAATAAAATGTACCATATGGCCTTTCTGGGCAAGGGCCTTGCCCAATTCGGTAGCTAAAACACCACTACCGCCGAAAGTTGGGTAGCAAACAATTCCTATCCGCATAATTTTAATAATCTGGTTACCGAAGGTAACAGTTTTGAAGGAGGAAGGTTTACCGCTTGTCTTAATTCTTTATTGACTTTTTTGGGTTTCTATTATCTTTAAGGGCAAAGTGGCTGGTAAGGCGTGTTGAGGCAATTCGGTGGGAAAAGTAAAAAGTCAAAAATCAAAAGTCAAAAAGAACCTCCGGAATAGCAGCTTTTTAGTTTTTACTTTTGATTTTTGAATTTTGCTCATCCGTGTTACTACAGTCGAAGTGTGCGACGCAAGGGACGATGATAGTAGTAATGCAGCCGGTCAACAAAATATTTTTAGATTATACTTTAATAAACGTTTATACATGAGAAAAGTTTCTATCGTTTTTATTCTTTTATTTTCAGGGATATCATTATTTGCACAAAAAGAAGATTCTGTTTTTATAAAACGCATTTCTGACGAAATATTGGTGAATGGAAAAGCGTACGATAACCTGCGAACACTGACCAAACAAGTTGGTGCAAGATTAGCAGGTTCGCCGGGAATGGTGAAGGCAGAAAAATGGGGATTGCAGATGATGAAAGAAAGCGGTGCCGACAAAGCATGGATGCAGGAATGCATGGTACCACATTGGATGCGTGGCGGAAAAGATGTAACAACAGCGACCTACACCGAAGCGGCAACAGGAATAAAAAGATTGTATGTAAAAAAGAAAGAGCTGGATGTGCTGGCATTGGGCAACTCGATGGGCAGTGGAAGTAAAGGTGTAACAGGAGATGTGATAGAAGTAAAATCATTCGAAGACCTTGATGCAAAAAAGGATTTAGTGAAAGGAAAAATTGTTTTTTACAATTATAAATTCAATCCCACATTTATCCGCACCTTTCAATCGTATGGCGATGCAAATAAATACAGAGGTGGTGGCCCAAGTGCTGCAGCGAAATATGGCGCTGTAGGAGTGATAGTAAGAAGCATGAGCCATAGCACCGACAATAATCCACATACAGGTGCTACCAGATATGATACAGCTTATGCAAAAATTCCTGCTGTGGCTATTGGATTGCAGGATGCTGACTGGCTGAGTGAAACATTGAAAAAACAAAAGACAACGATTTTTTTAAAAACGAATGGACAGTTTCTTCCGGATACAATCGGGCATAATATAATCGGCGAATTGAAAGGGTCTGAATTTCCCAATGAAATAATAACTGTTGGCGGACATCTGGATAGCTGGGATGTATGCGAAGGTGCACATGATGATGGTGCCGGGGTGGTACAAACTATTGAAATATTAAGGGTACTTAAAGCATTGGGCTATACACCAAAAAGAACAATCCGTTTTGTATTATTTGCCAATGAAGAAAATGGATTACGTGGCGGAACGAAATATGCCGAAGAGGCAAAAGCAAAAGGAGAGAAGCACATTTTTGCATTGGAGAGTGATGCGGGTGGCTTTACACCAAGAGGATTGGGATTAACAGGCACCGATGAACAATTTCAGAAATTTATGAAATGGAAAGATTTGATTGCACCTTACGGTGCCAGTGAATTTGTTCGTGGTGGTGGTGGTTCTGATATTGGCCCGCTCAACCGAACATTTAATACCGCTACAGGAAGTTTAAACCCTGATTCACAACGCTACTTCGATATTCACCATGCAAGAAATGATGTGTTTGAAAATGTAAACAAAAGAGAACTTGAATTGGGTGCGGTAAACATGGCGGCGTTGATTTACTTAATTGACAAATACGGATTATAGAAGATGAATAATTATGAGGCTATAAAAGATGAATATTTTATCAGTACCAATAAATCGTTATTGAATATTGATGTAATGCATGATTATTTGTCGAAGCAATCGTATTGGGCGCAGCATGTACCAAGAGAGATTGTAGAAAAGTCGGTTGCCAACTCCCTTTGTTTCGGTTTATATCACAACAACGAACAAATCGGTTTTGCCAGAATGATTACTGATGCAGCCACCTTTGCTTATCTCGCCGATGTATTTATATTGGAAGCATATAGGAGCAGGGGTCTTTCAAAATGGATGATAGAAGTAATGCTGGCACATCCGGAATTGCAGGGATTGAGAGGGATACTACTAAGAACCAGGGATGCACAGGAACTGTATAAAAAGTTTGGTTGGGAAGAAGTAAGTGAAGAAAATAGAAAACGATTTATGGTAAGGGCTACAACATTGGGATATCCGGCACCAGCAGCAGAATAAATTTTTGTTGACCAGTAGTGAGCGGAGCCGAACTACATTACTACTATCATCGTCCCTTGCGTCGCACAATTCAGCGACATTAACACGGATGAGCAAAATCGAATACCCAATTTTTTTTGCTAGGTTATTTGCTGAAGGATATTTGAATTAAGTGAACCCCTTTCTTAAATCCAATCATAGATATGGATTAGCCAGAGTCTAAGAAACCTCCTTCGGAGGGCAGGGAGGTCTTTTACTGACAAGTAAGCTTACCAATCGCCTTATTTACTTTCTCAAACGGAAACCCCGCTACAACTTTCTGCATCTGTCCTTTTATTTGTTCGGTGCAAAGATTACCAATGCTTCCTTCATGTGTATGGTTGATAGTGGTATCGTAAGTAAAATTTCCTGCTTCAATATCCAATCCCACTTTTTTATAAGCATCTCGGAAAGGAGTGCCACTGTTCACCAGTTTATTTACTTCTTCTACACTGAAAAGAAATTTATATTTTTCATCTGCCAGTATATTTTTCTTTACTTCAATATTCGATAACATCAAGCCAGCCATTTCTATACAATCTTTCAATGTTTTGAAGGCTGGAAATAAATGTTCTTTCAATAATTGTAAGTCACGATGATAACCCGACGGCAGATTGGTTGTCATCATTGTTATTTCATTCGGCAATGCCTTTATCTGGTTGCAGCGGGAACGTATCAATTCAAATACATCAGGATTTTTTTTGTGCGGCATAATGCTGCTGCCGGTAGTAAGCTCTGTGGGGAAACTTACAAATCCAAAATTCTGGTTCAGGTATAAGCAGGCATCCATGCTTAGCTTTGCTAATGTATCGGCAACGTTGGCCAGTGATTGTGCAACGATACGTTCAGCCTTGCCTCTTCCCATTTGTGCATATACCACATTGTAATTCAAATTGTCGAAGCCCAGTAATTGTGTGGTAAGTGTTCTGTTGATAGGGAAAGAAGAACCATAACCCGCCGCTGAACCTAATGGATTTTTATTGACCACATCATAAGCCGCTTTGATAGTAATAACATCATCCACTAAACTTTCTGCATAAGCACCAAACCATAATCCGAAAGAGGAGGGCATTGCTAATTGCAAATGCGTATAGCCGGGTAATAAATCTGCTTTGTATTTTTCGCTTTGCGACTGTAGTAATTCAAAGAATGGCTGAATGATTTTTACCAGTTCTTCCAATTCGCTTCTTAAAAATAATTTTACGTCTACTAAAACCTGGTCGTTCCGGCTTCTGGCACTGTGAATTTTCTTACCTACATCTCCCAGCTTTTGTGTAAGCAATAATTCTACCTGTGAGTGAATATCTTCTACATCATCCTGCAATTTGAATTCACCTTTTTGTATTTGCTTATAAATATTTTTTAGTTCTGCCTGTAATTGAGTTAGCTCAGGCTTTGTCAATAATCCAACAGATTCCAGCATTTCTGTATGTGCTAACGAACCCTGTACATCAAAGGCAGCAAGGTACATATCCATTTCATGGTCGTTTCCAACGGTGAATTTTTCTACTTCCTTTAGTGATGCTTTATCTTTTTGCCAGAGTTTCATAATACCAGAGTTGTTTCACGCAGAGGACACAGACGTCGCAGAGGTGATATTATATAATTTTTTGCAATAGCTGTATGTATAAGTCAATACCTTCCACAATTTCCTTTACATAAATATATTCGTCTGCAGTATGACTTCTTGCACTATCGCCAGGCCCCATTTTCAACGAAGGGAAAGGCATCAACGCTTTATCAGAAGTAGTAGGAGAGCCGTAATACGTTCTTCCCAGGTTTGTTCCGGCTTTTACTAATGGATGGTCCAATGCAATGGAAGTAGAACGAAGCCTTGTACTTCTTGGTTTTACTTCGCAGCTTACATTGGCTTTTATAATATCTATTACTTCTTCAAAACTATATAGCTCGTTTATTCTGGTATCCACTACAAATTTACATTGCGATGGCACCATATTGTGGGCTTTGTTTTCTGTTTCTATTACTGTTACACTCATTTTAGAAGGGCCCAGCAATTCAGAATTCTTAGGGAGTTTAAAATTTCTGAACCACTCAATATCTTTCAATGCTTTGTAAATGGAGTTTTCGCCTTCTTCTCTCGCTGCGTGTCCGGCCTTGCCATAGCTGATGCAATCCAATACCATCAGGCCTCTTTCTGCAACGGCCATTTGCATAAGCGTAGGTTCGCCAACTATTGCACAATCAATCTTTGGTAAGTAAGGTAAAGTATATTCAATACCACCTGTGCCGGATATTTCTTCTTCTGCCGTAGCAGCAAAAACAACATTGTATTTTGTTGGCTTATCGTAGAAGTATAAAAAAGTAGCTAATAGCGAAACCAAACACCCCCCGGCATCATTACTTCCAAGCCCGTATAATTTCTCGTCTTCAACAATAGGGGAGAAAGGGTCTTTGGTGTATTGCGGATTTGGCTTTACTGTATCGTGATGTGAATTGAGAAGAATTGTAGGTTTGTTCTCATCAAAATATTCATTCAGCGCAAAAACATTATTACCTACTCTTGTGGCAGGTATTTGCCGTATCGCTAAAAATTTTCCAATAATACCCGCCGTCTGGTCTTCTTCTTTGCTGAAAGACGGTGTAGCAATCAGTTCTTTTAAAAGTGCAATTGCTTCGGTTTGTAATGTATGTAAATCGTTACTCATTGGTTATGCTTGTGCCCGATTTTCCCGCAATCAGTTCTTTTAAATTTTCTGCTTTGCCGATAATTACTTTTTTTACACCACTGTTCAATGCTGCAAAAGCATTATCCAGTTTTGGTATCATACCGGCAAATATTTTTTCTTCGGCTTTTAATTTTTTGTAATAAGAAGGAATGATAACAGGAATAACCGTTGCATCATCTTCCGCATCCAGCAGCACACCCGCTTTTTCAAAAGAGTAAATAAGCTGCACTTCAAAATCATTACTCATTCCTTTTGCCAGTTCCTGTGCTATAGTATCGGCATTAGTATTTAGTAATTGCCCCTCCTGGTCGTGGGTAATAGGTGCAAATACAGGCGTAAGATTTTTTTCCAGCAGGTTGCTTATCAGTCCTGCATTTATACCATCCACATCACCCACATATCCATAATCAATTACTGCATGTTTTCTTTTGTGTGCCAGTATTGCATCACCATCGGCACCGCAAAGTCCGATGGCATTGCAATTATTCATTTGCAGTTTGGCTACAATATTTTTATTGATGTAACCGGCGTACACCATCGTTACAATCTTCAGCGTTTCCCCATCAGTTATTCTTCTGCCTTCTACTACCTGCTGTGGCACATTCATTTGCTCCGCCATTTTAGTAGCCAGTTTGCCACCGCCATGCACCAGCACCTTATTTCCTTCTATTGAAGCAAAAGCTTTAAGAAAAGACAACAGCTTTTTCTCATCATCAATGATGTTGCCGCCAATCTTTATGATAAATAGTTTATCCATTGTTTTTTAGGATTTCTGAAAGTACTGCCTGCGCCGCCCAAACTCTGTTCGAGGCTTCCTGTGTTACAATGCTATTCGGTCCATCCAGTATTTCATCACTCAGCTCTACATTTCTTCTCACCGGAAGGCAATGCATCACTTTTGCATTATTGGTTAGTTCCAGTTTTTTATTTGTCAGCATCCAGCGGGGGTCGCTTTCATAAATTTTTCCGTAGTCGGTAAAAGTGCTCCAGTTTTTTACATACACAAAGTCTGCATCTTTTAATGCTTCTTCCTGGTTATGTGTAATGGTTGCACCTTTTGTAAATTCTTCACTCAGTTCATAATCTTCCGGATGTGTAATTACAAAATCAGCCTTGCCCCATGCATTTATCCATTGAGAAAAACTATTGGCCACACACTGTGGCAATGGTTTTACATGCGGTGCCCAACTCAATACAATTTTTGGCTTTTGATTTTTGATTTTTGACTTCTCTAAAGACTCCGTTATTGTTATAATGTCTGTCAAACTTTGCAATGGATGCAGCGTAGCACTTTCCAAACTCACCACGGGTATGCCGGCGTATTTTATAAATTGTTTTATGTACAACTCGCTGTAATCATCATCCCTGTTCTTCAGCGATGGAAAAGTTCTGATAGCAAGAATGTCGAAATATTTTCCAAAAATCGGTGCGGCATCTTTTACATGTTCTACGGTAGTGCCGCTCATGATGGCTTCTTCCTCAAACTCCAGCATCCAGCCTTCATTGCCCACATTGAAAATGATAGGTTCCATTCCCAGGTTTTGCGCAGCTATCTGTGTACTCAGGCGGGTACGCATACTCGGATTCAGAAACAAACAACCAATACGTTTATTTGCGCCCAACAGTTTATCAGCAAAGGGATTTGCTTTATAGGCCAATGCTTTTTGCACCAGCGCATCAATGTTGGTTACATCATTAACAGAAACAAAGTTTTTCAATATCAATTTATTTATTGGTTAGCTATCGTTCGGTCTTTGGGCATCAAATGGAGAACGGAACTCTGTTCCGTTTGCTTTGCCGGAAACGGAGTTCCGGCATCCTTTTCTGCCATTTGCAATATGCTTATCCGTGTTAATGTCGTACAAGTGTGCGACGCAAGGGACGATGATAGTAGTACTGCAGCTGGTTTCATAATTGTATTAAGTCCCCAATTACAGAGAGCACATTAAACAGACGCTGTTACTTTTTCTATCTCTTCTTTTATCGAATCTATAAACTGTTCTGCATCTCTTCTCTTCAATGCCAGCGATGGCAACAAACGAATAACATTTGGTTTTGCTTCACCTGTAAATATCTGCTGGTTCCACAATAAATTTTTCTTCAGGTCTTTCAGTTCTTCCGGTACATCAAAGCCAATCATCAATCCTCTGCCTCTTACATTTTCCAACTCCGGAATAGCCGATAATTCATCTTTCAGGTATTTTCCTACCATTACGGCATTACCCATCAGCTTTTCTTCTTCTATAGTTTCCAGTACTGCCAGTGCTGCAGCGCAAGCAAGATGATTGCCACCGAAGGTAGTACCCAATTGAAAATGCTTTGGTTTAATGTGCGGTGCAACAATAAGACCCGCTACCGGAAATCCGTTGCCCATACCTTTCGCCATGGTATAGATATCTGCATTTACACCAGCAAAATCATGACTGAAAAATTTACCTGTTCTTCCATAACCGCACTGCACACTATCCGCTATATATACCGCTCCATGTGTATCGCATAGCGAACGGATTTTTTTCAGGAAAGAGTCATCCGCTACATTTATTCCGCCCACACCTTGTATTCCTTCTATAATTACAGAAGAAATTTCTTTGCCATGTGTTTTAAAACAATCTACCAATGCATCTTCATCATTAAAAGGAAGGAAGATTACATTGTCTGTTTCATTAACAGGCGCAACAATATTTTTATTATCCGTGGCAGCAACTGCTAACGAAGTTCTGCCATGGAATGATTTGCTGAATGCTATTATCTTTTTTCTTCCATTTACAAAGCTGGCAAGTTTGAAAGCATTTTCATTCGCTTCTGCACCGCTATTGCAAAGAAATAATTGATAATCTGTTTTACCGGAAACTTTGCCCAACTTCTCTGCCAGTTCCTGTTGCAAGGGAATTCTGATAGAGTTGGAATAAAAAGCAATCTGCTCCAACTGGTCTTCTATTCGCTTTACCCAATGCGGATGTGTATGTCCGATACTGATTACAGCATGCCCGCCATAGAGGTCGAGATACTGTTCGCCTTTGTCATCCCACACATAAGAGCCTTTGGCTTTTACAATAGTTATCTCGTTGATAGGATAAACATCAAATAAGTTCATTTCTATAGTTTAAAAGTAATTGGCTTTTAGTTTCAATCCTGTTGTTTCTTCAAGGCCAAATATTAAATTCATATTCTGCACTGCTTGCCCACTGGCACCTTTCAATAAATTATCTATTACAGAATGCACTACTAATTTACTTCCTGCTTTTTCTAATTGTACTACTGCTTTATTCGTATTCACTACTTGCTTTAAAAAGATTGGTTCTTTACTTACATGTGTAAATACCTGTTCTTTATAAAAATCTGTATAGAGTACATTCAATTCTTCCAAGCTCAAATCACAATGCAGGGTAGAGCTGATAAAGATTCCTCTTGTAAAATCACCTCTCCAGGGTACAAAGTTCAACTCCACATCATTCACTGGTTGCAGTTGCAATAGCGATTCGCCTATTTCTCCGAGGTGCTGATGCGTAAGTGTTTTATAAGCTTGTATATTATTGGCTCTCCAGCTAAAGTGAGAGGTAGCAGATAAAGATTGTCCGGCACCGGTAGAACCAGTAATGCCAGTTGTATAAATATCAGTAAGTAAACCAGCTTTTGCCAGTGGTAATAATCCTACCTGTATGGCAGTTGCAAAACAACCCGGGTTGGCAATATTATGTGCTGTTTTTATTTCTTCTTTGTTCAGCTCTGGTAAGCCATATACAAATTTTCTTTCGCCGATGGATGATTGGGCATCCAGGCGAAAATCATTTGCCAGGTCAATTACCTTTACAAAATCGCTGACTTTATTTTCTGTCAGAAACTTTCTCGATTCACCGTGGCCTAAGCAGAGAAACAATACATCTACTGTTCCATCTTCAAGTGCCGATAAATCGTCTGTAAAGGTTAAGGGGATTTCACCAATTAAGTCCTGGTGAATTGTTTGCACTGCTTTGCCGGCATTGCTGCGGCTATGAATAAAAGAGATGTTTGCACCGGGGTGATTTAACAAGATTCTTATTAATTCACCTCCGGTGTAGCCAGCACCTCCGATAATACCTGCTTTAATTTTCTCCATTCGTATCTGTCTTTACCAAATGATAAATGGCTGTCTGGTTGCCAAATATTTTACTGAAACCTCTTACATCGTCGCCGGTAAATCCGGTATTCATTTCACCGTACTTGCCAAACTTACTGTTCATCAAATCATATTTCGATTCTATACCGATAATCTGAAAACGGTATGGCATCAGTTGTACAAATACATCTCCCGTTACATTGCGCTGGCTGCTTTCCAGGTAGGTTTCTATATCTCTCATTACAGGGTCCAGTATCTGTCCTTCATGCAGCCAGTTGCCGTAGAAAGTTGCCAACTGGTCTTTCCATTGCAATTGCCATTTTGTTAGCACATGTTTTTCCAGGGCATGGTGTGCTTTCAATATTACCATTGGTGCTGCTGCTTCAAATCCTACACGACCTTTAATGCCAATAATCGTATCACCCACGTGTATATCACGGCCAATGCCATAAGGGCCGGCCAATGTTTGTAAATATTGTATGGCTTCAGAAGGATGATGAAATTTTTCATCATTCATTTTCTTCAGCTCACCTTTTTCAAAGTGTAATTTTACTTCTTCGCTGCCCGAAGCAGTTACTTGTGTAGGCCAGGCAGATTCCGGCAACATTCCTTTCGATGAAAGTGTTTCCTTTCCACCCACACTTGTTCCCCACAATCCTTTATTGATAGAGTACATGGATTTTTCAAAGTTCATATCCACGCCTTTTTCTTTCAGGTAAGATATCTCCTGTTCACGGCTTAGTTGTAAGTCTCTTATCGGCGTTATAATTTCTACTCCCGGTATCATAATATGAAAAATCATATCAAATCTTACCTGGTCGTTGCCTGCACCGGTACTTCCATGTGCTACTGCATCCGCATTTAATTCTTCTGCATGCTCTGCTATATGCAAAGCCTGGCTCAGTCTTTCGGCCGATACAGAAAGCGGATAGGTATTATTCTTCAGCACATTGCCATAAATCAGGTACTTGATGATGCTGTCGTAATAGTTCTTTACCGCATTCACTGTCTTGTGCGATTTTACACCCAGCTTATGTGCATGCGTTTCTATCTGTTTCAATTCTTCATCGCTAAAGCCACCGGTATTTACAATAATGCTATGCACTTCATAACCCAGGTCTTCAGTCAGGTACTTTACACAATACGAAGTATCTAATCCACCGCTGAAACCTAAAACAACTTTTTTGCTCATGTTAGTTTATTCAGAAATTAAATAAGTGATGTAATAATGATTTGGGCTTGCTGGCACCACCTCCACCATTGTTGTCTTTATCTTTTTTCAAAAATGGTTTCAGCAATTTCCATTGTTTAAAACGTAATAGTCTTTCAAAGACGGTTGCATTTTCTTTAAAAAACTCTTTGGTTTCTTCCGGCTCGTAATGGTCTTTGGGGTCGTAGAGCATGGCTGTACACATACAGTTTTTTCTATCCTTGCTCATCAGTATTTCGTAGTTCACGCAGCTTTTGCAGCCAGCCCAGAAGGCTTCGTCCTGCGTTAATTCGGAGTAGGTAACAGGTTCGTACCCTAAATCGCTGTTGATTTTCATTACCGCCAACCCGGTCGTCAGCCCAAATATTTTCGAGTTGGGGTACATTTTCCGCGACAGCTCAAATATTTTTTTCTTGATGGTTTTTGCCACGCCACTTTTTCTAAAGGCAGGTGCTACAATCAATCCGCTGTTGGCCACATATTCTCCGTGGCTCCAGGTTTCAATGTAGCAAAAACCTACCCATTCATTATGGTCAGTAATGGCAATGATGGCTTTACCCTCATCGATTTTTTGCTCTATATATTCAGGGCTGCGTTTGGCAATACCTGTACCACGGGCTGCGGCAGAGGCTTCCATTTCGTCCGTGATGGTTTTCGAGTAAACTTTGTCGGTAGCGGTTGCTATCCTTACAATTATTTGTTGATTATCCACTTCTTTATTTCCAATTGAAAAATACGGGTCACCAGGCCAAAAAACTTTTATCGGAGGGATTTTTCACTGACAGGGACCAGGGTGAAGGGTTCGTCCTGTCAGCATACAGGGCGACGTCGGGGACGGGCAAATGTAAACAGGTCATACCCCACAGCATACACACCCGTAGTTATCGGTGCATGAAATGCAAATTGCTTGGTATGTGTCAGAATATTATTCATCTTTACAAGATGTTCTAAATGGAGGACAAAGGTATAATAATTATTCATTTAGCACGGCAAAAATTTGTTATAAATCCACCACATATGCAAACCGAAATCATGCCAAAAGGCGAACACCCGTTCGAACAGTCCTCACCGAAAAAGAAAAGTTCCGGTTTCAAACGATTTACACGTTTGCTGCTGCTCTTCGTTACTATCGGTTTAATTGTATTTATCTTCTTCAAATATTTTTATGTCTTTGGCGATGGTGTAAAAAGCGGCCACCTCAACTATGCCGTTAAAAAAGGAAATATTTTCAAAACCTACGAAGGCAAATTGATACAGGAAGGTTACCGCACCAAGGCCCCGGGTTCCATTCAATCGTACGAGTTCGAATTTTCTATCAAGACCAAAGCCATCTACGATATTCTCTCCACCAACAGCGGCAAGCTTTTCGATTTGCATTACAAAGAATATCATGGCATACTTCCGTGGAGAGGCAATACGGTTTACATTGTTGATAGTATTATTTCAATGAGAGATGAATAAGAAAATGATGTAGCCAGCTGCAGTACTACTATCATCGTCCCTTGCGTCGCACACTTCGACAACATTAACACGGATGAGCATATTGCAAATACTCCGAATTTATCCGGTACGGGTCGGGACGCTGTAGCGGCCTGAACCTTTGCACATAAAATTCTTACCACTCTGCAGCATGCAAATAAATGCAATGCCCGATTTTATTCAACTCAAACTCCTGAAGAGTTTGAGTTGTTGCAACAGCTACTTAACAAACAAAAAATTTGGCTAAAGCCAATACAGGGAAATGCATTCTATCACCGAGTTAAAACTCGGGGCAATAGATAACCCTATAATTGAGGAGTCTTTTTCAATTGCCACGGCTTTTAAGCCGTGGATGAATGTTTGAATTAAGGGTTGGCTTTAGCCAAATAATCTTCGAAGCTATAGTTCTATCGGGTGGGAATGTTTGTAATAACAATTCGTAAGCACTGTCACCCCTTCGGGGTTCGGTTTCCTGAATTCTAAACTTAAGCTATAATAATGTCACCACTTCGTGGTTATAAGCCATGGTTCGTGTCCCCACGAACCATTTTGCAAATCAGCATTTCCAATTTTTTAGTGCTTTGTGGGGACACGAATCACGGCGATGAGAGTTTTTTCTGTTGCAACATTCCTTTAGCAAACAAAAATTTGGCTAAACCCAATACAGGGAAATGCATTTATCTCCGGGTTAAAACTCGGGGAAATAGATATCCCTATAATTGGAGGAGTCTATTTCAATTGCCACGGCTTTTAAGCCGTGGATGAATGTTTGAATTAAGGGTTGGCTTTAGCCCAATAATTTTCGAAGCTATAGTTCTAACGGGTGGAAATGTTTGTAATAACAATTCGTAAACTCTGTCATCCCTTCGGGGTTTCGGGTTCCTAAAATTTTATTCTTGTTCTATAATAATGTCACCACTTCGTGGTTTAAATCCCGAAGGGATGAAATTATTATAGCAGATGAAAGAGAATGAATTAAAACCCGAAGGGGTGACATTATCTTCGTAAAACATGTCATGGTTGAGGTAACACGACCATGGCGATGAAGTTTGGTATAAAAAAAATTGTATTGCAAACCTCTTAAATCTGATGAGAAAATCTTGCACTGTCATGCCGGGCTTGACCCGGCAACTTTCCCTTCTGCGTGATAATTGAGAAAGACACCGGGTCAAGCCCGGTGCGACATCGAAGAGTTATTATCGATTCGAGATTTTTGAATATGCCTTGTTTCGTGAGGATACTAACAATGACAATGAGCAATGAAAGATTTTTCTCAAGTGCAATTGACAAAGGCAGCAGGGTAGTTAGAAGTATGCTGAGCAGCGAACCGAACGATGAAGAGTGCGACGCAAGGGACGCTCATCCGTGTTAATGTCGCTGGTAAACAAAAAAATAATTTTGAGATTCTGCCGGTAGGTCGTCTATTATCTAAAAATCTATCATCTACACAGTCTATCCTACCCGGCGTATAGTAAAAAAATAGCCACCTTCTTATGAATATCAACTTTCTCTTTTTTCCAATCGGAAATAGTTTTTGTTTTTATCCATTCCTGTTTGCCCGTAATATCTACAGCTATGCAGAGTTTGGTGGAGTGGTTGCAATTTTTTAGCAGTGCTTCTATTAACTGATTGTTACGGTAAGGCGTTTCAATAAAAATCTGCGAACATTTTTTCTTCGCCGATTCAGCTTCTAAATCTTTGATAGCTTTTACACGCTGCTGATTATCGATTGGCAAATACCCCACAAACTGAAACTGCTGTCCATTCATACCACTCGCCATGAGGGCAAGTAA
>Ga0247740_1000642_pt1 | contig 16097 bp, 13 predicted proteins | sample UWRJL148409B2_FD_180942 | JGI IMG/M metagenome (GOLD analysis project Ga0247740, IMG submission 180942) | Plant litter microbial communities from Arlington Agricultural Research Station in Wisconsin, United States - UWRJ-L148-409B-2 | ecosystem: Environmental > Terrestrial > Plant litter >...
GCTCCGGTCACGGCTGATCCGCGCGCTTTCGGTGGTTGGCGCGACGCTGGTGGTGGTGTGCGCCTTGGCGACGGTGGCCGTGAACCGCTTGGGCGGCGCTATCGGCCTGATTTTGCGCGAAAACTACGTCTCGGTCGTGGCCTGCCAAGCGATGAACGAAGCGCTCGAACGTCAGGATTCGGCAGCGCTGTTCATTGCTACGGGCCGCACCGAGCAAGCGGGCGACACGCTGGCGCTACACCGCTCGCGCTTCGATGAGGCCTACGCGCGCGAGGCCGGCAATGTCACCCTCCCGGGTGAAGGGGCGCAGGTGCGTGAGGTGGGCGCGCTGTATGGCGCATACACGCGCGAAGTCGACCGCGTGCTAGCCGGACCGGCCGAGGCGCGCGTGAGCCGCTACTTTCGAGAGCTGCTGCCGCGCTTCGACGCCGTGCGCGGCAAGGTGATGACCATCCGGCTGATGAATCAGCGCAACATGGAGGCGGCGGACCACGACGCCCGGCGCGTGGCCCACCGCACGCTCGAACTCGCGCTCTTGGCCACGGCGGTGGCGCTGGGCGTCGCGGGTTGGTTCGCGCTACGCCTGCCCAAGACGGTGCTCGACCCAATCGTCGCCTTCACTAGCCACGCGCGCGCGATCGGCGAGGGTAAATTCGACCGCGCCATCCCCGTGCCCGACGCGGCCGAGTTGAGCGAACTGGGGGAGGCGATGAACCGCATGCAAGAGCGCTTGCGCGCCTATCGCGAGAGCTCGCTCGGTGAACTCTTGGCCGCCAAAGACCTCTCGCGAGCGACGATCGCCTCGATGGTCGATCCGGTGATCGTATTCAGCGCGCAGGCTGAAATCGTGCTCGTGAACGAGGCCGCTGAGGCCGTATTCGGGCTCGTTTCGGGTGATGCCGATTTGCTGCGCCGAGGCGGCATCGAGATCCCCGAGCCGATCGCGCTGGCGCGCGACGCCGTGCTCGCCCATGGCCAGCCAATCTTGCCGCTCAGCTTGGCGGACGCGATGCGCTGGATCACCGCCGACGGCGAGAAGTACTTCTTGGTGCGCGCATCCCCGCTGCAGAGCGAAGACGCGAGCGGCGCGGGCGTGATCGTGGTGGCGCAAGACGTGTCGCGCTTTCGGCGCATCGACGCGCTCAAGAGTGATGTCGTAGCCACGGTGAGTCATGAGCTCAAGACGCCCCTCACCTCCTTGCGCCTGGCCACCCACATGCTGCTCGAGGAGTCGACCGGGCCGCTCGGACACGTGCAGCGCGAGCTCGCGATCACCGCCCGTGACGAAACCGAGCGCTTACAAAGCACCGTGAACGAGCTCCTGGATCTGGTGCGTATCGAGCGTGAAGCGGGCGCATTGAAGCGTGCGGCCGTGAATCCGGGTGCGCTGCTGCGCGAAGTCGCCTCCGCGCAGCGCAGCGCGGCCGAGCTCAAACACGTAAGCATCGCCATCGACCCCGGCGCAGCTGACGACACCGTCGACATCGACCCGGAACAGGTCGCGATCGTGCTCAACAACTTGGTCTCCAACGCCATTCGTCATTGTCGTGAGGGCGGCCATGTTTGGCTGACGGGCTCGACCGACGGCAAAGATCAGATCTTTTCCGTTCGCGACGACGGCGAAGGCATCGCGCCCGAACAACTGCCACGCATCTTCGAGCGGCATTGGAGCGGCTCGGAGCCTTCCACGCTCAAGGGCCGGCATGGCCTCGGCTTGGCGATCGCGCAGGAAATCGCGGTTCGTCACGGCGGATCGCTCGATGTCGAAACGAAGCTGGGCCAGGGCAGCACGTTTCGGCTGCGCGTCCCGCGCAGCCCGCGTGACGGCGAAAACTGACACCAAGCGCCGCGGCGCGTGTGTGGGATGAATACATCTGAACACACGGGCGCCGACGCGATGCCCTGCGAGTGACGCTTTCGAGCGCTCATGTTAGCGTCGCAAGCCATGGTCTACTCACGGGATTTTCGGGAAGCGAGCCGCGGAATTGCGGCCGTGCTCGTGTTTTCACTGGGCATGACGCTCGTGGAACCGAGCGCATTCGCCCAATCCGACGACGATCGCGCCGGCGCACGCGTCGCCGCGACGGAAGGCGTCAAAGCGCTCAACGAAAAGCGCTACGCAGACGCGGCCGACCTGTTCAGTCGAGCCGAATCCTTGGTGCACTCGCCCGTGCATTTGCTGTACTTGGCGCGCGCGCAAGAGAAGGCAGGGCGGCTGGTCAAAGCGCGCGAGAACTACAACAAAATCCTGCGTGAGAAACTCACGCCCGATGCGCCGGATGCATTCCGCAACGCCCAAAGCTCGGCGCAACAAGAGGTAGGCCCCCTCGACGCGCGCGTCGCCGCCGTCACCGTCAAACTCGAAGGCGAAAAGGGTGCGGTCACCGTCACCATGGACGGCGAAAAAGTGCCGCCCGCGCTGGTCGGCCTGCCATTGCCCGTCGACCCCGGGAGCCACACCTTCGAGGCCGCGGGCACGGACTTGAAGAGCGAGCCGGTGTCCGTCAAGGTGACCGAAGGTGCACGCGACACGATCTCCCTAATCGTCAAAGTCGCGCCCGGTACCCTCGCACCTGGCGCGGTGGCTCCCGCGCAACCCCCAATCTCTACTCCCGCGCCGACGCAGACCACTACCGCGCCGTCGCCCGCCAGCGAGGCGAACAGCGGCAGCGGCGGCAACGGCCTGAAGATCGGCGGCTACGTGGCCCTCGGCGTCGGCGTCGTGGGCGTCGGCTTGGGCACCGTGTTCTTGCTCAGCGCCAAGAGCAAAAAGTCAGACGCGGATGACCTGTGCAGCAGCGCGGCCGGTTGCCCGCTGAGCAAAAGGAGCGAAGTCGATTCGCTCGACAGCGACTACAAGAGCGCGGGCACGCTATCGGTGATCGGCTACGGCGTCGGTGCCGCGGGCTTGATCACGGGCACAACGCTGTTGCTCTTGAGCGGCAACAAACGCAGCGAGACCGCCGCCGGGGTCAGCCCGTGGATCGGCTATCAATCAGCGGGCCTCTCCGGAAGGTTCTAGACAGATGTCGCTCAGCAACAATCGCAATCCAATCTTACTCGCCGTCGGCAGCAGCTTGCTCGGCCTCGCTGTCTACGGCATCGGCTGCAGCGTGCCCGACCGCACCTTCTACGACGACACGGCGGGCGGCGCCGGTAAAGCCGGCAGCGGGAGCGCGGGCAAAGCCGGCGCGCCAACGAGCAATGGCGGCGCGAGCAACGGCGGAACGACGAGTGAGGCCGGTGAGTCAGCCGGCGGCGCGGCGGGCGAAACGGGCAGCGGAGGCGAACCGGGCAGCGTGCGCCCCACCCCCACGCGAGGCTTGGTCGTGATCGGCGGCACCGACATCGACGGAACCAAGGGGCTGATCTCGGTGATCGCTCCCCTCACCGGCAAAGAACTAGCGCGCGAAACGCTCCCGCTCACCGCGCAAGTCGCCGGCATCGCCTACGACGGAGCCGATCAAAAAGACGTCTGGTACGTGTTCGTCGGCGCAGACTTCCCCGCCAAGCCCGACAAAGTCGTCGACCTCCAAGTTCGCTACTTCGACGACACGACCGACAAGTGGATCACGCTCTCCAAGCTGACCACGCTCCCCCCACCCGTGCCCGGCACCCTCACGGTCCTGAACGATCGCCTCGCTTACCTCTCGCACGTGGTGTCCGGCGGAACGACCGTCGAATCCCTCACCATCTTGGACACGACCGACGTCAAAGCCGTCAAGACGATCGCCGCCGCCTACCAACCGCCCACCGCCTTCTCCGGCAGCATGGTCACGCTGATCGGAACGCGCGGCAGCACCGCCGACGCGACCGGTGTTGGCGGCACTCTAGATTTGGGCCTGCAACAAGGCTGCGACAAGATCACCAAGATCTGCTCGCTGTTCGTGCAACCGATCCCCGTCGGCGACACCATTGGCACCGCGCTCGGCCAAGTCCTCGGCACTTACCAGGGCACGCCCGTGGCCTACGCAAGCCAACTGGAACAGCTCGACTACTTTGCACTCTCGCCCGCCGCCGGCACGGTGAAAGTCTACCGCGCCACCCCCAACGCTCCCGAGGCCGCCGAAAGCTTCAATGCGCCCCAAAGCGCCAATGACCTCTCGGCAATGTCGGTGGCCGAATGCCAAAAGACCGCCGTCGTCACTGCCGAGAGTGAAAACGCCCTGTACGGCGTCACCCTCAACGCCGGCGTCGGTGTCACGTTCGACCTAAAACGAGCCGGCCAACTCGTCGCCTATGAGCCATTCACGCGCGGCGTGATCGCCACCTACAATCCCACCAGCGACGACTTCCAAAACGCCCCCGAAGACGCTGGCGTGGTCGGCCCGCAAATCACCGCCGTCGACGTCACCTCCACCGGTGGCGCCGCACTCAAAATGGTCGAGCGCACCAAGCTCTGGGCCCCCCCCACCGACGTGCGAGCCAACGTGCTCGTCACGCGCTTTCCGGTCCCCTTCAAGTGCCCCTGAGAGCGAGCTGGGCGCAGTGCGTGCTTTCGTGCGCGCTGATTGTGAGCGCGTGTTCGAAACCGGCGAGCAAGGCGAGCGCGGGCGCGCCGAGTGCGAGTGGGTCTTCGGCGTCGCCAGCGGCGGCTGCGGCGACCGTGGCTGCCCCTGCGAACCCGCTGGTTCGCCCCCCGATACTTCGCGAAAACCTCGTGCCGCCGCCCCTGGTTGCGCCTGCTGACGCGTCAACTGGACCAGGCGGTGTGCGCTTTCAACTGCAGCGCGCTGGCAGCGGTGACTCACCGGGCTCGGTAGACACCATCGTCGTCGACTTCAGTATGTGGACCGCGGAGGGGCAGCTTGCGCTTTCGTCGTACACGGAGCCGCAGCCGACCGGCTTTTCGGTATCCACGCTTGCTCCGAATCTGCGCGGCTTGCTGACGAACCTCAAGGCAGGCAGTCAGGTTCGGTTTTGGGTGCCGCGTTCTGCGTTGGCCGGGTGGAAGCCCCCGGAATGGCCTGATACCGACCTCGTATTCGAATTGGAATTGCTGAGCGTTACGCACATCGTCGTGAAGGACTCGAGTGGCAACACCATCACCCCTGTCCCTGGCCGCGCACCCGACGCCGCTGGTCCGCCAAATGTCGCGGAGTCCACGCCCAGCGGCTTGCGGTACGTTTATCTGGCGCACGCAGAGAGCCAAAATTCCGCAACCGCGGAAGACCACATCGATGTTGTGGCTACCGCTTACCTGATCGACGGCATACAGGTGAAGCTCGTCACCGGCGGGATCAGGACCGCGACGACATTGACTCGGGCACCAGGAAAGCTCGCTGAGGTTTTGAAGCGACTCAAGTCAGGAGATCAGGTTCGCATCTGGCTGCCGAAGGGGCAAGGCAAGGCAATTATCCCTGAACTAGGAGAACGGGAATCCATCCTGGATCTCGCAGTGTCGTTCTAATCTGAGAGTCGATTGAGGCTGAGTGCGGAATCTCCCCTCATTTAGGGCTCTGGCCGATCGCGGCCGGGCCTGGCAATGTTTCGCTCTTGCTCTTTCGGGAGGGGCAGTCGCAGCGTACGGGCAGCCCGGAATCGGCTGTTGGCCACTCACTTTTCTGGGGCTGATCGTCTTTTGCTTTTGGACGGCGCGCGCCCGATCGTTCGTGATGGCAGCGTTGCAGGGGATGGGGTTCGGCGTCGGGATCTTCGGAGTCATTACGATCGCGGCCCGCGAATGGGCACTCGTGGTCCCGGCGGCGCTTACGCTGATCGGCGCTGCGCTCTATTCTTTACCACTCGCGCTTTGGACACATTGGATTTCACGACGTTCGTATGACTCTCGAGCATTCGCAGCGACTGTTGCGGCTTGGTCGATATGCATGGACATTGGCGACTGCGTCGGCTTTCCCACGAAGGGCGAAGGACTAGCAGCAATCGCTTTCTCACCAGCCCTTCTGGGCGGGGCGCGTTTCTTCGGCGGCAACGTGTCTTGCGCGATCCTCATGGCCGGCATCGCGGGATGCGGGGTGCGGCTCGCTCACCTACCAAAAGTGTCATTCAGCGGCGCCCGGAGCGTACTGAAGCCACTCGGCGTATCGATCGCGGCGTTGCTTGTCGCGTCGGGCGCAGCTCACATCAGCGCGCCATCGGCACGTAGGACATTGAGCGTAGGCATTCCTCAGATGAACGTGCATGGAGCATACTTTGAGCAGCGTCTAAGCCTGCCGGAGCTGTCAGATGCGTTCGAAGACGCCTTCGCCGAACATCTTCGAGACCTCGCCGATGTGGATCTGCTTGCTCTCACCGAAGCTTATGACGGCAGCTACCCGCTGCAGGTGCCCAAGGTTCGACAGCGGTTCCAGAACTACGCGCGTACGCGAAAGCAAGCCGTTCTTCTCACATCTTACCTCGTCTCGACGCAAGGCGGGGTCTACAACGCAGCTGGCTCCATCGACCCCAACGGTGTGCTCGTGAGTGTTCACCGCAAGGTTAACCTCGCTCCCTTTGGTGAAGTCGAGTTTCAGGCGGGCCCGTCATTCGAACCCGCGAACATCGCACCGGGCGTGCGCGCGGGAATTCTGATTTGCCAAGAGGCGCTGCTCACTCAAGGACCGTTCGCGCTGGCGCGCAGAGGCGCCAACCTCTTGATTAGCCCGACGAGTGACGGCTCCTTCCACAGCGGGTTATTGAGCTTCGAGCATCTCGCCCTCGCTCGAATGCGCGCGATCGAGACTGGACGCTCGCTCGTCTGGGCGAGCTCAGCCGGTGCCTCGGGCGTCGTAAACCGCTGGGGAGAGTTCGTCGCAGGTGGGCCATTCCGTGCCCCTGCGACGGTCCGAGTCCACGCTGACCTGCACGAAGAATTGACGCCGTATCTGCGAAGCACCTGGCTTTGGCCCACGCTCGCGTTGGCGATCCTGTTCGCGTTTTTCTTGAGACCAGGACAGCCTCTACCGCGCACGTCACCCGGCCCGCCCATCGTTGGAAGCTTGCGCGGGATTGGGGCGGTAGTCCTCGCTCTAACACTCACTTGGGCATTGGCGATCGGGTCCGCTGGCGCGGTAGAAGTCGCCAACGGCACACCGGAACGCGCTGAGCGAAGCGCGCGCGAATTGTTACACCGAGCTGTGCCGTACCTCGGGCACAATTCGTTGGCACGATTTCGGACGGACTTCGAGCACAGCGCGAGCGGAGCCCTTGCCTACTACCTCGAGTACTATGGGCAGCGCACGCTTCCGAGCGTGGTAACACAGCACCCGGTTCGCCCGACGCTTCACGACTTGGCGAATGAGCTGAGAAACGTGCAACAGTTTCCGACACGCGAACAGAAGTACGACTTTTCTAATCCCCCGCGCGCGCCCGCGCTGCTGCGCGCCAAGACCGGCGAATTCTGCGTCGCCACCACCAGCCGCGAGCGGCGACTCTGGCTCTTCACTCCGACTCACGCGGCTGTGAAAGAGATGACAATCGTCGATGCTGCGGCGCTGCTCGAGCCTTATGCCCTGGTTCCAGAAAGTGATCCCGAACTAGGCGTCCGGCTGCCGGAAACGCCCAGCAGCCGACAGTGAGCAGGCGCGAGTGCAGAAGCAGCTCTTCGCTTCGGCGAAGCTACTTAGCGCAAGTGATGTAGGCGACAACTTGGCAATTCGTACCGGCGCAATTGCAGACGTAGTTGCCTTTCGCTATCGTGCCGGTGTTCGCGACCGTGGCGTTCGTCCCGCTGGTGTAGCAAAACCCACCCAACAGAGTTTGCCCCGAGTCACACGCCAAGGTAGACGGGCCAGCGACGAATCCACTGTTATTCTTAAACGCGATGTTGCCAACGATCGATTTGACCGTGTTTGCGGTCGTCGCGTTGGTTGCGTTCGTAGCATTCGTCGCGTTGGTTGCGTTCGTCGCCGTAGTCGCATTGACTGCATTAGTCGCATTCGTCGCTAGGTCCGCCAAGTCAGCATGGCTGGCAGATACCGCTTTGAGTGCCAACATCGCGAAGGGCACGCTGGTCAGCTCCTGGCGCGGCGCCATCTCGGCATCCGATCCGATCTTGATGCCGAGGAAGAGCGTGCCTTGGCTGCCGTCGAAAATCTCGGACGTGAAAGCAGTGCTCTCACCGATCTTCGCGGAGAAGTAACCGTTGTCCGGGGTGATCGTTTGCTGCTCGCTCCAGATCGCAGTGCCGGCGCTAGCAGTCGTGTAGAGAGAGAACGTGAACGTCAACTGCACACCGTCGACCGGTGCGCCGTCGTTGTCGAGCAGGCGACCTTGCTGAGTCAGGGTTTGCGGGACTGACAGCGCGGCCGATGCCGACGACGAATAGCTCAACGCTGCGCACGCAGCAGACGTCAGCAACAGAGCGATACTCTTAGAGATTCTAGACATCAGCAGTACTCCCAATGATTGACGCGATCGGATCGCTTGAATGCTTTTTGCGAGACTTCGCGCGCTTCACGGTGATGAAGCAGCGATCACGCCCGGAATGTATGTGTACTTCAGCGACTTCGATTGCTTCGAGCCAACCGTGCCGCCAAGGGTCTCGCCCAAGCCACTGACGAGAATGAAGTTCTTGCTCTTGGAGATCACACCAGCAGTCACGAATGCGACGGCCGAGTTGTTCTGAGCCGGTGTCAGTGCGCCGCCTTCGCCACCCGCGCCGCCTTCGCCATTGGTCTGGCCGCCCGCACCCGCCTCTTCGACACTCGGCGACCCGGACTTTCCGCCGCCGCCCTTGCCGCCTTTGCCAGCTGTGGTCGCGCCCCCTTGCCCGTCGTCTCCTGCGTCGCCGCCGGCACCGCCCGATGGGGTCGACCCGCCATCACCGCCGCCGCAACCTGCGGCAAGAAGAAGCGTTAAACCGGAGATCGCCAAAGCAGCAACAACAGCGCGCGTCGACCCGGACCCTAACGAGATCTGCATGGACTTTTCACGTTAGGCCGACTTCTACATCGACACAATCGCCTTCTTGGGGCGAGGGTTCGGCGTCAGGGTGAAGGTGCGACACTCGCCGCAGGTGAGCTCCGATGTACGACGGGCAGCTCAGTCGGCGCGGCGCTGCCGGATCGATTCAACGCGGCGCGTGCGGCGACCAGCCGCGAATCACCCACCGGCGCAATCTGAAGCAGCTCCTGGTAGTCGTGCTCGGCTTCTTGAGCGGCACCGGCGGCGGCGGTGAGCGTGACCAGATTGTAGCGCGCATCGATATGCTGCGCGTTCAGCCGCAAAACACGCAGAAAGCCTTCGCGGGCCTTGTTGTAGCGATCGCGTTTACGTTGTGACAGCGCTTCATAGAAGAGCGAGTCGACGTCCTTCGGATCTTCCTCGAGCAATTTCGCGAAGGCCGCATCGGAAGCAGTGAAGTCTTTACTTTGCATGGCGACTATCGCCAGCGCCCGGCGAGCGAAGCGATTCTGCGGGTCGCTTTGCAGTGCCAGCGTAGCCACCTTGGTCGCGTCATCCGCGCGTTCCAAAGCGGCCAGCGCCTCAGCTCGCACTCCCAAGAACGCTGCGCCCATGCACGTCGGAGCGGCGCGACTCGTCACCTGCAGCGCGCGTTCAGCAAACGAAGCAGCAATCAATTGAATGCCGTGCTCGAGCGCGCAAGCACAGCGGTCCGCGGCCTTCTCACAGACGTCTTTGCCCAGGGCCGCGGGGACTTCGATTTTGGCTGGCGTCAACGCAGACACGGATGCAGTCGTCGCCGCAATCGGCGCTCCCGTCGGGAGCTTGCGCACGAACCACGAATAGCCAAACCCAATCGCCGCGACGAAGCCCAACGCGACGATTGACGATGTGAGTCGTTTGTTGCTCATGGTTCGATAGCCTCGAAGCCGCGTGAACTATCACAGAAGCGCAGATCCGAAAATGCGCTAGGCTCGCGGCGGCCAATGGCAAAGCTCCGCGTCTATCACTACCCCCAGTGCACTACCTGCAAAAAAGCGATCAAGTGGCTTGCCGCGCATGACGTGGGCGTCGAGTTGATCGACATCGTTCAGCATCCGCCGTCGAAGGCAGAGTTGCGTGAGGTGCTGAAGAGCGCGGGCATCCCGCTGAAAAAGCTGTTCAACACCTCAGGGGCCTCCTACCGCGATGGAGGGTTCGGGGAGCGGTTGAAGACGATGACGGAAGCCGAAGCGCTCGATGCGCTCGCCAAGGACGGCAAGCTCATCAAGCGCCCGCTCGTTTTGGGCAAGGGGACCCATCTCGTGGGCTTCGACGAAGCAGGCTATCAAGAAGCCTTGACCTAAAGCTCAGCCTGACTTCCATTGCTGGTCGGGTTGCGCGGGCGGGTGACCTTGGTGCAAACTCCGACGGTGGAGCCTCCCAGGGAGGTCCATTCAACCCGCAACTCTGTGGGTGGCGCGGTACGACAGGGACGGCATGGGAACTTCAGCTGGAATTTCGAAATCGGGCGTGTGGCTCGTGCTTAGCGCCTTAGGAATTGCAGCGGGGCAAAGCGCGGCTTGCTCTTCGAAGTTTAGTTCCTGTTACGAGAGCAGAACGTGCCCAGAGGCCCAGGCAGAAGCTGGCGCAGCGGGCGACGAATCCGGAGGCACTGGAGGCCAAATCGCTCAGCCGACTGCGGGGCGGGAAGAACCGGCCGGTGACGGCGGAGAAGCAGGAGAAACATTCGCCGGGGCTGCCGGAATGACTCCCACGGGGTCCGCCGGCGCACCTTTAGACGGCGGCACGGGAGGCATGAGTTCGGCAGGGCAAAGTGGCGGAGTTGCCGTCGGCGGGGGCGGGACGACTGCAACCGGTAGCGGCGGGACGACTTCAAATGGCGGAGGGGGGACAGGGGGCAGTACCGGTCCCGTCGGGTGTAACGCCGTTGTACTTTCGGGGCCGTTCCTGAATCCGCAGAGCCTTCCAGGAGACGCTCCGGCTGGAACGAAAGGCATCGTGCGTTCCGGGAATTATCAGCTGACGAAGCTTGAGTTCTTCAACGATGCGCCTGGTTTCCCTGCACGATCCGCATTGCAGGTGTCCGTATCGAATTCAGTCGTGACGATTCAAGGCATCGATGAGATCTTTTTCAACGAGCTGACCCAGGTTCCGACCCGCTATACGAAGACGCTGGCGACGAACACACCCGTCACCATCACGACAACCTGTTCGGACCCAACTGGGACAGTTAACATTCCGGGCCCATCCGACTACAGCGCGACGAGTGATACCCTTGTCTTGTATGGCAGTGGCTATCGTACGACCTACACAAAGCAGTAGTGCCAAACCAACCAGGTGATTTTTAGCCTGCGACGAGCACATACCCGGAGTGGCCAAGCTATTACTCCACACGGCAGAGCAGACGCTCGCGTCGAGCGCGCAACGGACGCTCGCTGAAGCGTAGCCTCCGACGGTCTCAAGAAAACGCACAACTCCCTTGGCGCTTGCCCGATAGGGCGTCATGGCACTTTCAATGAAGGTTTCCCGCTCGGACGCGTGGCTCTTGTTCAGCACCCTTATCATTGCCGCGGCAAGTGCGGCTTGTTCGTCAGAGCCTGATTCCTGCAACGCGCAAAGATGCTCTGAGTCCAGCTCGGATGCGGCTGGCGCGCAGTCCGGTGGCAATAGCGGCGGCGCCGCGCACCGGTTCGGCGGCACTTCCGGAACGAGTGCAGCCGGCGCTTCGGGAGAGAATCAACCCGCCTCTCCAGGCGCGAGTCAAGCTGGCGCCTCGGGGGCGAGTCAAGCTGGCGCCTCGGGGGCGAGTCAAGCTGGCGCCTCGGGGACGAGTCAAGCTGGCGCCTCGGGGACGAGTCAAGCCGGCGCCCCGACGGTCGATGACGATGGTGTGACAGAGACAGGTGGGACTGGCTCCGTCGCGTGTAACGCGCTCGAGCAAGGCGCAAGTACAGTTTCTCCCGAGCTACTTCCCGGCGCCATGCCCGTAGAGACTCAAGGAAAGGTAGTGAGCGGCACGTACTTCCTCACCAAGTACCAATCTTTCTCGAGTTCGACTGCAATCGACGTTGCGTCGACCATCTCGGTTGCGGTTCATGGATCGGTCGCGGTGGTTCAGGGCGTCCTCGAAGTCGATGGGGTCGGCTTGGCGAGATTCACTGGTACGCTCAAGACGAACAGGCCGACCGCGAGCTTTCACTCTTGCCAGAATCCAGCCGGATTCCCGTTGCTACCGCCGTTGAATGCGCCGGTTCCGACCGACTACACGGCGTCCCCGGGTGCGCTTGTCTTGTCTTTTCCGGAAGGGCAGTTTGATCGTGGATACCGACTCACGTTTACAAGGCAGTAGCAGATCGCGCGTCAGGCACATCCGTCACACGCGGCGAAATGCATCGCTTTTGACCTCACGCGCTAGTGCTAATTCCGGCTCAGATCGGCTCGGTACATTTTCTGCAAAGCGCCCCACCATGGGCATCGTACAAGAAGTCACGGTCGCTGCAGGACAGGCGCTCGGCATCAAAGCGGGCGCGGAAAAGCTCGCTTCACACCTGGTCACCCAGGGCCTACCCGCCACGGTCGAAGTGCGCAGCGTCGCGTTCGAGCCGGGCGTGCCGCTACCCATCTCGTGCACCATCGACGGCGTGGGCGCGCCGCCTCCGCTCAGCTTCGCGGGCGTGCCCACGGACGCCAAGTCGATCGTCGTCCTGTGTGAGGATCCGGATGCGCCGAAGCTCGACCCGTTCGTGCATTGGATTGTGTACGGCATCCCGGCTACCACTGGCGATGTCGATGCGCAAACGCAGCATGAATATCGACTCGGCGAAAACAGCAAGGGCGAGGCAGGCTACACGCCGGCCGCGCCGCCGCCCGGGCATGGTCTGCATCATTACCACTTTCAAGTGTTTGCACTCGATTCGCTGCTCGAGCTGGCAGAGGGCGCCGACCGCGACGCGGTGATTGATGCGCTCAAGGGCCATGTCTTGGCCTGGGGCGAGCTCGTGGGCACTTACGAACGCGGTGAGTGACACCTACTCGGCGGCCCTCGTCGCTCTCGGTGGCCCTCGCCGCTGGGCGCCTGACAGAGCACGGATGCTTGGCGCGCGTCAGCCGCGGCCGCCGGGAGGTAGCGGAGGGCGGGCGCCTCGATGGAGCGCGTTGCGCAGCGCGCGGCGGTCGGGGCGCTCGCGTGAAATCTACTGTGTGCGCACAGTGAGTTTTGGCGCGAGGAACCCCGCTGCGGCAAGCGCGAGGGCAGCGTAGTCTTAGCGTCTCTACATGAGCGCCGCCGTTCGTCCCCCTCCCGCCGCCCCGCCTTGGGCTAGCTCCCTGTTCAGCGTGGGCATCACCGGCACCAACGGCAAAACTTCGACCACTGCCATGACCGCGGCGTTGCTCGGCGAGCTCGCGCGGCCAGTGGCGCGCGTGACCACCGTGGGTGCCTTCTTGGATGAAGAGCGGCAAGACGTGCCCGCGCACTACGCGGGCTTCTTGGAGACTTTGCGCCGCTGCCTCGATCGCGGTGGGCGCTACGCGGCGCTCGAATTTACGAGTGAAGCGCTGGCCATGGGGTTCGCCAAAGCGTGGCCGTGTCAGGTCGCCGCGTTCACCAATTTGAGCTTGGATCACTCGGACGCGCACGGCTCACCGGAGCACTACCTGGCGAGCAAGGCGCAACTTTTCATGGCGCTTGCTCCCGGCGGAACCGCTATCCTCAATGGCCGTGATTCAGCCGCCCAGCTGCTGACGGATGTGATCCCGCCTGGCGTCGAAGTACTCACCTACGGCCTACCCTCACGCGGTCCAGAGTGGACAACGCTCGATCTCGCCGCTCATTCGCCAACGGTCAGCATCGAAGGCACGCGCTTCGAACTCGAACCCTGCGCGCGCTTTCCGGAACTGCCCCGCAACATCCATATCCGCGCGATCGGCGAAATCTTCGTCGAGAACGCCCTCGCGGCGCTCGCGGCCGCGCTCGCATCCGGGGTCCCCGCAACCGCCGCTGCCAGGGCACTCGCGCGTGTGGCCCCGCCGCCCGGACGCTTCCAGATCGTGCGCGAACGCCCGTACGTCGTGGTCGACTACGCGCACACACCCGACGCGCTGAGCCGCACCCTCGCCACCGCGCGCGCCTTATGCGCGGGCCATGTATGCGTGGTCTTCGGCGCGGGAGGCCAGCGCGATAGGAGCAAACGCCCCCTGCTCGGCGAAGCCGCGCGCCTGGCTGATCGCGTCGTGCTCACATCGGACAATCCGCGCAACGAAGATCCATTGGCGATCATCGCGCAAATCGCAGAGGGCCTGGGCAATCACCCGCAGGTCACGCGTGAAGTGGACCGCGCTCGTGCCATCGAGCTCGCCATCGTGACCGCGAAGCCCGACGACCTGATCGTGATTGCCGGCAAAGGCCACGAACGCGAACAAGACAGCAACGGAGTTCAAGTCGCCTTCTCGGATGAGGCAATCGTGCAGAGTGTGCTTATCTGACACTGCGTGAGTTCACGCAAAACCGGCCCATTTTCGCAGAAGCCGCCGAAATCCGGCTACTTATAGGCCACTCGCGAAGGGCGCGCATTACGCCCTCGCTGGCACGGCCCGTGCTCCACCCTCATCGAGTCCGCGCACCGCAATGGTCGCGTCCGTTCAGGAGCTTCATCCATGGTCATCGAAAAATCCGGTTTCTTACTCATGGCTGGAACGCTCGCGGCCGGCGGTGTCGGCGGCTGGCTCGCTCACGACGCGAAAACGCATCGCGACCGCACGCAGTTCGCGGAGCCGCCGACTACCGCCGTTCCGCTCGCTGCCCCGACCTCATCCGCCCCTGCAACGATCGTCGCGGCCGATCGCGTGCCCCCGCTCCCCGCGTGCGACGACACCATCGCCGTCGGCACGATGGACGACTGCCCCGCCATGGGCCCCGCGGACGAAGGCGTCTGCACCAACTTTGCCGCCAAACGCTGCGCCGAGTTCAAAACGGCGTTCAAACCCAAAGTCGCCCAGGCCGCCGTTGCCTGCCTCAAAACCCTCAAAGGCAACGCCGCGTGCGACCCTGCGCGCGTCAACCTCTGCGGCCATAGCGCGCTGATGGCCGCCTGCCCCGCGCCCACTCCCGACCCCACCCTCAACGGCACGACCGGCGCCGCGCTCACCTCGCCGATCGACACCGCGTGTGAAAGCATCGCCAAGAGCTGCGCCGATCAACCACTCAAGCCCAGCACGGCCGACTGTCGCCAAACCCTCGCCGGCATGACCGACGTCGGTCGCGCCAACATGGTCGAATGCATGGCCACTCACTGCGGCGACAAAGGCCTTCTGGGCTGCGAAGCCACCAAGAAGCCATAGCAGCGCCGACGCCAACCGCCAGTTGCTGTTGAACCTCAACCGCAATCCCCGTTGCTCTCGAACCCCACAGCATCCCCGTTGCTGTTGAACCTCAACCGCAATTCGCGGCGAGGCGGGATTTTGTGCGGTTGCGCTCGCACCTGTGACCGTGATTAGGGTCGTCGGTCTCCGTCCGCAAATGCACTGTGTTTACACAGTATATTTCAAAAAGCGAACTCGGTGTTGGCCGCGCCCGGTGCCCCGGCTCTCCCGAACCCCACAGCAATCCCCCCCGTTGCTCGCGAGCCTCGACGGCAATCCCGTTGCTCTCGAAACCCACAGCATCGCCATTGCTGTTGAACCTCAACCGCAATTCGCGGCGAGGCGGGATTTTGTGCGGTTGCGCTCGCGCTCGCACCGGTAACCGTGACTAGGGTCGTCGGTCTCCGTTCGCAAATGCTCTGTGTTTACACAGTACATTTAAAAAAGCGAACTCGGTGTCGGCGCTCTCCCGTAGCAAGCTAACAGGTAGCAAAACGCGCGCTCTTTTTTCGCGGACCTCGATACGAGCAAGGGCGCGTTCGACCGTCGCAACACTTCGAGTCCGCAAGGACACTGTGTGTGCACAGTGTGTGCACAGTGCTTTTTCAACAAGCACGGTGTCAGCGCCATCGAGCGAACGCAGTCAGCCAAGCCCCACCGTGATCCGTCGCGCGCGGCCATGCGGTAGGCGAGCGACACGTTCGATGAGCATTCAGCCCCTTGTTTGTCCATCCCGACACTTTTCCCGCAACCGGCCCCCCCTATCCGCCCGATGAGGGGAACGCGCGCCGTAGGCCGCGCAACGAGCAGGAGATCTGAAGATGGCTAAAGAGAACGTGAATGAGCCGGCTGAACCCGCGGGGGGAGAAGCTGCGCCCGCTTTGAGGATT
>Ga0247740_1000643_pt1 | contig 16072 bp, 10 predicted proteins | sample UWRJL148409B2_FD_180942 | JGI IMG/M metagenome (GOLD analysis project Ga0247740, IMG submission 180942) | Plant litter microbial communities from Arlington Agricultural Research Station in Wisconsin, United States - UWRJ-L148-409B-2 | ecosystem: Environmental > Terrestrial > Plant litter >...
ATTATGCCTTTATTTGCCCTGGCCAACGCTGGGATAGTGATTGGCTCCGACTTTTTCTCGCTACTTAGTAATCCGGTTAGTATTGGCGTATCGGCGGGGTTGGTTATAGGTAAGTTTACAGGGGTGCTGCTGTTTACCTGGATGCTGGTAAAATTGCGCATTGGCAGCCTACCAAAAGGTGCTAACTGGAAACACATTACAGGTGTGGCACTGTTGGCAGGCATTGGTTTTACTATGTCTTTATTTGTATCTGCACTGGCTTTTAACAACCCGCAACAAATAGAGCAGGCTAAGGCCGGTATTTTGGTTGCTTCGCTTATAGCAGGGGTACTGGGCCTTGTTGTATTAAAGTTTCAACGCCGCAAGGCTACAAACTGACAGCCATTTAAAGCAAAATTTTATAGCGTTTGTAACGATTACAGCGCACGTATCGTCTTATTGCCAAATATTTACATCGTTACATGTCACTTTTAAATTTAAAACAAGCTCTTTTTGTTCTGTTTTTACTGGTTTTTATTAGCTGTAAAAAAGAAAGCATAGATCCAACGCCGGAGGAACCCCCTTTTGCTGATCCCGAAATGAACTATATTGATCTGACAGGCAAAAGCGTTGCAATGGACCAATCGGTAGCTATTGATTTTGACCGGAACGGGATGACTGATATTCTATTTAAAACAGAACGACACTCTTTTGACTTGAATACCAAAAGCGCAGATGTTTATATGATTAATGGTGGCGTAGCCTGCAACCTTGCGGCTAATATTACCAATGAAACCACGCCCGACCTTGCAAGGGGCGGTAAGATCTCTCGTGCTGACCTTCCCGGCCTGGAGTGGCACCCGGTATTAAATTTTATTTTAATGCGACACGTTACTACAAACACTATGCAAACGTATTGGGAAGGATCATGGAAAGATCGTGATCATCGTTATCTGCCCCTTGAATTGGTAATTAGCGGCAAAACACACCTGGGCTGGGTTGAGCTTTTTGCCGATACCAATGGCGGCAAAATAATACTGTACCGTGCCGCTATCAGCAAAGAACCACAAACGCGCATACGGGCCGGTTATTAACCGGTTATTTTAGCTCCGTCAGATCAAGTTTTAACCCTATCTGAAAAACATTACTGTTACCAACGCTGCCCATACCGGCTGTATTTAAGGTATAATGCGCCACTACCGCCGTATTTATTTGCCGAATATTAAAACCCACACCCAATGTGGCGTTTTTTGATGTATGATAAAGCGCGTTAAGATATAACAGGTTATTGAGTGTAGTAAGATTAGCACCAATATCAATTATATGGTCGTTACCCTTAATGCCGCGTATGGCTACTAAAGGTTCAAGTATGCTTTCTTCGGTACCAATTGGTATTTTGTAACTCACAGCGCCATAAAAAACGGCCCAGTTAACGGTATTGGTAATATCCTTTTTAAACAACTGCCGCATATTGGGTATGCTGCCCTGAATGGTCCAGTTCTTATCCGTGTATGCAATGCCAAAATCACCGTCAACACTGGCATTGTTATTATTTAACCGGGCTACAGCGGGGTCATTCAAATCACCCACCAGATCGCTGGTATTTAGCCTTTCTGTACTTATACCGCCCGACAGGCCAAAATGAATGGTTTGCTCTTCTGATATAGGTAAATGATAAGCAAATGTAGCAACAGCCTTGGTGCGGCGCAGTAAACCCGCCTTGTCGCCAAAAATAAGCAAACCCAACCCCACGCGGTTACCAAGCCCATACTCGCCGGTTAGCGCCGATGTAACCGCAGATCCCTGAATGCTGTTAAACTGCGAACGGTATGCAAGGTTACCTTTAAAACCCTGATCAGCGCCTGCAAAAGCAGGGTTGCCCAGGTATCTGTTAAAATAATACTGACTTGCCAATGGCACCACCTGCGCCTGTGCTTTGCCTGTTAGTAAAAATGGCACAAGCAAGGCAGTCAAAACAATTCCTTTTATAATTTTTATATATGTCATTTTTGTGATGTGCTACGTTTAGTTTCTGATGATGGTGATGCTGCCCTGTAATACGCTGCCGTTGCCCAGATCTATGCGGTAAAAATAGGCATCCTGGGCAAGTGGGGCTCCGCTGCGGCTGGTTCCCATCCAGTTGTTGTTGTAAACGCCTGTAAATGCATAAACTTCTCGCCCGGCGCGGTCATACACCTGTATCCGGCTATCAGGGAAGCTGCCAATATCGGCAATTATCCATGAGTCGTTTATACCATCGCCATTGGGCGTGATAATATTATTGGGGCGTACCGTTGGCGGCTGTGTAATAGTAAAGGTGCGTGTAACCGCGGTAGCGGCAGCATAAGTATCATTGCCTGCTTGTGTTGCGGTTACCGTAACGGTGCCTGCAGTAAAAGTAGTTAACGTGCCGCCCGATACGCGCGCTTTTGTATCTGATACTGTAAACGTTACCGGCAATCCCGAAGATGATGTTGCCACCAGCGTATGCGTTACATTGGTATTCAGATTAGGTATGGCTGCAAAAGTTATGGTTTGTGCGGCCTTGCTTACAACAATATCCTGCTGCAAAGTAGCAGCCGGGTTATAGTTGGCATTGCCTAATTGTGTGGCCGTTATTTTTGCGGTGCCTATACCCACAATGTGCACTTTGCCTGCTACAATGGTTGCCACCCCGGTATTATTGCTGCTGTAAGTTACCGCTAAGCCTGAACTGGCAGTTGCCGCCGGATCAAAATCAGTATCAATCAATGTTTTGGGCGCTATGGCAGCAAACGTTATAGTTTGGTCTGCCTTCTCTATGGTGAGTGTACGCGTAAAAGGCGGTGCGGCATTGTATATGGCATTCCCTGGTTGCGAAACGGTAATTTCTGTGGTTCCGGCACCTACAATGTGTATCTTTCCATCGCCGGTAATGGTCGCCACGGCAGGGTTGCTGCTGGTAAAAGTAACCGGCAGCCCCGAGCTAACCGTTGTGCGGGGGCTAAAGTCGGGCATGCCGTAGGCAATTTTACCTGAAAAATCTTCGAACGACACATATTGGTTGGCCTTGACCACCCTTAGCACACGCGACACGTTCGGCGCGGGGAGCCAATAGGGGTCGCCTGCTTGCGATGCCGTTATAGTTGTGGTGCCAATGCCGGTGATATGAATGAGGTCGCCCAATGCATCATCGCTGTGAACAATGGTGGCAACCGCCGGATTACTGCTGATATAACTAACCTTAAGCCCTGAGGTGGCCACGCCACTGGCGTAAAAATCGGCAGCGATAACCTCTTCGTCTTCAAATGGGGCCAGCGTAATAGTTTGTGGCTCCCGTGTAAATATGTTAAGTGTGCGGGTTACGCTTCGCGCGGGTTTGTAATTGGTGTTGCCAGGTTGCGAAACAGTGATAATGGTGTTGCCATCGCGCAGAATATGGATAGTACCCGACGAGTTTACTGTAGCGATAGTTGGATCGCTGCTGGTATAGGTAAGCGGCAAGCCTGAAGTGGTACTCGCCACTACATCAAAATCCGGGTCGCCAAGTAGCTTGTTGGGGAACGGCGAAAAAGTAATGGTTTGATCTATGCGATCTACGGTTAATACTTCTGCAGATGGACCGCTGGCGAAATAAATGGCCGTTTCTGGTTGAATGGCAGTGATTGTGGTAGACCCACCTGCTACTATATGTATTTTCTTTCCATCAGGTGTTACTGTGGCTACGGCAGGATTACTACTGGTAAATACCGGGGCAACACCGACGAAAATAGTGACCCGCGGCTCAAAATCCGGATAGCCATATTCAACTTTCTCAAAATCATGTAACAATACGCCCTGCCATGCCTTAATAACGGTGAGCGTTCGGGCAATTGGCGCGGCGGCATTCCAAACGCCATTACCCACCTGCGACGCTGTGATGGTGGTAGTACCCAAACCGGTAACGTGTACCATATTTCCGCGTACAATAGTAGCAACAGAGGGGTTACTACTGGTGTAATTTATATCCAAACCAGAGTTGATATGCCCATCGGCAAAAAAGTCGGGATCAAGCAAGCGAACATCGGCAAAAGGTTCAAAAGTCAATACCTGGTCGCGTTTACTAACTGTCAACGTGCGGGGTATGCTAGTTGCAGGTGCGTAAACAGGATTTCCGGCCTGCGATGCGGTAATAGTGGTTGTGCCCGCACCTACAATATGTATCAGCGGCCCGTGCTCTGCATCACCGGATAGAATTATGGCAACCGCCGTGTTACTGCTTACATAACTAACCGGCAAACCAGAACTGGCAGTACCATTTGCATAAAAGTCGGTTTCGTCGGCAAACGTGGGTTCAAAAGGCGCAAAGTTTATGGTCTGGGTAATAAGCGCGGGTGTTACGGTTAACGTACCGGGCTGATAGGTAAAATTATAGCTTGTTGCAACGCCTCCGCTTACAGTTATCGGGTATGTTCCGGCAGGGCTTGCGGTTGTAGCCGTTGTTGATGCGGTAGGCAGGGTTGTTATAACCGATGCGTTATCGCCGCCTATAAAGCCTGTGTAGGTTAATGTAAGGGCCGGGTTAGCTTCGTTCTGCATCTTGGTTTTATCATCGGCCCGAACTGTTAAACCTGCTTTTAGTATTTCAAAAACACCGCTCTCATAAGTTAAAATATAGTTTGTTGCACTGCCGCCCGATGGTATAATATTATACAAGCCGGCCGGCGAACCTGCAACGGCTGATGTTACAAAAGTGGGTTGTGAGGTAATTACAGATTCGTTCTCAAAATTAACAAAGCCTGAATATGTTGCGGTAAATGCCGGGTTGGCCTGCCCGTATACTTTTTGCTTGTTTGCCGCTTTTACAAGCAACGTGGCGCCGGTAACATTTACTACCCGCGTTACCGGGGTAGCAGCGGCGTAGGTGGCATTACCTGCCTGGGTGGCGGTAACATTGGCTGTACCAACGCCAACTGTATGCAGTTTGCCATCAACTATATTTATTACAGATGTATTGTCTGATGAGTAGGTTACCCTTAAGCCCGACGAGCTTGTGGCCGGCTCAAAATCTGTGGTGCCGTATGACTTGCTGACGGGGCCGTCAAAAGTTATTGTTTGCTGCGTTTTACCCATAGTTACGCTGGCCGGGTTGCCGGTATTGCTATCGCGAATGTAAACCACATCGCGCTCAAAGGTGCCGGTGTAATCAAATACCTTAAAATAATAGGTAATGTTATTGGTTAAACCTGTAACCGTTACTGTATTATCCGTTCCGCGATATATAATTTTTGTGTCGGCATCCACAGGGTAGCCAAAACCATAGTTGTTGTTATTGGGATAGATTCCTCCGTCCATAGGGTTAGGGAAGTCGGCATCTTTACTGCGTATTGCAACTACCCGCGCAGTACCCGTGCCGCGTGTCCAGTTAAGTTTAACGCTGCTTGCTGTTATATCTGAGAATACAATATTACTGGCATTGCTTACCGTTGGCGGCACCACTACGTTGTTGGTGGCTTCGGCCTTAACCAAAAAGCCATCGGAAACGCCGCCGCCATATTCAAACTGAAATCCACCCGATGCAATGCCCGACGTACTGTTGGTAATGCCTGCCATATAAACGTAGTTACCTGCTGTTGCCAACCCAAACACAGCGTCATCGCCCGAGCCGCCAATAAAAGAGCCCCATTGCCTGGTGCCATCTTTTTTAAATTTTGCTACCCAGCCATCCGTGGTGGATGGAAATCCTCCGCTCGGCGCGTACTCATTGTCAAACCCTTCTTCTGCTATCCCCGCCCCACCTTTGGTATCGCCACCTATAAAAATATCATCAGTAGCGTTGATGGTAATGGCCCTGGCCACGTCAGTAGCAGAAGCGCCGTAATAAGTGCCCCATTGCCTAACCCCCGCCGAGCTGAATTTTGCCAGAAAAGCATCTTCGTTCCCACTGTTATTTTGTTTAAAACTGCCGGGGGTAGCAATTGTACCCAGGCCCGGTGTTGCGGCCGAACCCGTCATGTATACATATCCTTCGCTGTCTGTAGCTACGCCGTAACCCCTGTCATGGTAAGGGGTGCCGCCGTAGTATGTGCCCCAAATTTGTGCTCCGCTTAATGAAAAGGCAGTAAGGAAGGCGTCCCACTGCCCGCCGCCTCCATAAACGGGCTGCTGCGAGCCAGATGTACTAATTTTTTGCAAGCTGTTGGTTTCGCCGGTAACATATACCTGGCTACCCCTTACGGCTATACCCCGGCCAGATTCGTCGCTGTTGCCACCATAGTATGTTGAAAAGCTTGCGGCTCCCGCCGAATTAAGTTTCACAATAAAGGCATCATAACCACCAGCCAGCGTGGCCTGATGCGGCGTAGCACTTTTTACCGGAAAGTTCTGGCTGTAGGTATAACCCGTAAAGTATATATTTCCTGAAGCATCAGTGGTAACCGCCATGGCGGCATCTTCGCCAGATACAATCCCAAAAGCATTTACAGGGCCGCCATAATAAGTGGCCCATATGCGTGTGCCATTACTATTAAATTTAACAACAAGTGCGTCAAAATCGCCTGCACGTTCGGTTTGCGCGCCACCCGGGGTAGCCATAAAATTGCTTTGGGAATATCCGGCAATAATAACATTGTTATCTCCATCAGTTGCTACACCATAAGCCAGGTCTGCGCTGGAACCACCATAATAGGTAGCCCAAAGCCGGTTACCGTTACTATCAAATTTAACCAGCATGGCATCATAATTCAGCGTTCCTCCTCCGCCGCTCTGCTGGGCTCCGGGCGTAGCAATATTTGATGTGCTTTGTGTGTAGCCTGCCAGGTAAACGTTGCCCAGTGCATCGGTAGCGGTACTGGTTGCGGCATCCTCGCTGCCGCCGCCGTAATAAGTACCCCAGGTTAGCGAAGGATCAATTACTACCGTTTTATTGTTCAATTGTTCAATCTGATCAATGTTAAAGGACACTGTATTATCTGAATGAGTGTAAGATGTTGATAAAGCTTTATCATTAACAAATGATACAGGCTTTCCTTCGGTAACAGAACCTAAACTATTGCTATACTTTATAGTTCCTTTTACTTTTTGCACTGTATTATTGCCTGTATAGCTAAACTTTACCTTTGACAGATCGCTACCCGGGCGCATCACCACATCATACTCCAGTTTATTACCTTTTATATAATAAACCACATCGGTATTGGGGTAGATATTTTTATACGTGATGCGTTTGTACGCCTTAACATTGCCTGTTAATTTGCCCGACAGATAATAATTGCTCACATCTCTATATGCACTATCCGCTTCCACTTTTACATTGGGGTTGCTTTTAAGCCAGTTCATGCGGGTGTAAGCCACCTGCACTTCAGTCGCTTCGGGCCGCATATTTTTAAGTGGATGGTTAGCGGGCAATTTGTTAGCTGCGCTTTTAGGATCAGCATACGTCCATTTATATAAAACACCTGTGCGTGTAAAATATATATTTACGCCACGGTCTTTCATGGTGTAAAGTATCTCAGCTGCGGCTATTCCGCTTTGGCGAGCGATCTGTCCCCTGTTTTCTTCAAAACGAAGATCTGTAGAAAGCGATGGAGCGCCTTTATGATGTGTTAAACTTTTTGCAATAAGGAGGCTACTTGATAGCGCAAACGCTATAAATAGAGGTAAAAGTTTTTTCATGTGTATGGATTAGCGAGTCAGTACCAATTTATGCACCTAACTTACTGATCCATTGTAAAAAAGCGTCAACATCAAAAACATCGGGTCAGGAAATTATCAACCTGCGCTGCCTAAAAGTTCGGCGCTGTTAAAGTGGCTTTTATGCACCTCGGACGGTGTTTTATTAAAGAAATTTTTAAAATCTTTTATAAAATGTGCCTGGTCGTAAAAATTATACTTATAAATAACGTCCTGCCAGGTATCATACTGGCCGTGTTGCAACACCTGATATACTTTATTAAAGCGGACAATACGGCTGTACATTTTAGGCGTTAGGCCTACTATCTCTAAAAAAAAACGCTCCAAAGTGCTTTTTGAGATACCCAGAGCGGCATACACTTCTTTAATGGTTTTCCGGCCTTCGCTGCCATCAATAACATCACATGCGGCCCGCAATGTGGCCAGTTTTTCTAAATTAACTTTAGCCTCAAGCCTTTCCGTCAGCCATTGCTCTAATAACTGTATTGCCAGAACAGGGTTAGCATAATGCCCAAACATTTTGTCGTTGAAGTGCTGCATATCATTTCCCACCATTGCTGCAACATCGGCAAATTTGTTGAGCACCGTGTTTTGGGGGAAGTTAAAAAAGCGATAGGCCCCGTAGGGCTTTAAAATAGCTGATACCATGCGGTAACGGCCCGGTTTTATCCCCAACTGGTAAAAGCGCGTAATTTGCCCGGTAAGGTTAAAGCGAGGCAATGTTTTGTTAATATCCAAAAAATCCTGTACCAGGTCGTCAAGCGAAAACGATAAAACGCTATATCCTATCGGGAAAATATCAAGATGGGCGTTAGCCTCCGTTACCGCCATTTCAGTAAATGCAAAAATGGAAACAAATGGAGCCAATTGTTCTGGCGGTGGAAAATACTGTACTTGTGGTGGCGAGGTCATGATTGTGATGGTTAAAGCTGTAATTTAGCTATTAAACCTCACATTTTAAATGCGTTGCAAAAAAATACTATAGCTACAGGTTTTAGTTTTTAGCTAAATATACGCTTGTTATTGCGAGGCACGAAGCAATCGCGAACTTGGTTTGTGGGCTTTTCTCCGTGCGATTGCGTCGTTCCTTACAGCAATGACAACTTGTACTTATGTCATGGATAGCGATAGCGAAATGGGCGACCCCAGCTGGTAATTACCTACAGTTAACTTATAAATTAATATTATAAGTGTTCTTGTTCTCGCACATTACAAAAGTGCTGTGCGTGCTGCCTATACTTGCTACAGATCCTAATTTATTGAAAACAAAATCCTGGTAGTGCTTCATGTCTTTTGCATAGACTTTAAGCAAAAAATCAAAATCGCCAGAAATGTTGTAGCACTCAACAACCTCTTTTAGTTTAAGTATATCGGTTACAAACTCATGCCCAATGCTTTTGTCGTGTTGTTTTAGCTTAATGTTGCAAAAAATTATCAGGCCGTAATTAAGCTTTTCGGCATCTACTAAAGCAATATATTTTTTAATATATCCATTTGCCTTTAGCCTTTTAACCCGCTCAAAAACCGGCGAAGGCGACAGGTTTACCTTGCCTGCTAACTCTTTTATGGTGATCTCAGAATCGTGCCCAAGTAATTTCAGTAAGCGGATGTCGGTTTCGTCTAATTCTTCCACAGTATATTTTTCTTTTATTGACTCAATTGGGCAAATATTTAGTTTTATATTCTTTATAAGTCGTTAAAATTAGTTTAATTACCTTAAAAATTATTAAAATAAAGCATTTAAATCTATATAAATAGTTTTGACAAGAAATTAATGCTTTTGCTGCGCTTGCTGTAAAAGCCTTTGTAATGTTTAACCTATCTGTAAAAAAATGCTGACGCAAAACCTGGGCTATCCGCGAATCGGTGGCCAAAGACAACTAAAAAAAGCCTGCGAACAATACTGGGCAGGCAAAACCGGGCTATCGGAATTGAAAGATGTTGCCCGTAAAATAAAAGAGGCCAACTGGCAAACACAATTAGATGCCGGTATTGACCTTATTCCGTGCAATGATTTTAGCTACTACGATCAGGTTTTGGATACAAGCCTGATGCTGGGTGTTATACCGCAACGCTATTCGCCGGTGTTGTCGCAGGTAAAAGGCAACAATGAAATTGATGTATATTTTGCAATGGCGCGTGGCTATCAAAAAGATGGCCTGGATATTACAGCAATGGAAATGACCAAATGGCTGGATACCAATTATCACTATATCGTTCCCGAGTTTACAGGGGGACAGCAGTTTTCCATTTTTAACGAAAATGTTTTTGCAGAATACATCAGTGCTAAAAAGCTGCTTGGTGAAAAAGCGAAGCCTGTTTTAGTTGGCCCTGTAAGCTATTTACTGCTAGGTAAAGAAAAAGAAGAGGGTTTTGAGCGTGTAGACCTGATAAAAAAACTGGTACCTGTTTACGTTGATATTATTAACAGGCTTAAGCAACTGGGTGCCGGATGGGTGCAGTTAGACGAGCCGTGCCTGGCGCTTGATCTTTCAAGAAAAGAAAAAGAGGCCTTTGAATTTGCCTACATAAGCATTGCCAACCGGGTTAGCGGTATTAAACTGCTGGTGGCTACTTATTTTGATGCCTTGCTGGATAATGCAAAACTGGCGGTAAACCTACCTGTTAACGCACTACACATAGACCTTGTTAGAGCCCCTGAACAACTTGATGATGTGCTTGCGCTAATTCCGGAACAGCTTCATCTTTCGCTGGGTATAGTTAATGGCCGCAACATATGGAAGAATGACTACCGCGAGTCGCTTATCCTTATAAAAAAGGCAATTGATAAACTGGGCAGCAACCGTGTGATGATTGCGCCGTCGTGCTCTTTGCTCCATTGCCCGGTAGACCTGGAACTTGAAACAGAACTTGATCCGGAAATAAAGAACTGGATGGCGTTTGCCAGGCAAAAACTAAACGAGGTGAATGAGCTTAGGCAGATTGCCGAAGGAAATGCCGATGCACTAAAGGCCAATATTGACGCTATTGAAAGCAGGCGCTCATCTGCCAAAGTACATAAACAGGTGGTGAAAGACCGTGTTTTGGGCATTACCAACACCCACACAACCCGTACAAGTAACTTTGCCGTTCGGCAAAATCTGCAACGCCAGCGTTTTAACTTGCCCATATTGCCAACAACAACTATAGGTTCGTTTCCGCAAACTGATGATATAAGGCAACTGCGCGCTAAATTTAAAAATGGTGAATTAAGTATTGATCAGTACGAGAAAGCCATTGAACAGGCTACCATTGATGTAATTAACTGGCAGGAAGAGATAGGGCTTGACGTACTGGTACACGGAGAGTTTGAGCGTAATGATATGGTTGAATACTTTGGCGAGCAGTTGTCCGGTTTCCTTTTTACTAAAAACGGATGGGTACAAAGCTATGGCAGCCGCTGTGTAAAGCCGCCTGTAATATACGGTGATGTAAGCAGGCCGCAGGATATGACGGTGCGTTGGAGCAAGTTTGCCGCCGCACACACCCAAAAGCCCATGAAGGGTATGTTAACCGGCCCGGTAACAATATTGCAATGGTCGTTTGTGCGCGACGACCAGCCCCGTGAAACAACTACTAACCAGATAGCATTAGCTATTCGCGATGAAGTTTTAGCGTTGGAGGAAGCAGGCATAGGTATTATTCAGATAGATGAGGCTGCTATACGCGAAGGTTTACCGCTACGCAAGGCTAAACACAGGCATTACCTGGAATGGGCGGTAAAGGCGTTCCATATTACAGCTAATGGCGTTAAAGACGAAACGCAGATACATACACATATGTGTTACAGCGAGTTTAATGATATAATTGAACACATAGCCGCCATGGATGCCGACGTTATAACTATTGAGACATCGCGATCGCAGATGGAGTTGCTGCAAGCTTTTGCAAATTTCAGGTATCCTAATGAGATTGGTCCGGGTGTTTATGATATCCATTCGCCCCGCGTGCCCGGTACACAGGAAATGGCTGCGCTTTTAATTAAAGCCGCAGAGTTGTTACCCGCTGCGCATTTGTGGGTAAACCCGGATTGTGGTTTAAAAACCCGTAAATGGCCCGAAACCAAAGCTGCCTTAATAAATATGGTGGCCGCCGCCAGGCAGGCCAGGGCTAACATGGTTATAACCTTATAGTTTTCTAGCTGCATACACGCGGCTGCGCTGGGAGCCGCGTGTTTTTATGATGATGAAATCACCTCTAGTTGGAGCTTGCTTTGATATGGTTTACCATGCCCCGGTTTTGGTGAAGGACGCTGAGGTGGAAAAGTTGGTGGATAAAATGGGTGAAAAGGGTGGGGAACTATACGGCATTACTTAGTGTTTTGTTCCGCTTACGCGGGTGAAACAAGCGGAGCAGCGTTTTTAGTAAGCAGTTGGCCGTAAGCAGTTTGCTGTTTTGAGTGAAACAAACCGACGCAACTTATTCGTCAGGAAGATTAGCTGTGATTTTATGGTAACTTGTTGAATTTTAGTTGAGTGTAAAATTGATAGTTAAGCGGAGCAAAAAGGTAAGATGAATTCAAATACCACTGCATTATCAAAATAAATTTTTAAATTGTGGTTTGATTTAACCTCCTGCTAAACCACACACTATGCAATCTTCCGAAAGTTCTTCCTGGCCGCTTTGGAGAAAAATACTATTTCGCTTCTGCTTTATTTATCTCACTCTACAAATTGCCCCTTTAACCTGGTTAGATAGCCTGCCTTTAGTTACTACAGTAACGCAATACTATGGCAAGTTAACCGACTGGATAGTTACCTGGGCCAACGACGCATTTTTTCACGTACGCCCGGTGCTTGTGCCCGAAAATGGCAGTGGTGATACATCCATGGGTTGGGCCAGGCTGTGGACCTATTTGTTAATAGCTGCTTTAGGCGCGCTGATATGGTCGGTATTAGACAGGAAAAGACCTAACTATACCCATTTAAACTATTGGCTGCTGCTCTTTACGCGTTACTTTATTGTAATGGTTGCGTTAATATATGGCATAATCAAGGTTTTTGGCCAGCAAATGGTGTTCCCAAATCTGCATCAGTTGGCTACGCCGCTTGGCGATTTTCTGCCCATGCGTTTTTCATGGCTCTTTATTGGCTATTCCGCCCCATATCAATTCTTTTCAGGCACCATGGAGATCTTTGCAGCCTTGCTGCTACTTTACCGGCGCACGGTATCATTAGGTGCATTGGTTGCTACCGGTGTGTTTCTTAATGTGATGATGCTTAACCTGAGTTATGATATTCCGGTAAAGATCTTCTCCATGCAAATGGTATTTACCTGCCTGTTTCTATTGGCCAACGAAAGCAGCCGGTTGATAGACTTTTTTATCTTGAACAGGCCCGCACCTATGAGCGCCGTTTATCATTTCAGATACACCAAAAAATGGATGCGCGTTACGCGGATAGTTTTAAAGTGTCTGGTTATTATAGTTATGTTGGTAATGCCATTTTATGAGTCGCTCAGCCGCCCCGAATACAATAACAATACAGTAGAGAAGCAACCGGTAGAAAACGGAATATATACTGTTGCCAGCTACAAAATAAACAGGCAGGAACAACCGCCATCTGTTACAGACACTTTACGCTGGCGCGATTTGATCTTTGAGAACGGATTGGGCAGTGTAGCATCGGGCGATACGATTTTCAGACAGCGGTATAAACGCGGATATTTTGGGTACAGTTTAGACAGCGCAAAACATGCCCTGGGGTTCAAAAAGTTTTTTGACGACCCAAAGTACATCATGGAATTTAGTTTTTCAACGCCCGATACCAACACTATTTTACTTGCAGGGCTAAGAGGTAAAGACAGCCTGCACGTAGAATTGAAACGGATAAAACGCCATTTTCAACTAGCCGAAAGACAGTTTCATTGGTTAAGTGAGCAGAATAGGTAGATTAATATTCAGATATCAATTAGTTACTACGCTTAATTTGGTTGGCATCCAAGCAATGTGCTTGATAGGCGAGTTTGCCATTAATTGATATTTTTATTCAAATTTGAGATATATGACAGAACGCTATAAGCAAGAAGCATCACGTTTAGGCAAGGCCATTGATATTGCTATTGAGGCCACTGAAAAATATCCCCCAAAAGATTTCGAACAAAAACACATAGACCATTGGATTAAAGTTCACCAGGAATGGAAAAGAGAACTATTTGAATGTGAACCTAAGTATCAAAATCTGGCGACTTTAAAATATAGTGTCAATAATGTTCTTACCTATTTCCAAGAAGCGTATGGGGAAGGAGTTGAGTTTTTTTGGCAACAAATAGCTAAGCAAGGACTTGGGTATAAGCGAGAAAACAAGTTGGCAAAAATTCTTAAGCGAAACAGAATAAAAGATGATATCGAGTACGACTTTATAATTGACGTTATCGTTCCGTATCAGCAAGAAAATATTATTACTTCGGAAGAGGCAAATATTCTTAGTGATTTACTGCTGAAATTTGAAGAGAAAGCCATCAATCTAAAATAAAGACTTGATTACTAATATTTTACAACCCTGCCACCCATTACTCCACCTTACTATCCTGATAAAACTTGCGGTAGTCTTTAATGTTAAGTGTTTCATAAACAGCCTGTTATTATCGTAGCATTTTTTAACACTGTTTACAAATAATATATACCACCCAAAACCCAGGTCAGCCGGATGGTCGGCTGTTTCCTGGTACTGTTAGCTATCTAGTTAGCTGTGTTCCAGGTACATTTTTTTTCTAAAATCGTCCCAGATTCAGCGCCCTAACCACGAGGTTAGTGGAGCCGTATGGACAGAAAGTTTAGATAGCAAATTATAGGCCGTTTGTAAGTAATAGTTAAATTTTATGCCGATGGCGAGATATTTTAAATTATCTGCTTGATTTTGATCGAACCGCAGACGGTTTACATGATTTGCGTATACCACCTCCGTCATGATTTGTAATTGTCTGTTTTTTAGATAATAACAAAATGCAGATGTAGCTACCGATTACTAAAACTACCCTAAAGTGGGAGAAAAAGCACCTTTTTTATTGTTGAAAACTTTTTGGTGGTAAAAAGTGTTTAAAAGTGGGAAAAGTAAATTACTTTTACGTTACAATAATTGCCGAAGTGTAACTATGTCTAATTTTTTGGGCGAATTTGATTGTAAACTGGATGCCAAAGGACGCATGATGATCCCTGTTGGCCTCAAAAAACAGCTTCCCGAAGCTGTAGCAGAGGGCCTTGTGATTAATCGTGGTTTTGAAAAGCACCTGGTGATCTATACCCGTAAAGAGTGGGATATAACTGTTGCGGACTTGCAGGAACTTAATCAGTACGAAAAAAAGAGCCGCGAGTTTATAAGATATTTTATGCGTGGCGCTTCTGAACTGACGCTTGACGCTGCCGGACGGGTGTTATTGCCCAAATCGCTGCTGGAATATGCGGGTATTGATATTAATGGCGATGTGGTGCTTTCGTGTCAGTTAAATAAAATAGAGGTTTGGGCCAAGAATGCTTATGATGCAGAGTTGGATGACGAGCCCGAAAACTTTGCCAAACTGGCCGAAGAGGTAAAAGGCGGTGCCAAAATAAGGAGGATAGATGAGTAATTACCATACCCCTGTTATGTTGCAAGAGTGTATTGAGGCGCTGAACATTCGCCCTGACGGCACTTATGTGGATGTAACTTTTGGTGGTGGTGGGCACTCGCGCGAGATAATGAAGCATTTAGGCGAAGGTGGCAGGCTGCTGGCTTTTGATCAGGATGCTGATGCGCAGCAAAACGCGATAGATGATGAGCGCTTTGAACTGGTAGACCAGAACTTCCGTTTTCTGAAAAACTTTTGCCGCTTGCATGGCGCCATCCCGGTTGATGGCATATTGGCCGATCTGGGGGTTTCATCCTACCAGTTTGACCAGGCCGAGCGGGGTTTTTCCATCCGCTTTGATGCCGAGCTGGATATGCGGATGAACCAGGCATCAGACCTGAGCGCCAAAGAGGTGGTGAATACTTATGCCGAGGCCGATCTGCATCGCATTTTCGGCATATACGGCGAGATTCAGAATGCCAAATCGCTGGCAAAAACTATAGTAACGGCAAGGTTAAACACGCCGATAAACACGGTTGCTGATCTGAAGAATGCTATCGCGGGATTAATTCCACGCGGGAAAGAAAATAAATACCTGGCGCAGGTTTTTCAGGCGCTGCGGATAGAGGTTAACCAGGAACTGGAAGCGCTAAAGGATTTTTTGATTCAAAGCGCAGAAGTACTGGTATCAGGTGGTAGACTGGTGGTAATGTCTTACCACTCGTTAGAGGACAGGCTGGTGAAGAACTTCATCGCCAAGGGCAAATTCAGCGGCGAGGTAGTGAAGGATTTGTATGGCAACGATCAGAAACCTTTAGATGCCGTAAGCAGGGGCGCTATAACAGCATCAGAAGAAGAGATAAAAAATAATAACAGGGCACGGAGCGCTAAATTAAGA
>Ga0247740_1000645_pt1 | contig 16020 bp, 18 predicted proteins | sample UWRJL148409B2_FD_180942 | JGI IMG/M metagenome (GOLD analysis project Ga0247740, IMG submission 180942) | Plant litter microbial communities from Arlington Agricultural Research Station in Wisconsin, United States - UWRJ-L148-409B-2 | ecosystem: Environmental > Terrestrial > Plant litter >...
GGATTCGGTCCGAAGACGGTTCGTCAAAGCATGTTGGTCTTATCTCTAAAGCTCCGTACATTCGACCTCAACACCCGAAAATCAAGTGTCCGCACTGCAACGAACGGCCCAACGGCTTTCGCGGCACGCACGAGCTCGATAGGCACATTAGCCGTGCACACACGGCGCGCCGCAAGGGCTTCATCTGCATTGACGCTTCGGCAGACAAGAAGTTTCTTGCCAACTGCAAGCACTGCCGCACCAAGAAAGTGTACGGTGCGTACTACAACGCCGCAGCGCACCTACGAAGGGCGCACTTCCATCCTCGTAAACGGGGTCGGAAGAGCAAGGGTGACGAGAAGCGTGGCGGTATCGGCGGTGGCGACGACCCACCGATGGATGAACTCAAGCAGCACTGGATTCGAGATATCGAGGTTGAGAACAAGACTACTCAATCGCCCGATGGCGGCTCGGATAGTGCCGAGGCCGCAGACTTCGATGGCTTTGACGCGCCGTATGATATCGACACTTCGTACCAGTCTATGCCTCAACAACCCAACGATGCTTTCATGTCAATGGACGCAAGTCAGTTCGTCGATTACAGCATGTGCATGAACTACACAACAAACGAGCCTTATTCGGCGACGAGTGATATCAACGATTTTCAATTCGATGCGTGTAGAACCTTTTAAGTTCTATGATCCTTGTATAGGTTCCCTTTTGGGCCTATACTTTCTTTTTTTCTTGTCTGGTTGTATATATCTTCTCTGGCGTTGGGTCCTACGATGTACATGGTTGGGATGGGTGGTGTTGTTGTCATCACTGGCGTTCTTGTGTGTGGCGTTCACTTTTACCTGCTGTGGCGTCATGAAAAGTGTGTGAGGGTTGGCGTCGCATCGCGGATGGCAGCTGTTACATTCTGTACTGCCTGTCGAGCTCAAGTCACACGACATCAGTTTTTGATGGTATTTTCTATTTTTTGGGTGGGTATGACGGCTTTGTCGTATTGTATATCGTTAGTCCTGTTAGATGCCTGTGACGAGAGTCGCACACGGGACCAATGGTAATCCTTCGCGCCCCGTTTGACCAATGCTCTTGTTCGTCTTGAAATGTCCCAATCGCTACTTTTTGTTTGCCGGTAGTCAGTAAAATCAAGTAGAAGTCAATGTTCGACTCCACGCAACACAGGCGAAGCAGCCGGCTTTCTGACATCAGAGAGTGAACAATGCTATTGTCGAAGGCATGGCATGGCTTCTGCTACGAGTGTCTTTGTCCAATCTGCCATCCTAACAATAGGAATTCTTCCCTTGTTTGACGAAGCATGTCTTTGGCTGATTGTTCGATTCTCTCCTGTCCAATATACCTACGAAGCGGCTGCCATATCTACAGTACCGATCCTTACGCCGTTCTCTTTCCGCAGAACTCTGCGCAATTGATACGTGCGCTTATCATCACCTCATTCACACAGAGGACAGAGCACTACGTTCTCGTCTTTTTGGTCGAAACTTTTCTTTACGTATAGAGCAATCCACCATCACTAGAGTACCGCTATCACCACTACACCCACAAAACTAAGACAGATCCACATATACCGCACGAACTCCATCCAAACACCTCCTACCATGTCCGGCCTATCCACCACCGGCATCCGCTCCTCCACCCCCAAAACCTACCACTTCTCCCCTTACACCAGCACGCAATTCGACCACCCAAAACCCAAGTCTCCCACCCAAAAATACCAACCCACACGCCGTCTAACCTACTACCCCAACATCCACTCCCAGGGGAAAACCCACCGCCACCGCAATGATCCTTTCGGCGGGAGATACGATGTCCGCGCTTCCTACAGCCCTGAACATGTTTTACATTCTTCTTACACTACGTCTGCATGTTCTACTGCTACGGGGTTGATTAAGCATGAGGAGAAGAAAGGGGAGACACTTGAGGAGTTATTTTTGAAAGCTGAAGTCCCGCGGACGGACAAGATGTTGGTGCAATTGCAGCGAGAAGAGAGCAAGCAATGGCGATGGAGAAATGGCGTCGATGCCTTCTTGTTACACGGCTCAGGCAAAAGTAGCGCAGAAAAGGGCACATGGAGGAGTCCCGGTTGTATTGAAACAGTAAAGGGAGAGCATGCAGCTCCATCCACGTTGGAGGCGGAAATTGATACCTGGGCCGAAAATCCATTCGCCACGCACTTGTTCTCCGGAACGGTGATCTGGGCCATCCTTCGTGGCTCCGAAGCAATCATAGGACGAAGAGCGAGACCTACGACGGAGTCAGTGATGAATGCCTTTACAATGCAGGGTATGAAGACTAGAGATTTTCTGCGCGGCCTTGGCCTCTTCCTGAGAAGGGCGGCGAGTGAAGCTAAAGTTCTGATGACTGTTGCGGTGATTGCTGTTGTTGTGAATTGGTGGTTGGTTGAGGGCGGTTGGGAAACGTGGACGAGAAAGATTGAGGTGTCGGGGGGGAAGGCTGGGTGGGTTATTGTAGCTGGAACTTAGGAAAGTCTGGTAAGGTATGCTCCGGATTCTTGCGCCTCGGCGTTGCAGGATGTTCTCTATCTAGAGGATTGTTGGAATCTGCATGTTCATTTGCGTGGTGTTTCAGAGTTCATCGAGAGCAAGGAGTCAAAAGTAATATACTGTCGTAGTATACTCATAAGTGCTTCAACTCCAAGGCCAAGGTAGAAATGCTAAATGAGACTTTTGCGTCCATACCTTCATCGAGAGACGCACGGTTATGTAAACCGGCTATCCTTCTTGCACGTGGTGGCGATGCTTGTTGCCTACTCACTATTACGTATCCGTCGTAAGTACTGCGATGCCGAGAGTATGATTACAAGCAGGATGGCTTTTCGCACAGAGCTTCTCAAAAAGGTTACATGCAGCTACTAGCGAAATGGATTTTCGCCCGAGATCAGGTGCTATGAAGTGTTCTCGCTTGTGATTCAAGCCTTAGCACCGCCACTTATGCACCTTACAAGGCGTCATTATCTTGAACAGATGAGATCAACAACAAACACATTATATCACCAGTAACCTGCTAGAGTACAAGAGGACCCCATAGCCTTAGTGGTCAGCCGCTGCCACTGCTAGCAGTAACGAGTGTAAACTATGTATTACTGATAATCTGCTGTGAAGAGCTATTGTAGAAGGGTGTTGGCGGGGGTGTGAGGGGAGGAGGGGGTTCTCTTGGCTGCTGCCTGTAGAAAAAGAAATATCAGCCGGCCCCAAACAAGATCATCTATAGAATGGCCACGTAGGCACCAGCGGAACTTATGCCCCGACTTGACATACTCCAAGAACACACTTCCGACATGGCACAAGAGCACAACTGAAATTTATATTTCTTCGTGTACCTTACACAGTGTCTTACGCTACCTCGACTGTGTTAATCTTTCCGTAGCTTATATACAGCTTTTTCTAATGGTTAATAGACTTGAGAGGATAGCTTCTTTCTGGTAGACTTTGATTGTAATAAAATATAATATTCAAGCTGACTTGTGTATATAGAAAGTAAGTAAACCTACGAATATGGAGACATCTTCATGGACATTGAGAGCGGATGGAGAAAAAATTCCCTTCAGAGGACAAGTTGAAGGGTAGGTGTAAAAACGTTTCTGCATAAATCTCAAGACGGTTTTGGTAACTTCGACCGAAAAGGAACGAAAGTGTGAAGGCACAACAGCAACCCCCCTCAAACACAACTTCAACCGCTAGCCGTCCAGAAACCATCACGACGAGCGATTCCCATGTCGCAACCGCTGTATATCCTACAGCCCAAAGTAACGCGACGTACCGTGACACATATAATCATGGAAGCGATGCGTAAGAACCTCAAACGCTCATACACATGGAATACTATTTGCTGATGTCCTTATTAGCCAATCACTCCCAGGCGGGCTTTCGCAAGAGCGTGGACTTCAGGAACAGTCTGACGAGGTGACTGAACAAGATGTTGCGTCTGTTCCCGGTTACACTCATGTAGACACAACTGCCGACCCACTTGCATCAGCACAGAACCCCTATCAATTTGCAGGTCCCGAGGTTCCTATGAAACTTAGCGACGCAGAAAGATTACAATATGTCGGTAGAAACATTCTAGCTGGGCCTGAAAGTATCCCAGACGGCCTCAAAGACTTACAACAGAACGAAGGAAATTATGAACTCCTTGAATCGGTCCACAAACGTCTTCGTGGGACCGCAGGAGATACGGAGAAGCTTGATCCATGTAATTGAGCCCAATTTCATTCTACTATAGTAGAAACTGACCAACACAGCGTTTCGTAGGCTCTCTCCGGGTCGTGACTATTTCAAGCGTGGACTAGTTTTCCGCGTGCTTTGGCCAGAGCTTGCAGGAGATCGTAGAATTCCAGATTCCACAATTGCGACTCAAACAAGATTCACAAGAGAGAAATTTTTCGTTAAGGTGAGGTGGTTTGTGGTAGTACGGGAGGGCAACGACTGTTGCACGTGCCTGTAATCGCGTCGACCCCGTCTATCTAGAATAATTCAACTGACGATGATAGCTCCATTCAGACATACGGTCGAAGGGGCGTACCACCTAATAGAGTCAAGGCGCACCACGCCATCATATTCACGGGCGACCATCCCCCCACACCAATGGACTCCGAATTACCACGCGAACCCTCAGAACAGCCTATGGGAGACCCCATCCGTGTAATCCCATGCGTACCCTACGAAAAGTTAGACCCTCTGTGTCGAGTCAACTTTCTGAAAATATACACTGTAGAGCACTATGTGAAAGTGCATATCTTCGGATACGTGGACAAAGAATTTGAGTTGAACTTCATCAATCAGTTCAACTCGCTTTGGAATATTCCGAGAACTGATCCTGTATTGCAACATGGTACAGGCACATATGTGTCGCCTCAAGCAGATTCGACTCCGCTTCATTCTTCGAAGGCACCAGAAACCCCCCTACATACGTCGCTTCCAACCCAATTGCCTCAATGGCAGGCACCTAAGGCCAAGATTGCTGACGGCACCGAACTTGACATGTCTGACGACTCCATATCGGCAATCGGGAAGAACCAGTTTGGCAAAGATTTGCAAGTTCCTTTTGATTCCCTGCCACTAGATGCACAAATTGCAGAGGTCCCAAATACTGGCCAATCTATGCAAAACCTCGAACGCGTGGCCGGAACGAAACCACCTTTGGAAAATGCTAAAATGTCATCGAAAGATACAGCTAGTATTGAACAGGAAGAAGACGTGGCTCCTCCTTCTCTGCCGAATCCATTTGAAAAAGTGGCGGATTCTGCGAGCGCCGTGTTGGACGACATGCCGGCCATATTAAACGCAAAGGCTCGAACTGGAGACTATGTCTTCCCCGAAACACAACTTCAAGACCTACAGGACACTCATGAAGACTCTCCCATAAACCCAAAGTACAATCGAGATCATGAGGATGACGCTTCTTCGGTGGTATCGACATACGCTGCCTCCGTCTTCTCACTACCGTCACTCGCTTCATCAGCAACGGACCTTGCGAAAGACAGTGGATACTCCGTAGACGACATAGTCACGGCTACAGAAGAACTTCTCGCCATATTTCAAGAAGACGTGGATCTTGCTTTGCTCTACCGAAGCGCAATCAAAGACCCTAGCATCGGGCCACAGAGATTGGAGCGAAATTTGAGGAGAATCTTCAAGCAGTATGCTGAGCATCTTAAGAGTGAAGCAAAAGATCAGCTCGAGTTTCTGGCGTCTCGATTGGTCTCATTCAAGGCCGGTTTCCTGTCGCAATCAATCGTTCAGAGCTATGATGGCAGTGCTGCGAAGCCAAGACTTGAAAAGCCGCACGAGGCGGCTGTGGAGGAGAACCCTGATCACGAATGGGACGGGGAAGTTGTAGTGGATGAAGAAGCAAATTTTGAGGACGCGGTATTTGGAGACCTTATCGCCTTTCGCGAGTTTCTTCTCGGTAGCAGTGCGTTTCAAACTTTGCGCAGTCGGATCCAAAATTTCGTGTTGCCGAAGCCTTCTCGTAGAACGGGGCGAGAGGTCGCAGTTGATGGGGACGTAATGGAGGTTCATCTAGAGCTGGATGACACACGATGTGGAGGAATCAAGACTGCAAGGATACTCGGGTCTATAATGCGAACGTTCGATGCATTACTGATCGCTACTGGACATCTGGAGCCTCCGCTGGAACCTGCAATGGTGCGACTTAGGTGGAAATGCGTAAGTCTCCATAACGCCTTACATACTCATCGAAGCCTACATGATCTGACCGTCAATAGAGGTGCGGAGAAAACTTTACAAGTGACGTGAAGGAATACGAGACCGACGGCATCTCTGAGCTGATAGCTCATGTGGAGAACATAACAGGAAGCCAAGTAACTTCTACCCCGCATTCTTCAAAGAGTACGAACCAGAGATATATCTACCAGAGGCCTGGTCTATGGCTCCAAAATGCCCTCACAAGGCTCGCGAACACTTTCAAAAAACCGTCTCAACAAGGCACGTTACCACAACACAACCTCAATACCACAACAATACACTCGGTCCAAGGGCCAACCCCTCCACAACCACAGGATATTCATCTCCTAGCGTGTATGCATAGTGAGCAATACGGGAAGCTTCTGCATCAAGATTGCATTGATACCATCAACACAGACCGCCAACTCTTTTGGTTCTTCCGTCAACAATTCACCCGCTGTCGTGGCAGCCTCCGGACGATACTCTCCTTGAAGAGAGTCAAAGGTATCTATTTCGTCAAATTCAACCTTTTCATGAGCGGCAGCGTCGAAGTACGTCATCACAACGACTGTTGCGAGAACAACTGCGAATGCATACCACCTCAATCCCACGTCGAACCCTCGCCCCAGGCAGAATACCGCTGTAAGCCTGCTGGCCCACTAAAAGGAGGACCACCCATTCTTCCAGATATCCTTTCGCACTTTTTCGCAAAACCATCCTGTATCAATGAGCAGGACAACTTGATATTGAATCGGCTGCCGAAGCGCATTTGCGGTGAATTGCACGGCGAAATAGGAGAGGCAGTGGAAGGGTGGGGCATCTACTATCAGGAGGGCTGGGATGGCGATATCATAAAGCTTGTGATATTCATGATGTTCCTGATAGGGAGTTTGTTGTTTGGAGTCTTGTGGTCTTGTTTCAAAATGGACGTTCAAGGGGCTTTTGGTGTGAGTGCGTATGTGATTACAGCGGGTGCGATATTCATTCAGCTAGTTGCTATGAAGGCGAGCAAGGTCTAGATTGGCATCGATAAATATGAAGCTGGGACAAGCGTTAAATGTTTTTGTTTGATGTTATTTAACAGCTAACTGTGCCAGTGGGTTCTGCGCGCTTAGCTTGTGCGGACGTGAGCGCTGGTTGCTAATGGCCGAATCTGGTTGTGGGGTTTTCATTCACCTGGCTTGAGTACGGCCTATACTTGGGAGAGAACGGTTTCTGGTGCGACAACTCAGTGATTGATCGCATACTATTAGACGTGATTAACGCAAATGCTGAATGATGTCCTAAACAGAATAGGTAATGAAGATGTGTTCAGTAAGTTAAGTGACGTTGGTAACGTTAGTGAACTTGTTATTCAGGTATCTAGTACACAAAGAGCATACAAAAGGCCCGACAGCATGCTGAGCCCTATCTCAGAAGGGTGTCCAGCAGCTTCAGCTAGTGAAAGTGGGTGCCCCCAAAGACGACCAACCCATAGACTTCCTTACTCGACCCAGGTATTATGACCCGGAGTTCGGGTAGTTACCGCCGCCAACGCTAGAATTATCCACCGGATTCGCAGGACCGCCAGTCTGACCTAGAGCGCCTCCGGCTTGTGTACCAGCACTCTTATCCTGCTTGATCGCATCTCGCGCCCCCTGCTGCTCAGCCTTCTTCCTAACAAAGAGTTAGCCCAAATTCCTCATACTATAGAACTAAGTATATCTCACCGGTCCAAATCCGACGCCATATCAGGCTCCTCCCCACTCGACCCCAAACTAACACCACCCCTCCCCGCCACTACATCAGCAATCCTTCCCTCGCCCGGCGCCGCCATCTGCGCACCATCCAACTCATTGTGCCTGCCTACATCCTCTTCTGTTCTGCCTTTGGCTTCTTCGCCTGCAGGCGCGCCATGGATACCTCTTCCAAGCGATGAGGCGGTACCCTCGCCCTGCGTTTGTTTCTGGGGAATGCGCTGATCAACTTGTGAACTGTCGTCTTGTGCGTTGGCCCTTGCTTGGGATTTCTCGACGGGGTCTTGGGAGGCGGCGTTGCCCGGGGTGGTATAGGCTTGATTGAGGGTTGGTTGGGACTCGCGCGTGGGGTCGAGGCCAGACATGGTGGTGGTTCTTGTTGGTATTTGGTTGACTTTGATTGTAGGTGTAGGGTGTTTTGGAATCGAATTGAGCTTGTGCAGGTATGTAGCTGATGGTGTTGTTGTAGATGGTCGGCTTTATGCATGGGATTATTGAAATGCGATGACGTCGGCGGGGGCGCAACCGTCATTCATATTTGTAGATAGCTGCCCCGCAACAGCACAACTTTTTCCAATCATGCACGTGTGCGACTGCCGATTACCGTTTGTTTCGCGTAATAGCATTCTGGGCGTGGGTGGTGGCCAATATTATCATTCGACAAGCTCTCATTCAAGTCTCTTCAGTTCCTCCCACAGTCGTTGCGTAATCAGAAAGGGGGTTGCACCTGAAGTAATAGTGGATTGATGGTATATTTAGTATATGAAGAAAGATAGCGCCGTATCTTTCTGACGAGGACATACACAATCGAGTGTCCTACTATCAGATCAGCGCCATATGCATCCTTTTGCGCCAAATGCCTGACCAGGTCCACTGTCCCAAAGCGAACCACAAATCTCGAAGGGAAACAATCCTAAACGCCGCCGCTATGCCCCTGAAGTTAATCCTGAGCCCAGACCTATTGAGCTATTGGTTCCATGACCACATCTTCCAAGTCGTTCCCCGCCTCGACTAAGTCATCCTCTACCTCGACCACCTCGTCCACGTGGTTGGTCATTTCGTAGTCGTCGTTCGTAGAAGCTGGCGTTTTCACGGTCTTCTCGCGGGTCTTCTGACACCATTCTTCAATCGACTCCACCGGCCCTCCCTCAATCTTAATCGGCTTCACCTCGGCCGGCTTGCCCAGTATTGTGCCCTGGTATCTCGAATCGACGCCAGTCTTGCTGTGTTTCTTCATGAGTGCTAGATTGTGTTAGCCCGGATTCATCCACTCTCCGTCGGGGATCATCGTACAGCTCAGATAGTCCTCCATCTCTACAGCGTCTAGCTGCTCTGCTACGGTGAGCGGCGCCTGCTTCAGAACACCGGCTACTCTCCGAATCTCCATGTGTTGCGCGCCTTTGATCCAGTCGATGAAGGTCGTTACATCCGCTGTGTCTTCGGTGTCTCTCCTCTTCTCCTCTTTTGCACGAGCCCCAGACTCGTCGTCGTACTCCTCTAGTGGCTTGCGCAGTATCTCCTTCCACAGCTCTTCGGCGGCCGTCATTGACGGGACGAGGAGGCCGCAGTCCTGCAGCGCCATGCGTACATCGCTGATGTCGGGAGTGAGGTCGTTGTGATTCGAAGACGCGTTGTAGGCTGTGCGCGACGCGACCAGAGTGAGATAGCGCGCCGTCACATCCACGAGAGTGTCGACGACGGAGGGTTTGGCGCCGTTAAAGCCAGCGGCGCGCAGGATGTGGAGGACGGCAGGCCGCAGGAGCGTGTGGAAAAGGTCGTTGGTGGACATAGTGGCGTTGTACTGAAGTGCATGCAGAGACCCTGCAGCTGTCAAAGGTTATCGCGGGAGCAAGCCGCGCATTGTGTGAGTTGCCGTCCTGGTAAGTGAAATGCCCTCGGTCGAGCTTTGGCTTCCATCGTTCCTTAGCGCGCCGTGTGCCAAGACCACTTCCGCGTTCAAGGACCATCGGACGCGCATTGCAACTTCACTGCACGTCTTCACTAGCAGACCCCTCCACACACCTTCCACGCCCTCCGCATGCTTCCAAAGTGACGCTCGCCTCCGTCCGTTGCCCGCTCGCGACGTCTCACACAAGATGAAGATCAAACTCAAAAACCCGCTCGCGGGCGCGCCGCCGCCAGAGCAACCTACGAACAGCGCCTCGCAACCCCCCACCCCGAGTACAGGACCCAAGCTCGCGCTGAAGATCAAGAAGGTCAACCCTCCCTCTTCTGAGCCTGCCGACGGCCCCTCCGGAGACGCGCCCAAGCAAAAGCGCAAATACACCAAGAAGCCCAAAGACGACAACCATCCGTCAAGCTCCAAGCCGAAGAAACGACCACTGGAGGACGGCGAAGAAGGCGCGCCGGCAAAACGCAAGTCGAAACCGACCCTGAAAAGCCTGGCTCTGATCCACCAAAGCGACGACGAAGACGACGCCATAGCCGCACCCCCTCCACGACCTCGACAGCACGTAGCGCGCAATTCGTCAATGTCTGTCAAGCTCTCTCTCAAACCCAAGGGCCCGGCCGCCCCGGCGAGGCCAGCAGGCACCGCGATACTCAAGGTCAAAGGCGCAGGCAAGCCACCACCCAGGCCCCCGGGCGTTGGATATGACAGTGAGGCCGACGAGGCAGAGGCGGATCCCGCTATAGAGTCGCAATTTGTCCTGCGCATGCTACCGGGTAGAGACTGCGATATACTTCGGAAGGCGATTGAGGAGAAGACTATTGGAAAGAGCCAGTCACAAGGCGGGCCAGGCGTACACTTTCGGTTCCTCGATCGCGAAGGCCGTAAGACGATAATTAGCATACAAGGCCGCTTGTACGCGGCCACCATGGTCGAGCTACCATGCGTCATAGAGTCGCTGAAGAGCTGGAACAAGAAAGACTGGGTCAAGACGGCGGATGTCTGCCAGATGCTATTGGTGCTCGGCGAAGTTAAGAACGAGGACGAGGCCAAGAAGTACCCGCGGCCGCACGAAGTAGAGCCTGACTCGTTTCGCTACCCAAATGGGCTCACCCCACCCATGCACCGTGTGCGGAAGCGACGTTTCCGACCGCGGAAGTCGTACCTGGACGTCGAACGCATCGAAACCAACACAGAGAGGCTGCTAGAGGACGATCAAAAGGCCGATGACTCTAGATACGAGCTCATCAATACCGATGAAGACACGGACGACGGGGCGTCCGAGGAAGACGAGGATGCACAAGGCGAGGACGAGGAGATGATGGACGCACAAGATTTCATGGAAACACCAGAAGAACACCAGGTCGAGGCAGCAGATCTCCTGCAAGAGTTCATGGAAGAGTTCAACATGGACCAAGACGAAGTCCAAATGGAGTACACGGGCGCAGAGGCAGACAACGACGATCTCTTTGGCGACGGCGGTGACGGCGACGAGACTAGCGCAGTCCTCCAAGCCCAAACGCCGGCGACCTCGCACGACGTGGCCATGCATGCGTTGGCCCAAAACGCCAACATTGTCCTCGAGCCCGAGAGCGCTGTTTCTACACCCGCAGCGGCAACATCAAACGATGACGACGATGATGACGATGACGACGATGAGGAGGAAGAGGATGAGGGAGCTGCTTTGAAACAACAGCAGATCGAGGAGCTGAAGGAGCAGATCCAGGAGCTGAACAGGGCGATCCAGGAGCAAGAGGCACAGCGCGAGAAGACTGGCAATATCATGTACAAGAAGCGGATTCAGTCTAGGATCGACCAGCAGTTGCGTGATCTGGACGTAAAGCGGACCCAGCTGCAACAGCTTGGTGAGACTGAGGATGAGGGTGATGAGGGTTGAAGGGGCCGTCTGGCGTCTATGGTCGTTCTGCGGGTAAGAGGGTATAATGGCTCTCCTGGTGTTTGAAATCGTGTAAGCTTGGGGGCCGGCATTGTATTGTCTAGCGCGGTGTTTAGAGACTTGGAATATCTTCCACACCTGAGCAAAGTCTACAGTCCAATCGACTAAGTCAATACTAAAAACGTTGTGTTCGTGAGTAGCCAGCAGTCCCTACAGGTAGCCCTCGCACCGCCTTTCTGCCGTACGAGGTCGCCTAAAAGCTTAACTTCACTGCGGCTTGCAAGTTCTCTCTCGGACCAAGACCACGACTTCGCCAACATATTCCATCGCCCGTAAAGTACCCCATGTCCTATATTTAACACCGTCAGCATAATGATCGACGCGGCCCGCGTCTCGTATATGGCCGATCCTTCCGACGATCGCGCAAACACAGCCTGACTGACTGGTTTCGGCCTTGCTTGGCTTACGTCGTGCTGGATTGGCACTGTGTCGGGTTGACGACAATGCGGAAATAGGAGAGTGGTACGCCTCAGGCAGGCAAGCATGGATGCGCTGAGACCTGTTGAGGCATCGTTGACGTCTTGCAATGTGGAGCGCGTCATCCCCATGCCACATTCCTCATCGTAGACCAGCAACGAAAATCTGTTGAGCGTCGCTATCCGCCCTTCTTCGCTGCTCAACCGCGTCGAATGTGGGCTAGAGCCTTTCGTGAGCTGACCAATAGCTAACATCGTGTTCCTGCATTCTGGAGTCGCCTCCGCGGCCCGCCGTTGGCACGCCGTCGACCGTTGATGCGGCGGTCGGGCGGCTTAGCGTTCGAGCTTGCGCGGAATGTTGACATGATGTGATAATGAAGGGCTGGGCGGCACGTATTGACTGGACGCGACAGCAATCCTGACGGCGCGACGCGCAACCTATTGTTACGTGGGGGTGGGGCAGTAGGTTGGGAGAGAGCGAGAGGCGAAGTAGTAGGCGACGAGTTCACAGCGAAGATAGAAGTGAAGCAAAATGTTTGAAAGCGCCAACGCGCTTGGGGTATTGATTGATGCCGCCACTAAAGGCTATCTATACAAGACTGGCAATGCAATCCCACCGCTAACATTAAGGGAGCATGCCGTCGTAACCATCATGTGCTTGATCGGACCAAAGCCCAATTAGAACCTCCGAAAGCACCCGTTTAGTATATCGAACAAAGCTCCAAGCATGTACTACTCCATGCACAGGAAAATGAATCATCCACTAGCTTTTTCGAACCGCGAACCGAACCATGCTTTCGCAACGAAAACGATATGCTGAGTGAGAGAGCTGCAGACAAAACCGCCGAACCCGTACTGAGGATGATTACGATGAATGTTGCCATGAGGTGAAGAGGAAATGTGTCGAGCGTCGTGCTGCATTTATGCGAGCATGGCGAAGACGGCGAGGATGAAGCCGCCGAAGGAGAGCGTGTTGACCGACGCCGAGTTGGTCTCTTGGGGAGCGTCAGTGGCCGAGGCAGCGGGGCTGCTTTCGCTTCCGCTGGAGGTGGGGGAGCCAGTCGAGACGGTGCCGTTGCTGGCAGTGCTGCCGCCGCTTCCGGTGCCGGTGGGGACTGAGACGGTGGTGTTGCCGCCGGTAGGCAGAGGCACGACGGCGGTGGTGCCCTCAGGCGCGGTCACAGCACCGGTTGTGGGGACGGCCTCAGTGGCAGTGGCAGTGTCAGAGCCAGCGGGAACGGAAGGCACATCAGATGTACCGGCGGGAGCAGTCGTGGTACCCTCAGCAGGGGCCGTAGCCGTAGGGGCTGGCACAAGAGGAGTAGCCGGGGGAGCCTGCGGTACGTTAGCAACAGCTCGGTGTATACTACGTGTGGCCTTTTGATGGACGTCGAAACGAGCATCCACAAGGCCAGCACGCTATCCATAGCAACATACCTGAATCTGACCATCCGAAATCTGCGTGATGGGCTGGACCACCTGAGGAATGGCCTGGGCACCAATGGCCACAAGGGCAACGACAGACAGAGTGAAACGCATGTTGACGGTTGGAGTGTGTTGGGCGGTTAAAGCTGAGGCGAATTGATATGATAGTAGCTGAGCGAAGGGCAGGTATCAAAGGGATTATTGATGACCGGAAGATTGACGTTTGATGATTGGGATAGTGAGTGAGAAGAAACTGTAAGGACGGCTGCGAGGGCGGGTTTATTTATCTCAAGTGCGAGGCTGGCAGGTACCCACCTGCAGCAGCCGCCGTCTGGTGGCCCCTGCCACGTCCGGGCGGGGAGGAGATGAATGGCCGTTGGAAAAGCAGGTTCTTGGGCTGCATCGAACGTTGGACCTTGGCCAGGCTTGTGATGCCTTGTTTCAACGGCCCCGGCGCGTCTGCTTTGGGGCGATGGCGCCTTTCTGCCGGTTGTTCCTCTCTTTTCTATCGTCGACGTGACGGAAAGACTGCACTGAGTGACAGACACACTCTGACCCATTGTGCAACACTCCTCGCCTCTCGGTGCGGCCTCGCCTGGCCTGCCCTGCAGCGCCGACACGCAACGCGCACTGATTGCTCGCACGGCGCGCTGTGCTCAACATCGGACGCCACTGCACTACGTCACGCCAGCCCGTCTTAGCACCAGGGGTCCAGGGGTAATCATCGGCGCTAACACGGCGTCCATGCAGATCGACAGGGAGGCCCAAACGCCACTGCCAGCTTTTCCTCCGCCATCGCATGCTTCCTTGGCAGCCATGGAAGGCCTCCTGTCCTGGCAGCGCATCCAGCCGATCAGCAGCACCTCCCGAAGACATGTACGAATAGCGGAAACAGTCGCACGCCCGTCCCCATTTCCTCTCGCTCATTAGAGGAGAGTGAGCAGATCATCTAGCGGCGCCCAACATCTCTCGGTCCACATCCCCCTGATGGGGCAACGCAAGCGTCCGCCCGCCGAAACACCACCTCCCCGATGACCCGATGGCAAACAACTGTCACTGCCCCAACAACGGCCGGCCCACTACTTTCCCCATGTCTATGTCTATTTCTATTTCCGACTCGTTGCCAACTCCCGCAATCAATATCAATGCCATTGCCACTCGGACGCACAGCACGAAAAACCCTTGCCTGCAGCCAATCAATCCCCATATGAATCCGATGTAGGTACAGATTGCCAATTAATATCTTAGCGGCGACGCTACCCTTGTACGCGTCCCCTCCATCCACATTTTACATGCACTGCACGACGAACCACGGACTGTCACAAGGCCCGCGACGTTTGCAGCACCCTTCCTTCCCAGCGTTGGTTGTCACGGCGATGCTGCCATGGCAATGGCCATGTCTTGTCAGTGTCTATCTTTGAAACATGTCGTGTGGCGGAGACCAGACCCTTTGCCTGCAGTGGGCAGCGCTGTCGTGATCCCTTCTGAAACGGGGTTGTGCTGCATCCCGGCTTGGCTCAGGGCCGGGAAACGGTATTGGCTTCGGCGCGCCAGACCGATGGAGAGCCACCCGATCATGCTGCTCCGACTGAACGGCAGAGTGAACTCATTTCCGACGGAATAGGGCATAGCGCGGGGACATTCTGCTTAGTTATCGGCAATGAATTACGACACCCTCGTGGCCATCGGGTAACTGAGCCTCTGCATTGCGCGTTCTGATTGCGTTTGCTGCGGAGAGGCCTGGTAACGCATAGGTTCAATGTCGTTGCACTCTCGTTGCATACGTAAGCCAGCCCGATTTTCATTCCTTCTATGACAAAAGATACCGCCATCGCTCTAAAACAAAAATCATGAACAATGGTATTGGTATTAAGATTACGCTCAAGTGCTATCAACAGGAACAACCCGAGAGCGTGCGAGAGTTGGAACGGACAATTCTCCACAAATCCCTTCCTCAAGTACTCAAACGAGGGTCTAACGGCTCCCCAAGTCTCTCCTCAACAAAGTATTCCCCTACTGCCTCTTCTCCTGCGAAATTTCATCGCTATTGGAGTTACTCTCACTCTCCACCTCCTTCTCCTGTAGCACGCCCTCCTGTCTACGCCGATTCGAATTCGACGTTGTGCGGTGAAAGTAACCATGCACATCGGTGTCAAACTCATCTTCGTCGTCGTCGTGAACACCTCCCTCCCGATCCTTGGGGTCGTCAAACTTGTTTTGCTGGCGTTCTACCCATTCTGCGCGCATTTCGTTGATCTTGGCTTCGTAGTCCAGTTTCGCGTCGTAGTGTTTGCCCACGCCACGCATGTTCTCCCATACGGAGAGATGCTTGGGGTGCACGGCGATGCCGTGGTAGTCCTCTTCTTTT
>Ga0247740_1000646_pt1 | contig 15996 bp, 14 predicted proteins | sample UWRJL148409B2_FD_180942 | JGI IMG/M metagenome (GOLD analysis project Ga0247740, IMG submission 180942) | Plant litter microbial communities from Arlington Agricultural Research Station in Wisconsin, United States - UWRJ-L148-409B-2 | ecosystem: Environmental > Terrestrial > Plant litter >...
ACACCGGCGACCTGCTCGGCTTCGTCGACACGGTGAGCGCCGCCCGCGACCTCGACCTGCTGCGCGCCGTGCTCGGCGACGAGAAGCTCAACTACCTCGGGTTCTCCTACGGCACGCTGCTCGGCGCCACTTTCGCCGAGCTCTACCCCGAGAACACCGGCCGCCTCGTGCTCGACGGCGCGCTCGACCCCACGTCGACCAGCTTCGACGTGTCGCTCACCCAGGCCGAGGGCTTCGAGAGCGCCCTGCGCGCGTTCCTCGCCGACTGCGCCACGGCAGACGACTGCGCGTTCACCGGCAGCGTCGACGACTCGATGCTGAAGATCCGGGCGCTGCTCGACCGGCTCGACGCGAGTCCGATCCGCGCGGCCGACGGGCGCGAGCTCGGCAGCAACTCGATGACGAGCGCCATCGTGCTGCCGCTCTACCGCGAAGACGACTGGCCGTACCTGCGCCAGCTCTTCACAACGGTGATGCAGGGTGACGCCACCGTCGCGTTCGCACTCGCCGACAGCTACAACGGGCGCAACCCCACCGACGGCAGCTACCTCGACAACTCGCTCGAGGCGCGGCTCGCCATCAACTGCCTCGACTACACCTCGCAGGGCGACACCGCGATCATGCGCGCGCAGGCGGCCGAGCTCGCGGCCGCCGCTCCCGTGCTCGGCAAGCAGCTCTCGTACGGTGACGTGGGCTGCCTGCGCTGGCCGGTGAAGGCCGCCACCGAGCGCCCGGTCATCGACGGCGCCGGATCGGCCGACATCCTCGTGGTCGGCACCACTAACGACCCGGCCACGCCGTATTCGTGGGCCGTGGAGCTCGCCGCCCAGCTCGAGAACGGACACCTGGTCAGCTACGAGGGCGAGGGGCACACCGCCTACAACAAGTCGAACGCCTGCATCGACGACACCGTCGACGACTACTTCGTCGATGGCACGGTGCCGGCCGCCGACCCGAAATGCTGACAATTACTACGTGATGGCGGCGCGCAAACTTGCGCACCGTGAAAGAATATTGACATGAAGACGGATGCCCCGGAGCTCGGCCTGCGCGAACGCAAGCGACTCGCCACCCGCCGCGCCATCCAGTTCGCGGTTCTCGAACTCGTCGCTCAGCGTGGCCTCGACAACGTCACCGTCGACGAGGTCAGCCGCGTCGCCGACATCTCGCCGCGCACCTTCTTCAACTACTTCGCCTCGAAAGAGGAAGCGCTGATCGGCGAGGCTCCGACGCTGCCCGAGGGGGAGCGTGTCGAGGCGTTCGTCGCCGCCGGCCCCGAGAGCAACCTGCTCGCCGACCTCGGCGAGATGATGTCGACCTCCAACGAGAGTGTCACCGACGACTTCGAGCTGCTGACCCTTCGTCGGAAACTGATGAAACAGCATCCGCAGCTCTTCGCACTGCGTATGGCGACCATGCGCACCTTCGAAGACGAACTGGGCGAGGTCGTCGCCCGGCGCCTCGTCGCTGACGCACCCGAACTCGCGGACGATGCCGCCGAACTCGCGCAGCGTTCGCGGCTCATCACGTTCGTCGCGTTCGGTGTGATGCGCCACGCCTGGTCGCGCTGGGCCGACGCCGGAGGGGGCCCGAGCGAGCTCGCCGCCCGCCTTCGCGATTCGTTCGCCCAACTCGACGGGCTGCTCGTGCATTCGCGGGCCAAATGATCGGCTAAGCTTTCATGCTGTGCCTAGAGAAATCTAGTCACCCGCCGCCTTAGCTCAGTTGGTAGAGCATCTCACTCGTAATGAGAAGGTCGTCAGTTCGATTCTGACAGGCGGCTCCACTCTCATTGCTTCTCAGGTCAGGCGCCGGTTCAGTCGCACGGTCACCTCGTCGCCGAGTCCCTTGCCCAGTTGCTTCCGCACCTTGGCGCTCAGCGACAGCATGTGGCCGCCGGTCCCGGTGGGCATCAGTCCGACGTTCTCGAGCGGCAGGTCGTCGACCGCGCCGTCGACGCGCACCGATTTGCCCGTGCCGAAGAACTCTGCCGATCCCGGCATCTCGACGCACGCCCAGAGCTCGCCCTTGACGTCGACCCCGATCGGGGCGGTGAAGGTGTGGTCGAGTGACCGGGGGAGTTCGGACATCGGATGCTCCTTCGGTGTTCGCGTACTCCACCATATCGAGGCCGGATCTGGTGCCCAAGGTGTGTTGCGCACCGGACGCCCGTGTCCGCAGCAAGTACGTTCGTCGTATGAGCCCTGCCCCCGTAGCCCGCCACGGCCGGCTGGCGCGGCCTCGGCCGGTGTTGTCCGCGCTGAAGATCCTCGTCGTCGTGGTGACCGTTTGCGCCGTGAGCCTCGTCTCGATCGGCGCCCTGGCGGTGAACCAGCTGCGCGAGAACATCGACACCGTCGCCCTGCCCGGCCAGGAGGACGTGGTGGCCCCGCCGCCCGGCGTCGGCGCGTTCGAGGGCGGCTTCAACGTGCTCTTCGTCGGCAGCGACGAGTGCGACGTCGCCGGCGGCTGCCCCGACCGAGAGGGCAAGCTCAACGACTTCACGATGCTGCTCCACGTCGCGGCGGATCACCAGCGGGCCGTGGCCGTGAGTTTTCCGCGAGACCTGCTCGTTCCCATCCCGGCCTGCCCGCGCGCCGACGGCTCGGGCAACTACCCGACGATGAGCTCGCGACAGATCAACACGACCCTCGGCTACGGCGGACTGCCCTGCACCGTGCTGACCGTGAGCGCGCTGACCGGTCTCGACATCCCTTACGCGGGCATCATGACGTTCAACGGGGTGCGCGAGATCAGCACGGCGATCGGCGGGGTGACGGTGTGCATCGACGGCCCGATCAACGACCGGTACACCGGGCTGCAGCTGCCGACGGCCGGCGAGTGGACCCTCGAGGGCGAGCAGGCGCTCGACTTCCTGCGCACCCGCCACGGGGTCGGTGACGGTAGCGACATCGGGCGCATCGGGTCGCAGCAGATGTTCCTGTCGTCGATGCTGCGCAAGATCAAGTCGGAGAGCACGCTGACCGACCCGGCGCGGGTGTTCCAGCTCGCGACCGCCGCCACGTCGAACATGAAGGTGTCGGAGAGCCTCGCCCAGCCGACCACCCTGGTGTCGATGGCACTCGTCTTCAAGGACCTGCCGCTCGAGAACGTCACCTTCGTGCAGTACCCGGCTGGAACCTCGTCGACCGAGGCCGGACGGGTGGTGCCGATCAAGGCGCGCGCAGCCGAGCTCTTCGCGAAGATCGCCGCCGACCAGCCGATCGGTCTCGAGGGCATCTCGGGTGTCGGCACGGTCGCCGACCCGACGGCGATAGCGCCCGTGGCGCCCCCGGTCGCCCCCACGCCCGACCCGGCGGCCACCGGCACCCCCGTGCCGCCCGTCGCCGAGGTCCCCGTCGAGACGATCCAGGGGCTGACCGGTCAGACCGCGGCCGACCGCACCTGCTCGAAGGCCAACAACTAGCGCGGGATGATCGAGAACAAGAACTTCTTCTTCACCATCAGCCACACCAGCAGGATGAGCCCGGTGTGGATGGCAGTGCCGATGAGGGCGTCGGTGCGGTCGAGGCCGGGGATCGACGCCACGGCCAGCGCGAAGAACACCTGCCAGACGAACACGTAGAGGCTGGCCTGGCCGAGCGGGATCCATAGCCAGCCGATGGCGAAGTTGATCGGCTTCCAGAAGGCGGTGAGGATCGCGTAGGTGCAGACGACCATCAGCACGACGTCGGCGAGACGGCCCCACTGCATGTCGACCCGCTGGTAGGCGGTGCCGTAGAGCGAGTCGTAGAGCGTCGCCGGGAACGGCGTCGGCTCGAACCCGTAGGTGTAGCCCGCCCAGAGGTAGACGAGCACACCGGCGTAGGCCACCACGGCGGTCGCGGTGATGATGCGGCCCGGCAGGCTCGTCAGCGCCTTCTGGATCTGCCGGCGGTAGTAGCCGACGACGAGACCGTGGGTGAAGAGGATCTGCCAGAGGAAGAGCGGGAATACCGCCTCGAACTGCGACGGTAGTGCTGGGGCATCCGTCACCAGCGTCCGCCAGATGTAGAGCGCCCAGCTGATGCCGAGCAGCACCCACCACATGCGCCGCTTGAGCAGCCACATCGCCGCGGGGATCGTGACGCTGAGCACCACGAAGAGGCCCATGATGTTGAACGGCCACGGACCCATCTCGAGCAGCAGTAACTGGCGCACCGCGTACCAGGGCGGCGGGTAGTCGAGCAGCCGGTCGCCGTTCGGGTAGAGGTCGTAGGTGCGGCCCTCGGCCGGCAGCCCGTCTTCGCCCGTTCCGCGGTCGGTGAAGGTCGTGATCGCGTCGGCGCCGAGGAATGGCACGAAGCTCAGGGCGAAGACGACGAGGATCACGACGATGGTGACGGTGTACTGCTTGCCCGCCCGTCGCAGGGCGCCCGTCGCCGACTTCAGCTCGCCGAACTTGCGCACACCCAGCGGGTAGACCATGCCGAGCACGAGTCCCGAGAGGAAGACGAACATCTCGGCCCCCGTGATCGCGCCGATCGCGTGCAGGGTGATGTACGACAGCGGGCCGGCGACCTCGATGTGCGTGACCACCACCGCGAGGATGATGAAGCCGCGGAACAGGTCGATGCGCAGGTCGCGCCCCGGTTTGCCGTCGTCGTCGTAGCGCCAGCTCGGTACGAACTTTCCTACCAGCGCGGAGAGCAGGAACGCGATCGCGAGGCCCGCGGCGCACCAGACGATGAAGCTCATCTGGTCTCCGCCGGTGTTCGAGTCGTCAGGGTCGCGCACCTGCACGGTCGCCGCGTTGCCCTCCTCTTTCGAGACCACTTCGGTCACCGGCCCGAACTCGATGCGGTCGTCGGCCTGCAGGTCGGCGAGCAGCGCGGCGGCGATGTCGCGGTCGTCCGTCGCCCGCCAGTCGACCTCGTCGCCGCCGGCCTCGGCCTCGTCACGTTCGACCTCGAGCCAGGTGACCCCCTGGATGAGCGGGCGGTCGGCGATGGCAGCGAGCACCTGACGCCACCAGCCGCGCTTGACGTCGATCTCGGTCGCGCCGCCGAGGTCGTCGGCATAGAGCGCGCCGGTGTCGAGCAGGAGCGGGCGGTCGTGCCCGACGGCGAACCGGTCGTAGAAGTTGTCGTCCTGGCGCACGACATAGCCCCAGGACTCGTCGAAACGCTGCTCGACCTCGGTGCCGACCGCGATCTCGTTCGTCGTCAGCGGCACGTCGACGCCGGCCGACGCGGTCGCCTCGCCCTTGCCGAAGTAGAACATCGTGAGACCCACCCAGTCGACGACGTCGTCGCCGGGATAGTACGGGCCGTAGGGGTCGTCGGACTCGGTGATCTCGCCGTCGCCGTCGGTGTCGAGCAGCGCCTGGTCGGTCGCCGAGATCGAGTCGAGTCGACCCTCGGCGAGGCCGAACGGGTATCCCGAGCCGTACGACGGAGCCCACACCATCAACGCCTCGGACCCGCCCGCGTGCACGGTGTCGGCGAACAGGCCGAAGGCGTCGATGTAGGCGGTCGGCTGCTGCCCCCACTCGATCCAGGTGCCGTTCATCTCCGGTGCGAAGCGCACGAGCTGCTGCGAGCCGTACTGGTCGTGGATCTCGTCGAGCAGCGACTCGGCGACCTCGGCGTCGGTGGTGGTGAGTTCGTCGAGCGGCACGGTGGGCAGCAGGCTCAGCGCGAGCACCGCACCCTGAGTCGCGACGGCGCGGGCCGAGGTTCGCCATTGCGCCGCGGCGTTGTCGTCGATCGGGTAGGGCAGCGTGAGTTCGTAGAGCGACGGGATCGCGCCGAGTCGATCCGCGTACCCGTCGGGGGCGTTGTCGGTCCACTCGAGGTCGGGGCCGAACCAGACCTCCTCGGGCCGTGGTGATTCTGCGGCCGACTGTGCCAGGGTGTCGGTCGCGAACGCGGGTGCCACCGCGGCCGGTCCGAGAACGGCACCGACGGCGACGAGTCCCGCGACGGCGACGGCGCGGCGGATCAGCGCCCGCACACGAGGGTCCAGATGTTGCGACCGTCGGCCCTGGTGTAGTCGAGGCTGTCGAGCGCGGCGATGGCGAGAGCGAGCCCGCGGCCGCTCTCCTCGTCGACGTCGGCCATGGTGACCGTGCTCAGGTCGATGTCGGCGGGCATGCCGTTGTCGGTGAAGACAGCGGTGACCCGAGTCGCGTCGGCGGTCAGTTCGAGGCGAAACCGTCGACCTGAACTCCCTTCGGCGCGGTGGGTGTGCTCGACGATGTTCGTCGCGATCTCGACGACCGCGATCTCGAACGCGAAACGCGTCTTCGGGTTCTCGTCGCCGAGCTCGGTCCACCAGGCGTCGAAGGCGGCCTGGACGACATCGATGCTCTCGACGGTCGCCGCGACATCCACCTCGCTGCGTGCGTACTGCGTCATCGCCGGCGCTATCCCTGCAGGGCGTCGTCGACCGACGCGCGCGGCTTGAGGATGCGGTCGAGGTTCGTCATGCGCAGCACCATCGCGACCTGCTCGGTCGGGGCGACGATGCGCAGGTCGCCGCCCGCCTGCCGTGCCGCCTTGAGACAGGAGACGAGGGTGCCGAGACCCGACGAGTCGACGAACTCGGTGGTCGACAGATCGACGACGATGAGTCGGTCGCCGGCGGCGAGGCGCTCGGTGACCGTGGCGCGCAACTGCGGCGCTGTCACGACGGTGAGGCGGCCGCTCTGCGCGAGCACCACCCCTCCGTCGGCTGCGCGTACGTCGATCGACGTCATACTGTCTCCTTCTCGATGGTCGCCGGACCCCGGTAGAGCACGGCGCGGATGATGATGCTGAACACCGCGAGGTCGTAGATGACCCAGACGATGTTGACGTAGGGCGCGATGCCCTCTGCCTGGCCCACGAGGATGCGGATGCCGACGACGATCAGCGCGACGACGAGTGAGGCCATCACGATGAGCTGCGGCCGCACCAGGTCCCAGCGCGGCTTGCCGCCGTCGAGACGGACCTTCGAGGTCACCCGGAAGCCGAGCGGCCGGCCGAGGAACACGTTCTTGAACGCCGAGGTCACCGCCTCGATCCAGACCGGGAACAGCGCGAGCGAGTACTGGGCACCGCGCCAGGTCGGGCGGCCCGCGGCGACGACCCAGAACAGCAGCTGGTTCAGCAGCAGGAACGGAATGAAACGGGCGAAGAAGTCGAGGCTGTAGGCCGTGACCGGGATGACGCCGAACGCCAGGCAGAGCACCGGCGCCGTGACGTAGACGAGCGCGGGGAAGCCGGAGAAGTAGCTCCACATGGTGCCGAAGTACATCAGCCGCTGGCCCGCGGACAGGCGGCGCTGCAGCAGCGGGTTCTCACGGAAGAACACCTGCATCGTGCCCTGCGCCCAGCGCAGCCGCTGGCCGATCATCGTCTCGAGGTCTTCTGGCGCGAGCCCCGATGCGAGCACCTCGCCGTGGTAGGCCGAGCGCCAGCCGAGGCCGTGCAGGCGCATCGACGTCGCCATGTCCTCGGTGACCGAGATGGTGGCCATCGGCATGATCGCCTGGGCCTCGTCGCCGCGGTCGACGTCGAGTGCGCCGGCGAGCAGCGAGATGGCCTCGATCGCGGCGAGCGGTGAGGTCTCGCGACTGGTCAGCATCTCGAGTGCGGCGTCGTCGATGCCCGCGAAGGTGTCGGCCTCGTTCGAGAGGGCGGCGAGTTCGCGCAGGTTGTCGCGCATCATCGCGAGGTCGGCATCGGCGTAGTCGCGCGCGATCGCATCGATTCCGCGCTGGAAGCGGTACGTGACATCCGAGATTCCATCGCCCTGTGCGAGTTCGGCGCGCGCGTTCTCGACGATGGTGCCCGCCCGCCGCAGCGCCGAGGTCACGCGCCGGTCGCCGGCGGCCTCTTCGCGAGCGCGGGCCAGGAGTCGCCGTGAGGTGCGGATCGCGCGGTGCACCGACCGTTCGACATCAGTGACGTAGCGCGAGAGACCGAGCTGCATCAGTGCCTCGCGGCGAAGGATCGCGTTCGACCCGCAGAAGAACGCCGCGTTCCAGCCGTCCTTCGACTGCTGGATCGGACCGTAGAACAGGGGTGCCTGGCTGCCGAGCGGGTCGGACTTCGGCACGTTCTCGAACCACTGCGGCGTCTGCACGAGCGCCATCTGCGGGTCTTTGAAGTAGCCGAGGGTGCGGTCGAGGATGCCAGGGTGTGGCACCTGATCGGCGTCGAGCACCAGCACGAACTCGCCCTCGGTCGCGAGAAGCGCGTTGTTGAGGTTGCCGGCCTTGGCGTGGCGCGGACGGTCGACCCAGTCGGCCGATCGCGTGATCACACCGATGCCGAGGGTCGCGGCTGCGGCACGCACTTCTTCGCGCGCCCCGTCGTCGAGGATCCACGTGGTGTGCGGGTAGCTGATATCGAGCGCCGCCCGCGCGGTGCGCATCACGAGGTCGACGGGCTCGTTGAAGGTCGTGATGAAGACGTCGACGGTGTATCCGGTGGCGGGCGGGGCCGGCGGTTCGCCGCGCTCGCGAATACGCCAGGCACCGAGCGCGAAGAGCAGAGAGTCGATGAGGCTGTAGGTCTCGGCGAGCACGAGCGGAACTGCGATCCACCAGGACTCCCAGTTGACGGAGGCGGCCCAGCGCCAGACCACATAGTTGAGTCCGGATGCCGCGGCGAGCACGATCACGATGCGGATGGCCGCCAGCCGCCGCATACGCGTGCGGTGGGAGAGCAGGCGCAGGTCACGCCGGCTGTACTCCATCGTCACGGCAGGTACTCCATCACGACGACGGTCACGTCGTCGAGCGGCACCCTCGCGCGGCTGATCTCCGCGACGCGTCGCAGCACGTCGGGTCCGTCGGACGCCGCGCGCACCAGGGCGTCGAGCTCGACCACCCAGTCGGACTGGTCGTCGACGATGTCGAGCAGGCCGTCGCTCACCATCACGAGCCGGTCGCCGGCGCGTAGGTCGAGCGAGTGGGTGACGTGAGTCTGCAGCTCGATGCCGAGGGGCAGCCCGGCGCCCGAGAGCTGGCGGGTCGTGCCGTCGGTGCGCACGAGCAGCGAGAGCCCGGTGCCCGCGTCGACGTAGTGGAGGGCGGAGCTCTGCGGATCGATCATGGCGTGGAAGTAGGTGACGAAGGTGCCGCTGCGCTGCAGGTCGGCGAAGATCGCCTGCTCGATGCGCTCGACGCCGCGGCCGAGTCCCGAGCCGTTCTCGATCGTCGGGACGACGGCGCGGCAGGCCGAGCGCGTCGCGGCACCGAGGATCGCCGCACCCGTGCCCTTGCCCATCACGTCGCCGATCGCCACGTGCACGATGGGCCCGACCGGTCCGTAGTCGAAATAGTCGCCACCGACGCTGTGCGCGGGAACACACACCCCGACCACCTTGACACCCTCGTGGTCGAGCGGTGCCGCGGGAAGCAGCGACTGCTGGGTCGCCCTGGCGTGCACCGCCTCGGCATCGGCGAGCATCTCGGCCTGCGCCCACGCGGCCAGGTCGACGAACACCTGCATCTCGCGCTCGTTGAGGACGCGCGGCTCCTGGTCGACGAGACAGAGCGATCCGACGACGTTGCCGGACGCGTCGGTCAGCGGATGACCGACGTAGAACGCCGAACCGGGTCCGCGGATGTTCGCGATGCTGTCGAAGCGCTCGTCGGTTCGCGCGTCTTCGGTCGTGACGATCTCGCCCGAATCGACGACGAGCTGGCAGGGGCTGTCTGCGCGGGGCGCCTCGGTGCCGTCGAACCCTCCGCCGCCGACGAAGAGGGCGCGGTCGTGGTCGAACACGGTGATCGACGAGAACGCGACGCCGAAGGTGGCCCGCGCGATGCGCGCCACGCGGTCGAGCTGCGGATTGCGGATCGCCTCGGTGAACCCGAGGCTCTCGACGGCTCGCTGGCGGCGGTTCTCTCTGAGTTCAGTGTCGACGCGAAGCATAAAATCCTTCCCCCTCCTACGACTCTACGACACGAATGAAACCTCGTCACTTCGTGTTTCGCGGCTGTGCCCACGGCACATTGCGGGCAGAAACGCTGTGCGGCCGGACCCGGGCCGCATCCGTCTATCCCCCGTAGTCTTGGATTTTCGTTCCGTCACAGAATCCGAGAGGCCCGCTTCGTGAAGACAGAGTTCCGGAGGCTCGCCGAGACCGATCTGCGCGAACACCTCGGCTATCCCGACCAGGCGACGAGCGACAAGATCCTCGATCACCTCGACCGGCACTGTCTCGCGTTCCTCGCGCACTCGCCGTTTCTCTGCCTCTCCACCTCCGACAGCGACGGCAACTGCGACAACTCCCCACGCGGCGACTATCCAGGCTTCGTGCGTGCGCTCGACGCGCAGACGCTCGTGATCCCCGACCGCCTCGGCAACAAGCTGGCCGACTCGTTCCTCAACATCCTCGACAACGGCCACGTCGGACTCGTCTGCTTCGTGCCCGGCATGATCGAGACCCTGCGGATCAACGGCACGGCCTATGTGACGGATGACCCAAAGCTGATGCAGATGCTCGAACAGGACCACGTGGTGCCGAGCCTCGCGACGGTGATCAAGACCGAGCAGGTGTACCTGCACTGCGGTCGCGCCCTGCTGCGCTCGGGACTCTGGGACGTCGAGATGCAGGACCTCGCGAACGAGGTCCCGACCTCCGGGCAGATGTGGGCAGAGGCCTCGGGCCTCACCACCGAGATCGGGCAGCTCATCGACGACGGCATGGCCGCCGCCTACAAGACCCTGTACTGACGTGCCACGCAGGCAGGGGATGCTTCCGCTCGTTGTGAAGCGCATCACCCCGCAGTCCACCGATATCGTCAGCATCGACCTGGTGCACCCCGACGGCAGCGAGCTGCCGGAGTGGGAGCCCGGCGCCCACATCGACGTGCAACTGGTCACGCGCCAGCAGCGCCAGTACTCGCTCTGCGGCGACCCCGCCGACCGCGGCACGTACCGCATCGCGGTGCTGCGCGAGGAGTTCTCGCGCGGCGCCTCGATGTACATCCACTCCTACCTGCGCGAGGGCCGTACGGTCTACGCGAGCACGCCGCGCAACCTGTTTCCGGTGCTGCCGGCCAAGCGCTACCTGCTGCTCGCGGCCGGAATCGGCATCACGCCGATCCTGTCAATGGCCCGGCAGCTCGCGGCCGGCGACGCCGACTGGACCATGAACTACGCCGTGCAGGGTGACGCGCACCTGCCGTTCGCCGCCGAGATCGCGGGCCTCGGCGACCGCGTCACCATCAACTCGCGCGATCGCGCGGGCCGACTCGACCTCGAGAAACTACTCGCCGAGCCGCAACAGGGCGTCTCGGTGTACTGCTGCGGTCCGTCGCGCTTCACCGACGCGGTCGAACAGGCGATGCGCCACTGGCCCGCCGGCAGTCTGCACCTCGAGCGCTTCGAGCCGAAGGCGATCGTGCCGCTGCCGAACACCGACTTCACCGTGCGGCTGGCTCGCTCCGACCGGACCGTGACGGTGCCGGCCGACCGCACGATGCTGCAGGCCCTCGATGCTCAGGATGTCGCGGTCTCGGGCTCGTGCCTGCGTGGGGTCTGCGGATCCTGCGCCGTGCGTGTGCTCGGCGGCAGGGTCGAGCACCGCGACTCGCTCACGACCGAGGACGACGCGACGGTCATGTACCCGTGTGTGTCGCGCGCGCTGACGCCGGAACTGGTCGTCGACCTGTAGTCCGACCGGCGCTTTTCCCGCCAGGGGTTCCCAATGGCCCCTATTCGGGGTACCGTTCCCTAAACCGGTTCAGACGAGCCGGACGGACAGCACTCACCGCGGAGGCATCGATGGTTAAGCAACGACCCACGATCGCCGACGTCGCCCGTGAGGCAGGCGTGAGCAAGGGGCTGGTGTCGTTCGCGCTGAACGACCGCCCCGGCGTCGCCCCGGCGACCCGCGAGCGCATCCTGCAGATCGCCGAGGACATCGGCTGGATTCCCAGCGTGCGCGCCCGGTCGCTCAGCACCGATCGCTCGTTCGCCATGGGCCTCGTGATCGCCCGCGATCCGCAGATCCTCTCGGGCGACCCGTTCTTCCCCGCCTTCATCGCGGGCGTCGAGTCGGCGCTCTCCCCGGTCGAGCACGCCCTCGTGCTGAGCATGGTCGGCAGCGAGGCCTCCGAGATCGCGAGCTACCGCCGGCTCGTCGCGCACGACCGCGTCGACGGCGTCATCCTCACCGACCTGCGGCGCGACGACCCGCGTCTCGACCTCGTGCACGAGCTCGGGCTTCCCGCCGTGACCCTCGGCCACGCCGCGGCGCCCGCCGAGATCCCGGCGGTGCTGCTCGACGACACCGCCGGCCTACACGACGTGGTCGCCCACCTCGCATCGCTCGGCCACACGCACCTCGCGCACGTCGCCGGTCCCGCGCACATGCTGCACGGTGAACGCCGCGCCCGGTCGTTCGAGGCGGCGCTCGCCGGCCTCGGGCTGCCCGCCGGCCCCATCGTCGAAACCGACTTCACCGCGGCCGACGGCGCGCGCGCCACGCGCGAGCTGCTCGCGCTCGACCCGCGCCCCACGGCGATCGTCTACGCCAACGACCCGATGGCGATCGCCGGGCTCGGCGTCGCCCAGCGCCTCGGTATCAACGTGCCACGTGACCTGTCGATCACCGGCTTCGACGGCAGCGACGTCGGCGCCTACCTACACCCCGCGCTGACGACCGTCACGACCGCGGCCGGCGACTGGGGTCGCGCCGCCGCCGAACTGCTGCTGCGCGTGGTCGACGACCCGGCCACTCCGCAGACCGATGTCGTCCTCCCTCCCGCAACCCTCGTCATCCGCGACTCGACGGCCCCGCCGTCTTCCTGAGAAAGATCCGCACCACCACGCAACTCCCGACCTCGGCAATGTAGCCGGCTTGAAAGGAACCATCGTGAAAAAGAGAACAGCAGCAACCGCAGCGGGTGTGCTCGTCGCATCCCTCGCCCTGACCGCCTGCGGCGGCGGAGGCGGAGGAGGGTCGGCCGACGGCCGCGGCGACATTACCATCTGGTACTCGAACAACGAGCAGGAGGTCGCCTGGGGCAAGCAGATGGTCGAGGCCTGGAACGCCGACCACCCCGACGAGCAGATCAAGGGGCAGGAGATCCCGGCGGGCAAGAGCAGCGAAGAGGTGATCAGCGCCGCGATCACCGCGGGCAACGCCCCGTGCCTGATCTACAACACCGCGCCCTCGGCGGTCGGACAGTTCGAGAAGCAGGGCGGCCTCGTCGACCTCTCGGCGTTCGACGACGGCGCCTCGTACATCGAAGACCGCTCGGGCGACATCGCCGAGCAGTACCAGAACGCCGACGGCGACTACTTCCAGATGCCGTGGAAGTCGAACCCGGTGATGATCTTCTACAACAAGGACATGTTCACCGCGGCCGGCCTCGACGCCGAGAACCCCGCCCTGTCGACTTACGACGAGTTCCTCGCGACGGCGAAGACGCTCGTCGACGCGGGTGTCGCCCCGAACGCCATCCTCCCGGCTCCGACGAGCGAGTTCTTCCAGACCCAGTTCGACTTCTACCCGCTCTACGCCGCCGAGACCGGCGGAACGCAGATCGTCGAAGACAACACGGCGACCTTCGCCGACGAGGCCGGCTACGACGTGGCCGACTTCTGGGCGAAGCTCTACACCGACAAGCTCGCCGGGCAGGAGCAGTTCCAGGGCGACTCGTTCGCCGACGGTGCCGCCGCGATGGCCATCGTCGGGCCATGGGCCGTCTCGGTCTACGAGGGGCTCAATTGGGGCGCCGTTCCGGTGCCTACGAAGGACGGCACCCCGGCCGAAGAGACCTGGACGTTCAGCGACGCGAAGAACATCGGGCTCTACTCGGCGTGCGAGAACCAGGCGACCGCGTGGGACGTGCTGAAGTTCTCCACCAGCGAGGAGCAGGACGGACAGCTGCTCGAGCTGACCGGCCAGATGCCGCTGCGCACCGATCTCGCGACGACCTACGCCGACTACTTCACCGCGAACCCCGCGTACGAGCTGTTCGGCGACCAGGCGTCGCGCACCGTCGAGGTGCCGCCGGGACCGAACACGGTGCAGATGCTGCAGGCGTTCCGTGACGCGTGGACCGAGGCCGTGATCTTCGGCAAGGGCGACGTGCACGAGGCCCTCGATAACGCGGCCGCCGAGATCGACGACATCGCCGCTCAGCCGTAGGCCATGACCGCCACCACAACGGCCGCCGGCAAGGCGACCAAGGCTCCCCGAAAGCGGGGGCGGCTGCTCGGCCGCAACCCGCTCGGGCTGCTGTTCAGCGCGCCGTACCTGGTCTTCGTGCTGCTCGTGTTCGCGTATCCGCTCGTCTACTCGCTGTGGATCGCGTTCCACGATTTCTTCTTCGCGGCCCCCGGGGCCCAGGTCGACCGTCCGTTCGTCGGCCTGGACAACTTCGTCGCGGCGTTCAGCGATCCGGCGGTCATCCGGTCGTTCGGCAACGTCAGCATCTTCCTGCTGATCAACGTGCCGCTGACCGTGGTGCTCTCGCTCGTGCTCGCGACGGCGCTGAACCGGGTCACCCGGTTCCGCACCTTCCTGCGAGTCAGCTACTACGTGCCGTACGTCACGGCGAGCGTCGCGGTCGTGGGGGTCTGGCTGTTCCTCTTCAACGGCGAGGGCCTGGTCAACCAGATCCTCGGCCCGCTGGCTCCCGACCCGTCGTGGCTGATCAGCGAGACCTGGGCGATGCCGACCATCGCGATCTTCGTCACCTGGAAGCAGCTCGGGTTCTACATCCTGCTCTACCTCGCGGCGCTGCAGGGCGTACCGAAGGAGCTCTACGAATCGGCGTCCACCGACGGCGCCGGCGCCATCCGCAGCTTCTTCTCGGTCACCGTGCCCGGCGTGCGTCCGGCGACGGTGCTCGTGCTGCTGGTCTCGACGGTGACGGGCGCCAACCTGTTCACCGAGCCATACCTGCTCACCGGCGGCGGCGGACCGAACGGGGCGTCGGCGTCGCCGGTGCTCATCATGTACCAGAAGGGCCTGCAGCAGGGACAGCCCGACGTGGCGGCGGCGATCGGGATCGTGCTGGTCGCGCTCGTGCTCGTCATCGCCTGGCTGCAGAACCGGTTCGCGGGGGAGAGGGACTGATGTCCAGAGAATCGAAAAGCCGGCTGACGCCCATCGATACGCTGTCGGAGACGCGGATGTCGCGGGGCCAGGCCACACTGCGGGCGGTTGTACTCGCTCTCGGAGCGCTGGTGTTCCTGTTTCCCTTCTACTACATGGTGATCGGGTCGCTGCAGACCGAGCCGGATCCCACCGTGGCGGGCGCCTTCCCGAATCCCGCGAACCTCACTCTCGACAACTTCGCGGCGATCAACGAACGCATCAGCCTGCTCACAGGCCTGGTGAACTCGGGTATCTTCACGGCCGGGGTGCTTCTCGGAACCCTGGTCTTCGGACTGCTCGCCGGGTACGCGCTCGCCCAGCTGCAGTGGCGGGGACGCGGGGCGACCTTCGCGCTCGCGTTGCTCGTGCAGGTCGTGCCGTTCCAGCTGTTGATGATCCCGCTGTACGTGCTCATCGCGCGCGACTACGGGCTGAGCGACAACTATCTCGGCATGATCCTGCCGTTCTTCATCAACTCGACGGCCGTGGTGATCTTCCGCCAGTACTTCCTGCAGCTGCCCAAGGAGCTGTTCGAGGCTGCGCGCATCGACGGCGCCAGCGAGCTGGTGTTGCTCTGGCGCATCGCCATCCCGCTCGTGCGGCCCGCGCTCATCACCGTGGTGCTGCTCACCTTCATCGGCCCCTGGAACGAGTTCCTCTGGCCGTTCCTGATCACGAAAGACGCCGCGCTGCAGCCGCTCGCGGTGTCGCTCGCGAACTACATCTCCACGGTGGCCGCCTCGGCGGCAAACCCGTTCGGCGCGACCCTGGCCGGGGCCGTCGTGCTCGCGGCGCCCGTGGTCGTGCTGTTCATCGTGTTCCAGCGTTACTTCATCTCCACCGATATCGGCTCAGGCGTGAAAGGTTGACCATGGATTTCCCCTACAAGCTCAGCAGGGTCGGGGTCGTCATGACCCCGCAAGACGGCAACGACCTCGAGGC